>OKCJ01000008.1_pt1 | contig 27639 bp, 23 predicted proteins | sample 1609971 | NCBI WGS metagenome assembly OKCJ01 (sample SAMN04436604, study PRJEB24849) | human gut metagenome | biome: human gut; feature: NICU; material: stool | host: Homo sapiens | place: USA: Saint Louis, MO | collected 2009-12-11
TCAAGCATCAGGATCGCTTAACAGAGCTGGTGGCGAAAGAAAAAGGAAAAGCCTGGGGAGAAGCTCAGGGCGATGTATTAAAAGCGAAAGAGGGCACCGAGCTTGCCTGCTCTATCCCGACTCTGCTGGCGGGTGAAAATCTGATGGACGCGTCAGCCGGGATCGACACCAACCTTTACCGTGAGCCGATTGGCGTGTTCGCCGGCATTGTGCCGTTTAACTTCCCGGCGATGATTCCGATGGGATGGATGGCGCCGCTATGCGTCGCATCCGGTAACACTATGGTGATTAAAGCGGCCAGTATGACGCCGATGACCTGTATGGAAATCACCAAACTCTATCAGGAAGCGGGCGTACCGGATGGCGTGATTAACATCGTGACCTGTTCACGTAACGAAGCCGATATTCTGCTGACTCATCCGGACGTTAACGGCGTCTCATTCGTCGGCTCGACGTCCGTCGGCCTGCACGTATACTCCAAAGCCGCCGCCCACGGCAAACGCGTCCAGGCGCTGTGCGAAGCAAAAAACCATGCCCTGGTGCTGGCCGATGCGCCAATTAACCGTACCGCCGCCGGCATTATCAACGCCGCGTTCGGCTGCGCGGGCGAACGCTGTATGGCGCTGCCGGTCGTCGTGGTGCTGGAAGAGATTGCCGACAAGCTGATTGCCGCCGTCGTCGAAAAAGCCAAACAGCTGAAAATCGGCCCCGGCTATCTGCGCGATACCGACATGGGTCCGGTGATTTCTAAAGACCATAAACAATCCGTCATCAACTGGATTAATAAAGGCATCGAAGAGGGTGCGAAGCTGGTGCTCGATGGTCGCGATATTAAGGTGCCGGGCCAGGAAAAAGGCTTCTATGTCGGGCCGACTATACTCGATGGCGTGACCGAGGAGATGAGCGTCGGGACGCAGGAAATTTTCGGGCCGGTCCTGTGCTTTAAGCGGGTAAAAACCTTCGAAGAAGGTCTGAAATTAATGAACAATAACCCGTTTGCCAACGGCTCGGTTATTTTCACCCAAAGCGGCTACTACGCCCGCGAGTTCCAGAAACGCACCCACGGCGGTATGGTCGGTATTAACGTCGGCATCCCGGTGCCGGTCGGCGTATTCCCCTTCTCAGGTCATAAAAAGTCGTTCTTCGGCGACCTGCACTGCCTGGGCAAAGATGGCGTTCGTTTCTATACAGAGTCCAAATGCGTGACTTCGCGCTGGTTTGATGAAGAAGAAGCAAAACGCGAAAAAGTCGACTCCTGGGACGGTACGATTTAATAGCCATTTAAACCCAACATATAACGAGTTGCGGGACAAGTAGCAACCCAGCGAATCCTCAGACATTTACTGGCGTAAATGGCTGAGGTCAACAAATGCGGGCAACGTACAAGCAGCTTGAAATATGACGGCCAGCTCCCTCCAGATATTGCTCCGGCAGTATCTGGAGCATTAATTCGATTTTTTTATTCTGCACGTGTCGCTGAATCGTTAATAACGACTGCACACTAAAAAAATCCTTAATATTAAATGGAGTTTCCTATGACCCAGGCCTTCTCAATTCCTCGCAGTATTATTTATGGCGAAAATGCTTTAGAGCATCTTTCCACCCTGAGCGGAAAAAAAGCTGCATTAGTCACCGGCGGCAGTTCAATGAAGCGTTTTGGCTTTCTGGATAAAGCCGTCAGCGAACTCAATAAAGCGGGTATGGAGTGCATTATTATCGATAATGTTGAACCCAATCCGTCCATTAAAACCGTCTGGCGCGGAGCCAAAGCGATGCTGGCCTTTGAACCTGACTGGATAGTGGCCATTGGCGGCGGTTCCGCGCTGGATGCCGCTAAAGTTATGTGGTGTTTCTATGAACATCCGCAGCTGAAGTTTGAGGATATTATTCCCGTCGGTGCCATGCCGCCGCTGCGCAGCAAAGCACGGTTTGTGGCGATCCCCTCCACCAGCGGCAGCGCGTCCGAAATCACCGCCTTCTCGGTGATCACCGATACGGCAAATCATATCAAATACCCGATTGTTGCCGCCGATCTGGTGCCGGATATCGCCATTCTCGACCCCACTATTCCGGCAAAAATGCCGCCCCACGTGACGGTTCACACCGGCATGGACGTTTTGACCCATGCGATTGAAGCCTACGTCTCCACTGCAGCCAACTCGTTTACCGACCCTTATGCGGTAGAGGCCATTCGGCTGGTATTTAAGCATCTGGAAACCGCCTGGCGCTCACCCGATGATTTAAATGCCCGCATGCATATGCATAATGCTTCCGCGCTGGCGGGAATCGCCTTCACCAATGCGTCACTAGGATTAGTCCATTCGATGGCGCATAAAATTGGCGGCGAATTTGGCATTACTCACGGTCTGGCGAATGCGATTATGTTGCCGTATATCATTCAATATAATGCGAAGTTCACCAAAAAATATCGTCAGCTGGAAGCCGCATTAGGTATGGATAATTTAATTGCCGCGATCAATGCGCTGAATCAACGGCTGGGCGTCCCGAAAACGCTGAGCCAGTGTGACGAAGTGGAAATCAATGAAGTGACCTTTGTTAATGTGCTCGACCGAATGAGTCGCCATGCCGTCGACGATCCCTGTACGTTAACCAATCCTAACTATCCGTCAGTTCAGGACGTTAAAGGGTTGTACACCCTGGCATTCTACGGCGCTTGATAGCCTCAGCGCTGCGATGTTGTGAACGATAAAGCCACGTTGCCTAAGGCTGCAGGGAATAGCGACTCCCTGCAGCCATCCCTTTTATCCCGCCTCGGTATTTCTGAAATGCACCCAAGCTGAATCGTTAAAGCAAAAGACGATAGTAGTCACATAATTTCAGCAACGAAATTCAATATCACTGACGAAAAGAGATTTATATCTCATTTAAAAATATAAAAACGCCTGTTTTCTCACCAGGTGAGACACTTCACATTTTCATAATCCACTTGCAACTAAATTCCCTGCATCAGTGACACAATCGATTCAGCAAAAGGGATGAAAAATGAAAAAGACATTAGCTTTGACGGCCATTGCCGCGCTTATTTCTACGCCGGTAATGGCAAAAACGTGGGTGCTGACAAGCGCTGAAAGCGGCATAGATAAAGGAAACTGGCAAATAACCAGCGATCAGCTGAAGATAAAAGAGCATAACTTCAGCATTGAGCAAAAAGTCCTTCACGGCGGTAAACAAGAAGGCAGTAAAATCCTTGTGATCCATAGTAAAGACGGCCTGACCATCGCGCTTAGCCCGACCCGCGCATGAACCTGCTAAAAATCGAAGGCTTTGGATCGCGAATGGGCTGGGATTCGCCGGTCAAAGAAGTGGTTAATCCCGCCTTTATTAACCTCGAAAGCCGTAACGGACTGGGATGGCTGGAGGGTTTCAATGAAATGATGGTACGCTGCGGCTACGAATGGACAGGCCACCCGGTGACCGCCGATGGGCAGATTTACACCCTGCACGGCAAAGTCGGCAACACGCCGGCTTCCCAGGTAGAAGTTGAAGTGGCGGATACCGCGCCATATGAAATTCGCGTTCGTGGACTGGTGAAGGAGAGCACCTTCAAGAAAGCAGATTTGCAGACCATGACCGAACTGCGCTACGTGCCAGGCAGCAATAGCTTTAGCCTGCACGATGTCCTGACCAACCATGCCGACTATCCGCATGACTATCAAATTATCTATCACAGCAACTTTGGCAAGCCGATCCTCGAAGAAGGCGCCCGCTTCCTGGCCCCGATCGCCAGCATCAGTCCATTCAACGACTACGCCAAAGCGGGCTTAAAAAGCTGGCAAACCTACGCCGGACCAACGAAAGATTTCGATGAAATGGTGTTTAATATGCAGCCTCTGGCGGATCAAAATCATCAAACGCTGGCCGCAGTGGTCAACAAAGCCGGCGATAAAGGGGCATCTATTCAGTTTGATACCCGCCAGCTACCGGTGCTGACCCTGTGGAAAAATACCGATACAGAGAAACAGGGTTACGTCACCGGTATTGAGCCAGGCACCAGCTACGCCTATCCGGTCACTATCGAGCGGGAGCAAAAACGCGTTAAGCAGCTTCAGCCCGGGGAAAGCGCCCAGTTTGATCTGACCTATACGCTGCTGCACAGCAGCGAGCAGGTTGCCGAGGTGGAGAAGAAAATCGCGGCTATTCAGGGCGATAGCAAAGTGGCAGAAAACGAAACGCCTATCGCGAAAGAGTAATTTAACGCGTTAAGCATGTTCCGGGCGACAAAACACGCAGACGACGGTGAACTTGTCGTCCGGCTAAGCGCAGCGCGAACCGGAAGAAAAGCGGAGGCCGTATTGCGCACGGCTTCCCGGAGGCGGCGCTTGACGCGCCTTGTCCGGACGACAAAAACTCAAAACACACGGACCTTTAGCCCAGCTCAGGCATCAGCCGCAACCGGGGATTTTCCCGGAGGCGGCGCCTGGCGCACCTTGTCCGGGCGACAATACCTCGATCGCACCAGCCTGAGCCATGACCACCAAACGCAAATCCCGCGCAAAGCGCTGATACCGCGCCTCATCAATCGGCTGCGGGTAGCTCAACACGATCAATTCATGATCGGCAATACCCTGATGATAGGTCGGATGGCGATGCGCCCAGGGATTCGCGCAAAACCCCATGGTTTCATAAAAGCGCAGACGCTTATGGGCAATCTCGCTGGTCAGCGGATCGATTTCGAGAATGGTCAGCGGCGCACGCTGAAGTATTTCAGCTAACAGCCGCTTGCCGTAGCCACGCGATCGTAACGTATCGTCGATGGCCAGATGTTCAATGTAACTATAGTCAGCAAACCGCCAGCTGCCTCTCAGGCCGATAAACAGTCCATCATCGAACCAGGCTTCCAGTACATAATGGGGATTATCAAGCGCCTGCTGTTTAGCCTCGGCTTCACGCTGTTCGTGCCACGGGAAGGCCCTGCCGTACAGGGCGTCCAGCGCGGGAAAATAAGCGGAATCGGTAGAGGTCACTCTTTGTGAAATCAACATGCACCATCCGTAACTATCCGCCCTCACGCGGAGGGCGGACCAACGCGGAGAATGGCCTATTCGGCCGCCTCGGCTTTTTTCGCCAGCTTATCGAGCAGCTTCTGATGAATGCCGCCAAAACCACCGTTGCTCATGACCAGAATGTGGTCGCCAGGATGCGCGGTCTTCACAATCATATCCACCAGCGTATCGACATCGGCGCTCCAGTGCGCGGGCTGTACGCAGGCGTCAGCTACTTCAGCTACCTGCCACGGAATATGCTGCGGCTGCAGCAGAAAGACCTCGTCGGCACGACCGAGAGACGGCGCCAGGTCGTCTTTGCAAATGCCCATTTTCATGGTGTTGGAACGGGGTTCAAGCACGGCAAGAATTCGCGCGGTACCGCCAACTTTGCCGCGTAGCGCCTGCAGAGTCGCCAGAATCGCCGTCGGGTGGTGGGCAAAATCGTCGTATACGGTGACGCCGTTGGCTTCGCCGCGTAGTTCCAGACGGCGGCGGGCGTTGATAAAGCTACCCAGCGCATTGGCCGCATCGGCAGGCAGCACGCCGACATGACGGGCGGCGGCAATGGCCATCAGGCCGTTATGCATATTATGTTCGCCGACCAGCGCCCATTTCACCTCGCCCACTTTCTCGCCGTCCAGCCACACTTCCCATGAGGAAGCATCGGTGGTCAGCTTTTTCGCCTGCCAGTGGCCCTGTTCGCCGACCAGTTCCTGCTCGCTCCAGCAGCCCATCGCCATCGTCTGTTTCAGGTTGATGTCGTTCTCAGGCAGAATGATTTTGCCCTTGCCCGGCACAATGCGCACCAGATGATGGAACTGTTTCTGGATGGCCTTCAGGTCGTCAAAAATGTCCGCATGGTCGAACTCAAGGTTATTGAGAATCAACGTACGCGGGCAGTAGTGAACGAACTTAGAGCGCTTATCGAAGAAAGCGCAGTCGTATTCATCGGCTTCAATCACGAAGAACGGGCTGTCGCCAAGGCGCGCGGACACCTCAAAGTTGCCCGGTACGCCGCCGATGACAAAGCCCGGCTTGTAGCCGCAGGCTTCAAGGATCCAGGTCGCCATTCCGGCAGTAGTGGTTTTACCATGCGTCCCGGCAACCGCCAGCACCCAGCGATCGCGCAGGACAAAGTCGTGCAGCCACTGCGGCCCGGACATATACGGGATGTTATTTTCCAGCACCGCTTCCACGCACGGGTTGCCGCGCGTCATCGCGTTACCGATGATCACCAGATCCGGCTGAGGATCCAGCTGGCTGGCATCATATCCTTGAATTAACTCAATTCCCTGGGTTTCCAGCAGGGTACTCATTGGCGGATAGACGTTTGCATCCGACCCCGTTACCTCATGACCGAGGGAACGCGCCAGCATCGCCAGCCCCCCCATAAACGTGCCACAGATTCCTAAAATATGAATGCGCATTCGTCATTTCCTTCTCTTATCTGAAGCACAGTTTACCGGGATGTTGGGGCTGAAAGAAATGCATTTCAGGGGAATCCGTATTTTGCTGGCGCGATTCACCTGTGCGAACTTTTTTTATTCTTTGTTAAGATTGTTTTGTTCGTTTTACTTCACATAAACATGCAGGGAACGGGTTATGAAAACGTTAGGTGAATTTATTGTCGAAAAGCAGCACGAGTTCTCTCACGCAACGGGCGAGCTGACTGCTTTGTTGTCGGCGATAAAGTTAGGCGCCAAGATCATCCACCGCGATATCAACAAGGCCGGTCTGGTCGATATCCTGGGTGCCAGCGGTGCTGAAAACGTTCAGGGCGAGGTGCAGCAAAAACTCGACCTGTTTGCCAATGAAAAGCTGAAAGCCGCACTGCGAGCACGCGATATTGTTGCCGGGATCGCCTCTGAAGAAGAAGATGAAATCGTCGTCTTTGAAGGCTGTGAACACGCCAAATACGTGGTGCTGATGGACCCTCTGGATGGCTCCTCTAACATCGACGTTAACGTCTCCGTCGGGACGATTTTCTCTATCTATCGCCGCGTCACGCCGGTGGGTACTCCCGTCACCGAAGAAGACTTCCTGCAGCCGGGTAACCGCCAGGTCGCCGCCGGCTATGTGGTTTACGGTTCCTCGACGATGCTGGTTTATACCACCGGCTGCGGCGTCCACGCCTTTACCTACGACCCGTCCCTTGGCGTGTTCTGCCTGTGCCAGGAACGCATGCGCTTCCCGGAAAAGGGGAATACCTACTCGATTAACGAAGGTAACTACATCAAGTTCCCGATGGGCGTGAAGAAGTACATCAAGTACTGCCAGGAAGAAGATAAAGAGACCCAGCGCCCGTATACCTCGCGCTATATCGGCTCGCTGGTAGCGGATTTCCACCGCAACCTGCTCAAAGGCGGCATCTACCTCTACCCGAGCACCGCCAGCCACCCGGACGGTAAACTGCGTCTGCTGTACGAGTGCAACCCGATGGCGTTCCTCGCTGAACAGGCGGGCGGCAAGGCCAGCGACGGTAAAGAGCGCATTCTGGATATTATCCCGGAAAGCCTGCACCAGCGCCGCTCTTTCTTCGTCGGCAATAACCATATGGTCGAAGACGTCGAGAACTTTATTAAAGAGTTCCCGGACGCGTAATATTCAGACGCCGGATAATTCCGGCGTCTATTTGCTTTAGTTCACGAAGGTGAGTTTGACGCGTTTCGACAGGTGGAAATAAGGTATCCAGATGATTATCTGCAGCGCGCATGAGGCCAAAATTTTTATATCTTCAACCTCCAGCCCTACACCATAAAAATGCGCAGCAATCCAGCAGTCGATGGCGTAGAGAATCGTGGTGAACAGAACCCAGACAGTATAATAATTTGGCAACTGACGTTTCTTCCTGAAAAACAACATCGTCGTATAAACTACCAATAACCAAAGAAATAGTGCCCCAGCCGCTTCAAACAGCGCAAACGCTCTAAACTCCTCTTCAACATCCAGAAAACCCGTTACCGTATTACATATCCCGACGATCTGTAAAAGCGAGCTGAGCGTCAGGGTTAAAGCCGGCATATAAAGCCAGCCGCCGATACCGGTATATTTTTTATCCTTACAGGTTTTGCAATAACGCGCCGGAGGCAATACCTTTTGCCCACAGCTGGCGCACTTGCCTGATAATCCTTCACCTTCAACCATATCCATTAATAGCGTTCCTTTGCTCAAAATATCCCTTTTCAGGGTGCCTGTTGTATCAGGCACCTATCATGGATGAACGTGGCGAGTACGTACATAAGTTGAGCGAAAAACCAGAATACTACTCAGCAGTCGCACGCACATTTACCCTTGTCACCGGCGAACTCTGCCGATTCTCCCACAGCACCGTCAGGCCGCGCTGCAGCGCGATAAAGATGAACAGCAGAATACCGATGGCGATCTTGGTCCACCATGAACTAAGCGTACCGTCGAAGTTGATATAGGTTTGAATCAGCCCCTGAATGGCGACGCCAAACAGGGTGCCGAGAACCGTGCCCACGCCACCGCTTAACAGCGTGCCGCCGATCACCACCGAAGCAATGGCGTCCAGCTCGACGCCAACCCCTGCCAGCGCATAACCCGCCTGGGTATAAATAGAGAAGACGATCCCCGCCAGCGTCGCCAGACCGGTAGAGAGCATATAGATGCGAATCGTCGTGCTCCGCGTGGAGATCCCCATCAGGTTGGCCGACGTCGCGTTACCGCCAATGGCGTAAACCTGATTGCCAAAGCGGGTGCGGTGGGCCATAAAAATACCACCGATCACCACCAGCAGCATCAACAGCCCCATGGCGCTCAGACGACCGCCGCCGGGGATGGTCCATGCCAGTCCGGAAAGCGCGTCATACACCGGATGATTGATGGGAATCGACTCCTCCGAAACCAGATAGCTGACGCCGCGCAGAAAAAACATCCCGGCAAGCGTGATGATAAACGCCGGGATCTTCAACGCATCGATGAGCAGCCCCATAAAGGCGCCAAAAGCGCAGCCCATCACCAGCACTAGCGGAAATGCCACCAGCGGCGAGATCCCCCAGAAACCGATCGCTTTGGCGAGGAATACCCCGGTGAAGGCGATCACCGACCCCACCGACAGATCGATCCCGCCGGAGAGGATCACGAACGTCATGCCGACGGCGATGATCCCGAGAAAAGCATTGTCGGTCAGGATATTGCAGATCACCCGCGTCGAGGCAAAGCCGGGAAACTGCGTCAGGCAGTAAAGGTATCCCAGTACGAAGACCGCGAGGGTAATCATTAACGGTAAATTACGTTTTATCATGGCCGCGCATCCCCTTCAGTATGCTGATAAAGCGCGGCGACTGGACGATCAGTACGCACAGCACCACCACCGCTTTGACTACCTGATTAAGCTCCGGCGGGAAACCGGACAGCAGGATCCCGGTATTCATGCCCTGGATAATCAGTGCCCCGACAACCGAGAGCAGCAGATTAAAGCGCCCGCCCATCAGCGAGCCGCCGCCGATAACGACCGCCAGAATGGCATCCAGCTCCAGCCATAGCCCGGCGTTATTGGCATCCGCGCCGCGAATATCCGCCGCGACGATAATGCCGGCGATGGCCGCGCATACTCCGCTCAGCACGTAGGCCAGCATCACGACGATGCGGGTATTTACCCCAGCGTTTTTCGCCGCACGAATGTTAATCCCCACCGCTTCGATAAACATCCCCAGCGCGGTTTTGCGGGTAAACAGCCAGAACAGCACCAGCGTAACGATGGCGATTATCACCGGCGTCGGGAACAGCAGCAGCGATCCGCTGCCCAACCAGGCCAGCGGCGGGGAGTCAAAGGTGACGATCTGCCCGGAGGTGATCAGCTGCGCCACGCCGCGTCCGGCGACCATCAGGATCAGCGTGGCGACAAACGGCTGGATCTTCAGCACCGCCACAAGGATACCGTTCCACAGGCCCGCCAGCGCGCCGGCTCCCAGCGAAGCCAGCAGCACAACCGGCAGGCTGTGTCCCGCCACGGTCATCGACGCTGCCGTTGCGCCGGCAATCGCCATCACCGCCCCGACGGAGAGGTCAATCCCGCCAGTGGCGATAACCAGCGTCATGCCGATCGCCAGCAGCGCCACCGGCGCGGCGCGGTTCAAAATATCAATCGGGCTGCCGAACAGTCGCCCCTCCTGGAGCACGATCTGGTAGAAATGCGGGGCGACCAGGCTGTCAACCACCAGCACCAGCAGCAGCGCAACGATCTGCGGCATCCCTTTGGGCCAGTTAACGCGCCGTTTCGGCTGGCCGGTTTTCGGAACAGATTGAGGCATCATCGGTTACTCCTTATGCCGCAATAGCGTTCATGATCGCCGGCACGGAGAGCTCGCTCAGAGCCAGCTCCGCCACCTGCTGGCGATCGCGCATGATAATCACCCGATCGGCGTAACCCACCAGCTCTTCCAGCTCTGAAGAAATAACCAGCAGCGCCAGACCATCGGCGCACAGGGTTTCGATCAGGCGGATGATCTCGGCGTGGGCACCCACGTCAATACCGCGGGTGGGTTCATCGAGGATCAGGAACTGCGGTTTCGTCAGCAGCCAGCGGGAGAGAAGTACCTTTTGCTGATTACCGCCTGAGAGAAATTCGATCGGCTGTTCGGCGCTGGGGGTACGAATACCCAGCTGACGAATAAAACGTTCGGCAATCTCATTTTGTTCGCGCCGCCCAATCGGCCGCAGCCAGCCGCGCTGCGCCTGTAGCGCGAGAACAATATTTTCCCGCACCGAGGCGGCGGCGATAATGCCGTCGGTTTTGCGGTCCTCCGGGCAGAAGCCGATCCCGAGGCAGGATGCCTGATGCGGCGAGCGCAGGGTCTGCGGCTTGCCTTTGATCCACGCTTTGCCGCTGTCGGCGGGTTTAATGCCGAAGATAACCTCCGCCGTTTCCGTGCGCCCCGAGCCTAACAGACCCGCCAGGCCGACGATTTCACCGGGACGGACCTGCAGACTAAACGGTGCAATGGTGCCTTTTTTGCCAAAATCTTCGAAGGCGGCCACCGGCTTATCGCTGAGCAGGGTGCGGCCCGCGCGCTGCAGGGCGTTATGCTCCAGCTCGCGGCCCAGCATCATCTTCACCAGCTCAATTTGCGGCAGCTCGCGGGTTTCCCGGCAGCCGACAAAACCGCCGTTGCGCAACACGGTGATACGATCGCTGACGGCGTAAACCTGGTCGAGGAAATGGGTGACGAAAATCAGGCTGACCCCGCTATCGCGCAGCTGGCGCATCAAGGTGAAGAGCATCTCCACCTCCTGGGTATCCAGGCTGGCGGTCGGTTCATCAAGAATTAACACTTTTGCTGACAGGTCGATCGCCCGGCAGATGGCGACAATCTGCTGCATCGCCACCGAAAAGCGGTTCAGCGGCTCGCGTACATCAAGGGAAAAACCGTAGGATGCCATCAGCGCGGTGGCGCGCTTTTCCATCTCTTTACGCCGCAGCAGGCCAAAACGCCGGGGCTCACGGCCGATAAACAGATTATCCGCCACCGACATGTTAGGCAGCAGGTTCACTTCCTGATAGACGGTACCAATCCCCAGTTGTTGGGCATGGGCGGTGTTTTTCGGCGAAATCGCCTGGCCTTCCAGCCAGATTGTCCCGCGGTCGGCGTGATAGACGCCGGTCAGCGCTTTAATCAGGGTAGATTTACCCGCGCCGTTTTCGCCTAGCAGAGCCATGATTTCGCCCCGGCGCAGGCTGAAATTAACGTTATCCAGCGCTTTCACGCCGGGGAAAAACTTGCTGAGCCCTTCCGTACGAAGGATTTCCTGATGCGATTCGCCGTTCATGCTCTCCCCTCACCTTTGCCCTCTCCCCGAGGGGAGGAGAGGGAAATCAGCCGTGCTATAGCGACCGGGGAAATCCCGGAGGCGGCGCTGCGCGCCTGTCCGGGCTACCCGCTCCGCAGACGGCGGTGAAACTGTAGCCCGGTCAGCGTAGCGCCACCGGGAACGTGGCCTGTTCTTAGCTACGACTCAGTAGCCCATATTTTTCTTCTTCTCTAACTCTTCTTTCGCCGTATCCGGCAGGTAGAGCGTCGATTGAGTGATGGTGACTTTTTCAGGCAGGGTGCCGTCTTTTTTGTATTTCTCCAGCGCATCGAACGCCGGGCCGGCCATATTCGGCGTCAGCTCGACGCTGGCGTTAGCTTCACCGGCCATCATCGCTTTATAGATATCCGGCACGCCGTCGATAGAGCCGGTGAGGATATCTTTGCCCGGCTTCAGCCCGGCTTCTTTAATCGCCTGAATAGCGCCAATCACCATGTCGTCGTTATGGGCGTAAACCATGCAGATGTTCTTGCCGTTGTTCTCCGCTTTGATAAAGCTTTCCATCACTTCTTTGCCCTTACTGCGGGTAAAGTCGCCGGACTGGGAACGGATAATTTTGATATTAGAGGCTTTAGAAATGGCTTCGGCGAAGCCTTTCTTACGGTCAATCGCCACGCTGGCGCCTACGGTCCCCTGCAGCTCGACAACGTTACACGGTTTACCATCGACGGTTTTCACCAGCCACTCGCCGATCAGCTGGCCTTCCAGCACGTTGTTGGCGGTCACGGTGGTCATGTAGAGGTCTTTATCTTTAACATCAATGGAGCGGTCGAGCAGGAATACCGGGATTTTGGCCTCTTTCGCTTCTTTCAGTACCGGTTCCCAGCCGGTCGCCACCACCGGAGCGATGAAGATGGCATCGACGCCCTGAGCGATAAAAGAGCGGACGGCTTTGATCTGGTTTTCCTGTTTTTGCTGCGCATCGGCAATCTTCAGAGTGATACCGCGCTTCGCGGCTTCCTCCTTCGCGACGTTGGTTTCTGCCGCACGCCAGCCGGATTCAGAGCCGACCTGTGAAAAACCCACGGTCAGAGGGGCAGCCATGGCCATAGACGACATAGCTGCGGAAACTGCGGTGACAAGAAGTAAGCGCTTCCACATAAGAGGATCCTCGTAGGGTTATTGTTGGATAAAACCTCACCAGCGGACAAACTATAGACAATCGGAGATGTAACTGAATGCGTTACATCACACTTCAAAAAAGTTAATTTGATGTTAATCTGTGCGTTACTCTTCAGCGGAGAGCCGGTGAGGCTTCGCGACCCGCGCGAGCTTCGCCGTTTATGACGAAATTTTGCGCGCTTTGAGATATCAAGCATATGCAATGAAAACGGTTACATAATTTTATTCAGTATGCGGCTATGTTTATGGATTTTCAGGCTGTATTACGCCGAAAAATTCGGACTCCCCCCACCCGTTCTGGGGAAAAAGAAGCGAAGACATTCGATGTGAGTTGGCTATAATACCGGGCACTTGTTTGCCATACATTTTAAAGGAAACAGACATGAGCTTACTCAACGTACCTGCGGGCAAAGATCTGCCGGAAGACATCTACGTCGTGATCGAGATCCCGGCGAACGCAGATCCTATCAAATACGAAGTCGACAAAGAGAGCGGTGCACTGTTCGTTGACCGTTTCATGTCCACGGCGATGTTCTATCCGTGCAACTACGGCTACATCAACCACACCCTGTCCCTGGACGGCGACCCGGTTGACGTTCTGGTCCCGACGCCGTACCCGCTGCAGCCGGGTTCCGTTATCCGCTGCCGTCCGGTTGGCGTACTGAAAATGACCGACGAATCCGGTGAAGATGCGAAACTGGTTGCGGTACCGCACACCAAGCTGAGCAAAGAATACGATCACATCAAAGATGTGAACGACCTGCCGGAACTGCTGAAAGCGCAGATCACCCACTTCTTCGAGCACTATAAAGACCTCGAAGCAGGCAAATGGGTTAAAGTTGACGGCTGGGACAACGCTGAAGCGGCGAAAGCCGAAATCGTGGCTTCCTTCGAGCGCGCTAAGAAGTAATTCTGCCGCACTCAGGTTCGCAAAAACACCGCCTCCGGCGGTGTTTTTTTGGGCGTTGCTCTATTGCTGAGCGGCGGCTGATGCCTTAGCGGGCCGACAACATCCCCCTATAAAAAACAACGCCACCCGAAGGTGGCGTTATCGTTATTAATACTGGTCTTTATCCAACCAGTTGCCGCTTTCTATCAGCGTGAAGCCCTCAACGGGGCGCTGATAGACATACATCCAGGCGCTACCGTAGGGCGTCTGGATCAGGTGACGAGCATACTCGCCGCCTTTAGTACGCAACGCATCCAATTCAGCCAGCGTCGATGCGTCAATACGATAGACCTCACCATGTACCGTGCCATCGCCGGGCACCGCGCCTGGATAGTGGCCCAGGCTGTACAGTTGATAATCATTGACACTATGATCGCCCAGCCACTGAGCGTTGGTCATCCAGTGGCTGTTGCCTTGTTTGCGTCGTAAACTGCCGTAAACAAATATTCGCATTGCTAAAACTCAAACTGATAGAGCAAATCGAGAGCCTGGTCTACGCCAGACACGGCTTCCATATATAGCTTAGGCATCAGGCGATAACGTAACGTCAACGTCGCCAGGGAGTCAAAGATCCCTACCCCATATTTTACCTGCAGACCCGGCAGCACGTAGCCGCTGACCACCACCTGGGAGGAGTCGCCCACCCCTTCGGTATCCAGCGCCAGATTACTTACGCCAAACGTCTCGCCGATTTTACCCACAACCTGACCACTTTGTGCAACCCCCATACCAATAAGCATGGAGGTCATTGCCGCACTATCGCTCTGTCCGCTGCCCAAACCCTGCCCGCGCAGCAGGTAAGAGAGCGCTTCCTGCTGCGACATGGCCGGATCGGAGAAAATTTCCGCTTTCGGCTGATCGGCCGAACCGGTCACGCGAACGCCGGCGATCACGTCGTCTTCCGTGGCATCCGGATTACGAATGGCTTCGATGTTCAGCAGCGGCTGATCCGGCGGTCCGGAGAACAGCAGTTCGCCTTTACGCACGATCAGATCCTGGCCGTAGGCATGGAAGCGGCCTTCCGGGATATTAATCTGCCCGTTGAGGCCCAGCCCCTGTTTATCCTGAGCCACTTTCAAATCGCCGGTCAGACGCGCTTTCAGACCAAAGGCGTCGAGGCGAACGTTGTTGCCTACATGAATCGTCAGGTTGCTGTTAATCGGAATACCGGCGCTCTGCTGCTTAATCGGCTGCAGATTTTTATCCAGCATGACTTCGTCAGAAGAGACCCCAACGGCGCTTTCCGGCACTTCATTGACGACGATTCTTGCCCAGGGCACGTCAACGCTACCATCCAGGTTAAACAGGCTTGGCGTGGCGGTAAAGACGACATCTGGCGAAACATCCAGGCGCACCATCGGCGGCACGGTTATCCGCACACGGCTGCCCTTCGCGGCAATCTGCGCGCGCCAGTTGTCAATCTGCGTCCAGTCGGCGTTACCGCTGAGCGCAATATGGCCCTGGCTGGTATTCACCGTCCCTTGTAGGGTCGAGCGGGTACCGGTGAAATTCATCGCCAGCTGGCTCGGCTGCATATCGAACGGCATAAAGTTGCCGTCAATATCCACGCCATTCAGCTGCATCTGCCCGTACAGCTGCGGGCTCTGTACGTTGCCGCCCAGCGTCAGACGCGCATTGAGCCGCCCTTCCGCCTTTTCACCGCGCGAGAAGATAGGGTTGATCATCGCCAGCGAGAAGTTGCTGATATTCACGTTCCCGCCCAGATTACGTCGGCCCTGCGGATCGGTGACCTGCACCTGCCCATCCAGTTGACCATTGTTGGTCAGGCGAATCAGCCAGCCCAGCTGGGCGCGATTGTTGTGCAGATCGGCCGTAAGATTCAGGGTATCGAACGCCACCGGCAGCGGCGCGTCGTTGACCGTCTGGGTCACCTTCACGTTACGTCCGCTCAGGGTGACCTTGCCCTGCGGTAGCCCCTCTTTGGTGGTGTCCCAGCTCACGTCGGCATTGCCGCTAAACACGCCGCTGGCCTGCGTCTCTTCCGGCATAAACGGCTTCAGCATCGCCAGGTCGAAACGGTTGAGATTCACTACCGCGCGCCCGCTCGCGCCGGCGTCAATGGTCTGCGGTACGCACAGTTCGGCATTCGGGTTAGTCCAGCAGTGCGGTCCAATGCTGATTTTCTGCTCGAGGTTACGGTAATCCAGCGCGATGTTGCGCGTCAGCGCCACCGGCCCTACCGGCGTCTGGAAGCGGGTATTGCTCAGCGTGCCTTTCCAGCGCTCCTCTTTGCGGTCAAAACTGCCTGCCAGCGACAGCTGTCCGGAAACCGGATCGCCCTGCACCCGCAGCTGCAGGTCGTGCTGTTTCTCGTTGCCCTTCGCATTGAGCTGCACCAGGCTGATATTCACGCCCGGCTGGCTAATGCGGTCCACGCGTACGTCAAGATGACCGCCAATCTGGTCGGTGGATTTCACATCGCCCTTCACGTTCACCTGAGCCACCGATAGCTCCTGCCAGCGCAGCGCCCGGGCGGTGATATCCGCCAGCAGCTGCGGCGCATCGACGGTGCCGCGAACTTTTACTAATCCCTTCGCCGTCCCGCCCAGGCCCGGCAGGGCGTTATCGAGATGAGGCGCGTCAATGGTGGCGTCGAGGTTAAGATCTTTAACTCCCAGCTCGCCTTTCACGTCGGCGCTGTTGGGGCCCAGAGCCAGATGCAGGCCGGGGATTTTCCACTGCATATAGCTGTTGCCCTGCAGCGAACCGCTCACGTCGACTTTGTTTTGCTTCACGTTACCGGTGATTTTCAGCTCCGGTACCGACATCTGCCAGCTGCCGCCGTACAGGCTGCCCTGGGTCTTAATCAGTCCGTTGAGCTTCGACGGCCAGTCCGGTACCTCTTTAGCGGTGTTGATACCGTTAAGCGTCAGTTCGCCGCGCCAGCTGATCGCCTGCTGCCAGTCGAGCAGCGCTTTCAACTCGGTTTTTCCTTCGAGGGCGGCGACGGTGAGCTTGTCGAGATTCACCTGCTGCTCGTTGCCCTTCGCGTTCAGGCTAATTTTCGCTGGCGGCAGCGACTGCCCTTTCACCGCGGTGCTGAAGGCCAGCGTGTAGTCGGTCATCTTGCCGTTAAATTTCAGCAGTAGGTCGTCAGCCTGATACGCTTTCTCGCCGGTAAATGGCCAGTAAAGCTGCTTGCTTTTCACCTCCATATCCAGCGGCAGGCCGGCCTCCGCCAGCTGCGTTTCGGCGCGCAGCGTCATGGCGACAGGGCCGTTCAGATCCACGCCGAGCGTGAGCTTTTTACGCACTTCGCCGCCCACTTTGAGCTGCACTTTCTCGCCCTTGAGCGGGTCAATATTCAGCGTACCGTTGAGGGTGATATCGACCGGCCAGTTATCCTGCAGTTGTGCATTACCGGAAGCCGTCACTTTGCCCTGGTCAGAATCCACGTCCAGCGCGTCCAGCTTCATCTGCCCATCAATGCTGCTGACTTTGAGTAGCAGTGAGTAGATGGTCATATCGGTATCGCCGGTCAGACGCAGCTGCTCGCCGCGAAACTCCTGAATATTGAGATTCAACGGCAGATGGACATCGGTCATTTCCGGCAGCACCGGCTTCGAGAACAGGTCTTTCATCGTCTCGCCGAGCGGCTTTTCTTCCGGCTGCGGATTGTCAATTTTCGGCTCAACGACCTGCTCCTGGGCCACTTTCGCCACCTTCGGCAGCGCGATAAGCAGCCCCTGCAGCGAGGTTGGCGTCAGGGTCAGGTTTTTCTCTTGCCAGTTAAGCCCCGTGGAAAAATCACGCAGCGAAACGGCCGTATCGTCAATTTTCACGTTGACGTTATGCAGCGCCACCCGGCTCAGGGTGATGGGGTAAGGCGTGGAGAGATTCAGCGGCCCGCTATCTTCTTCTTCAACCGGCGCCGCTGGCGGCATTTTGCTGGTATCGATCGCCACATAGATATCGCGCAGAGAAATATCGTTGACGCACAGGCTACTGTCCCACAGGCAGCGTAGCTTAACGCCAAGGTGGAACTGCCCGGCGGTGACCGCCACGCCCGGCTGCTCAAAGCGCACGTTCTCCAGCGTCAGATCGCGCCAGCCGCCGGTGGCTTTGCCAATTTCCAGCCCAGGGACCCAGCGATCGGCGGCTTTGATAACCAGATGCAGGCCAGTCGTCGTCCCCACCAGGAATCCTACCGTCCCCAGCAGCAGCACCAGAAAAATCAGTACGCCGAGGCTTATCTTCTTCCATAAACTCATAATTCAGGCCCCAGGCCGATATAAAACTGTAAACCGTGTTCTTCTTTGTCACCGATCGGTCTGGCGATATCCAGCTTGATTGGACCGACCGGGGACTGCCAGCGTACGCCGAGGCCAGCGCCGGTTTTAAAGTTGCTTTCGCGGATATCGCTCACCGCTTCGCCGCTATCGACGAACACCGCGCCCCACCATTTGCCGCTCACGTTGTACTGATACTCCAGCGAGCCGGTGGCCAGCTTCGAAGCCCCCATCAGCTTGCCGTCATCATCTTTTGGCGAGATAGATTTGTATTTATAACCGCGAATGCTGCGGTCGCCACCGGCGAAGAAACGCAGATCCGGCGGGACTTTGCTGAAGTTATCGGCCTCAATCCAGCCAAGGTTGCCGCGTACCACGAAGCGGTGGCGGTCATAAAGGGTGCGGATCCAGACGTCCTGCGCCTGCATCACGATAAAGTTAATATCCGAGCCCCACATGGTGTTGGAGTAGTCCACCGAATAGCGCTGTGAATCGCCCCAGGTCGGCATCAGGCCGCCGCGAGAACGGGTCCGGTTCACCGACACGCCGGGATAGATCAGCATCGTGGTATTGGTGACGTTGGCCTGGGTAAAGTGGTCGAGACTCCAGCGCAGGTTCAGCGCGCGCTGCCAGCCGCTCGACATCTCCCAATAGCGCGACACGGCCAGGGTGGTAGAATCCGCCTGGGTATCATTGAGATCGGTACGCTTAAAGCCGCCCTGCATCAGGTAGTACTGTTCAAGCGGGCTTTTTAGCAGCGGTACCTTGTAGCTGAAATCAAGCTGCTGTTCAGGAGCGGACAGGCTGAGGCTGGAGGTCAGGCTGTGGCCGTAGGAGTTCATCCACGGCTTTCTCCAGGTCCCTTTGACGCGCGGCCCGACGTCGGTTGAGTAGCCGACCCCGGTCTCAACAGTATTCTCTTTGCGCGGAGAAACCACGCCCTGCAAAGGCAACACTTTCGTCTGGCGGGACTTCTCAAACTGCGGCGCCACGACGACGGAACTGAACCAGCCGGTCGCCGCCAGGCGGCGGTTGAGTTCGGCGAGATCCTGCGAGGTGTAATAGTCGCCCTGCTTAAACGGCACCAGATTTTGCAGATATTCGTCGCGAATTTGCGAGCCCTCAAAGGTCACCGGGCCAAAGCGGTAGCGCTCGCCGCTGTTGTAGTCGATATCCCAGAAGGCCTGATGACGGTCAAGAGAAACCCCAAGCTGGCTTTTATTAAACTCGCTATCGAAGTAGCCCTTACGCAGCGCGACCCGGGTCAGAGAGCTTTTAAAGCTGTCATAATCACCGTGATTGAGGATGGTACCGATGGCCGGTCGCGTGTTTAACAAATCCAGATAGTCGCGATCGGTTCGGGCTCCGCCGCGTAAAATGACTTCCGTACCACCAATGCGCACCGGTTCGCCAGGCGTGACTTTGGCGATCAGTACCTGGCGCCCCTTCGCCGGCGGCGGACGTAAATCAAAATCGATGGTGGGCTCATAGTAGCCGAGCGCTTTCAGACCTTCACGGATAGCATCATCCACGCGCGCGCGAAAGCGCCGGTCCGGCGTAACTTCATCGCTCTGGATCGTAGAGAGTTGGGCGCGGACGTTTTTTTCCAGTTCCCCGGATAACCCCTCAACCTGCAAACGCACGTTCGCTGCGCTGGCGACCCCGCTGACCAGCAAAAGGCTGGTGATACATAACTGGCGGATTTGTAGCACGTTTTCTCCTGAATATCCTTGTTTCCCCCCGAAGGAAACGAAAGTGCCGCTCCACGGCTTAACAAAACCCTAACAACTAAGGGTTGAAAAATAGACGTTAACCCAAATAATTCTTATGTTTAAATCTAGACGTATTAAGCGTGGTTATTGTGTTAAAAGTCACGCTTGGTTACAACCTTAACCACATTTTCTGTTAGAGAGGCCCACCGTGAGTCTATTTGATAAAACGCATCTTGTCGCCCAAGCGGACGCGCTGCCGGGACGCAATACGCCGATGCCGGTGGCTACGCTCCACGCCGTCAATGGCCATTCGATGACCAACGTCCCCGCCGGAATGGAAGTCGCTCTGTTCGCCATGGGCTGTTTCTGGGGCGTCGAACGCCTGTTCTGGCAACTGCCCGGCGTTTATAGCACCGCCGCAGGTTACACCGGCGGCTACACGCCAAACCCCACCTATCGTGAAGTTTGCAGCGGCGAGACGGGCCATGCTGAGGCCGTGCGCGTGGTCTACGATCCGCAGGTTATCAGCTATGAGCAGCTGCTTCAGGTCTTCTGGGAAAATCACGACCCGGCGCAGGGCATGCAGCAGGGTAACGACCGCGGCACGCAGTATCGTTCCGCTATTTATCCGCTGACGCCGGAACAGAGCGAAGCCGCGAAAGCCAGCCTCGCGCGTTTCCAGGCGGCAATGAAGCAAGCCAACGACCCGCGCACTATCACCACCGAGATCGCCACGGCAAAGCCGTTCTATTATGCGGAAGACGATCATCAGCAGTATCTGCATAAAAACCCCTACGGATACTGCGGTATCGGCGGGATTGGGGTTTGTTTACCGCCGCAGCCCTGATGCCGTTGACCCGTAATAGCAGGCTGCCGGATTGAATAATTTACGCTCTGGCGGCTTTACAGTACCTTACGCTATACTACGCCGTGTTATCGCCGGTCCAGAGCCTTCGGACCGGCTTTTTGTGAATTCCACTTAGCGTTATCCACTTCCCTTCCGAGGATCTGATCTCAACGGTCAGATAAGATATGTTAAACAGTATTTTAGTAATACTTTGTCTGATAGCCGTCAGTGCGTTCTTTTCGATATCGGAAATCTCGCTGGCCGCATCACGTAAAATCAAACTCAAGCTGCTGGCCGATGACGGCAACGTCAACGCTCAACGCGTGCTGAAGATGCAGGAAAACCCCGGTATGTTCTTTACCGTGGTGCAAATCGGCCTCAACGCGGTAGCGATTCTCGGCGGTATCGTCGGCGATGCTGCATTTTCGCCGGCGTTTCACGGCCTCTTTAGTCGCTATATGTCCCCCGAGCTCTCCGAGCAGCTGAGCTTTATTATCTCCTTTACCCTGGTCACCAGCCTGTTCATTCTGTTTGCTGACCTGACCCCGAAACGCATCGGTATGATTGCGCCTGAAGCCGTCGCTTTACGCATCATCAACCCGATGCGCTTCTGCCTGTTTCTCTTCCGCCCGCTGGTGTGGTTGTTCAACGGCATGGCCAACAACATCTTCCGCCTGTTCAAAATTCCGATGGTGCGTAAAGACGACATTACCTCCGATGATATTTACGCCGTAGTGGAAGCCGGCGCGCTGGCCGGGGTGCTGCGTAAGCAGGAGCATGAGCTGATTGAGAACGTGTTTGAGCTGGAGTCGCGCACCGTGCCTTCGTCCATGACTTCGCGTGAAAACGTCATCTGGTTCGATCTCCATGAAGATGAACAGAGCCTGAAGAATAAGGTTGCAGAGCATCCGCACTCTAAGTTCCTGGTGTGTAACGAAGATATCGACCACATCATCGGCTACGTTGACTCCAAAGACCTGCTGAACCGCGTGCTGGCGAACCAAAGCCTGGTGCTGACCGGCGGCGTGCAGATTCGCAATACGCTGATTGTCCCGGATACCCTGACGCTGTCTGAAGCGCTGGAAAGCTTTAAAACCGCCGGTGAAGACTTCGCCGTGATCATGAACGAGTATGCGCTGGTCGTCGGGATTATCACCCTTAACGACGTGATGACCACCCTGATGGGCGATCTGGTCGGCCAGGGCCTGGAAGAGCAGATCGTCGCACGCGATGAGAACTCCTGGCTGATTGACGGCGGCACGCCGATCGACGACGTGATGCGGGTGCTGGATATCGATGATTTCCCACAGTCCGGAAATTACGAGACTATTGGCGGCTTTATGATGTTTATGCTGCGTAAAATTCCCAAGCGGACCGACGCGGTGAAGTTCTCCGGCTATAAATTCGAGGTGGTGGATATCGACAACTACCGCATCGATCAGCTGCTGGTGACCCGCATCGACAATAAGCCGACGGTGCTGGTGCCCAAGCTGCCGGACGCGGCGAACAGTGATAAAGAGTCAGCGTAACGCTTTCTCGCGAACGCTGTTCTTCCCCCCTGTTGCCGGGCGGCGGCTAACGCCTTGCCCGGCCAATAAAGATCGCAATCTCGTCAGATTACGCATTGCCCATCGATATACACTCAAGTCTGCGTATGCCGACCAATCTGGGGCTGATGCCGGGTCCAGAAACATCAACGGCTCCCTGGGGGAGCCGCCTTTTTACCGTGTAGTCATACCACTTTTCAGGTTATGCCATCTCTGTTTGTAGACGGCTGACCTGGCGGTTGACTTCGGACATCACTGACAAATGCAGCTTGTCCTTAACCTTCGGGATAAGGATTTTGCCCTTATCAAACTCAAAAGCGCCAACGTCCTTGATATACAAACGTCCACGGAACAGGATCTTCACGTACTTCGCTACTTGTAGCGGGTTGTAGCGTTGGAAAATTTTCATTGTTGTCTCCTGCCAGGGTTACGCTCCTGTGGTGCCACAGTTAGCCCACGTACCGGAATCGCAAATTTTAATGCCCTGAAACTATAGTCCAGAATCTGAGTGATACCCAGTTTGTATAAGTTTATTTACCTTATGATGACAATAATTCAGAGTTTTCGTTTCAGGCATCCGATGAAGGTAGTATAAGTCGCCGATTTTAGACGGAATTGTGCGTCAACACGCAAACTGGCACCATCATTGCGGGTAATGCCGATAAATCGCACTTATGATTAAAGCAGACCAAGTGGTCGGATCACCTGCAAAGATAATAAAAGGAAACACCATGACCCTACGTAGATTACTGGCCGTTTCATGTCTCCTGTTCCCACTGTTGGCCTCGGCGCATAACTTTGTCGACGGTCAGCGCGTTGCGCCGGTCGGCGTAGCGGATCGGGGAGAACTGGTGCTGGATAACGATAAATTTAGCTATAAAAGCTGGAATAGCGCGCAGCTGGCGGGAAAAGTGCGCGTTGTGATGCACATTGCCGGCCGCTCGTCGGCAAAAGAAAAAAACGCGACCTTAATTGAAGCCATTAAAAGCGCGAAGCTGCCGCACAACCGCTACCAAACGACGACTATCGTCAATACCGATGACGCTATCCCAGGCTCGGGAATGTTTGTCCGCAGCAGTATCGAGAACAATAAGCAGCTCTACCCCTGGTCACAGTTCATCGTCGACAGCAACGGCGCGGTGCGCAAAGCGTGGCAGCTCGAAGAAGAGAGTTCAGCCATCGTGGTGCTGGACAAAGAGGGTCGCGTGCAGTGGGCTAAAGACGGCGCGCTCAGCCAGCAGGAGGTGCAGCAGGTAGTGGGCCTGCTGCACAAGTTGCTTAATAAATAGAGACCCGGAAGCCGGGGTTGAGGAACGATTCACGCGGCGTGTAATCAAGAGTACGCCCCTGCCAGTCGTGAACGTGCGCCCCGGCGGCGCTGGCGACCGCATGACCGGCCGCGGTGTCCCAGGTACTTGTCGGCCCGAAGCGTGGGTAAAGCTGGGCCTGCCCTTCAGCGACCAGACAGAACTTCAGCGACGAACCAATTGAGGTAGTCTGGTGTTCACCAAGCTGCTCAAGATACTCCTGCAGCTCCGGGTCATTGCCGTGTGAACGGCTAATCACCACCAGCGGCGGACGCGCATCGCGGACCTGAATCTGTTTGCGAACGCCGCACTCCTCTTTCCATGCTTTACCCTATTCCGCACTGTACATCACCTTCATCACCGGCGCGTAGACCACGCCCAGGGTCGGTTTACCGTTTTCAATCAAGGCGATATTGACGGTAAACTCGCCGTTGCGCTTGATAAACTCTTTGGTGCCGTCCAGCGGGTCCACCAGCCAGTAGCGCTGCCAGTGCTGACGTACCTCCCAGGCCGGCGGATCCTCTTCCGACAGAACCGGAATATCGGGCGTCAGGGCCAGCAGGCCGCTGATAATCACCTTGTGCGCCGCAATATCCGCGGCCGTGACCGGAGAATCGTCCTTCTTGCTGGTAACGTCCATCGGCTGTTTTCCATCGTAAACTTCCATGATGGCATCGCCCGCATTCCGTGCAAGCTGACATACTTGTTCTAACATTCTCCACCTCGTCTGGTTACAGTGGCGTTAACTCGTTGTTTTATTTATATCGCATCATTGTGAGTTCCGCTATCTGTGATAACGATGGCGGTTTCCTTCACCGCTTTTCTGGCATGATTCACATTTCTGTAAGCAACAGAATGTAAATACATTTTCTTCTGTGCCACTGCTCATATAAAAAGGACGCCACTGATGATTAAGTTTAGCGCAACGCTACTGGCCACGCTGATCGCCGCCAGCGTAAATGCGGCAACGGTCGATTTGCGGATCATGGAAACCACCGATCTGCACAGTAATATGATGGACTTTGACTATTACAAAGATGCCGCCACGGAAAAATTTGGCCTGGTGCGTACCGCAACCTTGATTGAGAAAGCGCGTCAGGAAGTCAGCAATAGCGTACTGGTCGATAACGGCGATGTTATTCAGGGCAGCCCGCTGGGTGACTATATGGCCGCAAAGGGTCTGAAAGAGGGCGATGTTCACCCGGTCTACAAGGCGATGAATACCCTGGATTATGTCGTGGGCAACCTCGGCAACCACGAGTTTAACTACGGGCTCGACTTCCTGCATAAAGCGCTGGCAGGGGCGAAGTTCCCCTACGTGAACGCCAATATTATCGACGTCAAAACCGGCAAACCGATGTTTACGCCTTATCTGATTCAGGATACCCAGGTGAAGGATAGCGACGGCAAAACGCAGACGCTGCGCATTGGCTATATCGGCTTCGTACCACCGCAGATAATGACCTGGGATAAAGCCAATCTTAGCGGTAAGGTGACCGTTAACGACATTACCGCAACCGCACGCAAGTTTGTCCCGGAAATGCGCGAAAAAGGCGCGGACGTGGTGGTGGTCATTGCCCACTCCGGCCTCTCCGCCGACCCGTATCAGGCCATGGCGGAGAACTCCGTTTACTATTTAAGCCAGGTGCCTGGGGTCGATGCCATTATGTTCGGCCACGCTCACGCCGTCTTCCCGAGCAAAGATTTTGCCGGTATCAAAGGCGCGGATATCGCGAAAGGTACGCTGAACGGCGTACCGGCAGTGATGCCGGGCATGTGGGGCGATCACCTTGGGGTGGTCGATCTGGTCCTTAACAACGACAGCGGCAAATGGCAGGTCAGCGCAGCGAAAGCCGAAGCGCGGCCGATCTACGACTCGGTGGCGAAGAAATCGCTGGCGGCAGAAGACAGCAACATGGTGGCGGTATTAAAAGCCGACCATGACGCCACCCGCGAGTTTGTCGGCAAACCGATTGGTAAATCCTCGGATAATATGTACAGCTACCTGGCGCTGGTGCAGGACGACCCAACCGTACAGGTGGTCAATATGGCCCAGAAGGCCTACGTTGAGCACTACATTCAGGGCGACCCGGATCTGGCGAAGCTGCCGGTACTCTCCGCCGCCGCGCCGTTTAAAGTCGGCGGACGTAAAAATGACCCGGCCAGCTTTGTTGAAGTGGAAAAAGGGCAGCTCACCTTCCGCAACGCCGCCGACCTCTACCTGTATCCCAACACCCTGGTGGTGATGAAAGTCAGCGGTAAAGAGGTTAAAGAGTGGCTGGAGTGCTCCGCCGGACAGTTCAATCAAATTGATCCCGCCAGCAGCAAGCCGCAGTCGCTGATTAACTGGGACGGCTTCCGCACCTACAACTTCGACGTGATTGACGGCGTGAACTACCAGATCGATATCACCCAGCCGGCGCGCTACGACGGCGAATGCAACAGCGTGAATCCGCAGGCCGAGCGAATTAAGCATCTGACCTTTAACGGCAAGCCAATCGATCCGAACGCCACTTTCCTCGTCGCGACCAACAACTATCGCGCTTACGGCGGTAAATTCCAGGGCACCGGCGAGGATCATATCGCGTTCGCTTCACCGGATGAAAACCGCTCGGTGCTGGCGGCGTGGATTGGCGCGGAGTCGAAGAAAAACGGCGAGATCCATCCGGCGGCGGATAACAACTGGCGCCTGGCGCCGATCCACAGCACAGTACCGCTGGATATTCGCTTTGAAACCTCACCGGGCGACAAGGCCGCGGCATTTATCAAAGAGAAAGCGCAATACCCGATGCGCCAGGTGGCTACCGACGATATCGGCTTTGCTATTTATCAGCTGGATTTGAGTAAATAATTGCCGGTTCCCCGGTTGTGCTGCGCTTACCGGGGCTACACTGACATCAACCTCAGGCTACCTGTTCGTGGTTCGCCAGAACCGCGGGCAGGTTCAGTTCAATCCAGTCCGCCAGCGCCGCCACCTTCTCGCTCACCTGCTCACCGAGCGGAGTCAGACTATATTCAACGTGCGGCGGCACCACCGGATACGACACGCGGTTAAGAAAGCCGTCCTGTTCCAGCGCCTGGAGCGACTGGGCCAGCATCTTTTCGCTGACGCCGCCGATCTTACGCCGCAGATCGCTAAACCGATGGGTGCCATCGCGCAGGGACACCAAAATCAGTACGCCCCAGCGGCTGGTCACGTGTTTGAGCACTTCCCGCGAGGGGCACTGTTCGGCAAACAGGTTGCCGTTACGTAACTGCTCGCTCAGCGTCAGATTCGCCATATTCATACTTACCTTTTTGTACGTACTTACTAAAAGTTAGTTAAGGTGTTAGCTTACCATAACTGCCAATGAACACGAAGGAGAAGACCCATGATCGCAATTACCGGCGCAACCGGCCAGCTTGGCCAACACGTCCTGGAAAACCTGTTAAAAACCGTCCCCGCGGGCCAGGTTGTGGCTATCGTGCGCAACCCGGCAAAAGCCGAATCGCTGAGCCAAAGGGGCATAGGGGTTCGTCAGGCCGACTACAGCGATGAAGCGGCCCTGACCGCCGCCCTACAGGGCGTGGACAAACTGTTGCTGATCTCTTCCAGCGAGGTCGGTCAGCGCGCCGTCCAGCACCGCAACGTGATTAATGCAGCGAAAGCTGCCGGCGTAAAATTTATCGCCTATACCAGCCTGCTGCACGCCGATACCTCCCCGTTGGGGCTGGCGGATGAACATATCGCCACCGAGCAGATGCTCGCCGACTCCGGCATTGCATATGCCCTGCTGCGCAACGGCTGGTACACCGAAAACTATCTCGCCAGCGCGCCGCCGGCGATTGAGCACGGCGTGTTTATCGGCGCTGCCGGTAACGGCAAAATCGCCTCTGCTACCCGCGCGGATTACGCCGCCGCTGCCGCTCGCGTTATCGCCGAAGAGGGCCACGCCGGAAAAGTGTATGAACTGGCGGGCGATGAGGCGTGGACTTTGAGCGAACTCGCCGCTGAGCTGAGCAAACAAAGCGGTAAAAACGTGGTGTATCAAAACCTCAGCGACGCCGACTTAGCCGCCGCGCTGCAGG
>OKCJ01000026.1_pt1 | contig 20569 bp, 22 predicted proteins | sample 1609971 | NCBI WGS metagenome assembly OKCJ01 (sample SAMN04436604, study PRJEB24849) | human gut metagenome | biome: human gut; feature: NICU; material: stool | host: Homo sapiens | place: USA: Saint Louis, MO | collected 2009-12-11
CGGAGGTCGCGCTCTTCAATCCAGCGGAAGCCGTGAATCTCCTCTTTGACCTCAATCGCGGCGCCAAAAGCGGACATGGCCGCCTGAGCGACGGAGAAGTTCAGCTCATGCTGCGCGGACAGGATATGAATCAGCACATCATATTGGGTCGACGGAGCCAGACCTTTACCGTAGCCCGGGAACGCTTTTAACTCTTCGGCCCCTACGCCGCCGCTCAGATGGCGCCAGACGTGATGACCGAAAGCGACGACTGCTCCCAGCTTAGCTTCCGGATATTTTGTCTGAAAGGTGGCTAACTTATCGGCAAACACTCTGCTGGCTTCGCGCAGTACGTCCACATCGCCTTTGACATTCGCTTCAATCCAAATCGCCGCACGGCAATGTTCCGGCAAAATGCCGCTCTGAACCTGAGACATCGCTCCTCCTGAAATAGTACAGCCACAACGCTGTGGCTTTTAAGGCGCTATTGTACCCGCTTTTTCAGGACGTCGAATCACTTCAGATCAAATTAGCGACGCCAGATAATTTTGCTCACCTTCCAGTTTTTCAGCGTGTCATCGGAAGGCATTAACTCCTCAGGGCCGCTCCAGTTACCGGTAAAGGCATAGCTAATATGCTGGCTGCCCTCGGCCTTACACTCCACCACCGCACCGTTATCGTTGCTGCCTTTCTGACAGTTGCCAAACGCTTTGCTGTAAATATCGCTAAACGGGGTCCCGATTTTCACGCCGCTGGCGGCTTTGATGTTGCTATCCCGCACGTCGATACGGCTAATAGTCCCGCTCTCGCCGTTAATGGTCAGCGCAACCTTGTCATCTTTTAACGCTTCGAAGTAGCGCACAATATTGCCGTTAGCCGTTTTCATGCCGCTGCGCAGGCGGTAGCTGCTGCCGAGCGCATCGCCGATCGCCTGCTCGTTCAGCGGCGTTGTCGCCGTCAGGTTGCCTACGCCCTGTTCGGTTACTTGCGTAGAGGAACCAAACCAGTTCCACGGATAAGCCGACGACCAGTTAACCGAGCTCATCGTCGAGCAGCCGGTTAACGCCAGCTGTAATGCGCAGAGAAGTAAACGTCGCGATTTCATGACTCAGTCCTTTCTGATTAATTCAACGCAAGTTGGAGTGCGCGATCGGCAAAAAGTGCCGTTAAACCTGCTCTTCGCGAAAACAGGCTTTCAACCGACGGTTGCTTAACAGCCACCAGAGCGCATAAAGATCCGCCGCCAGCAGGGAGATGGTCACCGCCGAGGTCGATTCTCCGCTCAGCCACAGCAGCGGCTGCCAGACCAGCAGCAGGCTCTGAGAAAGCACCAGAAGCCAGCGCATCATCGGCCAGAGGCGAGGAAAACGCTGACGATGACCGCTGATGAGAAATGCCAGTACCGCCGGGATGCCGGGCAGCAATCCCAGCCAAAAAATATCGGGATCCGGATAAAACAGATACAGCAGCGCGTCACCCTGCTGCCGCGACGCGCCGGCCATCAGAAACAGCACCCACGTACGCGCCTGAAGCAGCAGCACGCACCAAAAAAGGAACGGCAAGCGCAGGCGGCCGTGGGTATCAAAATCGGCGGGGATAAACTCAGTATTCTTCATCTTCAATTAAGCGTTTGCCGAGGCAAAGCACTTCCGAATGCTCATAGCCAAGGCGTTCGTACATCCCCTGAACCACATCATTATCTTCGCGGATCATAATGTTTATTTTCGGGCAGCCGCTGGCAATCAGCTTTTTCTCCAGCCGATTAAGCAGCGCGTTAGCAATACCGCGACCGCGATATTCCGGATGCACGCCGAGATAATAAGCAGAGCCGCGGTGACCGTCGTAACCGCCCATCACCGTACCAACCACTTCACCGTTAACTTCGGCCACCAGAAACAGGCTGGCGTCGTGGTTCAGCTTACGCTCAATATCCATTTCCGGATCGTTCCATGGCCGCAGGAGATCGCAGCGCTCCCACAGGGTAATAACCTCTTCGAAATCTTGTTGGCGAAAAACGCGTATCTCCATGGTATTGCCCACCATTAACGGTTAAAAACAGAGATTATGGCGCGATTGTGCCCGCTAGCCAATATCAGGCGCAATGAGCCGCAAAAAATGGCATAATATGACTTTGTCATGTATTGAAATGAAAAGTAAAACAATTCTTATTTTGAATGGTCGTATCAAAAAACACGATACGATATAACATTAGTCACCACTTGTTTGCAATTCAGGCCGAATGAGCACTTTTAAACCATTAAAAATACTTGCTTCGCGCCGCCAGGTGCTGAAAGCCGGGCTGGCAGCAATGACGCTTTCAGGGATCGCCTCTCAGGCCAGCGCGAAAGAACAACAGCCATTGAAAACATCCAATGGGCACAGCAAACCCGTAGCGAAGAAAAAAGGCGCCAGGCGCGTCGTGATGCTCGACCCGGGCCATGGCGGTATTGATACCGGCGCTATCGGCCATAACGGTTCAAAAGAGAAGCACGTCGTGCTGGCTATCGCCAAAAACGTGCGCAGCATCCTGCGCAACAACGGTATCGATGCGCGTCTTACGCGCAGCGGCGATACCTTTATTCCACTCTATGACCGCGTGGAGATCGCCCATAAGCACGGCGCCGATCTCTTTATGTCGATTCACGCCGATGGCTTCACCAACCCGAGCGCCGCCGGCGCCTCCGTTTTCGCCCTCTCCAACCGCGGCGCCAGTAGCGCCATGGCGAAGTATCTCTCGGATCGCGAAAACCGGGCGGATGAAGTGGCCGGCAAGAAAACGACCGATAAAGACCATCTTTTGCAGCAAGTGCTGTTCGATCTGGTGCAAACGGACACCATCAAGAACAGCCTGACGCTCGGCTCGCACATCCTGAAAAAGATTAAGCCGGTGCATAAACTGCACAGCCGCAATACCGAACAGGCTGCGTTCGTCGTGCTGAAGTCGCCATCAATTCCGTCGGTGCTGGTGGAGACGTCGTTTATTACCAACCCGAACGAAGAAAAACTGCTGGGCACCACCGCGTTCCGGCAGAAAATCGCCACGGCAATAGCCAACGGCATTATCAGCTATTTCCACTGGTTCGATAACCAGAAAGCCCACTCGAAGAGACGTTAATGAAACCCGACGCGCACCAGGTAAAAGCTTTCCTTCTTCAGCTCCAGGATGACATCTGCCAAAAGCTTAGCGCCGTTGACGGTAGCGAATTTATCGAGGATAGCTGGCAGCGGGAAGGCGGCGGCGGCGGACGCAGCCGGGTACTGCGCAATGGCGGTATCTTTGAGCAGGCTGGCGTGAATTTTTCCCACGTGCACGGTGATGCAATGCCGGCTTCCGCAACCGCGCATCGTCCTGAACTGGCAGGCCGCAGCTTCGAAGCGATGGGCGTCTCGCTGGTCGTACACCCGCGCAGCCCGTACATCCCTACCAGCCACGCCAACGTGCGCTTTTTTATCGCGGAAAAAGCGGGTGCCGATCCGGTATGGTGGTTCGGCGGCGGCTTTGATTTAACCCCCTACTACGGTTTTGAAGAAGATGCCGTTCACTGGCATCGTACCGCCCGCGATCTGTGCCAGCCCTTTGGTGAAGAGGTTTATCCGCGCTATAAAAAGTGGTGTGACGACTACTTTTTCCTCAAGCATCGTAACGAGCAGCGCGGCATCGGCGGTCTGTTTTTCGATGATTTGAATACCCCGAACTTTGACCATTGTTTCGACTTTATGCAGGCGGTGGGCAACGGCTTCACCGAGGCGTATCTGCCGATTGTCGAGCGGCGTAAAGAGAGAGTCTGGGGCGAGCGCGAGCGCGATTTCCAGCTCTACCGTCGCGGGCGCTACGTGGAGTTCAACCTGGTGTGGGATCGCGGTACCCTGTTTGGTCTGCAAACCGGCGGCCGTACCGAGTCCATTCTGATGTCGATGCCGCCGCTGGTGCGCTGGGAATACGACTACCAGCCGGAAGCGGGCAGCCCGGAGGCCGCGCTAAGCGAATTCATTCAGGTACGTGATTGGGTTTAAAGTTGCCAGATGGTGCGATCCGTAGGCCAGATACGGCGCTGTTTTGCCTGATGGCGCTACGCTTATCAGGCCTACGATGACGGCACGATTCGCCAGCCGGTAAATAACGCGTAATCAAACCCACTGCCGCATCCGCTGATGCAGCGTCAACGACGGTTTCTCGGCGAACAGCTGTTGATAATCGGTGGCGAACTGGCCCAGATGCCAAAAGCCCCACTGCATCGCGGCATCTTTCACCGTTGCGCTCTGCGACCACGGGCTAATCAGCTCCCGGCGCACCGCGTTCAAACGAATGCGCTTCAGCCAGGCGTTCGGCCCGATCCCCAGAATCGCGTGAAAGGCATTTTGCAGCGTGCGGCGGCTAACGTGCAGCTGCTGACACAGATCGAGCACCGTCAGCGGCTCCGACATATTCTCCAGCACGAACTCCCGCGCCCGGGAAAGCAGCCGCCGGTAGCTCTGATGGCTGATGCTCTCGGCGGTGACCATCGGCTGCGCCTCCTCCAGCATCGCCCCCATCGCCAGCAGGAGATTATCGCCCAATACCTTGCGCACAGCGGGCTGATGAAGGTTTTCCGGATTCTCGCTAAACGTCGCCAGCGCCTGCTGCACAAAGCCCCATAGCGCTGCCTTGTGCTCCTCTTTGACCTCCAGCGCCGACTGGTTACGCAGCATATGCAGCACCCGCTCCGGGTGATGCAGGAAGCTGGCCTGACGGGAAATGACATCCTCTGAGATAACCACTCCCAGAATGGTGTAATCATCCGGCGTGCTGAGTTCGAACTCGGTGCCGCCGGGTCGGGTGGCGATCTCGGCGCTGCCGAGACACTGCGATCCTATAAACCCCTGCTCGCCGCGGGTTGTCGGGATACCGAACCAAAAAGAGTTCGGCCACACCAGGCAGGATTGACGCAGCGCCAGACCGGTATACTCGCGAAAAACCTGAATATCATCGAGCAGGATTTCGGTAAATTCACCGTGAAATTTCCCCGGATGCAGCTGATCGTAAATCTGCTGCCAGGCGGTAATCGTCAGGGCATGTTCATAGACATCGGTGGTCCGTCGCTGGTGGACGTTATCCACCTCGACCATCGGCGTCAATTTAACGTCTTCGGGTAATGCTTCATGATAAAGATGGTGCAAGTTTGCAGTACGGTTCTTTTTCATGATCTTTTAAGCCGGAAGCTTCAACGAAGCCTCCGGCCCTCCGACAGGTTAATTTTTTAAGCGATAGCGACTACTGCGTTTACGCAACGATCCGGTAGAAAACAGCTGTTCCAGCGCCTTTCTGGCTTCGTCAAGCGACCAGCCAAAATGGGCGGCCACCTCCCCTGCCGTCATTCCCTGACGCGTCGATGCCAGCAGCGCCAGTAAAGGCTCAGAGGACTCCGCTATCACCGGTGGCTGCGGGGCTTCCGGCTGCGGCTGAAAGCCGCCGATCAGCCGCTGGGTGTCCTCTTCCGGGCGCCCTATCTCCCGACGGCTAACAACGCGCCCCGTACGCTGCGCCGCAGCGCTTCCGGCATCCAGCGCCGCCCGGCACGCCGCCAGGTCGCCTTCCACCACGAGGGTTAACCTGCCGGGATCGAGAACCTCATGGCTGAGCAGCCGCACATTGGCCGCCTTCAGCATCGCATCCGCCGCATCAACGGCGGCGACCATGCCGTCAACTTCCAGTAATCCCAGGGCGTTGATCATCGCTTCCCCCTTACGCGCGCTGGATTGGATGACGGGCAATATCCAGAACGGCATCGGTAAAGGCATTGCAGGCTGCCTTACAGGCGGCCTGGCTCCCCGTCAAGAAGGCGGCCGAATAGTTGGTTTCCGACGGCGGCGGCACGTAGGTCACCAGCTGCACGTCGGCCGATTTCATCGCCGCGTCAATGCCGAAAGTGGCCTCCAGCGGCGGCGCCACCAGATAGGCGATCGGATCGCCCAGCGCGATGCCTGAAGAAGACGAGAGATAAGAGCCGGTACGCGACACCACGTGCGCCAGGAACGCCGTATCTTCGGCATCGTTGGCCCACTGAAACGCCGCTCCGCTTTCGATATGCGCCATCATCGCGTCCAGGCCAGCGCGAACTTCCGCCGGGTTCGGGCCGCCCAGCATAATCAGCACTTCCCCTGCGGTTGGCGACGGGCCGTGAGCTGCGCCAGCGTAGAGGGAGCGCCCGTAAACCACTTCAACCATCGCCTGTTTTGTCGCTTCGTCAGCGGCAATATAGGTCACATCATCCGAATCCGCCGTGATGAGTCCGAGGCTACGTATATGCGGCGGTAATTTAAGCTCGCGGGCAAAGCCGTCATTTACCGAAGCAATCACGCGCATGGCCGTCACCGAAGGGCGAATTAAATCTAATGCAGGCATGATGCCTCCTTAACGAGTCATATTGATGCCGGAAGCTTTCTGCTCCAGCATGCGTTTGGCCAAATCGACGATCACCGCAGCGGCTTCTACCGGCGGCGTGCCGCCCTGGTGAATATTGGAAATACAGGTCCGGTCCGCTTCAACGGTGGTTGCCACGCGCGGCGAATACACGGCGTAACAGGAGAGGCTTTCCGACTGCCCCAGCCCGGGACGCTCGCCTACCAGCAGGATGACCACCTTCGCGCCGAGGATTTCGCCAATCTGATCTTCAATTTTGACCCGTCCGTAGCGGACGAAGAACGGCGTACCGACCTTCAGCCCGGCCTGCTTCAGCCCCGACAGCAGCGGCGGCAGGATCTCTTCATAGTTGACGGTAATCGCGTCCGTAGAGAGGCCATCGGATACCACCACCTGAACGTCAGGATTCGCCACGCACTGCGCCTTCAGCGCGTCAATCGCTTCCGGACTCAGGCGACGGCCCATATCCGGGCGCGTCAGGTAGAGGTTCTTGTCGCTAATCTCGGAACGCACCTCGAGCAATCCCTGGTTTTTCACCCACTCTTCCGGAACCTCTTTCAGCACCGTATCCTTGGAGCGCGAATGGTCGGCGAGGAAGCGCAGCAGCGCGAGGGTGCGCGGACGCGGGCCGGCGCGGCCGGTGCAAACGCGCGCCGCCGTGCTGCGTTTCAGTTCGGCCAGCACTTCCGCGCGATGCGGCTGCTGCACGCCAATCCAGCCTTTAGCCTCTGGCGATCCTAAATCCAGCGCGCAGCTCTCCGCCGCGACCTCACACCGGCTGCCGCACTTCGTCGCCGCAGCCTGAGGCGCCGCTGCGGCCGTCTGCGGTTGTCCCATTGACGCCATCACGCTACGTACAATTTCTTCAATCTGCTTTTGATCCATCATGTGTCATCCCCGCGTCATCAAAAGAACAGTGACGGATCGCCCGCCCGTTGGGTCAGACGACCGTTTGCCATAATGCCCATGGTTTCCAGCCAGCGTTCGAACTCCGGCGACGGCCGTAGATTCAGCAGCTGACGGACGGTGGCGGTATCGTGAAACGCGGTGGTCTGATAGTTGAGCATGATGTCGTCGCCGAGCGGCATGCCCATGATGTAGTTGCAACCGGCGGTGGCGAGCAGAATCATCAGGTTTTCATTGAGATTCTGATCGGCGTCAGCATGGTTGGTGTAGCAGCAGTCGCAGCCCATCGAGATGCCGCTCAGCTTGCCCATAAAGTGATCTTCGAGACCGGCGCGAATAATCTGCCGGTCGTTATAGAGGTACTCCGGCCCGATAAAGCCCACAACGGTATTGACGAGGAACGGATCGTAGTGCCGCGCCAGGCCATAGTTGCGCGCCTCCATCGTCACCTGATCGGCGCCGAAGTTCGCGCCAGCCGACAGCGCCGAGCCCTGCCCGGTTTCAAAATAGAGGCAGTTTTCTCCGGCGATACGGTTGAACTCGGCGCCGACCGCCCGCGCTTCATCGAGCATCGCCAGCTCCACGCCGAACTCTTTTAGCCCCTTTTCGCTGCCGCAGATGCTCTGGAAAATAAGCCCTCCCGGCGCGCCGCGGCGGATCGCTTCAATCTGGGTAGTGACGTGCGCCAGCACGCAGCCCTGAGTCGGGATATTAAACTTGTCGATAACGCCGTAGACGGTATCGAGGACGCGGGTCAGGTTCTCCACGTCATCGGTCACCGGGTTAACGCCGATCACCGCATCGCCCGCGCCGAACGAGAGCCCTTCGTAGATTTGCGCCGCAATGCTCTGCACGTCATCGCTGGTATCGTTCGGCTGCAGGCGACAGCTAAAGGTGCCCGGCAGGACGAAGGTGGTGATGGCTTTTTTAATCACCGGCATTTTCTTTGCGCCGTAAATCAGGTCGGCGTTGGAACAGACCTTCGCCACCGCCGCCACCACTTCTGAGGTCAGCCCTTTGCGCACAAACGCAATATCGTCGCTGGTGACTTCATCGTTGAGCACGTATTCGCGCAGGTCGCTGATGGTCCAGTTTTTAATCCGCTGATAAGCGGTTTCGTTGACATCGTCCTGAATCAGGCGCGTCACGCAGTCCTCTTCATAAGGGATCACCGGGTTATTACGAATATCGGCGACCGTCATATCGGAGAGCACCTGCTTCGCCGCTACGCGCTGCTGCGAACTTTCTGCCGCCACGCCCGCCAGCACATCCCCCGAACGCAGTTCGTTGGCTTTAGCCAGCACCTCTTTTACATCCTTAAACTGATAAACATTGCCGAACAATGTGGTCTTTAATTTCATAAGTCGTTCCCTCAGGAAGGAAATGCGAGTGATTTCACCGTCACCGGCACAACCGATCCGCCAAAAAGAGGCGTACCAATGTCGATATAGTCCCCCGCCCGTACGCTCACCTCATCGATGACCGCCAGCGGGAGTTGTTGCAGCTGCGGGCGCAGCAGCATGCCCAGCGCTTTGCCAAAGTCCTGCTCGGCCACCACCAGCAGGGGATGCGGATTGGGAAAGCGCGCGACAAAAGCCAGTAGCGCGTCAATCACCACCAGCAGGGCGGCGTAGCGCACCGGCAACGAAGCAGGAAGCGCCAGCACGTAAGCATCCGATCCCGGATCCAGATCGAGCTGCAGCAGCGCCTGCTGCCAGGCGCTCAGCAGATCGGATTCATCAAGCGGGATCGCCACCGGCAGATTGCGCAGCGGGAGCTGAACCCCTTCCAGCCAGATAGTGCTGCCGGAAAGCGAGAGCGTATGCGCGCCGGCGCCAATCACCGTGGCGCGCACGGTTTGCGCCGGAAACTGCACGTTCATCTTCCGCAGCCGCGGATGCTCGTGCAGCGCCGTGGCCAGCAGCGGTCCGATATCCGCAAAACAGATCGGGGCGGCAGGCTGGTTGCGGTAGCACTCGCCCACTCCGCCGGAAAGGGTAATCACCTCGGGTACCGCGCCTGCGGGCAGCAGGCCGGTTTGCATCAGCCGTTGCGCCAGCGGAGAGAGCGTGCCGTCGATAACTTCGACGATCAGATCCGCCATCCGACGCGCTACCTGCGCTAACTGCGAAGCACTCAACGCGCGCGCATCGACGCCTGCGCCAAAAACCTCATCGACGATCATTTGCCCCGGCTGATGGGCATAAACCACCCGTCCCTGGCCGTCGGTCTCCAGCAGGCGTCCGCCAACGTTCAGGCAGGCGGTGGCGCTGACTTTTCCCGCTTCAAATAGCGCGTAATTTGAGGTACCGCCGCCGATATCAATGTTCAGCACCCGGCACATCCGCTGTTCAGAAAGGGTTTGCGCCCCGGCGCCGTGACCGGCAATCACCGATTCCAGATGCGGCCCGGCGCTGGCCACCACAAAGTCACCCAGCGACTGCGAGAGCGCCATCACCGCCGCCCTTGCGTTGCGGGTTTTCGCGCTTTCGCCTGTGATAATGATCGCCCCGGAGTCCACCGATTCTGGGGCAACCTCTGCGGCCTGATACTGCGCCAGAATCAGCGCCTTGAGTTCGTCCTCCTTCAGACCGCCCTGTTTATCAACCGGGGTAAAGAAGACCGGGCTTTGCCAGCTAATTTCGCGTTTGATGAATTCGTAGCGCGGCACCTGCGACACCGCCGCACGGTTAACCAGCTCAAGGCGGGAGAAGATCACCTGAGTGGTGGTGGTGCCGATATCGATGCCGACGCTCAGCAGCTGGCGAGTTTTCACGATTGCGTCTCCGCTTCGGTTGTCGCCGCCGCCGGTGCGTTTTCATCTTTCGGCACCAGCAGCATCGCCACGCCAATGGCGGTAACGCCGCCGATCAGCTTGCCAACGATCATCGGGAAGATCATGGCGTTCATGTTGGCGGCGGCGAAGCCTAAATGGTCGCCCAGCGCGAAAGCGGCGGAGACGGAGAAAGCGCAGTTAATGACTTTTCCGCGAGTATCCATCTGTTTCATCATGCCGAACATCGGGATGTTGTTGGCCAGCGTCGCCACCATGCCTCCGGCGGCCATGTTATTGATTTTCAGCAGATTACCGACACGCATCAGCGGCTTTTCAAACCAGCGGGTCAGCAGCAGCACCATCGGATAAGCGCCGAGCAGCACGCAGGATATCGAGCCAATGACTTCAATGGCGCGCATCACCTCGCCGGGCTGGTCGCCGGGAGCCATAAAGATCGGATCAAGCCCCGGGATCAGATCCCAGCCCAGCAGGAACTTGATGACCGCTGCCGCCAGGCCGATGGTGATCAGCGCCACCAGAAATTTGGCGAAGATCTGGAAGCCGTTGATCATTTTTTCCGGAATAAACTTCAGCCCCAGCGCGACCAGCACCGCGACGATAAGCACCGGGATCATATTCATCAGGATCAGCGCGAAGGTAAACTCTACCGGCTGACCGTTAATCTCCACGCCGGAGTACATGGCCACCAGGCCGCCGGCGATACAGCCAATCGGAATCGTAACGATCCCGGCCAGCACGCCCAGCGCCAGGTAGCGGCGGTCAGAGGGTTCGATGATGCCGAGCGCGACCGGAATGGAGAACACCAGCGTCGGCCCCATCATCGCCCCGAGGATCAGGCCGGAATAGAGCCACGCCGCCACGTCGCCGCCCGCCAGCTCTTTGGCGAGGAAGAAACCGCCCATATCGCAGGCCAGTAGCGTGCCGGCAAACATCGACGGGTTCGCGCCGAGCATTTCATACAGCGGAATAATCACCGGCCCGAGCAGGTGCGCCAGTACCGGCGCCAGCGCGGTCATCCCGACCATCGCCAGGCCCAGCGCCCCCATCGCCATAAACCCCTCTTCGAACTGGCCGCCGGAGCCCTCAATGCTTTTACCAAACTTGCCGAGAAAGCGCGCCGAGCCGCCAAACTGCGACAGGATCCTGTCCACGGCGGCAATCAGCATAAAGAACATCATGATGTACATGATGATTTCGTTAATTCCCATAGCCCTTACTCCCTGTCATTCGTTATGTGTAAAGACGTCCCATGGGCATACAACCAACGCCAGGACGGTAGCCCGGCATCGCCTCCGGGAAATTCTGTAACGTTTTGCGCACTTCTCCCGGGGGCGGCGCTTTGCGCCTTGCCCGGGCTACGGGCTGGTAGCCCGGACAGACGCGCAGCGTCGCCTCCGGGATAATCAGCCGGGGTTAACGCCGCATCAGTGCGCCGCCGCGTACAGATCGATAATCTGCTCCCGGCTGGCGGTGCGTGGATTAGTGCGCAGACAAATGTCCTCCTGCGCCGCCTGCGCCCATGCGCTGAAATGTACGGCCATCGCGCCGGCATCCGAGAGTCGTTTGCTCAGGCCCACTTCAGCAATCAGCTCGCGTACGGCGGCGATAGCCTCACGATCGTCGGTTTTCTTGCCGGTTAACGCCCGACCGATTTGGCTGAAACGCTCGCGGCGCACCATGCGGTTAAACTCCATCACCGTCGGCAGCAGCATGGCGTTGGCCTGGCCGTGCGGAATATGCAGCGCTGCGCCAGGCTGATGCGCCATCGCATGACATAAGCCCAGACCCGCGCTGGAAAAGGCCATCCCCGCCATACAGGAAGCCAGCAGCATACTTTCGCGCGCGGCAAGATCCTGGCCGTAGCCAACGGCCTTCGGCAGCGACCGGCCGATCATCGCTATCGCGCCAATCGCCAGGCTGTCGGTGAAGGGCGTCGCGTTGAGCGCGCTGTATGCCTCAACGGCGTGGGTCAGCGCGTCAATCCCGGTCATTGCCGTCACCTGTGGCGGAACGCCTTCGGTCAGGGCGGCGTCGAGAATCGCCACGTCCGGCATGAGCGAGGCATGGGCCAGCACTTGCTTACGCCCGCTGACTGCATCGATAATCACCGTCACGTTGGTGGTTTCCGAGCCGGTTCCGGCGGTGGTCGGCACCGCAATCAGCGGCAGACGCGGGCGCAGTACGCTGCTTTCCGTCATCGCGCTTAACGTCTGCTCCGGGTTGGTGACTAACAGCGCGACCGCTTTCGCCGCGTCCAGCACCGAACCGCCGCCAAAGGCCACCACGCCGTCGCACTTCGACTCGCGCAGCTGCGCCACCGCCGCGCAGACGGCGGTAATGCACGGTTCTCCCGGCGGACAGGGCCAGACGGTCATCGTCACCCCTTTCATTGCCAGGCTGCGAGCAAGCCCGGCGGTCATTCCCGCCTGATGCAGGAAACTATCAACCATCACCAGCAGATGGCTTAGGCCCCGCGCTTGCGCCTCCTGTCCGCAGGCGCTCAGCGCGCCGAGGCCGCACAGCGTTACCGGCGGCACGCTGAAGGTTTTCACCCGCTGCAGATTCAGGGTATCGAACGCCTGAAAGAGCGCCGTCTGCAGTTCAGCTTGCATAGATTCCCTCCGCTTTCTCTCTCCCGCTGCTGGCTATCGCCAGCGGGGTCATAAACAGGCTGTGCTGCGGTAAATGCACCCGTAATTCCGGGAAGCGTTTGCGAAACAACGCGTCCACGCCCGGCTGCATACAGGAGCCGCCCGCCAGCCATAAATCGGCAATGCCATGTCCTTCAATATGGTGAGCAACGATCTCCGCCATTTTTTCGTACACCGGCTTCACCACCGGCCAGATCTCCTGCGCGTTGCTGCGCTTGTACTGCTCCGCCTCTTCCAGCGGGATGCGACGATTTCCGGCGAGGGTCAGGGAGATATGATGGCCGCCGGTCGCTTCATCGGCGGAGTAGGTCACCAGACCCTGCTTAACGATGGCGATGCCGGTGGTGCCGCCACCAATATCCACCACGCCGGCGTTATCAAGCTGCAGCAGATCCGCCACCGCGGTCGGTTCATCCAGCACGTGGCTAACTTCCAGGCCGGCAGATTCGAGTACGTTGATCGAAATACGCGGGTCGGTACCCGGTGGAAAAGAGGTCGCCGCATGGGTGAAGCGGCAGCCGAGCTGCTGTTCAAGAACGTCGAGATGGCGGCGCACGAGGGTAACGGCGCCGAAGAAATCCCAGACGATGCCGTCGCGCACGACGTCAGCCCAGTCCAGGCACACTGCAACCGGCTGGCCATCGCCATCGACCACCATCGACACGACATCGCAGGTGCCTAAATCCACGCCCAGCCACAGCGGCGAACCGCTGTTCGCAGGCGTCTGGTTACACAGGGCCGCGGCTTTTTGTAGCCTGGGAGTGAGCCAACGTTGTTCGTCGTGCGCCATCTCTTTCACTCCTTATACGATGCGGAACGCATCCACCAGCACGCAGCGACGCAGACGGACAAAGGTACGTGCGCTGGTTACCCCCTCCCCGGTCGGCGTAGTGATGGTCATGGTGGTCCAGCCCTCTCCGCCCAGCCCGAGCCCGGCAATGCACGGCCCGTTTTTGACGAAAATGCTGGTATCAATGGCATTGGCCATCTGATTCATGTTGTCGATATTGCGCGAGTGCATCGCCGCCGTATGGTGGCAGCCGCCTTCCAGCTGCACCGCCAGCGCAATAGCGTCATCGACGCTGGCCACCCGTACGACAGGGAGTACCGGCATCATCAGTTCAGTCACGGCAAACGGATGGCTGGCCGGCGTTTCAACAAACAGCAGGCGCGTCTGCGGCGGAACGCTCAGGCCGATGGCGGCGGCAATCTTGCTCGCGTCACGTCCCACCCAGTCACGGCTGACCGTACCTTTGCCGCGCTCATCGATATTCTTCAGCAGCACCGGCTGAAGCTGCTCGGCCTGGGCCGCGCTGAGCTTCACAGCCTGCTGGCCTTCCATCAGGCGCATCAGCTCGTCGGCGACGCTATCGACGACAATCAGCACCTTTTCGTCAGCGCAGATAATGTTGTTATCAAACGAGGCGCCTTTGACGATGGACTGCGCGGCGCGCGCCAGATCGGCCGTTTCGTCGACCACTACCGGCGGGTTACCGGCCCCGGCGGCAATCAGACGTTTATTGGTATGCTTGCGTGCGGACTCCACCACCGCTTCGCCGCCGGTGACCACCAGCAGACCAATGCCGGGGTACTTAAACAGCCGCTGGGCCGTTTCGATATCCGGGTTCGCCACGGTGACCAGCAGATTGGCCGGACCGCCCGCGGCAATTACCGCCTGGTTGAGCAGCATAATCGCCCGCTGAGAGACTCTTTTCGCCGCCGGATGCGGGGCGAACACCACGCTGTTGCCCGCGGCAATCAGGCTGATAGCGTTATTAATCACCGTTGCCGCCGGGTTGGTGGAGGGCGTGACCGAGGCCACCACGCCCCACGGCGCGTTTTCAATCAACGTCAGGCCGTTATCGCCGGTCAGCACCTGCGGGGAGAGACATTCGACGCCCGGCGTGCCGCGCGCCTGGGCCACGTTTTTGGCAAATTTATCTTCAACGCGTCCCATGCCGGTTTCGCTGACGGCAAGCTCCGCTAATTCTCTGGCATGTTTTTCGCCTGCCTCACGAATGGCGTGAATCGCCAGCTGGCGCATCGCCACGCTTTTCAGCCCCTGCTGAGCCACCTTTGCCGCCGCGACGGCGTCATCAAGGGAGGCAAAGACGCCCATCTCATGAACGGCGCTGTCCGGCTGGCTGCTGTCCTTCATTTTCAGCAGTACGGCTTTCACCACCTGTTCAATATCCTGTTGGTTCATGATGTTCAGTCCTATTTATGGAAAATCACCTGGCCGCCGGCCACCGCTTCATCGACGATACCGATGACGCACAAATCCACAGGAGACGCGTCGCTGCGGTGTGCCTGTCGCGCCGAGCTGCCGCTGACCAGCAGCACCCATTCGCCGGGCCCCGCGCCGATGCTGTCGATGGCGACGGCGCACTGTCCGTCGGGCTTGCCCGCAGCATCAATCATCTCCACCATCAGCAGCTTGTCGTGCGCCAGCCCCTGATGGCGAACGGTGCAGACAATTTGTCCCGTGACGACTGCCAGTTTCATACCCGCCTCCCTGGATTGCGTGGTGAGTCATGGGCCGGATAAGCGCAGCGCCATCAGGCAATGGCGCGCGTTAATGCCGAAGGACAACCCCGGCGCGCCTTATCCGGCTAACCATCAGATGTTGCTGTCGCCTTTGAAACTGATGGGGAACACCTCCTCCAGATCGCCGTGCGGACGCGGAATCACGTGCACCGAGACCAGCTCGCCGATACGCTGCGCCGCAGCGGCGCCGGCATCGGTAGCGGCCTTGCACGCCGCCACGTCGCCGCGCACCATCGCGGTGACCAGTCCGCCGCCAATCTGCTTCACGCCAACCAGCTTCACGCGCGCGGCTTTTACCATCGCATCAGAGGCCTCAATCAGCGCAACCAGGCCCCGGGTTTCAATCATTCCTAATGCTTCCATTGTGTTTTCCTCTTGCGTAAGGGGGTCCAGAACGGGACCGTTCATTCAACCTGCATGGGTAAGCGGCAATCGCTGCTTACGTCACTCCGGCGCGGCACGGCTGCCACTAACGCCAGTTCGATAATTTCCTGCACGCTACAGCCTCGGGAGAGGTCATGGAGCGGTGCGGCCAGCCCCTGAATCAGCGGCCCGATTGCACGATAGCCGCCCAGACGCTGGGCGATTTTGTAGCCGATGTTGCCCGCCTCCAGCGATGGAAAAACCATCACATTGGCCCGTCCCTGCAGCGGGCTGTCGGGCGCTTTTTGCGCGGCGACCTCCGGCACGAAGGCGGCGTCAAACTGCAGTTCGCCATCCACCATCAGCTGCGGAGCGCGCTGACGCACGATCTCTGTGGCCTGCTGTACGTTGGCGACGTTGGGGTGGCGGGCGCTGCCGTTGCTGGAAAACGACAGCATCGCCACCCGCGGCTCCTCGCCGGTAATCGCCTGCCATGTCTCAGCGCTGGCGATAGCGATATCCGCCAGTTGCGCCGCCGTCGGCTGCGGCACCACGCTGCAGTCGGCAAATCCCAGCGCCGGTCCGACGTACTGCGGCAGCATCAGAAAGATCGACGACAGCGTTTTGCAGCCAGGCTGAAGGCCAATAATGCGTAATCCGGCGCGCAGTACGTTCGCCGTCGAGGAGAGATTGCCGGCAATACACACGTCGGCCTTTCCGGCGCTGACCATGGCGGCGGCGAACATCAGCGGGTCGTTGAGTTTTTCCTCCGCGTCCGGCGGCGTTTTTTCCCCGGCCCGATCCAGCCAGCGCCGGGCAAAGGCGGTGCGCATTTGCCGGTTGCTGTATGGATCGACAATCTGCATACCGTCCATCGGCAACCGGTGGCTGAGGGCGAACTGGCGCAGAGCAAAAGGGTTGGCGATCAAAATCGGCTTTGCCAGCCCCTGCTGCTGCAGGTAGTGCGCCGCTTTAAGAACGCGAATGTCCAGGGCATCCGGAAACACCACCCGGGCGGGCGAACGCAAAGCCAGTTGACGAGCGCGTTGAATAATCATTGCTCCCCTCCCAGGCGTTGTTGGATCTGGCTGACGGTTAGCGGATGGTTTGCCACGCATAAAATCATCATCACGTAGACAGTGCTGGAGAGGCGGTTGAGCGCCTGCAGAATGTCCGGACGTAAGACCTCAAAGCTGCGGGTAATAAAGACCTGGGCGGCGATCGTTTCCGTCTCCCGAACCCGGGTGCGCAGCAGATTGAGCAAGGCGGCATCGCGGCCGTGAGCGGCTTCAGGCACCAGATGATCGTGGCCGAGATAGCGCAGCGGCTGGTGGGAAAGGCGATGCAGCTCATCCTCATTCAGGCCGACGATGGACTGCGCCGCCAGCGGTTCATCCATAGCGTCGGCGCGCATAATATTGCCCAGACGCGAGCGGATATCCGCCAGCCAGGGCTGCCATGGCTCCGCCAGTTCAATTTGCAGCCATACCGCCAGGGCGATGGTGGCGTCAAGCGCGGCGCGAAAGCCCAGGCGCGGATCGCTTTTAGCGACCATTTTGTCCGCCGTCAGATGGGTCAGGGTGTCCGGTTTTTTTTCGTCCGGCAGGTCGCTTCGCAGTTGAGATGTTCTCTGTCCAGCGCCTGCGGTTTCATCGCCCGCACTACCCGATACGAGCCCATCATTTTAAGCCCCAGCGTCTCCTGTACGTAGCGAAACACCGAGCTTTGCAGAATCGTTTTATTCAGGCCGGGCACCAGCGCAACGGGCATCACGGTGAGATCCAGCGACACGGGCTCCTCATTGAGCAACCGCAGACGGACGAAATCATAGACCGGGGCATCGGCGTCAATCAGCAACGAGCTTTGCTCTTTTTCCGTGGGGAAACGCAGCTCGAAGCGAATCACCCGGCTGGTGACTTCCCCTAAATGTTCCCAGGTTTTGGTGGCGCCAAAATAGTCGCTGCCGGGTAGCTCCCACTGCGAAAGCTGGAGGAAATTTTTGCGCACGAAGGTCCCCTGCCCCTTACGGGTGTAGATAAGGCCTTCGACAATCAGCTGGCGCATCGCCTGTTGAATGGTCATCCTGCTGGTGCTGAACTCTGCCGCCAGGGCGAACTGATCGGGTAACGGCGCGCTGGCGGGATACTGGCGGCTGATAATACGTTTTTTGATTTCCCGCGCGATACTCAGATATTTGGCCGTCATTCCCCGATCCTTTTACGTGACTGATTGTGGCTGGCGGGCAGAATATACCATCTGCCCGCGCGAGGCGCCGCTACATCTCTGCGCCATGACTATGGATGACCCGTTTCAGCCAGGCATAGCTTTTCTTCGGTACGCGCTTAAGGTCCTTGAGGTCGTGGTTTTCCCGGTTCACGTAGACAACTCCGTAGCGTTTACGCATATCGCCCTGCGAACTGAGGATATCGATCAACCCCCAGCCCAGGTAGCCAATCACCTGCGCGCCATCGTCAAATATCGCCTCTTTCATGGCGTTGATATGGTTGCGATGATAGGCAATGCGGTAGTCGTCAGCCACCTGGTTTACGCCGTCCCAGGACTCAATCACCCCAATGCCGTTTTCTATCGGGAACACCGGCAGACGCCAGTCGTTGTAGTAGCGGGTAATAATGGTGCGAAAGCCCAGCGGATCAATCTGCCAGCCCCACTCGGTGGCCTCCAGATAGTCATTCTTTTTATCGCCAAACTGCATGTAATAGTTGACCGGCGTGCCCGGAGGGATCGGGTCGCTATCCAGCGCTTTGCTGGCATAGTAGCTAAAGGCCAGATAGTCGATTTTAACCTGCGCCATCAGCGTCAGATCCTCTGCTCGGTAGATATCCTCCAGGCCTTCGCGGGCGACCACGTGCATGACCTCAGGGCTGTAGCCCTCCCCGGCAAAGGCGCGCAGCAGGTTCTGGTTTAAAAACTCGTCCAGCTGCTGGGCGCAAAGAATATCGCGCGGTTTGCAGGTGGCGGGATAGACCAGCGCATGGGCCAGCATCCCGCCCATCAAACACTGCGGCTTAGCCTGGTGCAGATACTGCGTCAGATGAACGTGGGCCATCATCACGTGATGCTGGATCTGATACAGCTCGCGCAGGGTCTTCTCGCCGCGCATATAGCCTGAAATCAGAAACGCGTCCGGCATATGGTAAAGATTCTGCTCATTAAAGGTCAGCCACCACTTCACCTTGTCGCCAAAGCAGTCAATCATTTTCTGCCCGTAACGAATAAAGGCCTCCATTACCCGACGGTCGGTAAAACCATTAAAGCGTTCAGCCAGCGACAGCGGCATATCGAAGTGATACAGGCAAATCATCGGCTCAATGCCACGGGCAATTAACTCGTCGATAAACTGGTGATAGAAAGCAATACCTTCTTCATTGAACTCACCGTCGCCTTCCGGGCAAACGCGGCTCCAGGCAATCTGGAAGCGGTAACAGTTCATGCCCAAATCCTGCATCAGGTCGAAATCTTCCCGATAGCGATGGTAGGAGTCGGTCGCCACCTTCCAGTCGGAAGCAAATTCCGCCGGCTGACGAATATCGTAAACCGACATCCCTTTTCCGCCCTCATTCCACGCCCCTTCGGTTTGCATACTGGAAACCGAGTTACCCCATAAAAAATCTGCCGGCAGTGTTCTGTTCATCTCTCGCCTCTATGACTAGTCATATAATTTTAATGACTAGTCATATAAACGAATTTTCATTAGCAGGCAAAGTCGAGGATCGTTTTTTGTGAGCGCCACGGATAAAAAAAGCCGGATCACGACGCGGGCGATCCGGCTTAGAGGAAAAGAAATTACTGCTGTGCGAGCTGATTACGGCGATATTCGCCCTGACGCTCCAGCATCCAGCCCGGATATTCCCGCGGCAGCGCGCTGACCGCATCAAGCCGCGACAGTTCATCATCGTTCAGGGCAATGCGGGTCGCCGCCAGATTATCGGTAAGCTGTTCGCCCCGCTTCGCGCCAATAATCACGCTGCTCACCGCCGGCTGGTGCAGCAGCCAGGCCAGCGCGATTTGCGCCACCGAAACGCCCTTCGCCTCGGCAATCTCGCGCATCACATCAATACAGTCAAAAGCCCGCGCTCTGTTCACCGGCGGGAAATCAAACTCCTGACGACGACCGCCGCTCGCCGACTGCCCATCGCGATCGTACTTACCGCTGAGCAGACCTCCCGCCAGCGGGCTCCAGACCATCAGGCCCAGCCCTTCGCTCTGCATCATCGGCACCAGCTCGCGCTCCAGATCGCGCCCGGCAAGCGTGTAGTAAGCCTGCAAAGAGGCAAAGCGCGCCAGCCCAAGGCGTTCGGAAATGCCCAGCGCTTTCACTATTTGCCATGCCGCCCAGTTCGACACCCCGATATAGCGGACGTGGCCGTGCTGCACCAGATTATCCAGCGCATACAGCGTCTCTTCGATCGAAGTCGCAGGATCGAAACCATGAAGCTGATAGAGATCGATATGATCGAGCTGCAGACGACGCAGGCTCTCTTTGACGCTGCTGATAATGTGATAGCGCGAACTGCCGCGCGAGTTCACGCCTGCAGTGCCGGTTTCGCCAAAGACTTTAGTCGCCACCACCACGTTTTCACGCGGCACTTTCAGATTCTTTAGCGCCTGGCCGGTAATCTCTTCCGAGCGTCCTTCTGAATAGACATCAGCGGTGTCGATGAAGTTAATGCCCGCATCCAGCGCGTTGCCCACCAACTGCTCTGCCTCCGCCTGGCGCAGCTGCCCCACTTTCCCCCACAGGCCGCCTTCACCACCGAAGGTCATGGTGCCCAGGCACAGCTCAGAGACAAAAAGGCCGGTATGACCCAATTTTTGATATCGCATAGGACTCTCCTTCATTCAGGGTGATTCACTGCCGTGAAGAGAGTTATACCCCGGAAAAGGAGAACTCGAATGTGGCGTTTC
>OKCJ01000028.1_pt1 | contig 19965 bp, 15 predicted proteins | sample 1609971 | NCBI WGS metagenome assembly OKCJ01 (sample SAMN04436604, study PRJEB24849) | human gut metagenome | biome: human gut; feature: NICU; material: stool | host: Homo sapiens | place: USA: Saint Louis, MO | collected 2009-12-11
CCCGCCTGATGTCAGCGTTTCCGCTGAACGGCGTGTGTGATAACTACAGCTGTGCAGAAGCAATTAGCCTGCTGCGTAACAACCGCGTAGTGATTCTTTCCGCGGGTACCGGTAACCCATTCTTTACTACCGATTCCGCTGCCTGCCTGCGCGGTATTGAAATTGAAGCCGATGTGGTGCTGAAAGCGACCAAAGTCGACGGGGTCTTTACCGCCGATCCGGCCAAGGATCCTTCTGCAACCATGTACGATCAGCTGACCTACAGCGAAGTGCTGGATAAAGAGCTGAAAGTGATGGATCTTGCTGCCTATACACTCGCCCGCGACCACAAATTGCCGATTAGCGTAATCAATAAGAATAAGCCAGGCGCGCTGCGTCGCGTGGTGATGGGCGAAAAAGAAGGCACATTAATTACGGAGTAATTCCCGTCGGCGCCAAATACGGGTAATATTCGGCCTTACTTTTTCGGGGTTTTGACCCGATGGTTTTCAACATGCTCGGTGGACGGAATGCTGCGGCTGATTCCTCAGCCTGAAGGACGCTGAGCATAAACATGACTATACTTAGCTCACTTTTGCAGTGGGCGACCGTCTGGTCTGTCTGAGACAAGTTTTCAAGGATTCGTAACGTGATTAGCGATATCAGAAAAGATGCTGAAGTACGCATGGAGAAATGCGTCGAAGCGTTCAAAACCCAAATCAGCAAAATACGCACGGGTCGTGCTTCTCCCAGCCTGCTGGATGGCATTATCGTGGAATACTACGGCACGCCGACCCCGCTGCGCCAGCTGGCTAGCGTAACGGTAGAAGACTCCCGCACGCTGAAGATCAACGTTTTCGATCGCTCCATGAGCCCGGCCGTTGAAAAAGCGATTATGGCTTCCGACCTCGGTCTGAACCCAAGCTCCGCGGGAAGCGATATCCGCGTTCCGCTGCCGCCGCTGACCGAAGAACGTCGTAAAGATCTGACCAAAATCGTGCGTGGTGAAGCTGAACAGGCGCGCGTTGCCGTACGTAACGTTCGTCGCGATGCCAACGACAAAGTAAAAGCACTGCTGAAAGAGAAAGAGATCAGCGAAGATGACGATCGCCGTTCTCAGGAAGATGTGCAGAAAATGACTGATGCTGCTATCAAAAAAGTTGATGCGGCGCTGGCGGATAAAGAAGCGGAACTGATGCAGTTCTGATTCTCTGCCGACACGCGGGTCTGACTATCGACCTGCGTAAAATCTGAAACGCCGTACAGGAGACCGTACGCTCAATTTTCGGGATTGCGTTCAGACGGCTGGCCTTGTAGCCTTTGGCACCATGTCAAAGGCGCTGCGCCTCCGCTCTGCCATCCGATCATTGATGCACAAGGGTTTGCTGGCGGCGTTTTGCTTTTAATCCTGTCTACCTTTTCTGGACGCCTCATGAAGCAATTAACCGTTCTCGGTTCGACCGGTTCTATCGGCTGCAGCACGCTGGACGTGGTGCGCCATAATCCAGATAGTTTTTCTGTCACTGCGCTGGTCGCCGGGAAAAATGTCGACCGTATGGTTGAACAATGTCTGGAATTCACCCCTCGTTACGCGGTAATGGATGATGCGCGCAGCGCTGAACTGCTGCGGTCAAAACTGCGCGAGCAGGGTAGCCGGACTGAGGTCATGCGCGGCCAGCAGGCTGCCGCGGAAGTGGCAGCGCTCGACGACGTTGACCAGGTCATGGCGGCGATTGTCGGCGCAGCGGGCCTGGTACCGACGCTTTCAGCTATTCGCGCGAGTAAAACGGTGCTGCTGGCGAACAAAGAGTCGCTGGTGACCTGCGGCCGTCTGTTTATGGAGGCCGTGCAGAGATACGGAGCGCGTTTGTTACCGGTAGATAGCGAGCACAATGCGATTTTTCAGAGTATGCCGGAAACAGTTCAACAGGATCTGGGGTACGCTGATTTAACCCAAAACGGCGTGTCGTCGATTCTGCTAACGGGCTCCGGTGGTCCTTTCCGCGAAACGGCGATTTCGGAACTGGCGGCGATGACCCCCGATCGGGCATGTAAGCATCCAAACTGGTCCATGGGGCGCAAGATTTCTGTCGACTCCGCCACCATGATGAACAAGGGGCTGGAGTATATCGAAGCCCGCTGGTTGTTTAATGCATCTGCGCAGCAGATGGAAGTTCTGATTCATCCGCAATCGGTGATTCATTCGATGGTGCGCTATCAGGATGGGAGCGTGCTGGCGCAGCTCGGCGAGCCGGATATGCGGACGCCGATTGCCCATACGATGGGCTGGCCAAAGCGTCTCAACTCAGGAGCAAAACCGTTGGATTTTTGTCAACTGAGCAACCTGAGCTTCTCCGCGCCGGACTATGCGCGTTATCCCTGCCTGAAGCTGGCAATGGACGCGTTTGATGTGGGGCAGGCGGCGACAACCGCGCTGAATGCGGCAAACGAAGTCTCGGTCGCGGCATTCCTCAACGGTGATATTCGCTTTACCGATATTGCGGCAATCAATCAGTCGGTCTTGGATCAACAGACGCTAAATGAACCGCAAAGTATTGATGAAGTACTGGCTATTGACGCTATGGCCCGGGCAAGCGCAGGTCGGCTGCTAGCGGCGCAGCGCAAATTCTGATACTCGTTGTGATATTTGTGGGCGCATGGCTTCGGTGATATAGTCTGCGCCATCCGATCGTTGCATTTTGGTGTGAAAGATTACGGTGGCCGTGGCAAGACACGGCTTTTTTGCGTAAAGCTTTTGGTTGTTCTCTGCGATTGGCCGTAGCTCCGGCACCGGATAAAAATGCGTATCCAGCGCTGACCGGTGGCCCGTGTTTAGTAGCTTAGCTAATCCTTATTATGGACTTAAAACGCGTTATGTTGTCTGCTAATCAAACTGTCAGCGAAATGTTGCCTGCGCATGGCTGTCGTCATGTCGCCATTATTATGGACGGCAACGGTCGCTGGGCTAAACGGCAAGGAAAAATCCGCGCCTTTGGCCATAAAGCCGGCGCGAAGTCTGTTCGTCGCGCCGTCTCATTCGCGGCTAATAATGGTATTGAAGCGTTGACGTTATACGCGTTCAGCAGTGAAAACTGGAATCGCCCGGCGCAGGAAGTCAGCGCGCTGATGGAGCTGTTTGTCTGGGCACTGGATAGCGAAGTAAAAAGTCTGCACAGGCACAATGTGCGCCTGCGTATCATCGGCGAGACCACGCGATTCAATGCGCGTTTACAGGAACGTATTCGCAAAGCGGAAGCGCTTACTGAGAACAACACCGGTTTGACTCTGAACATTGCCGCCAATTACGGTGGCCGCTGGGATATCGTTCAGGGCGTTCGTCATCTGGCCAAACAGGTACAAGACGGGTTACTCCAGCCCGAACAAATCACGGAAGAGATGCTGAGCCAGCAGGTGTGCATGCATGAACTGGCTCCCGTAGATTTAGTTATTAGGACCGGGGGAGAGCACCGCATTAGTAACTTTTTGATTTGGCAAATTGCCTATGCCGAACTTTACTTTACGGATGTTCTTTGGCCCGATTTCGCTGAACAGGACTTTGAAGGTGCACTCCATGCCTTTGTTAATCGAGAGCGTCGTTTCGGCGGCACTGAGCCGGGTGGCAGCAATGCCTGATGGGGGTCACTTTTGCTGAAGTATCGCCTGATTTCTGCTTTCGTCTTAATCCCCGTCGTTATTGCGGCGCTTTTTCTATTGCCGCCTGCGGGCTTTGCCATCGTCACGCTGGTGGTCTGTATGCTCGCCGCGTGGGAGTGGGGGCAATTTAGCGGTTTCACTTCAACGACGCAGCGAGTCTGGCTGTCGGTGCTTTGCGGTCTGCTGCTGGCGCTGATGCTATTCCTGATGCCGGAATACCATTATGACGTTCATCAACCGCTGGTTGAGGGAGCGCTGTGGGCATCATTCGGCTGGTGGATAGTCGCGCTGCTTCTGGTTCTGACTTACCCCGCTTCTGCGGCCTTCTGGCGCAATTCAAAAACGCTCCGTCTGATATTCGGCATCCTGACCATTGTCCCGTTTTTTTGGGGCATGCTGGCGCTGCGAGCGTGGCATTACGCCGACGATCATTACAGCGGTGCGCTGTGGTTACTTTACGTGATGATTCTGGTCTGGGGCGCGGATTCCGGCGCCTATATGTTCGGGAAAATGTTCGGTAAGCATAAGCTGGCGCCGAAGGTTTCTCCGGGTAAAACCTGGCAGGGTTTTTTCGGCGGGCTGTTAACGGCTGCGGTTATCTCCTGGGCTTACGGCTGGTGGGCCCATCTGGACGTGACGCCGACGGTCCTGCTGGTGTGTTCGGTTGTGGCGGCCCTGGCCTCGGTACTGGGCGATCTGACCGAAAGCATGTTTAAACGCGAAGCTGGCATCAAAGATAGCGGAAATCTGATTCCCGGACACGGCGGTATCCTCGATCGTATCGATAGCCTGACGGCTGCGGTACCTGTGTTTGCTTGTCTACTCTTGTTGGTTTTCAGGACGATTTGACGGAAGGTTTTATGCTGAGCGTTCTCTGGAATTTGGCTGCTTTTATTATTGCGCTGGGCGTGCTGATCACCGTCCATGAGTTTGGCCATTTCTGGGTAGCTCGCCGCTGCGGTATCCGCGTTGAGCGTTTTTCTATTGGCTTTGGCAAAGCGCTGTGGCGCCGTTTTGATAAGCAGGGAACGGAATTTATTATCGCCCTTATCCCATTGGGCGGTTATGTCAAAATGCTCGATGAGCGCGTTGAGCCGGTGGCGCCCGAGATGCGCCACTGCGCGTTTAACAACAAAACCGTGGGTCAGCGTGCCGCGGTAATTGCCGCGGGGCCGATTGCCAACTTCCTTTTTGCCATTTTTGCCTGGTGGCTGGTCTTTATCATCGGTGTCCCCGGCGTGCGACCGGTCGTTGCCGATATCGCTCCTGACTCTATTGCCGCGCAAGCACAAATTGCAAAAGGAATGGAACTTAAAGCGATAGATGGCATCGAAACGCCTGATTGGGATGCAGTACGTATGGCGCTGGTGGCAAAGATTGGCGATCGGCAAACAATAGTTACCGTCGCCCCTTTCGGGACCAATCAACGCCAGGATAAAATCCTCGATCTGCAGCGTTGGGCGTTTGAGCCGGATAAACAAGATCCGGTTGCTTCGTTAGGCATTCAGCCCCGCAGCGCGCAGATTGATACCGTCCTGGCTGAAGTACAATCTAACTCGGCGGCGCAGAAGGCGGGTTTGCAAGCGGGCGACAGGATCGTTAAAGTCGATGGTCAACCGTTAACGCAGTGGATGACGTTTGTTAATCTGGTGCGTGATAATCCGGGTAAGGCGTTAGTTCTGGACATCGAGCGGCAGGGTAGCCCCTTGTCGGTAACCTTGACGCCGGATACGAAGTCTACCAAAGGTAAAGCTGAGGGGTTTGCAGGGGTCGTACCTAAGGTCATCCCGCTGCCTGATGAATATAAGACAGTGCGTCAGTACGGGCCGTTTGCCGCCATCGCTGAAGCCACGGATAAAACCTGGCAGCTGATGTCGTTAACGGTCAAGATGCTGGGCAAATTGATAACCGGTGATGTCAAACTGAACAACCTCAGCGGGCCGATTTCTATCGCCCAGGGGGCTGGGATGTCAGCGGAGTTTGGGCTGATTTATTATCTGATGTTTCTTGCGCTCATCAGCGTGAACCTCGGAATAATCAACCTGTTCCCGCTTCCCGTTCTTGACGGGGGACATCTGCTGTTTTTGGCGATTGAAAAGCTGAAAGGCGGACCGGTATCCGAGCGAGTTCAAGACTTTAGTTATCGCATTGGCTCAATATTGCTGGTGCTGTTAATGGGGCTTGCACTTTTCAATGATTTCTCTCGGTTGTAAGAGAGTTTGTTAGGAAGAACGCATAATAACGATGGCGATGAAAAAGTTGCTCATAGCGTCGCTGCTGTTTAGCAGCGCAACCGTATACGGTGCTGACGGGTTCGTGGTGAAGGACATTCATTTCGAAGGCCTTCAGCGTGTCGCTGTTGGTGCGGCCCTCCTCAGTATGCCAGTGCGTCCTGGCGATACCGTAACCGATGATGATATCAGTAATACCATCCGTGCCCTGTTTGCCACCGGCAACTTTGAGGACGTTCGCGTTCTGCGCGATGGTGATACCCTGCTGGTGCAGGTGAAAGAGCGTCCAACGATCTCCAGCATCACTTTCTCCGGTAATAAATCGGTGAAAGATGACATGCTCAAGCAAAACCTTGAGGCATCCGGCGTACGCGTAGGGGAATCTCTCGATCGCACCACGCTTGCTGATATCGAAAAGGGGCTGGAGGATTTCTACTATAGCGTCGGTAAGTATAGCGCCAGCGTTAAAGCTGTCGTGACGCCGCTGCCGCGTAACCGTGTCGACCTGAAACTGGTATTCCAGGAAGGCGTCTCAGCGAAAATCCAGCAGATCAATATCGTCGGCAATCATGCATTCAGCACCGATGAACTGATTTCTACCTTCCAGCTGCGCGATGAAGTGCCGTGGTGGAACGTGGTCGGCGATCGCAAATATCAGAAACAGAAGCTGGCGGGAGATCTCGAAACGCTGCGCAGCTACTATCTGGATCGCGGCTATGCTCGTTTCAACATTGACTCCAATCATGTTAGCCTGACGCCGGATAAAAAAGGGATCTACATCACCATCAACATTACCGAAGGCGATCAGTACAAGCTTTCTGGCGTGCAGGTGACGGGAGACCTGGCAGGGCATTCGGCAGAAATCGAAGCGCTGACTAAAGTTGAACCGGGTGAGCTGTATAACGGCACCAAAGTGACCAAAATGGAGAATGACATTAAGAAACTCCTCGGTCGCTACGGTTACGCCTATCCGCGCGTTCAGTCCCAGCCGGAAATCAACGATAGTGATAAGACCGTGAAGCTGCACGTAAACGTCGATGCGGGTAACCGCTACTACGTGCGTAAAATTCGCTTCGAAGGCAACGATACCTCGAAAGATGCCGTTCTGCGTCGCGAAATGCGTCAGATGGAAGGTGCCTGGCTGGGCAGCGACCTGGTCGACCAGGGGAAAGATCGTCTGAATCGTCTGGGCTACTTTGAAACGGTTGATACCGATACGCAGCGCGTGCCGGGCAGCCCGGATCAGGTTGACGTGGTCTATAAAGTTAAAGAACGCAATACCGGTAGCTTTAACTTTGGCGTGGGTTACGGTACGGAAAGCGGCGTAAGCTTCCAGGCCGGCGTTCAGCAGGATAACTGGCTCGGTACCGGCTATTCTGTGGGAATTAACGGCACCAAAAACGATTACCAGACCTATACTGAACTGTCGGTGACGAACCCGTACTTTACCGTGGATGGCGTCAGCCTCGGCGGTCGTGTTTTCTATAACGACTTCGATGCTAACGATGCGGATCTGTCTGACTATACCAACAAGAGCTATGGTACAGATATTACGCTGGGCTTCCCGGTCAACGAGTACAATTCGCTGCGCGCGGGTCTCGGCTATGTGCATAACAAGCTGTCCAATATGCAGCCTCAGGTTGCTATGTGGCGTTATCTGAACTCAATGGGCCAAACGCCGAATGATACGAACGACCGAAACTCGTTCAGCGCTGACGACTTCACCTTCAACTACGGCTGGACGTATAACAAGCTCGACCGGGGCTTCTTCCCGACCGAAGGTTCACGCGTCAACCTGAACGGTAAAGTGACGATTCCGGGTTCGGATAACGAATACTACAAAGCGACGCTGGATACCGCGACCTATGTACCGATCGACGACGATCATAAGTGGGTGGTATTAGGTCGAACCAGATGGGGTTATGGTGACGGTATTGGTAGTAAAGAAATGCCGTTCTATGAGAACTTCTATGCCGGTGGTTCAAGTACCGTGCGTGGCTTCCAGTCCAACACTATCGGTCCGAAGGCTGTTTATAAACCAGCCAGCAGCCGCCATGATGGTGATGATGGATACGATAACGAATGCGATTCTAACTCCGCAGGTCTATGTAAGTCTGATGATGCGGTGGGCGGTAACGCCATGGCGGTGGCCAGCCTTGAGCTGATTACTCCAACGCCGTTTATCAGCGATAAATATGCGAATTCGGTCCGTACTTCCTTCTTCTGGGATATGGGCACCGTGTGGGATACAAACTGGCAGAATACGGCGGATACGAGAGCCGCTGGTGTTCCTGACTATAGCGATCCGAACAACATTCGTATGTCTGCGGGTATCGCAGTGCAGTGGATGTCGCCGTTAGGACCTTTGGTATTCTCCTACGCTCAGCCGTTTAAAAAGTACGATGGAGACAAAGCTGAACAGTTCCAGTTTAACATCGGTAAAACCTGGTAATTGTGTTGGCTACAATGGAATGTAAGTGCAGTTGCAGTATAGCGCTGACTATTGGCGATAACAGAGGTTATCGCCTGGCCACGCAAATAACGGTACCCCTGGGTACTCATGGGATGGTAAGGAGTTAATTGTGAAAAAGTGGTTATTAGCTGCAGGTCTGGGTTTAGCAATGGTAACTTCCGCTCAGGCGGCAGATAAAATTGCAATGGTTAACATGAACAGCCTGTTCCAGCAGGTTGCCCAGAAAACAGGCGTTTCTAACACGCTGGAAAACGAGTTTAAAGGCCGCGCGAGCGAGCTGCAGCGTATGGAAGGCGACCTGCAGTCTAAAATGCAGCGTCTGCAGTCCATGAAAGCGGGCTCTGACCGTACCAAACTGGAAAAAGACGTGATGGCTCAGCGCCAGACCTTCTCCCAGAAAGCGCAGTCTTTTGAACAGGATCGTGCACGTCGTTCTAACGAAGAGCGCGGCAAGCTGGTGACTCGTATCCAGAGCGCTGTGCAGAGCGTCGCTAAAGATCAGAGCATCGATCTGGTTGTTGACTCTAATGCCGTTGCATACAACAGCAGCGATGTAAAAGACATCACCGCTGATGTGCTGAAACAGGTTAAATAAGTAATGCCTTCAATTCGACTGGCTGATTTAGCCCAGCAGTTGGATGCAGAATTACACGGTGATGGCGATATCGTCATCACCGGCGTTGCGTCCATGCAGTCCGCGAAAGCGGGCCATATTACTTTCATGGTAAATCCTAAGTACCGTGAACACCTGGCCGCTTGCCAGGCATCTGCCGTCGTGATGACGCAGGATGATTTGCCTTTTGCCCACAGCGCCGCGCTGGTAGTGCGTAATCCCTACCTGACCTACGCGCGCATGGCTCAAATTCTTGATACCACGCCGCAGCCGGCGCAGGATATCGCGCCGAGCGCGGTCATCGATGCCACGGCGAAGCTGGGTACTCACGTAGCGATTGGCCCGAATGCCGTTATCGAGTCGGGTGTTATCCTCGGTGATAACGTGGTTATCGGCGCCGGTTGCTTCGTTGGGAAAAATACGAAAATAGGTGCCGGCTCGCGTTTATGGGCCAACGTCACCGTTTACCACGACATTGAGATCGGCGAGAATTGCCTGATTCAGTCCAGCACGGTGATTGGCGCAGATGGCTTCGGCTACGCGAACGATCGCGGCAACTGGGTTAAGATCCCGCAGCTGGGCCGCGTCATTATCGGCGATCGCGTGGAGATAGGCGCTTGTACGACCATCGATCGCGGTGCGCTGGACGACACCGTCATTGGTAACGGCGTGATTATTGATAACCAGTGTCAGATTGCGCACAACGTGGTAATTGGCGACAACACCGCAGTTGCTGGTGGCGTGATTATGGCGGGCAGCCTCAAGATTGGCCGCTACTGCATGATCGGCGGAGCCAGCGTGATCAACGGCCACATGGAAATCTGCGATAAAGTCACCGTCACGGGGATGGGGATGGTTATGCGACCGATCACCGAGCCAGGCGTTTACTCTTCAGGTATCCCGCTGCAGCCGAATAAGGTCTGGCGCAAGACCGCTGCGCTGGTACTGAATATTGATGATATGAGCAAGCGTCTCAAAGCCATTGAGCGCAAGGTTAATCAACAAGATTAGTGCTTCTCCAGCCACATTTAAATTTTCGGCCTGTTGCATTCATGAGATTGCCGCAGGCCGTGTTATTATTGCCTTTTAGTATATTTAGACAGGAAGAGTATTTTGACTACTGACACTCATACTCTGCACATTGAAGAGATTCTGGAACTGCTGCCTCACCGTTACCCGTTCCTGCTGGTCGATCGCGTGCTGGATTTTGAAGAAGGTCGTTTTCTACGCGCAGTAAAAAATGTTTCTGTAAATGAGCCGTTTTTCCAGGGGCATTTCCCTGGTAAGCCGATTTTACCGGGCGTACTGATTCTGGTAGCGATGGCCCAGGCTACCGGCATTCTGGCATTCAAAAGCGTTGGAAAACTGGAACCAGGCGAGCTGTATTAAATTGCCGGGATTGACGAAGCGCGTTTCAAACGTCCGGTCGTGCCTGGCGATCAGATGATTATGGAAGTCACTTTTGAGAAAACCCGTCGCGGCCTGACTCGTTTCAAAGGCGTTGCGACGGTGGACGGGAAAGTGGTTTGCGAAGCAACGATGATGTGTGCCCGTAGCCGGGAGGCCTGATACGTGATTGATAAAACCGCCTTTATTCATCCTACCGCCATTGTAGAAGAAGGCGCCGTTATTGGCGCTAACGTCCACATTGGCCCGTTTTGTATTGTTGGCGCTAACGTCGAAATCGGCGAAGGCACCGTACTGAAATCTCACGTTGTCATCAACGGCCATACCAAAATTGGCCGCGACAACGAGATCTATCAGTTCGCTTCCATCGGTGAAGTTAACCAGGATCTGAAATATGCTGGCGAACCGACCCGCGTGGAAATTGGCGATCGCAACCGCATCCGCGAAAGCGTCACCATTCATCGTGGCACAGTACAGGGCGGTGGATTAACGAAGGTGGGCAGCGATAACCTGCTGATGATCAACGCCCATGTGGCGCATGATTGTACGCTTGGCGACCGCTGTATTCTGGCTAATAACGCCACCCTCGCAGGTCATGTTTCGCTGGATGATTTTGTTATCATCGGCGGCATGACTGCCGTGCATCAGTTCTGCATTATTGGCGCGCACGTGATGGTGGGCGGCTGCTCCGGCGTAGCGCAAGACGTTCCGCCGTTCGTTATTGCTCAGGGCAACCACGCAACGCCGTTTGGCGTTAACATCGAAGGGTTGAAGCGTCGCGGCTTCAGCCGTGAGGCGATCACTGCGATTCGTAACGCCTATAAGCTACTGTACCGCAGCGGTAAAACGCTGGATGAAGCGAAAGCCGAGATCGCCGAACTGGCGACACAGTATCCTGAAGTGCAGACATTTACCGACTTCTTTGCTCGCTCCACGCGCGGCCTGATTCGTTAATGGCTGAATCACGTCCCCTGACGATTGCCCTGGTCGCCGGAGAAACCTCCGGCGATATTCTTGGTGCCGGTCTTATTCGCGCGCTCAAAGCCCGTATGCCTGATGCTCGTTTTGTAGGCGTTGCCGGGCCGTTAATGCAGGCGGAAGGCTGCGAGGCCTGGTACGAGATGGAAGAGCTGGCGGTGATGGGCATTGTTGAAGTGCTGGGACGCCTGCGTCGACTGCTGCACATTCGCGCCGATCTCACCCGACGTTTTACCGAGCTTAAACCAGACGTGTTCGTCGGTATTGATGCGCCTGACTTCAATATCACCCTCGAAGGTAATCTGAAGAAGCAGGATATCAAAACGATCCATTACGTCAGCCCATCGGTTTGGGCATGGCGGCAAAAACGCGTTTTCAAAATTGGCAGATCCACCGATCTGGTTCTGGCATTCCTGCCTTTCGAAAAAGCGTTTTATGACAAATTTAACGTTCCCTGCCGGTTTATCGGCCACACGATGGCGGATGCGATGCCGCTGGACCCGGACAAAGACGCGGCGCGCGACCGTCTGGGGATCGCGCGTGACGTACACTGCCTGGCGCTATTGCCTGGTAGCCGTGGGGCAGAAGTCGAGATGCTCAGCGCCGACTTCCTGAAAACGGCGCAAATCCTGCGAGAATATTATCCCGATCTGGAAGTGGTCATTCCTCTGGTCAACGCGAAGCGGCGGGAACAGTTTGAGCGCATCAAGGCGGAAACGGCGCCGGAGCTGGCCGTACACCTACTGGATGGGCGGGCTCGCGATGCAATGATCGCCAGCGATGCTGCGCTGCTGGCCTCCGGCACGGCTGCGCTGGAGTGTATGCTGGCTAAGTGCCCGATGGTAGTTGGTTATCGGATGAAGCCCTTTACCTTCTGGCTGGCGAAACGGCTGGTGAAGACCGACTACGTGTCGTTACCGAACTTACTGGCCGGGCGTGAACTGGTTAAAGAGCTGCTGCAGGATGAATGCCGACCGCAGGCGCTGGCGGAGGCGCTGAAGCCGCTGCTGGCCGACGGTAAAACCAGCCACGATATGCATGAAACCTTCCGCGCGCTGCATCAGCAGATCCGCTGCAACGCTGATGAGCAGGCGGCGGATGCAGTTCTGGAGTTAGCAAAATGATGGAATTCGTGTATCCGCATACCCATCTGGTTGCGGGAGTCGATGAAGTCGGACGCGGTCCGCTGGTTGGCGCGGTGGTGACGGCTGCGGTGATACTCGATCCGGCCAAACCGATTGTGGGTCTTAATGACTCGAAAAAGCTCAGCGAAAAACGGCGCCTGGCGCTATTTGACGAGATCAAAGAAAAAGCGCTGTGCTGGAGCCTGGGTCGGGCGGAGCCGCATGAAATCGATGAACTGAATATTTTACACGCGACCATGCTGGCCATGCAGCGCGCCGTCGCGGGTTTGCGCGTCTCCCCGGAATTTGTTCTTATTGATGGTAACCGCTGTCCGCCGCTGCCCGTACCTTCGCTGGCGGTTGTCAAAGGCGATAGCCGGGTGGCGGAAATCAGCGCCGCGTCGATTCTGGCGAAAGTCACGCGCGATGCGGAAATGGCCGCGCTGGATCGGCAATTTCCACAGTACGGCTTTGCACAACATAAAGGTTATCCCACCGCTTTTCATCTGCAAAAGCTGCTGGAACATGGCGTTATCGAGCAATACCGGCGCAGTTTTGGCCCGGTGAAACGCGCGCTGGGCCTGGCGTCCTGAACTGCCACGCAAGCACTAAAGTAACGCGGAATCTGAAGATGGCTGAACCACGTTTCGTACACCTGCGGGTGCACAGCGACTATTCCATGATCGATGGTCTGGCGAAAACCGGACCGTTAGTAAAAAAGGCGGCCGCGCTCGGCATGCCTGCGCTGGCGATCACTGATTTTACCAACCTCTGCGGGCTGGTGAAGTTCTACGGAACGGGACACGGCGCCGGAATTAAACCCATAGTCGGGGCCGATTTCCACGTCCAGAGCGATCTGCTCGGCGATGAACTGAGCCAGCTTACGGTATTGGCTGCGAATAATACTGGCTATCAAAACCTGACGCTGCTGATCTCCAAAGCCTATCAGCGCGGCTATGGCGCAGCGGGCCCGATTATCGATCGCGACTGGCTGATCGAATTAAAAGAAGGCTTAATTCTGCTCTCTGGCGGGCGTATGGGCGACGTGGGCCGTAGTCTGCTGCGCGGCAATATGGCACTGGTGGATCAGTGCGTTGATTTTTATGCGCAGCATTTCCCTGATTGCTATTTCCTTGAGCTCATTCGCACCGGCCGCCAGGATGAAGAGTCTTATCTGCATGCGGCGGTGAAGCTGGCGGAAACTCGCGGCTTACCGGTGGTGGCAACCAACGACGTTCGTTTCCTTGAACCGGGCGACTTCGATGCTCATGAAATCCGCGTGGCCATCCACGACGGCTTTACCCTCGACGATCCAAAGCGTCCGCGCAACTATTCGCCGCAGCAGTATATGCGCAGCGAAGAAGAGATGTGCGAGCTCTTTTCCGATATACCCGAAGCGCTGGAAAACAGCGTTGAGATCGCCAAACGCTGTAACGTGACCGTGCGCCTTGGTGAATACTTCCTGCCGCAGTTCCCGACCGGGGATATGACCACCGAAGATTATCTGATTAAGAAATCCAAAGAGGGTCTGGAAGAGCGTCTGGCGTTCCTGTTCCCCGACCCGGATGAGCGGGCAAAACGCCGTCCTGAATATGATGAGCGTCTGGATATTGAGCTGCAGGTGATTAACCAGATGGGGTTCCCGGGCTACTTCCTGATCGTGAGGGAGTTTATCCAGGGGGCCAAGGATATCGGCGTGCCGGTCGGGCCCGGCCGTGGTTCCGGCGCCGGGTCGCTGGTGGCCTATGCGCTGAAAATTACCGACCTCGATCCGCTGGAATTCGACCTGCTGTTCGAACGTTTCCTTAACCCGGAACGTGTCTCCATGCCCGACTTCGACGTTGACTTCTGCATGGAGAAACGCGACCAGGTGATTGAGCACGTTGCGGACATGTACGGCCGCGATGCGGTTTCGCAGATTATTACCTTTGGTACCATGGCGGCGAAGGCGGTAATCCGCGACGTTGGCCGCGTGCTTGGTCACCCGTACGGTTTTGTGGATCGTATTTCCAAGCTGGTGCCGCCAGACCCGGGGATGACGCTGGCGAAAGCGTTTGAAGCCGAACCGCAGCTGCCGGAAATTTACGAGGCGGATGAAGAGGTTAAAGCGCTGATCGACATGGCGCGTAAGCTCGAAGGGGTCACCCGTAACGCCGGTAAACACGCGGGCGGGGTGGTGATCGCGCCCACCAAAATTACCGATTTTGCCCCGCTATACTGCGATGAAGCGGGCCAGCATCCGGTTACCCAGTTTGATAAAAACGATGTCGAATATGCCGGGCTGGTAAAGTTCGACTTCCTCGGTTTGCGTACGCTCACCATCATTAACTGGGCGCTGGAGATGATCAACGCCCGCCGCGAGAAGAATGGCGAGGGGCCGCTGGATATCGCCGCTATTCCGCTCGACGATAAAAAAAGCTTCGATATGCTGCAGCGCTCGGAAACCACCGCCGTCTTCCAGCTTGAATCGCGCGGCATGAAGGATCTGATTAAGCGTCTGCAGCCCGACTGCTTCGAAGATATGATCGCCCTGGTGGCCCTGTTCCGTCCGGGGCCGCTGCAGTCGGGGATGGTGGATAACTTTATCGACCGTAAACACGGCCGTGAAGAGATATCGTATCCGGACGTACAGTGGCAGCATGAATGTCTGAAACCGGTACTGGAGCCAACCTATGGCATTATCCTGTACCAGGAACAGGTCATGCAGATCGCCCAGGAGCTTTCCGGCTATACCCTCGGCGGCGCGGATATGCTGCGTCGTGCGATGGGTAAGAAAAAACCGGAAGAGATGGCCAAGCAGCGTTCTGTCTTCGAAGAAGGCGCGAAGAAAAATGGCGTTGACGGCGAGCTGGCGATGAAAATCTTTGACCTGGTGGAGAAATTCGCCGGTTATGGCTTTAACAAATCGCACTCTGCCGCTTATGCTTTAGTGTCCTATCAGACGCTGTGGCTGAAGGCGCACTATCCGGCTGAATTTATGGCGGCGGTGATGACCGCGGATATGGATAACACCGAAAAAGTCGTCGGCCTCGTGGATGAGTGCTGGCGGATGGGGCTGAAGATTCTGCCGCCGGATATTAACTCCGGCCTGTACCATTTCCACGTTAACGACGATGGCGAAATCGTTTATGGTATCGGCGCGATTAAAGGCGTCGGCGAAGGTCCGATTGAAGCGATCATTGAAGCCCGTAATCAGGGCGGCTATTTCCGCGAACTGTTCGATCTCTGCGCGCGTACGGATATTAAAAAACTCAACCGTCGGGTGCTGGAAAAACTGATCATGTCCGGGGCCTTTGACCGCCTCGGGCCGCATCGCGCGGCGTTAATGAATTCGCTGGGCGACGCGCTGAAGGCTGCCGATCAGCACGCGAAAGCCGAAGCTATCGGTCAGGCGGACATGTTCGGCGTGCTGGCGGAAGAGCCGGAGCAAATCGAGCAGTCCTACGCCAGCTGCCAGCCGTGGCCGGAACAGGTGGTGCTGGATGGCGAAAGGGAGACCCTGGGGCTGTACCTGACCGGGCACCCGATTAACCAGTATTTGAAAGAGATCGAACGCTACGTTGGCGGCGTACGACTCAAAGACATGCATCCGACCGATCGTGGTAAAGTGACCACGGCGGCGGGGCTCGTTATTGCCGCGCGGGTCATGGTCACCAAGCGCGGCAATCGTATCGGCATCTGTACGCTGGATGACCGTTCCGGGCGTCTGGAGGTGATGCTATTCACCGACGCTCTGGATAAATACCAGCAGCTGCTGGAAAAAGACCGCATACTTATCGTCAGCGGACAGGTCAGCTTTGATGACTTCAGCGGGGGGCTTAAAATGACCGCTCGTGAAGTCATGGACATTGACGAAGCCCGGGAAAAATATGCTCGCGGGCTTGCTATCTCGCTGACGGACAGGCAAATTGATGACCAGCTTTTAAACCGACTCCGTCAGTCTCTGGAACCCCACCGTTCGGGAACTATTCCAGTACACCTCTATTATCAGAGGGCGGATGCACGCGCGCGGTTGCGTTTTGGCGCAACATGGCGCGTCTCTCCGAGCGATCGTTTACTTAACGATCTGCGTGGCCTTATCGGCTCGGAGCAGGTGGAACTGGAGTTTGACTAATACAGGAATACTATGAGTCTGAATTTCCTTGATTTTGAACAGCCGATTGCAGAGCTGGAAGCGAAAATCGATTCTCTGACTGCGGTTAGCCGTCAGGATGAGAAACTGGATATTAATATCGATGAAGAAGTGCATCGCCTGCGTGAAAAGAGCGTAGAGCTGACGCGCAAGATCTTCGCCGATCTTGGTGCATGGCAGGTTGCCCAGCTGGCCCGTCATCCACGTCGCCCATACACCCTGGATTATGTCCGCCTGGCTTTCGACGAATTCGACGAACTGGCCGGCGATCGCGCCTACGCCGATGATAAAGCTATCGTTGGCGGGATTGCGCGTCTGGACGGGCGTCCGGTGATGATTATCGGCCACCAGAAAGGGCGTGAAACCAAAGAGAAAATTCGCCGCAACTTCGGTATGCCGGCGCCGGAAGGCTATCGTAAAGCGCTGCGTCTGATGGAAATGGCCGAGCGCTTTAAAATGCCGATCATTACCTTCATCGACACCCCTGGTGCTTATCCAGGCGTCGGGGCGGAAGAACGCGGCCAGTCTGAAGCGATTGCTCGCAACCTGCGTGAAATGTCCCGTCTGAGCGTGCCGGTTATCTGCACCGTTATCGGTGAAGGCGGCTCCGGCGGCGCGCTGGCGATTGGCGTCGGTGATAAAGTGAATATGCTGCAGTATAGCACCTATTCCGTTATCTCCCCGGAAGGCTGTGCGTCCATTCTATGGAAAAGCGCTGACAAAGCGCCGCTGGCCGCTGAGGCAATGGGAATTGTTGCTCCGCGTCTGAAAGAGCTGAAGCTCATTGACTCCATCATTCCTGAACCGCTGGGCGGCGCGCATCGTAATCCGGAAGCGATGGCAGCCTCACTGAAAGAACAGCTGTTGGCCGATCTGGCTGACCTCGACGTGCTTGGCGAGGAAGAACTGCTGAACCGCCGCTACCAACGCCTGATGAGCTACGGCTACGCCTGATTATTGATCTCATTTTTCAACGCTAAGGGTCGGATTTTCCGGCCCTTTTTTTATGTGTTGTTTATTGAGATGACGTGAGAAGAACATGAGCTAATGTGATTAGCCGATGATGCCGCTCTCCCTTAAAACAGTAGCGACTGCCTGGTATTGCAACCCGGCAGGCCGTTAACAAGGATAAAGGAGAAGTTCTATGGCATTGCACAAAACCGTCGCGATAAGCGCCGTGGCCGCAGGGATCATGTTAAGCCTGGGGGCCGCACAGGCTGCACCGCTGCTGGGCGCAACGGAAGCGACAACCATGAAGGCGAGCGACCTGGCCGCTAAAGAAAAAGCCTTAACCGACTTTCCTCTGATGGAGTCGGTTAAATCATCAATTCAAACCCTGCCTAACAGCGAAGTGGAGAAAATCGCACCGGGCCTGGCGAGCAACCCGGCGAACGTTAAGCGTGTTGAAAGCATCCTTTCAGAACAGGATTGGGAATATCTGTTCCCGATGCGCGCCGCAGAATATACCTACTCTAATTTTCTGAAAGCTATTGGTAAATTCCCTGCCGTGTGCGGAACCTATACCGACGGACGCGACAGCGATGCCATCTGCCGTAAATCGCTGGCAACCATGTTTGCCCACTTTGCTCAGGAGACCGGCGGCCATGAAAGCTGGCGTGATATTCCCGAATGGCGTCAGGCGCTGGTTTATCTGCGTGAGGTTGGCTGGGTTGAAGGTCAGAAGGGCGGCTATAACGGCGAATGCGATCCCTCTATCTGGCAGGGGCAGCCATGGCCATGCGGTAAAGATAAAGACGGCGACTACCTGAGCTACTTCGGCCGCGGAGCGAAACAGCTGTCCTATAACTACAACTATGGTCCGTTCTCCGATGCAATGTACGATGGCGACGTTCGTCCGCTGCTGGATAAACCGGAGCTGGTGGCGGATACCTGGATGAACCTGGCGAGCGCCGTCTTCTTCTTCGTTTATCCGCAGCCGCCGAAGCCCACTATGCTGCACGTCATCGACGGAACCTGGGTTCCAAACGATCATGATTAAGCAAATGGCCTGGTCGAAGGCTTTGGGGTAACCATTCAGATTATCAACGGCGGCGTTGAGTGCGGCGGAGCTGAAGAGAACGCGCAGTCTCTTAACCGTATTGCTTACTACAAAGAGTTCGCAAACTACCTCAAAGTGCCGATTGCCGACGACGAAGTTCTCGGCTGTAAGAATATGAAGCAGTTCGATGAAGGCGGCGCGGGCGCATTGCCGATTTACTGGGAAGAGGATTGGGGATGGAGTCCGGACACCGCTGACGGCAAGACTAACGCCTGCCAGTTGGTGGGCTATCAGACGCCGTATACCGCTTTTAAAGAGGGCGACTATGCGAAGTGTGTGCAGAGCCACTTCAACGTCAATATCGTTGATGACAGCGGCCAGTCCGAGGATATTACGCCGGTCAAGCCTGACGATACCACACCTGCGCAGGAGACGAACGTGGCGCCGGTGGCTCGCATCGCCGGTCCGATTGGCGCAATTGAAGCTGGTGCCAGGGTTTCTCTGAGCGCGGAAGGTTCTACCGATGCGAACGGCGACAAGCTAAGCTACACCTGGATGTCTCAGGACGGCCAGACCCTTAGCGGACAGGATAAAGCCGTAATTACCTTCACCGCACCGGAAAAAGATCGCGATGCCCAGTATGTGGTTAGCCTGACGGTAAGCGACGGTTCGTTGTCCAGCACGGCAACTTACACTCTGAACGTCAAGGCCAAAGCCGCTGCTGCGGACGAAACGACGGATGGCAAAGATAGCGATACCATTAGCTATCCTTCCTGGAGCAGTACCCAGACATGGAAAGAGGGCGATATCGTCAATAACCACGGCGCGCTGTATCAGTGTAAACCGCTTTCGGAAGGAGCATGGTGCAACGTGGCGCCGACTTACTATGAGCCTGGCGCCGGCATTGCCTGGGGCGATGCGTGGAAGGCGTTGTAATAGAGATAAATCCGCCAGCGCTAAGCGCTGGCGGGGTGCTATTATGCTTTCCTTAGGTCAATTCCTGGAGGAAAGCGTGAATATTATTGCGATCATGGGTCCCCACGGCGTCTATTATAAAGACGAACCGATGAAAGAACTGGAAGCTGCCCTGCAACGGCAAGGTTTCCAGACCATCTGGCCGCAAAATAGCGCCGACCTTTTGCAGTTTATTGAGCATAATCCACGGATCTGCGGAGTCATTTTCGATTGGGATGAGTACAGCGTGGATCTGTGCAGCGATATCAATCGTTTAAATGAGTATCTGCCGCTGTACGCCTTTATCAACGCCCATTCGACGATGGACGTCAGCAGTCAGGACCTGCGTATGACGCTATGGTTCTTTGAATATGCGCTGGGGCTTTCGGAAGAGATCGCTACCCGCTTCGGTCAATACACC
>OKCJ01000089.1_pt1 | contig 13415 bp, 9 predicted proteins | sample 1609971 | NCBI WGS metagenome assembly OKCJ01 (sample SAMN04436604, study PRJEB24849) | human gut metagenome | biome: human gut; feature: NICU; material: stool | host: Homo sapiens | place: USA: Saint Louis, MO | collected 2009-12-11
GCCGTCGAAAATAAGCTCGCTAAACAACCCCTTCATAGTCAGGAACTGCTGGACCCGCTGCGGGCCATGCTGGCTAAAACCCTGGCGGCCTTAACGCCGGGCAAACTGAAATACAGCTTCTTTAGCAACAGCGGTACCGAGTCGGTCGAAGCGGCGTTAAAGCTGGCGAAGGCCTACCAGTCTCCGCGCGGCAAGTTTACCTTCGTCGCCACCAGCGGCGCGTTTCACGGTAAGTCGCTGGGCGCGCTTTCAGCCACTGCGAAATCCACTTTCCGTAAGCCCTTTATGCCCCTGCTGCCGGGATTCCGTCATGTACCTTTTGGCGATATCAATGCGATGCGCACGCTGCTGAGCGAGTGCCAAAAGACCGGCGATGACGTCGCGGCGGTGATCCTTGAGCCTATTCAGGGCGAAGGCGGGGTGATTCTGCCGCCGCCGGGCTATCTGCCCGCGGTACGCAAGCTGTGCGACGAGTTTGGCGCGCTGCTGATCCTCGATGAAGTCCAAACCGGCATGGGGCGCACCGGCAAGATGTTCGCCTGCGAGCACGAAAACGTTCAGCCGGATATTCTGTGCCTTGCCAAAGCGCTGGGTGGCGGCGTCATGCCAATTGGCGCCACGGTCGCCACCGAAGAGGTGTTCTCGGTACTGTTCGATAACCCGTTCCTGCATACCACCACGTTTGGCGGCAACCCGCTGGCCTGCGCGGCGGCGCTGGCGACCATTAACGTACTGCTGACGCAAAACCTGCCCGCGCAGGCGGAGCAGAAAGGCGATATGCTGCTGGACGGCTTCCGTCAGCTGGCCCGCGAATATCCGGATCTGGTGAATGACGTGCGCGGCAAAGGTATGCTGATGGCGATTGAGTTTATTGATAACGAAATCGGCTATGACTTTGCCAGCGAAATGTTTCGCCAGCGCGTGCTGGTGGCCGGAACGCTCAACAACGCAAGAACGATTCGCGTTGAGCCGCCGCTGACGCTGACCCCTGAGCAGTGTGAACAGGTGCTAAAAGCGGCCCGCCTGGCGCTGGCGGCGCTGCGGGTTTCGGTGGAAGAGGCGTAATGGCTTGCCCTCTCCCGCTCCGGGAGAGGGCGTTTGCTATACGACGCGCACGCCCGCAGGCATCGCTCTTTCCGGCGTAAGCAGTACGCTTTCGCCGCCATCGTCGGTTTCGGCGCATAACAGCATGCACTCCGACGTTTCACCGCGCATTTTGGCTTTCGCCAGATTGCACAGGACCACGACCGTTTTTCCCAGCAACTCTTCTTCTCGGTAATAGGGCACCAGGCTGGTCACCGTCTGCAAGGTGCGCTCGCCAACGTCAATCCGCGCGATATAGAGCTTATCGGCATTCTCATGTCGTTTTACAGCTACAATTTTTCCCGTACGCATTTCCAGTCTGGCAAAATCATCATAAAGCACCGTTTCCATCTTGCACCCCTCAGGTAAAAATTTAGTAAAAGATAACAAAAGTCGGCGAGGTTTCCGCATAATAGTGTAAGGAATGTTAGATCCATCACTTTTTAGTTCGCTATTAACTTCCCGCTGCGGATGAATAATACGGGGGAAATTTACTGAAAAGAGATGCAGCGGCCCGCGCTTGCTTTACAATGGTTTGCGTCGATGGGGCAACGTCAGATAAGGAAAACAATGGCCACACTAAAAGATATCGCGACCGAAGCAGGCGTTTCACTGGCGACGGTTTCCCGGGTATTAAACGACGCCCCCACTCTGAACGTGAAAGAAGAGACAAAGCACCGCATTCTTGAGGTAGCGGAAAAGCTGGAATATAAAAGCACTAGCTCGCGTAAGACTCAGGTTCATACCGTCGGCCACCATCATATTCTGGCTATCTACAGCTACCAGCAGGATCTGGAAATCAACGATCCTTACTATCTGGCGATCCGCCACGGTATCGAAACGCAGTGTGAAAAGCTCGGTATTGAGCTGACCAACTGCTACTTTAACAACGCGCTACCCGAGCTGAAAAAAGTGACCGGCGTTCTGATTGTCGGCCAGCCTTCGCGGGCGATTCGCGACGCAGCCACGGCGTTAACCGACAACGTCTGCTTTATTGATTTCCATGAGCCAGGCAGCAGCTACGACGCCGTCGATATCGATCTGGTGCGTATCGCCAAAGAAGTTATCGACTTTTTTATCGCCCAGGGCGCGCGGCGCATCGGCTTTATTGGTGGCCAGGATGAGCCGGGTAAAGCCGACATTCGCGAAGTGGCCTTCGTCGAATATGGCCGCCTGAAGGGGGTGGTTTCGGAAGAAGATATCTGGCGCGGCGGGTTTTCCAGCTCCTCCGGCTATGAGCTGGCAAAAACGATGCTGGCCAGGGCGGATTTCCCCACCGCGCTGTTCGTCGCGTCAGACTCTATCGCCATCGGCGTGCTGCGGGCTATTCATGAACGCGGCCTCGCGATCCCGGAAGATATCTCGCTCATTAGCGTTAACGATATCCCCACCGCGCGTTTTACTTTTCCGCCGCTCTCCACGGTGCGCATTCATTCAGAAATGATGGGCAGCCAGGGCGTTAATCTGCTGGTTGAAAAAGCCCGCGATGGCCGTGCGCTGCCGCTAAACGTCTTTGTCCCCAGCGTGCTGAAGCTGCGCGGCACCACCCGCTAATCCCCCGTTCTGACGCTAAATCCTCTGCGCCTGGCCCCCGGGGCGGCGCTTGACGCGCCTTGCCCGGGCTACGGGTTCACCGCCGTCTGCCAAACGGTAGCCCGGACAGGCGCAGCGCGCCGCCTCCGGGATTTTCCTCCATCCCCCATCCTCTGCACCTTTTCCCCATCCTGACCGCTGGCGGCCAACCCGCTCATTTTGTGATCGAGTTAAAGTAAATCACTCCTGGCAGTTTAATTTAGTAAAACTTTTACTAAAATACCTTCTATCCGTTTAGTCCGTTCAGGGAGGCGATATGAATCGCTGGGAAAATCTTCAACTCACTCATGAAAACCGGCTGCCTCCGCGCGCCTATTTCTTCTCTTACGATTCGCGGGCCCAGGCGCAAACCTTCGCCCGTGAAACCAGCAGCCGCTTTTTGTCCCTTAGCGGACAGTGGAAATTCTGCTTCTTTAACAACCCGCTGCGGGTGCCGGAAGCGTTCACCTCGCAATACATGAGCGACTGGGGGCCGATTACCGTACCGGGAATGTGGCAGATGGAAGGACACGGCCAGCTACAGTACACCGACGAAGGCTTTCCCTTCCCGATTGACGTTCCCTACGTGCCGACCGACAACCCTACCGGCGCCTATCAGCGCATCTTTACCCTCAGCGAGGGCTGGCAGGACCAGCAGACCCTGATTAAATTTGATGGCGTCGAGACCTATTTTGAAATTTACGTTAACGGTCAGTACATCGGTTTCAGCAAAGGCAGCCGCCTGACGGCGGAGTTTGATATTAGTCACGCGGTAAAAAACGGCGACAACCTGCTTTGCGTGCGCGTCATGCAGTGGGCGGACTCCACCTATATAGAAGATCAGGATATGTGGTGGTCGGCGGGTATCTTCCGTGACGTGTATCTGGTGGGCAAAAACCCGCTTCACGTCCAGGACTTCACTCTGCGCACCGATTTTAACGATGACTACGTCGACGCCACCCTCTCCTGCCAGCTGGTGCTGGAAAATCTCGCCGCGCAGCCGGGCGCAGCCACACTGGAATACGCGCTGTTCGACGGCGAAAAGGCGCTATATGAAGGCGTAACGCCGCGCCTGAGCATCAGCCAGCAGCTGAACGTCAACTTTGCGATCGACGTGAAGGCGCCGCAGCAGTGGTCGGCGGAAAATCCTTATCTCTATCACCTGGTGATGACGCTGAAAAACGCCGCCGGAGAGATTATCGAAGTTATCCCGCAGCGCGTCGGTTTTCGCGATATCAAAGTGCGCAACGGCCTGTTCTACATCAATAACCGCTACGTGATGCTGCACGGCGTTAACCGCCACGACAACGACCATCTGAAGGGTCGCGCCGTAGGGATGGACCGCGTTGAGAAAGATCTGCTGCTGATGAAGCAGCACAATATCAACTCGGTACGCACCGCCCACTACCCCAATGACCCGCGTTTCTATGAGATGTGCGACATTTACGGTCTGTTCGTGATGGCGGAAACCGATGTCGAATCCCACGGCTTCGCCAACGTCGGCAATCTGAGCGCCATCACCGATGATCCGGCATGGGAGCATATATACGTCGAACGAATCGTGCGCCACATTCACGCGCAGAAAAACCATCCGTCGATCATTATCTGGTCGCTGGGTAACGAGTCCGGCTACGGCTGCAACATTCGGGCGATGTATCACGCCGCTAAAGCGATCGACGATACCCGTCTGGTGCATTACGAAGAGGATCGCGACGCGGAGGTGGTGGATATCATCTCCACCATGTATACCCGCGTGCCGCTGATGAATGAATTCGGGGAATATCCGCATGCCAAGCCGCGAATTATCTGCGAATACGCCCATGCGATGGGCAACGGTCCCGGCGGGCTGAGCGAATACCAGAACGTGTTCTATCAACACGACAGTATTCAGGGCCACTACGTCTGGGAGTGGTGCGATCACGGGATTCAGGCCACCGATGACAGCGGCGCGGTTTGGTACAAATTCGGCGGCGACTACGGGGACTATCCTAATAACTACAACTTCTGTCTTGACGGTCTGATTTTCTCCGACCAGACGCCTGGGCCCGGCCTCAGAGAGTACAAACAGGTTATCGCCCCGGTAAAAGTTCAGGCAACCGACATCGCCCGCGGCGAACTGCGCATCGATAATAAGCTCTGGTTCTCGACGCTGGATGACTACACCCTGCGCGTGGAAGTTCGCGCCGAAGGGGCTACGCTTGCCAGCCAGCAGCTTAAGGTGCGCGATCTTGCGCCAAACAGCGGCCGCGATATCACCATTGACCTGCCAGAACTGGACGATCGCGAAACCTTCCTCAACATCCTGGTGACCAAAGACTCGCGCACGCCGTATAGCGAGGCCAACCATCCGATCGCCGTTTACCAGTTCCAGCTAAAAGAACAGACGGCAACGAAATCGCCGCTGATGAATGCCAGCGCAACCCCGCTACAGATAGTTGATGAACGACTGAGCTACAGCATCACCGGGCATAACTTCCGCGTGGTCTTCTCTAAAGTCAACGGCAAACTGAGCGAATGGCAGGTGAACGGCGTAGACCAGGTGACCCGTGAGCCGAAGATTAACTTCTTCAAGCCGATGATTGATAACCACAAGCAGGAATATGAGGGGCTGTGGCAGCCCAGTCACCTGCAAATTATGCAGGAGCATCTGCGTGAATTCAGCGCCGAACAGCGTGGAGACACGGTGATTATCACCACCCGCAGCATTATCGCTCCGCCGGTTTTCGATTTTGGCATGCGTTGTACCTATCGCTGGCAGATTACCCCGCAGGGCCATATTAACGTTGAGCTTGCGGGGGAACGTTATGGGGACTATCCGCATATCGTGCCGTGCATCGGTTTTATGCTGGGCATTAACGGTCAGTTTGAACAGGTGAATTACTACGGTCGCGGTCCCGGTGAAAACTACGCCGACAGCCAGCAGAGCAACATCATTGATGTCTGGCGCACCACCGTGGACGACATGTTCGTGAACTACCCGTTCCCGCAGAACAACGGCAACCGCCAGCACGTCCGCTGGGCCGCGTTTACCGACCGTCACGGCAGCGGCCTGATGGTGGTCCCGCGCGATCCGCTCAACATCAGCGCCTGGCACTATACGGCGGAGAATCTGCACGCCGCGCAGCACTGTAACGAACTGCGTCGCAGCGATGACATCACCCTGAATATCGACGCCCAACTGCTCGGCCTGGGCTCTAACTCCTGGGGGAGCGAGGTGCTGGATAGCTGGCGGGTGTGGCTCAAACCGTTCAACTATGGCTTTACGCTGCTGCCGCTGGAAGGCGGGAGCGCTTCCTCGCAGACGCTGGCGAATCATAGCTTTGGCGCCGGTTTCTTTTCCTCCGATTCACACAGCGAGGCTGAAAAATGAGAATTCTCGATAATTTAGAACAATTTAAGCAAATTTATCACAGTGGACGTAAATGGCAGCGCTGCGTAGAAGCTATCAATAATGTCGATAATATCCGGCCTGGAGTTGCCCATTCGATAGGCGATTCGCTCTCCTATCGCGTGGCAAGCGACAGCACCACGGATGCGCTGTTCGTTGGCAACCGCCGCTATTTCGAGGTGCATTACTACCTCCAGGGTCAGCAAAAAATTGAGTTTGCCGCTAAAGAGCAGCTGCAGACCGTCGCCTGCTATCGCGATGAAACTGACCGTGAATATTTGAAAGGCATTGGTGAAACCGTGCAGGTCCATGAAGGACAAATGGTGATTTGCGATACCCACGAAGCTTATCGCTTTATCTGCGACTCGCCGGTCAAAAAGGTGGTGCTCAGAGTGACTATCGAAGACGGCTACTTCCTGAATAAGTAAGCCCGCGTTACGCAAGATGAGGCCAGCGGATCGACTCGTTGGCCTTCCCGGTCCCAGCCCTCAATGCGGGCCAGATCATTTTCCGGAGGACTTATGTCCGAATCAGTTCGTGCCAAAATAGGGAAGTTCGCCCTACTGTCGATGGCGTTTGCCGCCGTATTTAACGTACGAAATATCGTTAATAATAACATCGAGTTAGGGCTCAGTTCCGCCCCTATCTTTCTGTTTGCCACGGTGGTCTATTTTATTCCGTTTGTCTTTATCATCGCCGAATTCGTGTCAGCGAATAAAAATTCCGAATCAGGTATGTACGCCTGGCTGAAGCAGCCTTTAGGTACCCGCGCGGCCTATCTCGGCTCGTTCCTGTACTGGTTTGTGAACCTGTTCTTTTTCCTGTCGCTGCTGCCGAACGTGGTGGCCTACGCCTCGTACGCCATTATGGGTTACGCCATTCCCTTCTCGCCGATGGTCACTTCGCTGATCTCTATCGTTCTGTTCGCCATGGCCACCCACATTTCCACCAAAGGCGCGACCTGGCTGGGGAAAATCTCCGAATGCGTGGCTTATGGCTTCTTCGCGCTCTTTGCGATTTACGTGGTCGGTGCTATTACCGCGCTGGGCGCGGGCCATGTCCCTGCGCAGCCGATTACGCTGCACGCCATGGCGCCTACCATCAACTGGGCGACGCTGGGGATTATGTGCTGGATCTTCCAGGCGGCTGGCGGGGCTGAAACCGTTGCCGCATATCTGAACGATACTAAAGGCGGGCAGAAATCGTTTATTAAAGTCATCATCACCGCCGGGATCCTGATTGGCGGCATGTATGCGCTGGGTTCTCTGCTGGTCAACGTCTTTGTGGCACGGGAAGACCTGACCTATGCAGCCGGTATGGTGGAAATTTTCACCGGTCTCGGCGCTTATTTCCATATTTCCGAAGCGCTGATGGGCCGCTTCGTCGGCATCATTCTGTTTATCGCCATTTTCGGCAGCATGATGATGTGGACCGCTGCACCGGTAAAAATTCACTTCTCGGAAATTCCTGCCGGCATCTATGGCAAAAAAACCACCGAGCTGAACGTCCACGGCGTGCCGGTGCGCGCCGCCTGGTGGCAATTTGTCTTCGTCTTTCTGATGCTCATCGTGAATGGTTTCGGCTCCGCCAGCGTTCAGCAAATGATGAACACCGCCATCAACCTGACCGCCGGGACCGCAATGCTACCGCCGCTGTTTATCATGGCCGCCTACTTTGTTTTCCGCTGGAAACATGACGACACGCCGCGCGACTTCCGCATGGGTTCAAGAAAAGTTGGGATGGCCGTGGTGTCGATGCTTATCGTTATTTTCCTGGTCAGCATGACCGCCTCCGCTTTCCCGCCAGGAGTCGACCTGGTGAACGCCTTCTTCATTAACGTCTTTATGACCGCAGTCTTCTCCGGACTCGCATGGTGGTGGATAACCCGCTTTGAGAAAAAACAGCGCAAGAACCAACAACCAGGCCTGAAATCAGCGGCAAATACGGTGAAATAAGCCACCGTTGCTCCCGCCAGCGGTATATCCCCTGGCGGGATTTTTTTACCCGCAAGCCATGATCTGTCGCCCAACCATTTTCGTGATCGAGTTAAAGCAATTCATTTTTACCGCTTTTATTTACTAAATATTTTACTAAAATTAACCACAATACTTAACTACCTCTACCCTACAAACAACACAATCCCCTTCGGCCATTCTCTGAAGGACAATGTGTGGAGATGTGTTATGTCTGATATCAAACGTAATACCATCGGCAAGTTTGGCCTGCTGTCGCTAACTTTCGCCGCCGTCTTCAGTTTTAATAACGTGATCAATAACAATATTGAGCTGGGACTGGCGTCGGCGCCGATGTTCTTCCTTGCAACCCTGCTCTACTTTGTTCCTTTCTGTCTGATCATCGCGGAATTCGTTTCGCTGAATAAAAACTCCGAAGCGGGCGTTTATGCCTGGGTAAAAAGCTCGCTAGGGGGGCGCTGGGCCTTTATTACCGCCTATACCTACTGGTTCGTGAATCTGTTCTTTTTTACCTCGCTGCTGCCGAGGGTAATCGCTTATGCCTCCTACGCTTTCCTCGGATACGAGTACATTCTGACGCCCGTGGCCACCACGATGTTGAGCATGGCGCTGTTCGCCCTGTCGACCTGGGTTTCCACCAACGGCGCAAAAATGCTGGGTCCAATCACCTCGGTCACTTCATCGTTAATGCTGCTGCTGACGCTCTCCTACATTCTGCTTTCCGGCGGCGCGCTGGTGGGCGGTATTCAACCAGCGGATCCGATTACCGTGGATGCAATGATCCCGAACTTTAACTGGGCGTTGCTCGGCATCACCACCTGGATCTTTATGGCGGCCGGCGGGGCCGAGTCCGTCGCGGTGTACGTCAATGACGTGAAAGGCGGATCGAAATCATTTGTTAAGGTCATTATCCTCGCCGGGATCGTGATTGGCGTGCTGTACTCCATTTCCTCGGTACTGATAAACGTGTTTATCAGCAGTAAAGAGCTGAAATTTACCGGCGGATCGGTACAGGTCTTCCACGGCATGGCGGTATGGTGAGGCCTGCCCGAAAGCGTGGTCAACCGTTTTGTCGGCCTGGTCTCCTTTACCGCCATGTTTGGTTCGTTATTAATGTGGACCGCGACGCCGGTCAAAATCTTTTTCTCCGAAATCCCGCCCGGAATATTTGGTAAAAAAACCGTTGAGCTCAATCAAAACGGCGTACCGGCGCGCGCGGCGTGGATCCAGTTCCTGATTGTGATTCCGCTAATGATAATTCCGATGATGGGCTCAAGTACCGTGCAGGATTTAATGAATACCATCATCAATATGACCGCCGCCGCCTCGATGCTGCCGCCGCTGTTTATCATGCTGGCGTACCTTAATCTGCGCCGCAAGCTCGATCATCTGCCGCGCGATTTTAAAATGGGTTCACGCACCACCGGTATTACGGTGGTCTCCATGCTGATTGTTATTTTCGCTATCGGCTTCGTCGCCTCAACCTTTCCCACCGGCGGCAATATTCTGACGATTATTTTCTATAACGTCGGCGGAATCGTTATCTTCCTCGGATTTGCATGGTGGAAATACAGCAAATACGTGAAAGGTTTAACTCGGGAAGATAAAAGAATTGAAGCAGCGCCAGCCTCTGACGCGTCTTAATCTATTTTTCTTAAATAAAAAACCACAATACCTCTAAATAAAATGATGAAAAAGAACAGGCCTATTTACTGGGCGCTTGCCGCCCTGGCATTTTGCACACCGGCTATTGCCGTCGATGTGGCGCATCCGGCGGAACATGATGACATGAAAACGCCTGAACTTAATGTCACCTCATACCGTTTTTACGGTGAATTGGGGGTTGGCGGATATATGGATCTAGAAGGCGAGGACAAGCATAAATATAGTGATGGCACCTATATTGAAGGCGGACTGGAAATAAAGCACGGCAGCTGGTTTGGTTTAATTTATGGCGAAGGCTGGACGGTTCAGGCCGATCGTCAGGGAAATGCCTGGGTAGCGGACCACGGCTGGGGCGGATTTGAAGGTGGAATAAACCGCTTCTACGGCGGATATAAAACCGAGAGCAGCACCGAGATTATGCTCAGCCTGCGCCAGGATTCATCGCTCGACGATCTGCAGTGGTGGGGCGATTTCACGCCCGACCTCGGCTACGTGATCCCCAATACGCGCGATATCATGTACGCGCTCAAGGTGCAGAACCTGGCGGGAGATTTTCGCTACAGCGTGACCGCCACGCCCGCCGGGCACCACGATGAAAGCAAAGCGTGGCTCCATTTCGGCAAATACGACCGCTACGACGATAAATATACCTACCCGGCGATGGTCAACGGCTACATCCAGTACGATCTCGCGAACGAGGTGACCTGGATGAATGGGCTTGAGGTGACGGATGGGACCGGCCAGCTATTTTTGACCGGTATTCTCACCCCCAACCTTGCCGCCCGCGCCTGGCATCATACCGGGCGCGCCAGGGGAAAAGACGTGCCGGGAACGGAGACCGGCTTTATGGCCAGCGCTATGTATGAAGCGCTCAAGGGCGTGTATCTCTCTACCGCCTATAGCTACGCCAAACACCGCCCGGATCGCGCCGCCGAGGAAACCACCTCGTTTATGCAGTTCGGCATCTGGTACGAATACGGCGGCGGACGTTTTGCCACCGCTGCGGACAGCCGCTTCTACATGAAAAATGCCTCCGGCAACCCGAGCGATCAGGTTTTCCTGATGCAATATTTCTATTGGTAAAAAGGGATATCAATACCGTGAAGATTACCACTACTCTTACGCCGCTGGCCTGCGCCCTACTGCTAAGCTTTTCCGCCCACGCGCTGACCGCGGATGACTTTAAAAATGTTATCAACCGCAGCGGCGCGCCGCAGGCGATGCAGGATTTTGATAACGATGACCACCAGCGCTTCAACCCGTTTTTCGATTTGGGCGCATGGCATGGGCATCTGCTGCCTGATGGTCCGGCCACCATGGGCGGATTTCCCGGACCCGCGCTGCTCACTGAGGAGTACATCAACTTTATGGCGACCAATTTCGATCGCCTGACGGTATACCAGAACGGCAAAAAAGTCGCCTTCACCCTGCAGGCCTGGAGCCTGCCCGGCGCGCTGGTGCAAAAGCTCTCCGCGGCCGGCGTACAGGTCGAGATGACCCTGCGCTTTGCCAGCGCGCACACCTCTTTACTGGAGACTAAAATCACCAGTAGCAGCCCGCTTAAGCTGGTCTGGGACGGCGAGTTGCTGGAGAAACTCTCCGCCAAAGAGGGGAAACCGCAGTCAACGCAAACCATCGACCAGGCTTTCCCGGACTATCAGCGCCGCCTGAGCGCGACCCACGACGGCCTGACCGTCAGCTTCGGCAAAGTCCGCTCCGCATCGGATTTAATGACCTCCGGCGAATCGCAGTATCAGATCCATCGCTCCCTGCCGACGGTCACCCAAATCGACGGCCATCGATTCACCAGCAGCGCGCAAATCAACGGCTCGACCACGCTCTATACCACCTACTCGCACCTGCTGACCGCCGAGCAGGTTCGGCTCGAGAAAGCGCAAATCCGCGATATTCTTGCGCGACCGGTACACTACCTGCGCGCTTCCGAGGCGCGCTGGAACGGCTATCTGCAAAAGGGGCTGACCAATCCTGATGCTACGGCGCAGCAAACCCGGGTGGCGGTAAAAGCGATCGAAACCCTTAACGGTAACTGGCGCGCGCCGGGCGGCGCCGTTAAGCACAACACCGTCACGCCGTCGGTAACCGGGCGCTGGTTCTCAGGCAACCAGACCTGGCCGTGGGATACCTGGAAGCAGGCCTACGCCATGGCCCACTTCAACCCGGAGATCGCGAAAGAGAACATCCGTGCCGTCTTCTCCTGGCAGATTGCCGCCGACGATAAAGTGCGGCCGCAGGATGCCGGGTTCATTCCGGATCTGATCGCCTGGAACCTGAGCCCGGAACGCGGCGGCGACGGCAGCAACTGGAACGAGCGAAATACCAAACCGAGCCTGGCGGCCGGGTCGGTGATGGAAGTCTATAACGTTACGAAAGATAAAACCTGGCTGGCGGAGATGTATCCGAAGCTAGTGGCCTACCATGACTGGTGGCTGCGCAACCGCGACCACAACGGCAACGGCGTGCCGGAGTACGGCGCGACCCGCGATAAAGCGCACAACACCGCCGATGGCGCGATGCTGTTTACCGTGAAAAAGGGCGATAAAGAACGGACGCTTTCCGGCCTGAAAACCTACGAGCAGGTGACGGCGAAAGGCGATTACGACAGCCTGGAGATCCCGGCGCAGGTGGCCGCCTCCTGGGAGTCGGGGCGCGACGCCGCGGCGGTGTTCGGCTTTATCGATAAAGATCAGTTGGATAAATACATCGCTGGCGGCGGCAAGCGTAGCGACTGGACGGTGAAATTTGCTGAAAACCGGGATAAAAGCGGCAATCTGCTCGGCTATTCGCTGCTGCAGGAGTCGGTCGATCAGGCCAGCTACATGTACAGCGACAACCACTATCTGGCGGAGATGGCGGCCCTTCTCGGCAAGCCGGAGGAGGCAAAACGCTACCGGGCGCTGGCGAAAAAGCTCGCCGACTATATCAACACCTGCATGTTCGACCCGCAGAGCAAATTCTATTACGACATTCGCATTGAAGCGCAGCCGCTGGCAAACGGCTGCGCCGGTAGGCCGATCGTCGAGCGCGGCAAAGGCCCGGAGGGCTGGTCGCCGCTTTTCATCGGCGCGGCCACTCAGGCGCATGCCGATGACGTCATTTCGGTGATGCTGGACGCCAAAGAGTTCAACACTTTCGTACCGCTGGGTACCGCCGCATTAACGAATCCGGCGTTTGGCGCGGATATTTACTGGCGCGGCCGCGTGTGGGTGGACCAGTTCTGGTTCGGCCTGAAGGGGATGGAGCGCTACGGCCACCGCGAAGAGGCGCTGCAGCTGGCGGACGCCTTCTTCAGGCACGCCCGGGGGCTCACCTCCGATGGCCCGATTCAGGAGAACTACAATCCGCTCACCGGCGCTCAGCAGGGCGCGCCGAACTTCTCCTGGAGCGCGGCGCATCTGTACATGCTGTATAACGAGTTTTTCCGTAAACCATAGGCTAGTGCCCTTACCCTAACCCTCTCCCACAGGGAGAGGGAACGGTCCGGCTCCCGATTTAACAGACGGCTCCTCTTTTCCCCCTCTTTCCGTGGGAGAGGACTCGTCTTACACCTCCGGCAGCAGGCCGATAAAGCTGCGTTTCTGCCGCGGCTGCGACATCAGCGCCTCCAGCTTCTCTACGCAGGCCAGATAGTGCGGGGTTTTCTTGTGCGCCAACACCGCTTCATCATCTTTATAGGCTTCATAAATAAAAAAGCGCGTCTTCACCTCCGGGTCCTG
>OKCJ01000093.1_pt1 | contig 13088 bp, 10 predicted proteins | sample 1609971 | NCBI WGS metagenome assembly OKCJ01 (sample SAMN04436604, study PRJEB24849) | human gut metagenome | biome: human gut; feature: NICU; material: stool | host: Homo sapiens | place: USA: Saint Louis, MO | collected 2009-12-11
ATAGCGAGATCCGCAACACATTGACGCGCGATGGCATTCAGGAGTCGAGATGTCGTGTGTTAAAACCTATGTATGTGAGCTTCACGAAGGTGTTCATGCCCGGCCTGCCGGATACATCGCGCGGCTATGTAATCTGTTCCGGGCAGATATCGACTGGGAAAACACCCGTACGGGACTACTGGCAAATGCGAAAAGCGCCCTCTCGCTGATTGCCAGTGACACGCTGGTAAACGATACATGCCGCATCACCCTTTGCGGAGAGGAGGATACGCAGGCCGCAGTCCAATTGCGCACGCTGCTTTCCGATCTCCCGACTTTTAGCCTTGAACCGGAACCAATAACCACGCAGGGGTATCTGCCCCGCTGCCTGCGCGAGTTGAACCCACAGGTGATTCAGGGAACTCGCATAAATAAAGGCGCAGCCATCGCCAGACCACAGATAATGCAGAGCCTGACTTTCACCGATATTATCGCCCGCAATCCAGGGTATATCGGCAATATTGAAAGTGAAAAAGCCCGCTTTCTTGCCGGGTTAGATTCATTACGCGTAGAGCAAGAAGCCGCCCTCGCAAAAAACCAGGGTATTGAACACGATCTTATTGCGGCACATCTATCTCTGATAACCGACATCGCATTTCAGGATAGTGCGATCGGTTATCTGAATAACAACATGAATGCCTGGTCGGCCATCGCGCAGGCGTCCCTTGACTTTTGCCATCAGCTTGAGCGCTCGCCTAGCCAGTATCTGCAGGAGCGCGCCCTGGATATTCTTGATATTGCGACGCAGCTCATCAGTGCGATCTATGGCGAACAGGCTCTGGCTTACCACCCACCTTTGCTAAATGAACCGACAATTGTTTTCGCCAGTCATCTGACCCCCAACCAGTTTCTGGCGCTAAACCGCAAACACCTTGCAGGTCTGGTGCTCTCCTCTACGGGGAAAACCTCCCATACAGCCATACTGGCTCGTTCGTCAGGTATCCCAACCCTGGCGGATATCGATTTTTCATCGCTGGATTTCGATGTCGATCAGCTGATAATCATTGATGGTGAGCCGGGGATCCTGATTACCCATCCGGATGAGAAAGTTCTGCGCTACTACCGTCATGAAATTGCCGTCCAGCAGGATATGCAGCAGCGGCTGCGGGAAAATGCTTTAGCGCCCGCAAGAACCCGCGATGGGCATCGCGTAGAGGTAGCCGCTAATATTGCAAGCCTGGCCGAAGCGCAGGCGGCCTTTGAAAACGGCGCGGAAAGCATCGGCCTGTTTCGCACCGAGATAACATATATGGGCCGCGATTACCCGCCCTCCTGCGCTGAACTGACAAACCTGTATAAACAGGTTGTTACTCTGGCAGGGGGGAAGCCCGTTATCTTTCGCACCTTCGATATCGGCGGTGATAAACCGGTTGGATACCTAAGCGTCGACAATGAAGAAAACCCGTTTCTTGGTTTCCGGGCAGTGCGTACTTATCCGCAATATCGCGACCTTTTTTCCACCCAACTGAAGGCTATTCTGAGCGCCTCAACATCAGGTAAAGCCAAAATTATGCTGCCGATGATTTCTCGGGTGGAAGAACTTATCTGGTGTCGTGAGGTACTGGAATCGGTTAAACAGGAGATGCGCCACGAGGGTCTGGCATTTGATGAACAGACAGCGCTCGGAATCATGCTGGAAGTACCTTCGGTACTCTTTTCTATGGCAGAGATGGCAGAACATGCGGATTTCTTCAGCGTGGGCAGTAATGACCTGACGCAATACTTTTTCGCCGCAGACCGAGGTAATGCACAGGTAAAAACGCTTTATGACAGTTGCACGCCACCGTTTTTACGCGCCCTGCAATTCGCAGTGAAAGAGGCTCATCGCGCCGGTAAGCCTGTCGGGTTGTGCGGTGAACTCGCTGCTGACGAAACCATTCTCCCACTGCTTATCGGCATTGGCTTTGATGAATTGAGTATGAACTGCACCGCGATTCCGGGGATTAAGCACGCCCTGGGCCAACTCAGTGCCGGAGATTGCCGGTCGCTGACGCAGAATCTTTTGCAAAATCACAACGCACAACAGTTCAAAGCCGCATTACAAAACTCGAGCGTAAGTGCGGCGCAAAAGCCGCTACTGTCTCCGGAGATGGTTTTATGGGGAATTGACGCCGCTGATAAAAACGAGGCTATCAAAATGATGGTTGATAACCTGTGGCTTCAGCAGCGCACCAATACACGTGACAGGCTCTGCAGTGATATCTGGGCTCGCGAAGTGCCTTTTCCTACCGTCGTTGGCTCGGGCTTTGCTATCCCCCATGCCCAAACGGACGCTGTCAGGGATTCCTCCGTCAGTATTGCCACGCTCAGGCAACCTATCGCCTGGGGCGGCGTCATGGTGGATACCCTGTTCATGCTGACGATTAGCAAATCCGCGCAGGATAACGAGCATATGAAGTACTTCTCCAGCCTGGCGCGCATGCTCATGAATGATGAATTTGTCAGCCAGATTAAAGCGGCAAAAAGCCCGGAAGCGCTTTACACGCTGATATCCAGAACTCTGGTCTTCTGAGCAGCAAACGTTACGAGGCTGACATGTTAAAACTATTAAAAAATACTAAACGACATTTTATGACCGGTGTCTCCTACATGATCCCGTTTGTCGTCGCTGGTGGTGTTCTGTTGGCGCTCGCGGTGATGTTTAACGGGGAAGCCGCCGTACCGGACCATGGTTTCCTGAAGGCCATGTCGCAAATTGGTATGGCTGGCTTAACCCTGTTTATCCCCATCCTGTCAGGATTTATCGCGTATTCGATGGTCGATAAACCGGGCATCGCGCCGGGTGCCATCGGCGGCCTGATGGCTTATCAGATGGGCGCCGGATTTTTAGGCGGCATGCTCTCCGGGATTATTGCCGGGCTGGTCGTCTATGTTCTGTTGAACCTGATCGCCCGGCTTAAAATCCCCCACTTCCTGCGCATGGTATTACCGATATTTATTATTCCGCTGATCGGGACCTTCCTCACCGGCATGGCGGTGTATTACATCATTGGCGACCCGATTGCCGGGCTGATGAAGTGGCTTAGCGTCTGGCTTGGCAATATGCAGGGCGCGTCGTTTATTATCCTCGGTACCATCCTGGGCTGCATGATCGCCGTTGACATGGGCGGCCCAATGAATAAAACCGCTTTTTTCTTTGCTGTTGCACTGATCTCAACGAACCCGCAGCTGATGGCGGCAGTCGCTGCCGCCGACTGTACTCCGCCTCTGGGGCTGGCGCTGGCAACCTTTCTGTTTAAAGACATCTTTAATGATGTGGAGCGAGAAGCCGGTAAGCCAGCGATAATTATGGGCTTTATGGGGATAACAGAAGGGGCAATTCCGTTTGCGGCGGCGGATCCGGTACGGGTGATCCCGGCAATTATGCTTGGCAGTGCGGTTGCGGCGATCCTCACACTATGGTTTGGCGCAACCAACGCCGCCCCGTGGGGCGGACTTATCGTATTACCGGTAGTCAGCAACCATTTTGGCTACATCGTTTCGGTGGTCGCCGGGAGCATCACCACCGCCTTTGCGGTGAAAGTCCTGAAGACAGTTATCAAACCTCGGGCATAATATGGCTACATTTATTCAATCTATTCTCAGTGAATTCAGCGCTCAGGGCTCGATAGACAAAGGCGTCATGGTAGCTAACGGCAATACGCAGGCTCCGGCGATGGCCTACCATCTGCACGTTCCGCGCATTGAGTTGACGGTAAAGGGCACACTTCGCATGCTGCTGCCGAAAGGCGTGGACCGCATCGTGAAATATGAACGTCCGGTCGGCACCATCACCTATATCCCCGCCAATAGCTGGAACTCGCCGCTGTGGGAAAGCCCGGTTATTTGCATGTCGATAGTCTTCTGGAAGCAGGACGTCGGTTTCAGCATCAGCAACTGGGATGGCACGCAGTTTAAAGAGGTAGAGAAGTACAATCTGCAAAACTCCAGCAGTACGGTTCGCGATCGGCTTCTCGACCTGGCTGAATCGCTGGCGTGGTCGCAAGATACCACCAGCGAGACCTTTGCCCACTTGGTCTATGCGCTGCTTAACGACCTGCTATATCAAATTACCGATGGCCTGAATAACCAGCGGGCTCCCTTCTCACTGCTGGACGAAATTAAGAGCCATATCGATAGTCACTACCACACGGACATTAGCCGGGAAAGCGTCGCCGAAACGTTTAATATTTCCCCAGGCTATCTGTCGCGTCTGTTTTCGAAGGAGTCAGACGTGAAATTTAACGAATATCTCAAGTTAGCCCGCATTTCACGTTCAAAAACGCTGCTGACCAATACCAATCTGAAAATAAACGAAGTTTCAGAAAAGTGCGGTTTCACAGATACTAACTATTTCTGCAAGGTGTTTCGCGATATCAACGACTGTACGCCGCTTGAATACCGCCGCAAAAATAAAGGAGCAAGATCATGACCACTCGTGCAACAAGAGATGAGATTCAGCCTTTCTCCAGCGAACGTCATCTGCATATTGTGGCGGTGACCGCGTGCGCGACCGGCGTGGCGCATACGTACATGGCCGCAGAGCAGCTGGAAAAACTGGCGAAGCAGTATCACTTTGCGATCAAAATTGAGACTCAGGGCGTACTGGGGCTTAAGAATCCAATTACCGATAAAGATATTTTCGAGTCTGAGCTCACCATCATCGCATCCGATATTACTATCGATAATCCTTCACGCTTTGAGGGTTGCCGTATTCTGAATGTTTGTATTAATTCGCTGTTACTCAAACCAACTGAGGTTATCGCCGCCATTCGTAAGTCTTTAAATCTGCCGCGAGGCAACGTTATTGACCTGTAGGTGGTTTTCCCTGGCTCTAACAGTCCAGTCTCAAAACCGCACAGACACGCCGAACTTCCTCTCCCATTATTGGGAGAGGGTTTAACCCACAAGATTTTTAGCCAGGAAGCGCATAAAGCTCGGCTATCCGCCCCCCGCCGTGCTGTTCCAGAAACGTCAGCACTCGTCGCACAGAGGTATTCAGCACTCTTGATGCTGGAAAATCAGCCTCCACCAGCAGATGCTGACAGGCGCTAAAGTCCCCCAGAGAAAACGCGCTGTGTGAATCGCTACCCAATGAGAGAAGTCCGCCGCTGTCGCGCACGGCTGCTACAATTTTGCGACAGTTCCCCTCACTGCCCTTACGTGAATGGACGAAAGAGGCGTTATTGACCTCCAACGCCACATGACACTCCTTAGCCACGGCCACCACCGCCGGGATATCAATCGGATACTCCGGGTTACCGGGGTGGCTGATAATATGCACCTTACCGCTCGCTATTACTGCAATCAGCGCATCGGTATTGGTGGTAATGTCCGCTGGCGCAAACACCTGCTTATGGAATCCAGCAATCACTAAATCCAGCGACGCACGCATTTTGTCGCTACAGTCGGTCTCACCACCAGGTTTGATATTGGCCTCAATACCGCGCAGGATCCCCACACCATCGACAACGCGCGGCAGCACACGCAAATTATTAAAGTGAAACGGATGCGGCGCATCAACCATTTCCGGGCCATGGTCGGTAATGGCGATCAGGCGAATATGTTTACGCACCGCGGCGGCGATATAGTCATGAACCGTGCTATAGGCGTGGGTGCTGGCCAGGGTATGCATATGAAGGTCAACGGGATACACGTTATCTCTCCCTTTAATGAAAAGCGGCCCCTTAGCATGTAAGGGGCCGTTAAAGGTTAAGCCAGAAGCGCTTTTGCCTGCTGCAACACCACCTCAACGGTAATGCCAAACTCCTGATAAAGCTGTTCCGCCGGGGCGGACTCGCCGTAGGTCTGCATACCGATAATCGCGCCATTCAGCCCGACATATTTAAACCAGTAATCCGCGATCCCCGCTTCCACGGCAATACGCGCAGAAACCGCCTGCGGCAACACCGCTTCACGATACGCCGCATCCTGCTTGTCGAAGACATCGGTGGACGGCATGGAGACCACCCGTGCCTTCACACCTTCAGCCGTCAGTTGCTGCCATGCGGCTACCGCCAGCTCCACCTCCGAGCCGGTCGAGATAAGGATCAGCTGCGGTTGCCCCTCGCAATTCTTCAGTACATAGCCGCCGCGCGCGATATCCTGCACCTGCTGCCAGGTCCGTTCCTGCTGGGTCAGGTTTTGCCGGGAAAAAATGAGCGCAGTCGGACCGTCCTGTCGCTCAACACCATATTTCCACGCCACCGCCGATTCAACCTGATCGCAGGGACGCCAGGTGCTGAGGTTCGGCGTCATGCGTAGTGAGGCAATCTGCTCGACCGGCTGATGGGTCGGGCCATCTTCGCCCAGGCCAATGGAGTCATGGGTATAAACCATCACCTGACGCTGCTTCATCAGCGCCGCCATGAGCACCGCGTTGCGTGCGTATTCGACAAACATCAGGAACGTCGAGGTGTACGGCAGGAAGCCACCGTGCAGCGCAATACCGTTGGCGATAGCGGTCATACCGAACTCACGCACGCCGTAGTGAATGTAGTTCCCGGCGCTGTCTTCGTTAATCGCTTTAGAGCCGGACCACAAGGTCAGGTTCGATGGAGCCAGATCCGCAGATCCGCCGAGGAATTCCGGCAACAGCGGACCAAAGGCTTCAATCGCATTCTGCGACGCTTTACGGCTGGCGATTTTCGCCGGTTTGGCCTGCAATTTTTCAATAAACGCCTGCGCCTTGCTGGCAAAATCTGCAGGCAGTTGCCCATTCACCCGACGGGTAAATTCATCTGCCAGCTCGGGGAACGCTTTCGCGTATGTGGCAAACTGCTGGTTCCACGCAGCCTCCTTAGCCTGCCCTGATTTGCGGGCGTCCCACTGCGAAGCTATCTCAGTGGGGATAACAAACGGTGGATACGGCCAGTCCAGCGCTTCACGCGTTGCCGCCACTTCAGCCTCGCCCAGCGGCGCGCCGTGGACATCATGAGTACCCGCTTTATGCGGAGAGCCAAAACCAATCACCGTTTTGCAGATAATTAACGTCGGCATGGTGGTAATCGACTTTGCAACATCAATCGCGGCACGGATGGATTCAGGATCATGCCCATCGACTCCGCGTACCACATGCCAGCCGTAAGCCTCAAAGCGTTTGGCGGTGTCGTCGGTGAACCATCCCTCGACGTGACCATCGATAGAGATGCCGTTATCGTCGTAGAACGCCACCAGCTTACCGAGCTTCAGCGTCCCGGCCAGGGAGCAAACTTCATGAGAAATGCCCTCCATCATGCAACCGTCGCCCATAAAGGTATATGTGAAGTGATCGACAATGTCGTGGCCCGGGCGGTTAAATTGCGCCGCGAGAGTTTTCTCGGCGATAGCCATGCCGACCGCATTGGCTATCCCCTGCCCCAGCGGCCCGGTGGTGGTTTCGATGCCCGCGGTGTAACCCACTTCCGGGTGCCCCGGCGTTTTCGAATGCAGCTGACGGAAGTTTTTCAGCTCATCAATCGGCAAATCGTAGCCGGTAAGGTGCAGCAGGCGGTAGAGCAGCATTGAGCCGTGACCGTTGGAGAGTACAAAACGGTCGCGGTTGGCCCACGCGGGGTTATTCGGGTTATGGTTGAGAAAATCCCGCCACAGGACTTCGGCAATATCCGCCATTCCCATCGGTGCGCCCGGATGACCGGAATTTGCCCGCTGAACGGCATCGACACTCAGCATACGGATGGCATTGGCCAGGGTTTTTCGTGATGACATTTAAAACTCCCTCTGAATCTTAAGTAAAAAATCTGCCTCGCCCTTGCGCATTACGCGCAGGTCGAGGTAGTTATCAATGGTTTTCCAGGTATCGATATCGTGAACTACAGACTGGCGGGTCAGGACTTCAACCACCACGCACCCTGCCTGGGTGGCAGAAAGCAGACCGGCAGTGGAGTCTTCAAAAGCGAGGCAATTAGCGGGAGAAAGACCGAGTCGGGCTGCACCCGTCAGGAACGGCTCCGGATGCGGCTTGCCATGATGAATATCTTCGCTGGTCACCAGCACCGGCGGAACGGGGAAACCGGCTTGTCGGATCCGTGCTGAGGCAACCTTCAGCGACCCGGAAGTCACAATGGCCCAGGGGACCTGCAACTGCTCAAGCTGGCGGAGAAAATCAACAGCCCCGTTAACCGCAGTGATGCCGTCGGTATTGCTCGCTTCAAACTCTTCCAGCGCGAGAAATTCGTCGATGATGATCTGTTCGCTGGCATCGGGCATAAAGTGGCGCAGCGTACTCAAAGCGGGTTTACCGTGGAGATAATGACATACCGCCCTCGGATCCAGCTCTTTTGTAGTGGCCCATAAACGCCAGGAGGCCTCAACGAAATCCAGCGAGTCCACCAGCGTCCCGTCTAAATCCAGTAATATTCCACGAAAATGCATCGTAATTACCACAACGAAATAAATAGAGTGTGTATTATTTTGTACTCCATTACCCATGACCATTGAATAGAAAGAAAGTCACTTTAATAGCAATTACGTGACCACTGCTCTCCCGTTAATAAAAGTGCGGCTGCCATCACAATTACTTAAATCATCTCGCAATACATACATCACAGTAATTCTATATAATTTCATGACCTCGATCACAAAATAATAATCAGGCTTTTTTATTCAAGCAAAGGTCACTTTTTTTCTATTCAAAGCTAGCTGAGAACGATGAAGGATATAAAACATGAAAGGCAGGCACTCAAACCTGCAGAAAAAATTAATTAGCCAGGGCTAAAAGATTATCGGGAGCAATGATGTCACAGATAATTACGTATCAATGTGAGCTGAAGGATGGTATTCACGCCAGACCGGCGGGACATATCGAACGATTGTGTAATACCTTTCAATCTGAGGTGTGCTGGAATAATATTCGCAGCGGCATTCAGGGTAATGGTAAAAGCGCTCTCTCGATTGTCGCCACCGATACCTTACTCAACGACGCCTGTGAAATTACCATCAGCGGTAAAGATGCTGCAAACGCGGCTCAGCAGCTGAGTGCGCTGCTTAAAAAACTGCCCTCCTTCGAGGTTAGCCATGCAGATGAAGCCGCAGTGCCTGCGGGCTATCTCCCGCGTTCGCTGCGGGAGACTCAGCTCAGTTTTATTCAGGGTTCTCGCATCAGCGGCGGTGTTGCCATTGCCAAACCCGTTCGTATTCAGAGCCTGTCTCTGGACGAAATGCTGGCGCGTAACCCGGGCGGTGAGTATTCCACGGAGCATCAGCAGCGTATTTTTCTGGCGGGTTTAGAGGCGCTAAAGCAAGAGAAGCAGGCTGCGCTGGAAATTAAAAAAGGCGTTGAACACGATATTTTACAGGCGCATTTTTCCATTATCACCGATGCGACCTTTCAAAGCCATATCTCCTCGGCGATTTCCGGTGGTGACAATACCTGGGATGCGGTGATTAAAGCTGCAATGGAATTCTGTGAAATTCTTACTCGCTCATCAAGCAAATACATTAAAGAGCGGACCCTGGATGTTCTCGATATTACCGGACAATTACTTTCTGCGATCTATGGCCCGGGTATATTACCGCAGAACAGTCTTGAATTAACGCAACCATCGATTATTCTGGCCAACAGTCTGACACCAAGCCAGTTTCTCGGGATCAATAAAGAGTTTCTTGCCGGGATGGTATTATCCGCCACGGGTAAAACGTCGCACACCGCTATCCTTGCACGTTCGCTCGGTATCCCGACTCTGACAGATATTGATTTTTCGACCCTACAGCTGAATGCAGACATGGACATTATTATCGATGGCAATCCGGGTATTTTAATTATCGCACCGGATGAGAAAGTTCTGCGCTATTACCAGAATGAATTTGCCGTTCAGCAGAGTATGCAGCAGCAAATGCTGGCTAACGTCTATCAGGCAGCAACCACCAGCGATCATCATAGCGTTGAGATAGCCGCCAATATTGCCAGCCTGGCGGAAGCCGAGGCAGCCTTCAGTAACGGCGCTGAAGGCATCGGACTATTTCGTACCGAAATGTCATTCATGGACCGCGAATCCGCACCGGACTACCACGAACTGGCTGAGCTCTACAGCCAGGTGATACAGGTTGCACAAGGGAAGCCGGTTATCTTCCGCACCTTCGACATTGGCGGTGATAAGCCTGTCGACTATATGAGCATCGGCGAAGAAGAAAACCCGTTTCTCGGCTTCCGGGCGGTGCGAACTTATCCGCGTTATCGCGACCTTTTCGCCATGCAGCTCAAGGCTATCCTCAGCGCCTCGGCTTTTGGCGATGCCAAAATCATGATCCCGATGATCGCCAACGTTGATGAAGTTATCTGGTGCCGTGAAGTCCTCGAAGAGGTCAAAAGTACGATGCGTGATGAAGGGCTGGCATTCAACGACAGCATCTCGCTCGGCGTGATGCTGGAGATCCCCTCCGTTATCTTCGCGATTAGTGAAATAGCGGAATACGCGGATTTCTTCAGCGTGGGCAGCAACGACCTGACGCAGTACTTTTTTGCCGCCGACCGTGGAAATACGCAGGTTGAGGCGGTATACGATAACTATGCTCCGGCATTCCTGCGCGCCATGCAGTATGCCGCCGCCGAAGTCCACCGCGCGGGCAAGTGGATAGGTATCTGCGGAGAGCTGGGTGCCAGCAAAGATTTTCTGCCGCTGTTCGTTGGCATGGGCTTTGACGAACTCAGCATGAGTGGCACCTCTATTCCGGGTGTAAAACATGCGCTGCGGGAGCTGAGTTTTGCCAAATGCCAGGGGCTGGTACAGGATATTGTGGCGTTAAAACGTTCCGCTGATGTCAAAGTCGCGCTGAGTTCACCGGACGTAAAAGCGGTCAGCAAAATGCCGATCCTCGCTCCAGAGTTTATTCTCTGCGGACTACAGGCCAGCGATAAAAACGAAGTTATCAAAAAGATGACCGACAATCTGTGGCTGCACCATCGCACCGATAATCGGGATCAATTAACCGATGATATCTGGGCCCGCGAAGACTCATTCTCCACCGCCGTGGGCTATGGCTTCGCCATTCCGCACACCAAGTCAGACCATATTCACTACTCCACCATCAGTATGGCAACCCTTGCGTCGCCCATTATGTGGGGCGATCAGGAAGTCGAAACCGTATTCATGCTGACGGTGAGTAAATCCGCCGACCCTAATGAGCATATGAAATATTTCTCCACGCTTGCCCGAAAGCTAATGAAAGAGGATTTCCGCAATGAAATAAAACAGGCCGAAAACGTCAACGTACTCTACAACCTGATGGCCAATACTTTGGCCGTATGAAATCAGGATTTATTAAGCAATGTTTAAAACCACAGCCAAATAAAAAATCAGGAGTCACTCATGAAGATTGTCGGAGTCGCAGCATGCATTACCGGTGTCGCCCACACCTATATGGCACAGGAAGCTATCGAGCAGGAGTGCAAAATAAGAGGTTATGACGTCAAGGTCGAAACTCAGGGCGGCATGGGAATTGAAAATGAATTAAGCGAAGATGAGATTGCCGAAGCGGACGTGGTTATTCTGGCGATTGCTATTGGTATAGAAGGCGTCGAGCGTTTTGAAGAAAAAGAAGACGCCGGACTGGTTATTTCGCTGAACCCGGCAGAAGTGGTTCGCGATCCAGCAGCGATTATTGACCGGGCTGAAAAACTGGTGCAATAAAACAACCCACCGGTCCTTATTTACTTTCGACATTCGGTACCGGTGAATAATAACGTTAATTAAATTTCTGCGAACTCTTTATTTAAATTACGACGCAAACGCGTCCGGGGATGATTGTGCCTGAATATCGCAGTCATCATAAAAATAAAGGGTCCTGGAGGATGAAAATGTCGGAAAAAATGAAAGTCATCAAGGATGATTTAGTTAAAGCATTCAGTACCGGGGTGTCATATATGATGCCGGTGGTGGTGGTCGGCGGTATCTGCCTGGCACTCTCCTTGATTGGGGGTGAGCCGGTCGCGGGTAAAGGCATGGTGGTGACCAACCCATTCTTATTAAACCTCGGCGCTATCGGCAGCGCGGGCCTCGGAATGATGATCCCGGTGCTGGCGGCTTATATCTCCTACTCTATCGCCGGTAAACCGGGGCTGACTCCGGGTTTAATCACCGGTTTTATGGCCAGCACGCCGCTGGGCGCAGACCACGTGGTAACCGGTTTTCTGGGGGCGATGCTGCTCGGTATTCTCAGCGGCTACGTGGCTAAATGGGTAAAAGGCTGGAAAGTCGGTAAGGTGCTGATGCCGGTTATGCCGATCATGATTATTCCTATCGTCTCAAGCGTCATCGTCGGCATGCTCTATCTGTATGTACTGATTGGACCCATCGGTTTTGCCATGAAATGGCTGGTTTCCATGCTCTCCCATATGCAGGGAAGCAGTGGACTGGTACTTGGTCTGATTGTCGGTGCCATGGCAGCCTTTGATATGGGTGGCCCGGTAAATAAAACCGCAACGGCATTTACTCTCGCATTAATGGCTGAAGGTATTTATGGTCCTAACGGCGCTTACCGTGTTGCCTGCGCTATTCCGCCACTGGGCATTGCTCTCTCTACTTTTATTTCACCACGTAAATGGGCTGAAGATGAAAGACGAATGGGAACCTCTGCTGCCTTTATGGGGTTAATTGGCATTACCGAGGGCGCCATTCCTTTCGCCGTTAAAAACCTGAAGACCGTTCTGCCATCAATAATTATCGGCAGCGCTGTCGGTGCTGGCCTGGCAATGGTTCACGGCGTTGAATCTATGGTTCCCCACGGCGGGTTAATTGCTATCGCAGGCGTCAATAAAGCACCTGTATGGTATGCCATCGATATGGTTATCGGCGTTATTGTCACCGCAATCTGCCTATATATTCTGCGCCCCAACATAAGCGAGCCGGTAAAAAAAAGAGTCGGCTAAAAAAACAATCACTTCTGATATGAATAAAGTCTGAGGAGTCATCATGAAAAACACAATGAAACAGTACGTCGATTATATTGTTAACGGTGGAAAATCAACAATGCTGGGAATTGGCCCCATGTCTCCGGCATTAATTCAGGCCTGTTTTGAGCTGGGGAAAGAAAAAGACCTGCCGCTGATGTTTATTGCCAGCCGCAACCAGGTT
>OKCJ01000096.1_pt1 | contig 12774 bp, 10 predicted proteins | sample 1609971 | NCBI WGS metagenome assembly OKCJ01 (sample SAMN04436604, study PRJEB24849) | human gut metagenome | biome: human gut; feature: NICU; material: stool | host: Homo sapiens | place: USA: Saint Louis, MO | collected 2009-12-11
GCACGCCGGGATCTGTGCGGGGGGTATCCGGTAACGGGTATCCCTACCGCGACATGGTTGTCGCATTTACAACAGGGGGAGAGGTATTTATTTCTTCATGCTCCAGCGCACGGTTTCTCCTGCCAGGAACGGCACCAGCGCGTCGCCAGGCAGAGCGATACTCTCTACCACCAGGCTCTCTTCGCGCACCAGCTCAACGTAGCCTTCATTGACCGGCAGACCATAGAAGCGAGGGCCGTTAAGCGAACAAAAGGCTTCAAAGTGCTGCAGGGCGTTCATCTCCTCGAACACCGTTGCGTAGCTGCCCAGGGCGGTCGGGGCGTTAAAACAGCCTGCACATCCGCAGCTGGCTTCCTTACGATGGCGGGCATGCGGAGCGGAATCAGTACCGAGGAAGGCGCGGTCAAAACCGCTGGTCACCAGTTCGCGTAGCGCCTGCTGGTGAATATTGCGTTTAAGGATCGGCAGGCAATATAGATGGGGACGCACGCCGCCAACCAGCATATGATTGCGGTTAAACATCAGGTGCTGCGGGGTGATGGTCGCCGCCAGCAGCTCATTGCCGTCGCGTACGTATTCAGCGGCATCTTTGGTGGTGATGTGTTCGAACACCACTTTCAGACCCGGCAGGCGCCGACGCAGCGGCTTCATGACGGTTTCAATGAACCGCGCTTCTCTGTCAAAAATATCGATGTCCGCGTGAGTGACCTCACCGTGCACCAGCAGGGGCATTCCCAGCTTTTCCATGCGCTCCAGTACCGGCATGATTGCATCAGTGCTGGTGACGCCGTGGCTGGAGTTGGTGGTGGCATTGGCCGGATAAAGTTTGGCAGCGGTGAAAACGCCCTCGTTGAATCCGCGTTCCAGCTCAGCAGGGTCGAGCGTATCCGTCAGATAACAGGTCATCAGCGGCGTAAAATCGTGGCCCGCCGGGATTGCCGCCATGATGCGCTGGCGATAGGCAAGGGCGGCTTCGACGGTGGTGACAGGGGGTACCAGATTCGGCATCACGATCGCCCGGCCATAAAACTCACTGGTGTAAGGCACGACGGTTTTTAACATATCGTCATCGCGCAGATGGATATGCCAGTCGTCAGGGCGGCGGATTTTCAATACCTGGGATTGTGCTGTCATGGAAGGCTCCGGCTAAATAGGGTCAGTCATCAGGGCTGTTTTTGCCGGGCACTAAGGATAAGCGTAAACGTTTTCCTTTGCATCAACTTCTGTAAAAAAACGGGCGCTTCTGCGCCCGAGCCGTTAGTTAGTGAACGGGATAATAATCTCACCCGGCTTAGCCTCAATCCCTTTAGCATACTTTTTCGCCAACGCTTCGCCCGCACTGGCGTCTTCGCGCAGGACGTAGGCAGGCTGCTGATTGAAGTAGCTACGCAGCGACTGATTCAGGTAAGGAATGAGCGTCTGTACCACGGACTGCAGTTTTTCAGGTTGAACCTTTGCGTCCACCACCTCCATCTCCTGCAGGAAAATGGCGCCTTTCTCTTTGTTGAAGGTCGGCAGCGCTTTTAACTTCAGGTCAATGGTCGCTTTCTGGTTCCCGAATAGTGAATTCAGATCTAAATTAGCAACGCCGCTTAGCGTCACTTTATTGGGTTCTTCACGACCAATCGCGCTGGTCAGGTTTTGCAGTTCAATATGAGCATCCGCAACGCCGGGCTGGCCAATATCCTTGGCGAAGTGGTTACGTTTCTGCAGCGCCTGGTTGATCTCCTGCTCACTCACGGAATATTGCGTAAGCTGATTACAGCCGCTCAGCAGGCCGCTGACGATAAGCGCGGCCGCGATAAACATCTTTTTCATTGGATTCCTTAATGTCATGCCATGGGTTCATCCTGACACAAAGCAGCATGACCCGCCAGCGCAGGAGGTGCTAGCGGAAAAGACTTAAAAAGCGGGGGGAGGCAGCGAAGGGCAATACCTTCCGCTGCCCTGAGCTTAAATAGCCATTGAGGAAAGCAGATTGATTTGCGTCTGTTTAGCCATATTGTCGCGATAGGCGGCCACGCGACTCGGCCAGTTCACCCCGGCAACCAGCGTCAGATTCCGCAGGAGTGGGAAGAGATGAATATCATCTTCAGACAGCTCCCCGTTGACGGCGTTTGGCTGGACGATAAGTTTATCCAACGCGCGCAGATCGTCGCTGATGTTCTTAACCAGACCGGTAGAATGGGCGAGGTGATCGGCAAAGCTACCAATAGCCGCTTCCTTCTTATTCACAAAATAAGCGCGCGCCTCTGGGGTTGAGAATTCATCAAATGCGGATTTGGCGAAACGCGGGATCAACAGACCATTCGCGTAGACGTTGACCTTGCGCAGCCAGGTTTCAATAGCCGGGTTACGCGCTCCGGTCAGTAGCGGTTTTCCATCAAGTTTATCGACATAGTGCACGATATCCATGCTTTCTGGCATATAGCGACTATCGTCTTTTTGCAGGATGGGCGCCATTTTCTGGCCGATCATGCGGGTTGGGGTTGATTCATCATCGTTCAGGAGCGTGATCAGTTCGACAGGGATATTTTTCAGGCCGAAAATCATGCGGGCTTTCAGGCAGAACGGGCAGTGATCGTAGATATATAACTTCACGTTTCTCCTCCATTGTTGCTGAACTTCCTCAATTCAGTATGGAGGAGAAACGACGGTCCGGCAAATCAGGTGCGCGGCTCGAGCATACCGGACGTTGAACGTTTTGGACTGAACTGCCACCACAGAGCAACAAACGTCGCAAGACCGATCGCGCCCAGCATCAGCCACGGCAGCTCCGGCTGACCCGTGGCCTTACCGGCATCGAACAGCCAGCCGCCGCCTGCGTAGCCGAAAGCGCCGCCGAAGGCTAATCCCAGACGGCTAAAGCCCATATAGCTGCCGCGCGCTCTGGCATCCGCCAGCGAAGCGCCAAGCGTCTCGCGCGCAGGCTCGGCGATGATGGACCCGATATAAAACACGCAGATCAGCGTAAACAGCTGCTGCAGATTGCTGCTCAGGCCAATCGGCATCATTGCCAGCGTCATAATCAGCAGTCCGGCCATCAGCCGATGCTCAAGGCGAAACCGTTTTTCACTCCAGCGGGCAATCGGATAAAGCAGCGTCAGTGAAATGGTGGCTTCGATGGCATACATCCATTTTACCGCCGCCGGAGAACCCGCAATATCGTTAACCATAATCGGCAGCATTAACATGACCTGTACTGCCAGCATGTAATATCCGGTTAGCGTCAAGACGTAGGTGACAAATCGTTTGTCACGCAGCACGCGGCCCAGCCCTTCACGAACCGGCGTTTTAACCGTTGACAGCTTCCAGGCCGGGAGATACCAGGCATTGAACGCCGCGCAGGCGATAAACAGGGCCGCTCCAGCGCTGCACACCAGACGAAAATCATACTGCAGCAGCCAGCTACCCAGCAGCGCGCCGATCACCGCCCCGGCGCTGTCCTGCATCATCAGAATGGAGAAGAAACGCCCGCGCTGGTGTGGGCGAACCAGCTTAACCACCAACGCCGCCCGCGGGGGATCGAACAGCGTGCCGCCGAGACCGGAGAGTATGCAGGATAACCACAGGACCCATGGTTCATGGGCGACGGCCATCGCGGCGAAACCGGCAGCTCGCATCAGCATGCCGGTGACGATCATCGGTTTGGCGCCAAAACGGTCGGCAATCGCACCGCCGAATATCCCTAAACCTTGCTGCACCAGTTGACGCAGCCCGAGCGCAATGCCGACCATTAGCGCGGCCCACCCCATCTGATCGACAAAGCGAATAGAGATGAGCGGGAACACGACGAAAAAGCCGAGTACGACCAGCATGTTATCAACTAACAGGAAATATTTACCCAGGCTCCTTGCCTGCGATACGCGGGACATTTCCCCTCCCGGGAAAAATAAGAATAAGCTCTGATATTTTGCGGGGTTAATGGCTATTTTCCCAGCTAACTCGCGACAATATTTTTTTATCAAAATGCAAGAACGATAGAGGCTATTCATCGAAAAGCAGAGATGGTGCAGAAAATGGTATGTTGCTGTTTTCACACATCCCTGCAGGACAGGTATAGTAAAGTCAGCAAGTATTGCGTCAGGGGAACAGGAGAGGGGAATGTTTGGCTATCGCAGTAACGTACCGAAGGTGCGTTTGACGACGGATCGGCTGGTGGTGCGGCTGGTACACGATCGTGCCGCCTGGCGTCTGGCCGATTACTACGCGGAAAATAAAGGGTTCTTAAAACCCTGGGAACCAGTGCGCGACGACAGCCACTGTTATCCTTCCGGCTGGCAGGCGCGTTTATCGATGAATTCGGAGTTTCACAAGCAAGGTTCGGCATTCTATTTTGCGCTGCTGGACCCTGAAGAAAAAGAGATTATCGGCGTGGCGAATTTTTCGAACGTGGTGCGCGGATCGTTTCATGCCTGCTATCTCGGTTACTCTATCGGAGAGAAATGGCAAGGGCAGGGGCTAATGTTTGAAGCGCTGACGTCGGCAATTCGCTATATGCAGCGCACGCAACATATCCATCGCATAATGGCAAACTATATGCCGCATAATCAGCGTAGCGGTGATTTGCTGGCGCGTCTGGGTTTTGAAAAAGAGGGTTACGCCAAAGATTACCTGCTCATTGATGGGCAGTGGCGCGATCACGTACTGACGGCGTTGACGACACCGGACTGGACCCCGGGTCGCTAAGGAGACATCATGAAATATCAGTTAACCGCGCATGAGGCGCGAGTCATAGGCTGTCTGCTGGAAAAGCAGGTCACCACGCCGGAGCAGTACCCCCTGTCGGGCAACGCGGTGGTGACCGCCTGTAATCAGAAAACGAACCGTGAACCGGTGATGTCGCTCAGCGAAAATGATGTGCAGGATCTCCTCGATACGTTAGTTAAGCGTCATTTTTTGCGTACGGTAAGCGGTTTCGGCAATCGGGTGACCAAATATGAACAGCGCTTCTGCAACTCTGAATTTGGCGACCTGAAATTAACTCCAGCGGAAGTGGCAATTATTACCACCTTGCTGCTGCGCGGGGCGCAGACGCCCGGAGAACTGCGCGGGCGGGCGCAGAGAATGCATGAATTCATCGATATGGCAGAGGTGGAAAGCGTCCTCGAAAATTTGGCTACGCGAGACGACGGCCCCTATGTTGCGCGTCTGCCGCGGGAACCCGGGAAGCGTGAAAGCCGCTATATGCACCTGTTCTGCGATGATATGGATTCGCTGATTACCGCCGTTGAAGCCGTTTCGCCGGCGGGTGACGATCTCCAGGCCCGCGTTGAGGCGCTGGAAGCGGACGTCGCTGAACTTAAAGCGCGTCTGGATTCACTGCTGCCTCATTCAGGAGATTAAGCATGTCGGCGAAACTACGCATCGGCGTCGTTGGTTTAGGTAGCATTGCGCAAAAGGCCTGGCTGCCGGTGCTGGGAGCAGCGGATGGCTGGACGCTACAGGCGGCGTGGTCGCCGGGAAAAGAGAAAGCGCTGCGCATCTGTGAAACGTGGCGTATCCCCTATGCGGATACTCTGGAACAGCTGGCGGCGCAGTGTGATGCTGTATTCGTCCATACTTCAACGGTTTCACATTATGAAGTGGTTAGTCGGTTACTCAATGCCGGAGTTCATGTCTGCGTTGATAAACCGCTGGCCGACAAGCTTAGCGATGCGGAGACGTTGGTTGAGCTGGCGGCCCGCCGCCATCTTACTCTTATGGTCGGATTTAATCGCCGCTTCTCCCCTCTCTATCGCGAACTTAAAGCTCAGCTCGGTAACGCGGCTTCGCTGCGGATGGATAAACACCGTAGCGACAGCGTGGGCCACGATCTGCGCTTTACGCTGCTGGATGACTATCTGCATGTCGTCGACACCGCGCTATGGCTGGCGGGCGATAAAGCCCGTTTAAACGGCGGTACGCTGCTCACGACGGCCCAGGGTGAAATGCTTTATGCTGAACATCATTTCAGCTGCGGGATGATCCAAATGACCACCAGTATGCACCGCCGCGCTGGAAGCCAGCGGGAGTGGGTGCAGGCGGTAACCGACGGTGGATTATATGAAGTCCGTGATATGCGGGAGTGGCAGGAGGAGCGGGGGCGCGGCGTGATCCAGCGTCCGGTCCCCGGCTGGCAGACCACCCTTGAGCAACGAGGATTCACCGGCTGCGCCCGGCATTTTATCGAATGCGTGCAAAATCAGACGGTTCCTGAAACCTCCGGCGAACAGGCGCTGCTTGCTCAGCATATCGTGGAGAAACTCTGGCGCGAAGCAATGAGCGAATAACCCGTTGTAACAACTGGCAGTAGTAATTCATTATGAACCCGGTAGACTATCGCCACTTTCCAGCGCCCGCCTGAGCGGGCGTTTTACTCCAGGGTTGTGGAATAACACGTTAATGAATCTTTTAAAATCACTGGCGGCCGTCAGTTCGATGACCATGTTTTCGCGCGTGCTGGGCTTTGCGCGCGATGCGATTGTGGCGCGTATTTTTGGCGCAGGGATGGCCACCGACGCCTTCTTCGTTGCTTTCAAACTTCCGAATCTTTTACGGCGTATTTTTGCTGAAGGCGCGTTCTCACAGGCTTTTGTGCCGATTCTGGCGGAATATAAAAGCAAGCAGGGTGAAGATGCGACCCGGGTTTTCGTCGCCTATGTTTCGGGGCTGCTGACGCTGGTGCTGGCGCTGGTGACCATCGCTGGTATGCTGGCGGCACCGTGGGTGATCAACATCACCGCGCCGGGATTTGCCAATACGCCCGAAAAGTTCGCCCTGACCTCTCAGCTCTTGCGCATCACTTTTCCCTATATTCTGCTGATCTCCCTGGCTTCACTCGTGGGCGCCATCCTGAATACCTGGAACCGCTTTTCGGTGCCTGCTTTTGCTCCGACTTTCCTGAACGTCAGCATGATTGGTTTTGCGCTGTTTGCCGCGCCCTACTTTAATCCGCCGATGCTGGCCATGGCGTGGGCGGTGACGGTTGGCGGTATTTTGCAGCTTGCCTGGCAGCTGCCGCATTTGAAGAAAATCGGCATGCTGGTGCTGCCGCGAATCAACCTCAAAGATGCTGGCGCGGTGCGGGTGGTGAAACAGATGGGGCCGGCGATCCTCGGCGTCTCGGTTAGCCAGATTTCCCTGATCATCAATACCATTTTTGCCTCGTTCCTCGTCTCCGGCTCGGTGTCATGGATGTACTATGCCGATCGCCTGATGGAGTTTCCGTCCGGCGTGCTGGGCGTGGCGCTGGGGACCATTCTGCTGCCTTCTCTGTCCAAAAGTTTTGCCAGCGGCAATCACGACGAATACTGCCGTTTGATGGACTGGGGATTGCGCCTGTGCTTTCTGCTTGCGCTACCGAGCGCCGTGGCGTTAGGGATACTGGCCAAGCCGCTGACGGTCGCGTTATTCCAGTACGGAAAATTTACCGCCTTTGATGCCGCGATGACTCAGCGCGCGCTGGTCGCTTATTCCGTTGGCCTGATGGGACTCATTGTGGTGAAGGTACTGGCTCCCGGGTTCTATTCGCGTCAGGACATTAAAACGCCGGTGAAAATTGCCATCGTCACGCTGATCATGACGCAGGTTATGAACCTCGCCTTTATTGGTCCGCTAAAGCATGCCGGTCTGTCATTGTCGATTGGCCTGGCGGCCTGCCTTAACGCCGGGCTGCTCTACTGGCAGCTGAGGAAACAGAAAATTTTCACCCCTCAGCCCGGCTGGTTCCTGTTCCTGCTGCGCCTGGTGATTGCCGTCATCGTGATGTCTGCGGCGCTGCTGGGCGTGATGTACCTGATGCCGGAGTGGTCGCAGGGGACGATGCCGTTCCGCCTGCTGCGTTTGATGGTAGTCGTGGTAGCGGGTGTCGTCGCCTATTTCGCGACGCTGTTGCTGCTGGGCTTCCGCGTCAAAGAGTTTGCTCGCCGCACGGTCTGAGTTCTCTTCCTGACACAAAAGCCGCCCTGTATTGCCAGCAGGGCGGCTTTTTTTTACCTGACGGTTCGTTGCGCCGAAACGACCCTCGCGCTTTCTATCAGGCGGATGCCGAGGGCGATAGCGCCGGTAATGACGGCGAGAGTCACTACACCGCTCCAGCCTGCTATCACATACAGTTTGCTTCCCAGCACTGAGCCGAGCGACATTCCGATAAACACGCCGGTAAACAACAGCGCATTGAGACGACCGCGCGCCTGAGGCTCCAGACCATACACCAGGTTCTGGTGCGCCACGAGGCTGGATTGCAGTCCAAGGTCAAAACCGACGGCCGAGATGGCAATCAGGATCAGCTGGCCATGCGGCGGTAGCGCAGGCAGCAGAAACATCAGGGCAAAAGAAACGGTAACCAGCGCCGCGCCCATTTGCGTGACTTTTTCGGCTCCGAATTTATCGGCCAGGCCGCCAGCCAGCGGGGCGGCGAGCGCCCCGGCAGCGCCTGCAATACCAAAGCCGCCGGCTACCGCGCTGCCCATCTGATAGTGCGCCAGTAACATGACCGCCAGGGTGGACCAGAATGCGCTGAAGGCGATAGAGAGGAACCCCTGGGCGAATGCGGCGCGACGCAGTGCCGGATAGCGTTTCCACAGGTGGGCCATCGATTTCATCAGCTGCGGATAAGTCAGGTCTGAGTGAATTTCAAAGCGCGGCAGCACGCGCCACATCAGCAGACCAATCAGTGCAATACTGACCGCAGCGGCCTGATACATCACCCGCCAGCCGAATAGCGCACCCACCAGCCCGCTCACCGTCCGTGACAGCAGGATCCCCAGCAGCAGGCCAGTCATGACCGTACCCACCATTTTCCCTTGTTTACCCGCAGGAGCCAGAATCGCGGCAGCTGGTACGATATCCTGCGCCATTGTTGCAACCATCCCGATCAGCAAACTAACCATCAACAGAGAGGTGAGCTGACCGGTAAGGCTGCAGAGCAGCAACAGGACCGCCAGCGCGGCGCTTTTCATCAGGATTAGCTTTCTGCGATCGTGACGGTCGCCAAGCGGTAGAAGGAAAAGTATACCCAGCGCATAGCCCGCTTGAGTCAGGGTCGGAACCAGACCCATACCCTCAACGCTCAAATGCAGGTTTGCTCCCATTAGCGGCAGCAGCGGCTGCGCGTAATAGATAGCGGCAACGCTGAAGCCTGCGCCGAGCGCAAGGATAAATATTACCCAGCCGGCTGCGCGGGAGGTGAGTGGTGTCGGTGTCATGATTGATTCCTCTTAGAAGCGATGGCGCTATTTTTCCCGTAATGAGGCTGGCGCGGTAGATAGCCCGGTGGTAAAACGGTTATACGCTAAACGTATAGGCAGAATAAAAATGAAGAAGCAGGAGCGTATAGATCGTATCGAATTGATGCGTACGTTCATTCGGATTGTCGAAGCCGGGTCTCTCTCCGCTGCGGCGGTCCAGATGAACACGACCCAGGCGACGGTAAGTCGACGACTTCAGTCGCTGGAAGGGCTGCTCGGCGCAAAGCTGATCCTGCGTACCACCCATGCGATGAAGCTGACCGATGACGGCGAGCGCTGTTACCAGCATGCCCGACAGATCGTCGATGCGTGGCTGGCGCTGGAAGACGACCTGCGCATCACCGATGACCGTCCGGTGGGGATATTAAGGGTACGGGCGCCGCATGCGTTTGGTCAGCAGCAACTGCTGGGGCCGCTGGTGGACTTTCTGCAGCGCTATCCCCAGCTATCGGTCGAATGGATGCTGAATGATAAAACCGTGGATTTCCTGAGCGATGGCATCGACTGCGCGATTCGCGTGGGGGCTGAGGTGGATCCGGCTACGGTGTCGGTCCTGCTGGCCGAGGTGCCGCGCAGCGTAGTGGCATCGCCGTCGCTGCTGGCGAACTATCCGCCGTTAACCGAGCCGCAGGCGATGTCGCTGCTGCCCTGGATAGCCATCAGCACGTTCTATCAGCATGAGGTGATGCTGCAATCAGAGGTGGATGAGCAGCTTACAACCTTTAGCATTGCTCCGTGCCTGAGTACCGACAGCGTACATGTCGCCCGCAATACCGCGCTGGCGGGGCTGGGCGCGGCGATTGTTTCGAGCTGGGCGGTAGCGGAGGATATTGCCGCCGGGCGGCTGGTGGAGCTATTCCCACAGTGGCGTGCCTCACCGCTGCCGGTACATCTTGTCTATCCCTGGGCACGCTATTATCCGACGCGGTTGCGTAAGTTTCTCGATTTGATGCGCGAGGTTATGCCGCAGATTGCGGGGATGCAGCGACCGGAAGGGGAATAAAAAAAGACCGGCCGCTGGGGCCGGTCTGGTAGGCTTTACTCTACGGGCTGCGGACGGGTAGGCCCGGCAGCGGCTTTATGGGTCGCGCTATGGCCACCAGCAGCGCCCTTACCGTCAAAATCAAAGCTCGGGCGAACCCAGTCGCTTTGACGAGGCGCTTCAGGGACGTAGTCTGGCGCAGGCGCGCGGGTCATCGGCGCGGTGGCGTGACGATTGGCGACCTTAACGACCGGCACAGTCGTGACAACAGGTTGAGTCTTCACTACCGGCTCTGCCGCCGGTGCCGGCTCAACCACCGGTTCGCAAACGCCAGGCGCTTCATCAACAGCGGCCACGGCATCTTCAACCGCAGCAGGTTCAGCGACCGCTGCTGCCGGCTCGACAGCTTCATTTGCCACGACGTCGACGGCTTCTGCGACAACCTCTTCGGCGACGGTTTCATCAGCCTCGGCAATCAGCTGCGGCTGTTCATCAACCGGTGCGGCGATAGCTTCCGGGTGCGTGGTTTCTACAACCGGAGCTTCAGGTTCGTTCATCACCGCCACAGGCTCAGAGATGACGACCGGCTCAACAACGCGCTCTTCAACTACCTCCGGGGCAACCACTTCAGAGACAGCCGGTTCAACGGCGGCCGCAGGGGTGATAACGGGGTCAACCGCGGTGGTAGCGAACTCCTGTACCTGCGCTTCTTCTTGCTGCTGGTCCTGCGGGCGAACGACAGGGTAACGGATCCACACTTTACCAGATGCCATTTCCGGCGATGCGCAGGCTACGGTCAGCGGCATCGGGGATTGCGTCGGGTAACGCTCATCACGGTAGCGACGACGGCGCTGGCCGCTTACGCGCAGGTGACGAGGGGAACGACGCGAACGACGCGGCATACCGTTAGCTTCGCGTGCTTCGCCGGTATCGTCATGTTCCGCAGCGGTTTCAACAACCGCCGGCAGGTCGACTTTCGCCAGTTCCGTGCGCGGAGCTGCGGCTTCGGGTTGGACGGCTGGCGCTTCGATGACCTGAGGCGCGGCTACCGGCTCGACAACCTGCTCAGCGGCAGCAGATTCAATACGTACCTTCTGCGACAGCTGGCGCGGCTTGCGGCGCGGCATGGTCTGCACGCGTTCTTCCTGCTCGCTATCCTGTACGACCGGTTCTTCACGAGTTTGCGCTTTAGCTTCCTGCTGAACCTGACGCTTATCGTCGTTACGACGGCGATTGCGTTCACGGCGCGGCGGTTGATCGTCGCGAGCTTTGCCCTTGTCGCTATCTTCTGCCGTTGTCTGGCGGATTTCGCGAGGTTCGACGTTCTGCTGCTTCTCGCGGCGGTTACGGCGGTTTTCTTCGCGAGATTCACGAACTTCGCTATTCTCGGCACGATTGTCGCGGTTGTCACGATTATCGCGGTTATCCCGGCGGTCGTTGCGATCGCGGCGGTTGTTGGCGCGCGGTTTGCGACGTTCCTGCTGGCGCTCGGATTTCTCCTCCGCTTTTTTCTCAACCTGGACTTCAGCCGGCTTAGTTTCTTCTGCGCCGGAGAAGATATTTTTCAGGGCGCTGAAGAAGCGTGCAACCAGACCCGGCTGCGCTGGCGCTGCCGACTTAGGTGCGGAAGCGGCTGGTGTTCCGACGGCAACCGTAGCTTTAGCAGGCTCTTGCTGAGCCGGCGCTGGTGGGGCATCAGGCATGACAAAAGCGGCCAGCGCCGGTTGCTCCGGAAGTTTACGCTCGGCCGGCTCTTCATCAGAAGGCATAGCCATCTCTTCTTCGTGCAGTTTCGGCAGCAGATAGCTCAGCGTGGAGGTCTCTTCACCCTTACGTACGCGCAGAACGGAGTAGTGCGGCGTTTCCATCTGATCGTTTGGCACGATGATGACGCGTACATCGGCCTGGCGGGTTTCAATGGCGCTTACCGCAGCACGTTTTTCGTTCAGGAGGTACGAAGCAATCGGCACCGGAACGATAGCGTGAACTTCTTTAGTGTTCTCTTTCAGCGCTTCTTCTTCGATCAAGCGCAGAATGGAAAGCGACAGCGATTCGTTATCGCGTACGGTACCCGTTCCGCTACAGCGCGGGCAGACGTGATGGCTGGACTCGCCAAGCGACGGGCTCAGACGCTGACGCGACATCTCCAGTAGGCCAAAGCGTGAAATGTGGCTGATCTGGATGCGCGCTCTGTCCTGGCGTACGGCTTCGCGCAGGCGGTTTTCTACCGCACGCTGGTGACGTACCGGGGTCATATCGATGAAGTCGATAACGATCAGACCGCCGAGGTCGCGCAGGCGCAGCTGGCGAGCAATTTCATCGGCCGCTTCCAGGTTGGTGTTAAACGCCGTTTCTTCGATGTCGCCGCCGCGGGTAGCACGGGCGGAGTTGATATCGATAGCGGTGAGCGCTTCGGTGCTGTCGATTACGATAGAACCGCCGGAAGGCAGGCGCACTTCACGCTGGAAAGCGGATTCAATCTGCGACTCGATTTGGTAGTGGCTGAACAGCGGAATTTCACCGGTGTACAGCTTGATTTTGCTTCTGAAATCCGGACGCCCA
>OKCJ01000098.1_pt1 | contig 12726 bp, 10 predicted proteins | sample 1609971 | NCBI WGS metagenome assembly OKCJ01 (sample SAMN04436604, study PRJEB24849) | human gut metagenome | biome: human gut; feature: NICU; material: stool | host: Homo sapiens | place: USA: Saint Louis, MO | collected 2009-12-11
AATGGTTCTTGTCTCATTGCCACATTCATAAGTACCCATCAAAGAGCACGCTGATCCACCAGGGTGAAAAAGCAGAAACGTTGTACTACATCGTTAAGGGCTCCGTGGCTGTACTCATCAAGGATGAAGAAGGTAAAGAGATGATCCTCTCTTACCTCAACCAGGGCGATTTCATCGGTGAATTAGGCCTGTTTGAAGAAGGTCAGGAGCGTAGCGCCTGGGTACGTGCGAAAACCGCATGTGAAGTGGCCGAAATCTCCTACAAAAAATTCCGTCAGCTGATCCAGGTTAACCCGGATATCCTGATGCGTCTCTCTTCGCAGATGGCGCGCCGTCTGCAGGTTACGTCGGAAAAAGTGGGCAACCTCGCTTTCCTCGACGTGACTGGTCGTATCGCCCAGACGCTGCTGAACCTGGCAAAACAGCCGGATGCGATGACCCACCCGGACGGTATGCAAATTAAAATTACCCGCCAGGAAATCGGTCAGATTGTCGGATGCTCTCGCGAAACCGTTGGCCGCATCCTGAAAATGCTGGAAGATCAAAACCTGATCTCGGCACACGGTAAAACTATCGTCGTCTACGGTACCCGTTAAGTCGGTAAAACGGCGTATTGCCTGACAATACGCCGTTTTTGTTTTCCCCTCATGTGGCGCAGGCTGATTTACCACCCGGAAGTCAACTATGCACTGCGGCAAACGCTGGTGTTGTGTCTGCCGGTTGCGATAGGGCTTCTGTTCGGTCATCTACAGCAGGGGCTGCTGTTTTCTCTTGTTCCCGCCTGCTGCAACGTTGCCGGGCTGGATACACCGCATAAGCGTTTCTTTAAACGCCTGATTATCGGCGGCTGCCTGTTTGCCGGCAGTAGCCTTATCGTTCAACTCCTTCTGCAGCGAGAAATACCTTTGCCGCTGATCCTCACGGGTCTGGCGCTCATCCTCGGCGTCACGGCCGAAATCAGCTCTCTGCACGCAAGGCTGCTGCCCGCTTCGCTTATCGCGGCTATATTTACGCTCAGTCTCGCGGGCAACATGCCGATCTGGGAGCCGCTGCTGATCTACGCGCTCGGGACGTTATGGTATGGCGTTTTTAACTGGGTCTGGTTCTGGCTTTGGCGCGAACAGCCGCTGCGCGAATCCTTAAGTCTGCTGTATCGCGAGCTGGCCAATTATTGCGAGGCCAAATACAGTCTGCTTACCCAGCATACGGACCCCTCAACATCGTTGCCGCCGCTGCTTAATCGACAGCAAAAGGTGGTAGATCTGATAACCCAGTGCTATCAGCAGATGCATATGTTGGCGGCCAACCAGCGCAGCGATCATAAACGCCTGCTGCGCGCATTCCAGGTTGGACTGGACCTGCAGGAGCATATTTCCGTCAGCCTTCATCAGCCGGAAGAGGTGCAAAAACTGGTGGAGCGCAGCCATGCGGAAGCGGTGATTCGCTGGAACGCGCAAACCGTTGCCGCCCGCCTGCGGGTGCTGGCGGACGATCTCCTTTACCATCGTTATCCTCAGCGCTTTCAGATGGATAAACAGATCGGTGCGCTGGAAAAAATCGCCTGGCAGCATCCCGATAACCCGGTCGGGCAGTTTTGCGCCTGGCATTTCAGCCGTATTGCCCGGGTTCTGCGCACCCAGCGGCCGCTGTACGCGCGTAACCTGATGGCGGATAAAACCCGTCGCCTGCCGCTGCTGCCTGCCCTGAAAAACTATCTGTCGCTTAAGTCGCCGGCCTTACGAAATGCGGCGCGTATCAGCGTGATGCTGAGCGTCGCCAGCCTGATGGGCAGCGCGCTAAACCTGCCAAAACCCTACTGGATCCTGATGACGGTTCTATTCGTGACGCAAAACGGCTACGGCGCCACCCGAGTACGCATCGTCCACCGGGCTGCAGGAACCATTGCCGGGCTGGTCATTGCCGGACTGACGCTGCACTTTCACGTCCCTGAAGGCTATACGCTGACCGCGATGCTCTTTATCACGCTGTTAAGCTATCTGATTATCCGCAAGAACTACGGCTGGGCGATGGTCGGATTTACGGTAACGGCAGTGTATACCCTGCAGCTACTCACCCTGAACGGCGAACAGTTTATCGTTGCCAGGCTGATTGATACGCTGATTGGCTGCCTGATCGCCTTCGGGGGTATGGTCTGGCTATGGCCGCAATGGCAAAGCGGCCTGCTGCGCAAAAATGCCCACGATGCGCTGGAAGCCGATCAGGATGCTATCAGGCTGATCCTCAGCGACGACCATCAGGCCCCGGCGCTGGCCTATCAGCGAATGCGCGTCAACCAGGCGCATAACGCGCTGTTTAACTCGCTGAATCAGGCAATGCAGGAACCCGGTTTTAACTCGCACTATCTGGAAGATATGAAGCTGTGGGTTACCCACAGCCAGTTTATTGTCGAGCATATCAACGCCATGACCACCCTGGCGCGCGAGCACAATATGCTCACGCCAGATCTGGCGCAACGTTATCTGGAGTCCTGCGAGATTGCGCTCCAGCGCTGCCAGCAGCAGCTGGATTCCGATGGGCCGGGCAGCGCAGGGGATGTGAATATCATGGAGGCGCAGGATGCGGAGGTTCCTCGCGGCCCGCTCAGTACAATGGAGCAGCATCTGCAGCGCATCCTCGGGCATCTGAACACCATGCACACGATTTCATCGGTGGCATGGCGTCAGCGTCCGCATCATGGCATCTGGCTGCGCGCCACTAAGCGCTGAGCACCCGCTCAACAGCCTGGGCAAAGCGCGTCATGCCTTCAGCAATATCGCTATCATCAATCACCAGCGACGGTACAAAGCGCATCACGTCCGGTCCGGCATTGAGCACCATGACACCAGCCTCTGCGGCGGCGTAGAGGAAATCGCGCGCCTTCCCGTGATACTGCGGCTTAAGCTCGGCGCCGATAAGCAGCCCCATGCCGCGGATATCGCTGAACAGATCGAACCGCGCGTCAATTTGCTGAAGGTGCTCAACAAACAGCTCGCGCTTCGCGGTGACGCCGTCCAGCACTTCCGGTGTGTTAATCAGATCGAACGCCGCTCCGCCCACCGCGCAGGCCAGTGGGTTACCGCCGTAGGTCGATCCATGAGAACCGGCGTGGAACGCGCTGGCGATGTCATGGGTGGTCAGCATCGCGCTGATTGGGAAACCGCCGCCCAGCGCCTTGGCGCTGGTCAGAATATCCGGCGTCACGCCATAGTGCATATAAGCAAACAGCGAGCCCGTGCGCCCCATACCGCACTGAACTTCATCAAAGACCAGCAAAGCCTGATGCTGGTCGCACAGATCGCGCAAGCCTTGCAGAAATTCCGGCGTCGCTGCGGTCACGCCGCCTTCTCCCTGAATCGGCTCGACCACCACCGCGCAGGTATGATCGTCCATCACGGCTTTCACCGCGTGTAAATCGTTAAACGGCACGTGAACGATATCGGCCGGTTTAGGCCCAAAACCATCGGAATATTTCGGCTGCCCGCCAACGGAGACGGTAAACAGCGATCGACCGTGGAATGCGTTATGGAAGGCAATAATTTTGGTTTTGTACGGACTATGGCGAGTGACGGTATAGTGGCGCGCCAGCTTAAAAGCCGTTTCGTTGGCTTCGGTTCCGGAGTTCATAAACACGACGCGATCGGCGAACGTCGCATCAACCAGCTTACGCCCCAGGCGCAGGGCCGGTTCGTTGGTAAAAACGTTGCTGGTATGCCACAGCTTTTCACCCTGTTCATGGAGTGCCGCCACCAGCGCCGGATGGCAATGTCCGAGCGCAGTCACGGCAATACCCCCGGCGAAATCAACGTACTCTTTCCCCTGCTGATCCCATACCCGGCTTCCTTTGCCCTTCACCGGAATAAATTCCGCCGGTGCATAAATTGGCAAAATAACCTCATCGAATGTCGCGCGGGTGATCGCCGGTTGTTCAGTTGCCATGTCGTGCCCATCCCTCTTCGTTATGCGATAGTGATTATGATAATCTAATCACAAAATATGCATAAAAAATCAACCCATGGCAACTACAAATCACCGATTGAAGAAGTTTGCCAGCAGCTGGTGGCCCTGTTCGCTGAGAATGCTCTCCGGATGAAATTGCACGCCCTCAAGGTCGAATTCGCGGTGGCGAATGCCCATGATCTCACCTTCCTCGCTGCGAGCGGTCACCTCAAAGCATTCAGGCAGCGTTAGCGGGTCAATCAGCAGGGAGTGGTAGCGGGTCACGGTTAGCGGATTATTGAGGCCACGAAATACCCCCTGGCCACGATGGCTAATGGGGGACGTTTTCCCGTGCATGACTTTGGCCGCCCGCACGATCGCGGCGCCGAAAACCTGGGCTATCGCCTGGTGGCCCAGGCAAACGCCTAAGATTGGCGTCTTGCCGGAGAAGTGGCGAATAACCGCCAGCGAAATCCCGGACTCATTCGGCGTGCAGGGCCCCGGCGAAATAACGATTTTCGCGGGCGCCAGCGCAACAATTTCCGCTAACGTCAGCTCGTCATTACGCCTGACCTGCACTTCTGCCCCAAGTTCGCAGAAATACTGGTACAGATTCCAGGTAAAAGAATCGTAGTTATCGATAAGCAGGATCATAGCGGCTCCGGGAACAAAGAACCGCGCTATTCTACTCAGTTTCCGCAGCTTCGCTTACCACTTTACGAAATATCGTCTGCAGTGGAGAAAGGTCGCCCATTGCGCCACTCTGGTTGGCCTGGTTCCATACATCGACGGCAATATCACGCCAGTCCAGCGTATAGCCAGCATGAATAGCCAGTTGTTCAAAGAAAATGCGTTGCGCCAGGCCGTTGCCGATTCGGAAAGGATGCAGGACGTTAATTTCGCAGTAGTAATGAGCGAGACGTTCAATGAATTTATCCTGAGCAAGCCCCACCAGATAGCCTTCCTCTTCCAGGGCCTGAAAGAGCGTGTTCCCCTCTTTTTCGATATAGGCGAAATGGCAGAAACGGGTGTCGCCCTGATAGATATCCACTTCACGCAGTTGTCCCGCCCAGTCGAAAATATCCTGATAGAGCTGGCGATGAATCGCGCAGAGATGAGGCAAGCCGCGCACCAGTGGCCCGAGTTCGATGGTTGCCGCGCGTAGCGCGGTCAGCTCCCCCGCCGCCTGCTCAAGGCGCTGTGCCTGGCGGATACCTAAGCGGTTACGCATGACCTGCAGACCGGAGTAAAGATAAGGATCCCGGCCCTCACCAAATTTATCGCTCATAGTGGCTCCTTAACGCCGCAATACGCGCCAGGGCTTCTTCGGGAGTAAGGTTGATTAGCGGAATATCGACGCCCTCCAGCCGCCGGCTGGCCTGAAAATTCACGTTGCGTCGATCCTCCCAGAGTCGGGATTTCTGTTTTTCGGTGAGCTTTTTCATTTAACACCTCCCTGACATGTCCGCAGTAGCCACAAGTATAAGCGGCAAAAAGCGATTTCGCAGGGAAGCGGGGAATGCGCGGGTGAGCGTTACCCGCGCAATTAAGATTACGGCAGTACTTTTGCGGAAAGAATAACGATAGGTTTGGACGGAACATTTTGATACGGCCCAACGTTGTGAGTCGGCACCTGAGAAATTTTATCCGCGACGTCCATGCCTTTGACTACTTTACCAAACACCGCATAGCCGAAATCACGCTGGCCATGATCGAGGAAGGCGTTATCCGCAATATTGATAAAGAACTGGCTGGTGGCGCTGTCCTGATCGGCAGTACGCGCCATGGCGATGGTGCCGCGCGTGTTGCGCAGACCGTTGTCGGCTTCATTTTTAATCGGCGGATTAGGCTGTTTCTGCTGCATCTGTTCGTTAAAGCCGCCGCCCTGCACCATAAAGCCCGGGATCACACGGTGAAAAGTGGTGTTGTTATAAAAACCGCTGTTCACGTACTTGAGGAAGTTATCAACCGAGATGGGCGCTTTCTGGCTATTCAGCTCAAGCTCAATATTGCCCGCAGACGTGGTCAGCAACACATGAGGAACCCCCATTGCCGACATGGCCGGGGAAAATGCTGAAATGGCGAAAACGGCAGCCACCGCCGCGAGAGTTGATTTGAGCATGGAAATTCCTTAACGGAGCAGAATAAAAACCGAGTGCTTTGATTCTAAAGAGCCTTTGCATCCTGGGCTAGCCTTTTACCTAATTTTACTTAGCTGAAACACTTGTAACGATGGGCCAGGCGCTCCGCCAAATAATCAAATGTGATACAAGTCACACTAACAATTGCAAAAAACTATAAATTTCAGAATAAACGTTTGCTTGAATCACGCTAACGCATAAAATCTGTCCGCCCGGCGCAGAGTCAACGCGCTTTACATTTCTATTCACAGGCCTGTCATGACTAACAGCAATCGTATCAAGCTCACATGGATCAGCTTCTTCTCCTACGCCCTGACCGGCGCGTTGGTGATTGTCACCGGGATGGTGATGGGAAACATCGCAGATTATTTTCATCTGCCCGTCTCCAGCATGAGCAACACCTTTACCTTTCTTAATGCCGGTATCCTGATCTCTATCTTCCTGAACGCTTGGCTGATGGAAATTGTTCCGCTGAAAACGCAACTGCGCTTTGGCTTTATCCTGATGATTCTGGCCGTCGCCGGTTTGATGTTCAGCCATAGCCTGGCGCTGTTTTCCGCCTCGATGTTCGTGCTTGGGCTGGTCAGCGGGATCACCATGTCGATTGGTACCTTCTTGATTACCCATATGTACGAAGGTCGTCAGCGCGGCGCGCGGCTGCTGTTCACCGACTCCTTCTTCAGCATGGCGGGGATGATCTTCCCGATGCTGGCCGCCTATCTGCTGGCGCGCAGCATCGAATGGTACTGGGTTTATGCCTGCATCGGCCTGGTCTACGTCGCTATTTTCATTCTGACCTTCGGCTGTGAATTCCCGGTCCTGGGCAAAAAAGCCTTGCAGGATAGCCAGCCGGTCGTGAAAGAAAAATGGGGTATCGGCGTGCTGTTTCTCTCCATCGCCGCCCTGTGCTACATCCTCGGCCAGTTGGGTTTCATCTCCTGGGTACCGGAATACGCCAAAGGCCTGGGCATGAGCCTTGGCGATGCGGGTAAGCTGGTAAGCGATTTCTGGATGTCGTACATGATCGGCATGTGGTCATTCAGCTTCATCCTGCGCTTCTTTGACCTGCAGCGTATTCTGACCGTGCTGGCGGGCGTGGCGACGGTGCTGATGTATCTGTTTATTAACGGTTCGCCGGAGCATATGCCGTGGTTTATTCTCACCCTCGGCTTCTTCTCCAGCGCCATCTATACGTCGATCATCACCCTGGGGTCACTGCAAACTAAAGTGTCGTCGCCGAAGCTGGTGAACTTCATTCTGACCTGCGGCACCGTGGGTACCATGCTGACTTTCGTCGTTACCGGCCCTATCGTTGCCGCCAGCGGACCGCTGGCAGCGCTGCATACCGCTAACGGCCTCTATGCCGTGGTCTTTGTGATGTGTCTGATCCTCGGCTTCGTCTCCCGCCACCGCCAGAACAACGCGGCAGCGGAATCGCACTAAGCCTCAGGCCCCTTTGTTCCGGCAAAGGGGCTATTTCGGGTAAAGAACAGCTCCTCCCCGCCCCGATCCATCTGTACCCAGGTTTGCGCCAGCTGCGTGGTAGCGATAACTCTCCCCTGGCGAATGGACCAACGAACCGGAACCTGACAACGCACAGCCTCAAACCCGTTTTCCGCAGGGAGAATCACCAGATTCGCCGTGTTCCCCGTCGCAATACCGTAATCGCTCAGGCCAAACGTTCGCGCGCTATTTTCCGTCACCAGCTTGAGTCCATCGTTAATCTGCTGATAGCCCATCATCTGACAAACGTGCAGCCCCATGTGCAGCACCTGCAGCATGTTGCCGGTTCCCAGCGGATACCAGGGATCAAAGACATCGTCATGGCCAAAGCAGACGTTAATGCCCGCCGCCATCAGCTCCTTCACGCGCGTGATGCCGCGGCGTTTCGGATAGTCGTCAAACCGTCCCTGAAGGTGAATATTGACCAGCGGGTTAGCCACGAAGTTAATGCCGGACAGTTTCAGCAAACGAAAAAGACGTGATGTATAAGCGCCATTGTAGGAGTGCATCGCGGTGGTATGGCTGGCGGTCACTCTCGGCCCAATCCCCTCTTTTAACGCCAGGGCCGCCACGGTCTCAACGAATCGCGACTGTTCATCATCGATTTCATCACAGTGGATATCTAAAGGCCGCTGATACTTTTTCGCCAGACGAAAAGCGATGTGCAGGGACTCCACGCCATATTCGCGAGTGAATTCAAAATGCGGGATGGCGCCCACCACATCGGCGCCCAGCCGCAGGGCTTCTTCCAGCAGAGCCTCACCATTGGGATAGGATAAAATCCCCTCTTGTGGGAAGGCGACAATCTGCAAATCTACCCACGGCGCGACTTCCTGCTTCACCTCCAGCATGGCTTTGAGCGCGGTCAGCGTCGGATCGGAAACGTCGACGTGGGTGCGCACAAACTGAATACCGTTGGCAATTTGCCATTTCAACGTCTTCCAGGCGCGGGCTTTCACGTCTTCATGGCTCAACAGCGCCTTACGCTCCGCCCATCGCTCAATCCCTTCAAACAGGGTACCGGACTGAATCCAGTTCGGCTCGCCGGCGGTCTGGGTCGTATCGAGGTGAATATGCGGTTCAATAAAAGGGGGGATGGCCAGCCCGCCGCGCGCATTCAGCACTTCAAAATTCTCTTTGCGCGCCTCCCCCATAGGGGTGATATCCCCGAAGCGCCCCTTGTCTATCGCTATCTGCCATAACCCTTCGCGATCGGGCAGACGAACGTTCTCAATTAACCAAAGCGGCGCTGCTGTCATATCGATGACTCCCGTAATTGTTGCTGAAATTTTACTCAACCCGCCGTGGGTATCCGTTGCTAATTTTGTACATAAAAAAAGCAAAAAGGAAAAGCCAGCGTTTTCCGTCACTTATAAAAATACTGACAAATCATAAACATACCACTTAAGTAGTAGGTAAAGGTGTAATTGATTTGCATCAATAAGTGTCGCGGCTGAATCGTTAAGGTAGGCGGTAATATAAAAGAAATCGAGGCAAAAATGAGCAAAGTCAGACTCGCTATCATTGGTAATGGTATGGTCGGCCACCGCTTTATTGAGGACCTTCTTGATAAATCCGACGCCAGCCTGTTCGATATTACCGTCTTCTGTGAAGAACCCCGTATCGCCTACGATCGCGTACACCTCTCCTCCTACTTCTCTCACCATACCGCCGAAGAGCTCTCTTTGGTACGGGAAGGTTTCTACGAGAAGCACGGCGTTAAGGTACTGGTCGGTGAACGCGCCATTACCATCAACCGCCAGGAGAAGGTCATCCACTCCAGCGCGGGCCGTACCGTTTTCTATGACAAGCTGATTATGGCAACCGGCTCCTATCCGTGGATCCCGCCGATAAAAGGTTCTGAAACTCAGGACTGCTTTGTTTATCGCACTATTGAAGACCTGAACGCTATTGAAGCCTGCGCCCGTCGCAGCAAGCGCGGCGCCGTCGTCGGCGGCGGTCTGTTAGGCCTGGAAGCCGCTGGGGCGCTAAAAAACCTCGGCGTTGAAACCCACGTCATTGAATTCGCCCCTATGCTGATGGCGGAACAGCTGGATCAGATGGGTGGCGAACAGCTGCGCCGTAAGATTGAAAGCATGGGCGTGCGGGTGCACACCAGCAAAAATACCAAAGAGATTGTCCAGGAAGGACGCGAAGCGCGTAAAACCATGCGTTTTGCCGACGGCAGCGAGTTGGAAGTTGACTTCATCGTTTTCTCTACCGGTATCCGCCCGCGCGATAAGCTGGCCACCCAGTGCGGTCTGGAAGTCGCTCCACGCGGCGGCATTGTGATCAATGACGCCTGTCAGACTTCTGACCCGGATATCTACGCCATCGGGGAATGTGCCAGCTGGAATAACCGCGTTTATGGCCTGGTCGCCCCGGGCTATAAAATGGCCCAGGTTACCGTTGACCATATCCTGAAAACAGAAAACGCCTTTGAAGGCGCGGATCTGAGCGCCAAGCTAAAGCTGCTGGGCGTTGACGTCGGCGGGATTGGCGACGCTCACGGACGCACGCCAGGCGCGCGCAGCTACGTTTACCTCGACGAAAGCAAAGAGGTCTACAAACGCCTCATCGTGAGTGAAGATAATAAAACTCTGCTCGGTGCGGTGCTGGTGGGCGACACCAGCGATTACGGCAATCTGCTGCAGCTGGTGCTCAATGCGATCGAACTGCCGGAAAACCCGGACTCGCTGATCCTCCCGGCGCATGCGGGCAGCGGTAAGCCGTCAATTGGCGTGGATAAACTGCCGGACAGCGCACAAATTTGCTCCTGCTTTGACGTCACCAAAGGCGCATTGATTGCCGCTATTAATAAAGGCTGCCACACCGTGGCGGCGCTGAAAGCAGAAACCAAAGCCGGCACCGGCTGCGGCGGCTGTATCCCGCTGGTGACTCAGGTTCTCAACGCCGAACTGGCGAAACAGGGCATCGAAGTCAACAATAACCTGTGCGAGCACTTTGCGTACTCCCGTCAGGAACTGTTCCACCTCATCCGCGTGGAAGGCATCAAAACCTTTGAAGAGCTGCTGGCAAAACACGGTAAAGGCTACGGCTGTGAGGTTTGTAAACCGACCGTTGGCTCGCTGCTGGCCTCCTGCTGGAACGAATATATTCTGAAACCGCAGCACACCCCGCTGCAGGATACCAACGACAACTTCCTGGCCAATATCCAGAAAGACGGCACCTACTCCGTTATTCCCCGCTCTGCCGGCGGTGAAATCACCCCGGAAGGGCTGGTGGCGGTAGGCCGTATCGCTCGTGAATTTAACCTGTATACCAAGATCACCGGTTCCCAGCGTATCGGCCTGTTTGGCGCACAAAAAGACGATCTACCGGAAATCTGGCGTCAGTTGATCGACGCGGGCTTCGAAACCGGTCACGCATACGCTAAGGCGCTGCGAATGGCGAAAACCTGCGTAGGCAGCACCTGGTGCCGCTACGGCGTGGGCGATAGCGTCGGCTTCGGCGTAGAGCTGGAAAACCGCTACAAAGGCATCCGTACGCCGCACAAAATGAAGTTTGGCGTCTCCGGCTGTACCCGCGAATGCGCGGAAGCTCAGGGTAAAGACGTCGGCATCATCGCCACGGAGAAAGGCTGGAACCTTTACGTCTGCGGTAACGGCGGTATGAAACCCCGCCACGCGGATCTGCTGGCAGCGGATCTGGATCGCGAAACGTTAATGAAATATCTCGACCGCTTCATGATGTTCTATATCCGTACCGCCGACAAACTGACCCGTACCGCACCGTGGTTAGATAACCTGGAAGGCGGCATCGATTATCTGAAGTCGGTCATCATCGACGACAAGCTGGGACTGAACGAGCATCTGGAAGAAGAGATGGCTCGCCTGCGTGCAGCGGTAGTCTGCGAGTGGACAGAAACCGTTAACTCGCCAGCGGCCCAGGTACGCTTCAAACACTTTATCAACAGCGACAAGCGCGACCCTAACGTCCAGGTCGTGCCTGAGCGTGAGCAACATCGCCCGGCCACGCTGTACGAACGTATCCCGGTAACTCTGGTGGAGGAAAACGCATGAGCCAGTGGAAAAATATCTGCAAACTCGATGACATCCTGCCGGAAACCGGCGTCTGCGCGCTGTTAGGCGATAAACAAGTGGCGATTTTCCGCCCGTATCACGGTGACCAGGTGTTTGCGATTAGCAATATCGATCCGTTCTTCGAGTCCAGCGTCCTCTCTCGCGGCCTGATCGCCGAGCATCAGGGCGAGCTGTGGGTGGCCAGCCCGCTGAAAAAGCAGCGCTTCCGCCTGCGTGACGGCCTGTGTATGGAAGATGAAAGCCATTCGGTAGCGCACTATGAAGCCCGAGTGAAAGACGGCATCGTGCAGTTACGTGGTTAAGCAATTTAAGGGAGGCGCAACGCCTCCCTTTTTTTTAAATTTTTTACCTTCAATTGATGACACAACATCATCTGTGCTGCGTCGCGAAGGCTGCCAACCAGGAAGCAGCGCAAAGGATGAGGTGTTAAAGGAAATCCTATGTTTACGGACACAATAAACAAGTGCGCGGCCAACGCCGCCCGCATTGCGCGCCTTTCGGCCAATAATCCAATCAGCTTCTGGGTCAGCTCAATGATGGCGGGAGCCTATGTCGGCCTCGGCATCATTCTTATTTTTACCCTCGGCAACCTGCTCGATCCTGCGGTCCGCCCGCTGGTGATGGGCGCCACCTTTGGCATTGCGTTAACGCTGGTGATTATCGCCGGCTCTGAACTGTTCACCGGCCACACCATGTTCCTTACGCTGGGCGTGAAAGCGGGCACCATCAGCCGGAGTCAGATGTGGGCGATTCTGCCCCAGACCTGGATGGGTAATCTGCTGGGTTCGGTTTTCGTGGCGCTGCTGTATTGCTGGGGTAGCGGCAGCCTGCTGCCGGTCGATAGCAGCCTCGTGCATACCGTCGCGCTGGCAAAAACCAGCCAATCCGCGATGGCGCTCTTTTTCAAAGGCGCGCTGTGTAACTGGCTGGTGTGTCTGGCGATCTGGATGGCGATTCGTACCGAGGGCGCGGCCAAATTTATCGCCATCTGGTGGTGTCTACTGGCGTTTATCGCGTCCGGCTATGAGCACTCCGTCGCCAACATGACGCTTTTTGCCCTCTCCTTGTTTGGCCATCACAGC
>OKCJ01000106.1_pt1 | contig 12243 bp, 10 predicted proteins | sample 1609971 | NCBI WGS metagenome assembly OKCJ01 (sample SAMN04436604, study PRJEB24849) | human gut metagenome | biome: human gut; feature: NICU; material: stool | host: Homo sapiens | place: USA: Saint Louis, MO | collected 2009-12-11
GGGGACGCCGAGGTCGTTCACCTGCAGCAGCAGGCTACGCGCCAGTTCAAGGCCGTGATTCACCCGGTAGCTGCCGTTCAGGTCGGGGTCGGAGATCAGCCCCTTCCAGCCAACCACCGTACGGGGCTTCTCAAAATAGGTGCGCATCACGATTTCCAGCTGCGGCTGATAGCGTTCGCGCATACCCTGCAGTCTGCGCGCATACTCCATCGCCGCATCAGTATCGTGAATGGAACAGGGACCGATCACTACCAGCAGGCGGCGATCTTCACCGTTGAGAATTTTTTCGATTCGGCGGCGCGAAGCAGAAACGTGGGCGGCAACATCGGGGGACACGGGATGCCGTTGCGCCAGTTCCGCGGGCGTTACCAGGCTTTCAATGCGCGCGGTACGCAATTCGTCTGTTTTATTCATTGGGGTCTCAAAAATCTGTTTCTTCCGCGGCGAAAATGCCGTGAAGTGATGCGCATCACGATAAACCAATCCCTGCTTATTGCAAGAGCAGGGCATGATCCTGTATAGGCCACGGGTGATAGCATAAACAAATTTTTGATATCGTACTAGTGTGTTAGTACATTCTGCGGCTTAGCCCCATAATATCCATGATTTTGGTGGCGATCTCTTCAACGGAGTAATTGGTACTGTTCAGGCAAGGGATTTTATTTTTGCGATACAGCGCTTCAACTTCGGTGACTTCCATCCGGCACTGGCGCATAGAAGCATAGCGGCTGTTTTCCCGTCGCTCTTCGCGGATGGCCGCCAGCCGCTCCGGATTGATAGTTAAGCCGAATAGTTTGTGCTGGAGCGGCTTAAGCGATGCCGGCAGAATCAGATTGTCCATATCATCGGCGATAAACGGGTAGTTGGCGGCGCGGATACCGTACTGCATCGCCAGGTACAGGCTGGTAGGCGTTTTCCCGCAGCGCGAAACGCCGAGGAGGATCACCTGGGCCTGATCGAGGTTGCGCAGCGAAATCCCGTCATCATGAGCAAGGGTGTAGTCGATAGCGGCGATACGCGCGTCGTATTTGTTCAGATTACCCGGGGTCAGGCCGTGGGTGCGGTGAGCGATTGGCGTCGGGTCCAGGCGTAGCTCCTGCTGAAGGGGGGCCACCAGCGCCTGAACAATATCCTGACAAAAGCCTTCGCTTTGCACGATGATATCGCGGATCTCCGGCAGCACGATGGAATAGAACACCAGCGGTCGAATACCGGTCTGCTGGAAGATGGCGTCAATTTGTTCCTTCACGGCGCGCGCGCGGCTGATATTTTCGACAAACGGCAGGGTTACGCTGCTGGTGGCTACCGGGAATTACGACATGACCGCATGACCCAGAACTTCCGCCGTAATAGCGGTACCGTCGGAAATATAAAATACGTGGCGATCTACAGCACTTTCCATTTTGACCATCCGGTATAAAGAGTTTAATTAGCTGAAAGCAGATATTAAATTTAAGCATATCACTCCAGGCTTTGTCTCAAATTTAAAAAGTGAAACGCTATTTTTATTTTTAATGAAAAGGTCGGTTCATTTTTCGCAACTGCGTATCTTTTGTATCATATTTCATCAGATTTTAGATGAATCATTGGCTTAGCTATATCCGGAAAAGAATCCTAAAAACGAAAAAATAATTTGCTTGAACGATTCACCGTTTTTTTCGCTGGAGTAAATATGCAAAGATAATTACGCAAAATTGAGTTTCCTAACCTCGTTCAAATATAAGGATTGTTCGATGTCCAACAATGGCTCGTCACCGCTGGTACTTTGGTATAACCAACTCGGCATGAATGATGTAGACAGAGTTGGGGGCAAAAATGCCTCCCTTGGTGAAATGATTACAAATCTGTCAGGTATGGGTGTGTCCGTACCGAACGGGTTTGCCACCACCGCTGATGCTTTTAATCAGTTTTTGGACCAAAGCGGCGTGAACCAGCGCATCTATGAACTGCTGGATGAAACCGACATTGACGACGTTTCCGCATTAGCGAAAGCGGGCGCGCAGATCCGTCAGTGGATCATTGATACGCCGTTCCAGAGCGAACTGGAAAATGCGATTCGCGACGCGTATACCCAGCTGTCCGCCGATGACGCTGAGGCCTCCTTTGCCGTGCGCTCCTCCGCAACGGCGGAAGATATGCCGGATGCCTCCTTCGCCGGTCAGCAAGAGACATTCCTTAACGTGCAGGGCTTTGACGCCGTGCTCGTCGCGGTGAAGCACGTGTTTGCTTCGCTGTTTAACGATCGCGCCATTTCCTATCGCGTGCATCAGGGTTACGATCACCGCGGCGTGGCTCTATCCGCCGGGGTACAGCGGATGGTGCGCTCCGATCTGGCATCATCCGGCGTAATGTTCTCCATCGATACCGAATCCGGATTCGATCAGGTGGTGTTTATCACCTCCGCCTGGGGGCTTGGCGAGATGGTGGTGCAGGGGGCGGTGAACCCCGATGAGTTCTACGTCCATAAACCGACGCTGGAAGCGGGACGGCCGGCGATTGTTCGCCGCACCATGGGGTCGAAAAAGATCCGCATGGTTTATGCTCCAACTCAGGAGCACGGCAAGCAGGTGCGTATCGAAGACGTGCCGCAGGCGCAGCGCGACGTTTTCTCGTTGACCGACGCGGAAGTGCAGGAGCTGGCCCAGCAGGCAGTGCAAATCGAGAAGCACTACAACCGCCCGATGGATATCGAATGGGCGAAAGATGGCCATACCGGTAAGCTGTTTATCGTCCAGGCGCGTCCGGAAACCGTCCGTTCGAGCGGCCAGGTGATGGAGCGTTATACCCTCCATGCGCAAGGGCAGATTATTTCGGAAGGGCGCGCGATCGGCCACCGCATCGGCGCGGGTCCGGTGAAAGTCATTCATGATATCAGCGAAATGAACCGTATCGAGCCCGGCGACGTTCTCGTGACCGACATGACCGACCCGGACTGGGAACCGATCATGAAAAACGCGGCGGCGATCGTCACCACCCGCGGCGGGCGGACCTGTCATGCGGCGATTATCGCGCGTGAGCTGGGGATTCCGGCGGTAGTGGGCTGCGGCAACGCCACCGATCGCATCCAGGAAAACCAGAATGTAACCGTCTCCTGCGCCGAGGGCGATACCGGCTACGTCTATGCCGAAATTCTCGACTTCAGCGTCAAGAGTTCCACCGTCGGCGATATGCCGGATCTGCCGCTGAAAATTATGATGAACGTCGGTAACCCGGACCGGGCTTTCGACTTTGCCTGCCTGCCGAACGAAGGCGTGGGCCTGGCGCGTCTGGAGTTTATTATCAACCGGATGATCGGCGTTCACCCGCGCGCGCTGCTGGAGTTTGACGATCAGGAACCGGGTCTGCAGAACGAAATCCGCGAGCTGATGAAAGGTTACGACTCGCCGAGAGAGTTTTACGTCGGTCGCCTGACCGAGGGTATTTCGACGCTTGGCGCGGCATTTTTCCCGAAACGGGTCATCGTGCGCCTTTCCGACTTCAAATCTAACGAATACGCCAACCTGGTCGGCGGCGAGCGTTATGAGCCGGAAGAAGAAAATCCGATGCTGGGCTTCCGCGGGGCTGGCCGCTATGTCTCCGAAAGCTTCCGTGACTGCTTCGCGCTGGAGTGTGAAGCAGTAAAACGCGTGCGTAACGATATGGGCCTGACTAACGTCGAAATCATGGTGCCGTTTGTTCGTACCGTCGCGCAGGCAAAAGCGGTGGTTGAAGTGCTGGCGCGCCAGGGCCTCAAGCGCGGCGAGAACGGCCTCAAGCTGATTATGATGTGTGAAATCCCATCGAATGCGCTGCTGGCTGAGCAGTTCCTCGAATACTTCGACGGTTTCTCCATTGGTTCCAACGATATGACGCAGCTGGCGCTGGGTCTGGATCGCGACTCCGGCGTGGTCTCCGAGCTGTTCGATGAGCGTAACGACGCGGTGAAAGCGCTGCTGTCGATGGCTATCCGCGCGGCGAAGAAACAGGGTAAATACGTCGGTATCTGCGGGCAGGGTCCGTCAGACCATGAAGATTTTGCCGCCTGGCTGATGGAAGAGGGAATCGATAGCCTTTCCCTCAATCCGGATACCGTGGTGCAAACCTGGCTTGGCCTGGCGGAGCTGAATAAGTAAGTTTTTCGCTAAACAAAATGCGCAATCCCCGTCAGCAATGGCGGGGATTTTTTGTTTCAGCCGTCAGCGTACGGGCAAAAAAAAGCCCATCGTGGGAGATGGGCAAAGACTACACACAGCAATTCGTTGTTTCACTCAGGGGATTTCAATGCTTATAAATCAAGGCATTGATTTATAACCGTGAGCTAATACTAGGCACTGAGGCTTTTTGCGGCGATCGGATTCCTCTCAATAGTTAAATTAAGGTAAAGAATCTGCGAAGCAAATGTGGTTAGTGGGCAGAGGAATGCGGACTGTTGTGAGGAATATATTAGTGTTTCTTAATATTTGAGGGCGGTGTGCCCGACAGCGGTCGAGGCGCAATGGCAAAAGGCGGGTTCCCCCGCCCGTTGACTTATTTATCCTGCGAGGCTCGGGTATTGAGCTCGCTAAGCTCCTCAAGCACCAGATCGGGATCTTTCGGCGGCGGCGGCGCTTCGTTAACCCACGCGTCGTATAGTCGCCAGGAGACCGCCAGCAGAACCGGCCCGATAAACAGGCCAATCATGCCGAAAGCCACCAGACCGCCGATAACGCCGGAAAGGATCAGAATCATCGGCAGGTCGGCGCCCATACGAATCAATAGCGGGCGGATAAAATTGTCCATGGTGCCCACTACGCAGCTCCACACCAGCAGTACGGTACCCCAGGTGGTATCGCCGCTCCAGTAGAGCCAGATAATTGACGGCACCAGAACCAGTAAAGGCCCCAGCTGGACAAGACAGGTAAAAATCATCACCACGGTGAGCAGCGCCGCGTAGGGAACGCCGCTGACCGCGAGACCAATACCGCCGAGCACCGCCTGGGCCAGGGCCGTCACGACCACTCCCAGCGCCACGGCGCGAATTGCCTGACCGGCGAGGATCACCGCCGCGTCGCCGCGTTTGGCGGCCAGACGGGTAGCGAAGTGGCGGAAACCATAGGCGACCTGTTCACCACGCCAGTACAGCAGCGCGCTAAACAGTAGCATAAGACCGCAGTAGACCAGCAGCTTGCCGATATGCGCCGCCTGACCAACAAACCAGGTGGTGGTGGTGCCGAGATAAGGGCGAATTTTAGTCATAATCGCCGTGCCCCCCATCTCCAGCAAATTATGCCAGCCGGTGTACAGCTTATCGCCGATCAGCGGAACCGTATTCAGCCACGCCAGATCCGGCGGGGTAAAGTTGCCGCTGGTCACCACTTTTATTAATGGCACGCTGTTGTCCACCAGACTATTGACCAGTAGCGCAATAGGAATAACGAAGAGTAAAAAAAGCAGCAGGGTCATTACCAGTACGGCCAGAGAGCGTTTGCCGAAAAGCAGGCTCTGCAGGCGCAAAAGTACCGGCCAGGTCGCGATGACCACCGTACCGGCCCACGCAAATGACAGAATAAATGGCTGAACGACCCACAGACAGGAAATAATAATCAGGGACAAAAACAGCACCGACAGCAGAACTTGCGGTATATCCCGGGGCTGATTGGGGTTAATCATAGTGAAATTTTACCTTTGCAGTCGCGTCAAAAGGCTGACTCAGCGTAATTCCATGTACTGATAAAAATATCAATAAGTTCGCGCGCCTGATTTTGCCCTTAATTCTGGCGGGCGCATATGAAAAAAATGTGATAAAAAGTTGGGTGCGTCACGCAAACGATTAATCACTTACAACACAACATAGTCAGGCAGGGTCGAGCGTCATGATCCCACAGATTTCTCAAGCGCCAGGTGTCGTTCAACTGGTGCTGAATTTTTTGCAGGTACTGGAGCAACAGGGTTTTACCGGCGATACCGCCACCAGCTACGCCGACAGGCTAACGATGGCAACTGATAACAGTGTATATCAGCTGTTGCCGGATGCGATTTTATTCCCCCGTTCCACGGCAGACGTGGCTCTGCTGGCAAGACTGGCGGCGGAAGAGCGTTTTAAAACGCTGATCTTTACCCCGCGCGGAGGCGGCACCGGCACGAATGGCCAGGCGCTGAACGCCGGGATCATCGTCGATATGTCCCGCTATATGAACCGCATTATTGAAATCAACCCCGAAGAAGGGTGGGTGCGGGTGGAGGCGGGGGTCATTAAGGACCAACTTAATCAGTTTCTTAAACCGTACGGCTACTTTTTTGCCCCGGAACTGTCGACCAGCAACCGCGCCACGCTTGGCGGGATGATCAACACCGACGCCTCCGGGCAGGGGTCGCTGGTCTACGGTAAAACCTCCGATCACGTACTCGGGGTGCGCTCGGTGCTGATCGGCGGCGATATTCTTGACACTCAGCCAATCCCGGCGGCGCTGGCGGAAACCCTGGGCGCAGAACAGTCGGCGATCGGGCGGATCTATCGCACGGTATATCAACGCTGCAAAGCGCAGCGGCAGCTGGTTATCGATAAATTCCCGAAACTTAACCGTTTCCTCACGGGTTACGATCTGCGCCACGTGTTCAACGACGACATGAGCGAATTTGATCTGACCCGAATCCTGACCGGTTCCGAAGGCACGCTGGCGTTTATTACCGAAGCGCGGCTGGATATCACCCGTTTGCCGAAAGTGCGCCGGCTGGTCAACGTTAAGTACGATTCCTTTAACTCTGCGCTGCGCAACGCGCCGTTTATGGTGGAAGCGAAGGCGCTTTCGGTCGAAACGGTCGACTCGAAGGTGCTCAATCTGGCGCGGGAGGATATTGTCTGGCATTCGGTTAGCTAGCTCATTACCGACGTTGCGGATAAGGAGATGCTGGGGCTGAATATCGTCGAGTTCGCCGGTGATGACGCCGAACTGATTGACGGCCAGGTGACGACCCTGTGTCAGCGCCTGGATGAACTGATAGCACGCAACGAGGCGGGCGTAATCGGCTGGCAGGTTTGTCACGAGCTGGACGGCGTCGAGCGCATCTATGCGATGCGGAAAAAAGCGGTTGGGCTTCTGGGGAATGCCAAAGGGGCCGCCAAACCGATACCTTTCGCCGAAGATACCTGCGTGCCGCCGGAACACCTGGCCGATTATATTGCTGAATTCCGTGAGCTGCTCGACGGCCACGGGCTGAGCTACGGTATGTTTGGTCATGTCGATGCCGGCGTGCTGCACGTGCGGCCGGCGCTGGATATGTGTGACCCGCAGCAAGAGATGCTGATGAAGCGGATCTCCGATGACGTGGTCGCGTTAACCGCTAAGTACGGCGGTCTGCTATGGGGGGAACACGGCAAGGGTTTTCGCGCTGAATACAGTCCGGCATTCTTCGGCGAAGAGCTGTTCGGCGAACTGCGCAAAATTAAAGCCGCGTTTGACCCGGATAACCGTCTGAACCCGGGTAAAATCTGTCCTCCGGAAGGCGTTGATGCGCCGATGATGAAGGTGGATGCGGTCAAGCGCGGGACATTCGATCGGCAGATCCCCATCGCCGTGCGCAGCTCGTGGCGCGGCGCGATGGAGTGTAACGGCAATGGCCTGTGCTTCAACTTTGATGCCAAAAGCCCGATGTGCCCGTCGATGAAGGTCAGCAACCACCGTATTCACTCGCCGAAAGGGCGGGCAACGCTGGTGCGTGAATGGCTGCGCCTGCTGGCGGACCGCGGCATCGACCCCAATCAGCTGGAAAAAGATCTGCCGGAAAAACGCGCCAGCCTGCGTACTCTGGTGGAGCGTACCCGCAATAGCTGGCACGCACGTAAAGGCGAGTACGATTTCTCCCATGAGGTTAAAGAGGCGATGTCCGGCTGTCTGGCCTGTAAAGCCTGCTCGACCCAGTGTCCGATTAAAATCGACGTTCCGGAGTTCCGTTCGCGTTTCCTGCAGCTTTACCATAGCCGCTATTTGCGCCCGGTTCGCGACCATCTGGTGGCGACGGTTGAATCCTACGCGCCGCTGATGGCGCATGCGCCAAAGACCTTCAACTTCTTTATCAATCAGCCGTGGATGCGCAAGCTATCAGAAAAGCATATTGGTATGGTTGATCTTCCGCTGCTTTCCGTCCCATCGTTGAAGCAGCAGATGGTCGGCCACCGTTCGGCGAATACCACCCTGGAACAGCTGGAAGCGCTGAGTCCTGAGCAGAGGGCGAAGAGGGTGCTGGTGGTTCAGGATCCCTTCACCAGCTATTACGATGCGCAGGTGGTTGCCGACTTTGTTCGCCTGATCGAGAAAGTAGGATACCAGCCGGTGCTGCTGCCGTTCTCTCCCAACGGCAAGGCGCAGCATATTAAGGGCTTCCTGACGCGATTCGCGCGCACCGCGCAGAAAACTGCCGACTTCCTTAACCGCGTGGCCCAGCTCGGCATGCCGATGGTGGGTGTCGATCCGGCGCTGGTGCTCTGCTATCGCGATGAATACAACCAGGTGCTGGGCGACAAGCGCGGCGATTTTCGCGTGATGCTGGTGCATGAATGGTTGCCGCAGGCGTTGACGGAAACCGCAGCGCAGGATCAAGGCGGCGAGTCGTGGTATCTGTTTGGTCACTGTACTGAGGTGACGGCGCTTCCCGCTTCTACCCGGCAGTGGGCGGATATCTTCGCACGCTTTGGCGCGAAGCTGGAAAACGTTAACGTGGGCTGCTGCGGTATGGCCGGGACCTACGGTCATGAAGTGAAGAATCACGCCAATTCGCTGGCCATCTACGCGCTCTCCTGGCAGCAGGCGATGCAGCGCCTGCCGCGCAACCGCTGTCTGGTCACCGGCTACTCCTGCCGTAGCCAGGTGAAGCGTATTGAAGGCAGCGGCGTACGCCATCCGCTGCAGGCGCTACTGGAGATTATGGGATGATTTGGAAACGTCACAGCACGCTGGAGCAGTTGAACGCGATGGGCGACGGGAACATGGTCGGCTTGCTGGATATACGCTTCGAGGCCATGACCGACGAGACCATCGCCGCGACCATGCCGGTAGACAGCCGTACCCATCAGCCGTTTGGCCTGCTGCACGGCGGCGCATCGGTGGTATTAGCGGAAACGTTAGGTTCGGTGGCGGGCTACCTGTGCAGCGAAGGCGAACAGAAGGTGGTCGGTCTGGAGGTCAATGCCAACCATATTCGTTCGGTGCGCAGCGGGAGGGTTCGCGGCGTGTGCCGGGCGCTGCACGTCGGCTCCCGTCACCAGGTGTGGCAGATCGACATTACTGATGAGCAGGGGCGTCTTTGCTGTTCGTCGCGGTTGACCACAGCCGTAATTTAAGTCAATTAAGGGGGAAGATTTCCCCCTTAATACTTATTACCTGCCATCCTTCATCACCGCTGAACGTACCTACGCTATATCCGCTAGCTGCCGGTTTGCACTGTTATTTGTATTGAGATTTAACCAGGCCCAAAGTTAACGCTTTATAAGAAAAGTCCTAGCTTAACTTTGCTGCTCACCAGGGATTATTAGCCTTCTACCTTTTATATTCTTTGGTCGCTTATTTGTGCGACATCTTTAGCGCGTAGACCATTATGTTTGATATGACAAGCTCATCCATGTTAAATATAAATTTATCAAACATCGTTAATATTTATGCTAATATTTTTAATACCAGAATTTACAAGGTAACAAGAGGACGGAGTTAGCTATGGGTATCATTTCATGGATCATTTTTGGGCTTATTGCCGGTATTTTAGCCAAGTGGATTATGCCGGGGAAAGACGGCGGCGGGTTTATCGTTACCGTAATTCTCGGTGTCATCGGTGCAGTTGTCGGGGGTTGGATTAGTACTTTCTTCGGCTTTGGCCGGGTCGACGGTTTTAATTTCGGCAGCTTTGTCGTCGCGGTGATTGGTGCGCTGGTCGTACTCTTCATCTACCGTAAGATCAGAAGCTAACCGCACCAGCAACGCCATAAAGTGCAGAGGCTGCCGCCATTGTCGGCAGCCTTTTTAATATCTCTAAAATGTCCGAGTGTTTAATTTCCCCTCTTTCATTCTATTACCACGATACGCGCTTACAGCGCGGGCATATCGGGGACCGGCACGACTTCAACGCGCACTTCATAATGTTTAGCTTTGCTGGCTGGAATCAGCGGCGTGAGTTTATTGATCGTTTCGACCGGATTATCGGTGGCTACGGTGGCGGAGAAAATAACCGGTTTTTTCGGCGGCACAGGGAAAGGCATTGGGCCATAACCCTGAGTCAGCTCGAAGGGGGGATGGCCAGCATTATGCGCCTCAGCCGCCGGTAAGGGCGTTTCGGCTTTCTCTGCATCGGCGGCGAACGCGCTGGTGACGGTAATCGAAACGACGGCGAAGAGCGCAATGATAGTTTTTTTCATTTTTGTTACCTCATAAGTATGTCGATAAAAGCTTAGAGGCAACGCTTTTGGCAAACAATCCCACGGTGGGCGAATCCTATGAATCTCCTTATTTCTTCACGAATGTGAAAGCCTGTCCGCGACGGTGAGGCTTACGAAATTTAAGGGGGAAATGGGGTTAATCGAGCAAAACGCTAATAATTAACAGGACGACCATACACATCGACATGACATCTGTTTCTATATCCATAGTTCAGTACAACACAGGTTCCCGATCGGTCGCCGTTGCGACATTGCGTGAAAAGATGAAGGAAATTTAGCAGCGCATTCTACAGGAGCCAGCCGGCACTGAATAAATCTTTATTTCTGTGAAATGACAGCACTTATAATGAAAACGAATAGGTTTCGTTGCATGAATGGATTCGCGTTAGTGAGGGGGCAAACAGCGTCGCAATTTGGCATATTGGTCGGGTGGCGCGTCAGGCGGCGCGGGAGCCAGAGGGGCAATGGGAGGCAAATGCCATCGTCCCGCCGGATACGCACGTGAAGAAAATATTAATACTGTTTATTGGCCGCCGCGCCTCGTTATGCGCAGCGCGGCATCAACCGATGCCACGGTGGACGCCGACGCGGCGAACAGGCGGCAGGACTTCGCTGGAAGCAGGGCTCCGCTTAGTCCACGCGTTTGCCTTTGGTCGCCTCTCCGCCGCCGAGTGCGGCTTGATTAATTTTATCTTCGTGGGTATTAATCAATTGCGTGAGCGCTATTTGCTCCTGAAATTTAGTCAGCAGAAGCTCAGCGTCGGATTTAAGAATATCTTCCGATGATTCAAGCACCGAGTTAATTGCATAGGTCACATTCCCAACCAGCTCCGCGACCCCTCCTTCCTCGCCAATGGCAAGCATCAATGCGCTTATCAGCAGCGACTGGGCCTCAACCTGCGCAGCAAGCTGCTTGTTTTCTGCATCCATCGCTGAAATTTTCGCGATGATGCTGAGAATGACATTATTCATGATAATCCTTAAATCAATGAGTTAAACGCCGAAGATCACGCTGGTTATATTCGTTGCAGGATCAGCGAAATATCCATTGAAGATAAATATGCCAGAAAATATATCATCAGTGGTAGTGGGTTATTTTCATTATCGGTTGCAGGCGATCCGTCGCTATGGCCATATCTCAATGTGCTGTCAGATGATTTTGCTGCCGGCACGCTGGCTTGTTGCGGCCTGAAGCGTGTAACTCATTGAATGTCCAGCAAGTAGATGAAAAGTGCTTTTTCCCGCGCCTATTTTATAAATCGGTATTTTCGATACATCTTTGCCATTGCCTGCAATTAAGCGCGCCAAACGTCAATATCTTATTTTTTTTCAATATATTAAAACAGAAATTCGCAGGCTGAAAACGCCGAGCACAGGGTCTATGCTTATAAAAAGCGCAAGAAATGCGCCAGCGGCGACAATACCCCTTCTCCGGATGGGTTGAAGTGATAATCATTATCACTAACATGGTGGGTATGCACTGATGGCGTCAACCTATGAGGTAGAGCGATGGATTCACATGCAGGAACTTTTAATCCCGAAGATTTCAGCTGGCGCGGCCTGGCGATGACCCCAGCCGCCGCCGCCCATATTCGCGAACTGGTCAGCAAACAACCCGACAAGCAGGGGCTACGCCTGGGCGTTAAAACCAGCGGCTGCGCCGGCTTTGGCTACGTTCTCGAACTCATCGCTGCACCGGCGCAGGACGATCTGCTTTTTGAGCGCGATGGCGCGAAACTGTGGGCGCCGCTGCAGGCCATGCCGTTTATCGATGGCACCGAGCTCGACTACGTCCGCGAAGGTTTAAACCAGATCTTTAAATTTCATAACCCCAAAGCGCAGCACGAATACGGCTGCGGCGA
>OKCJ01000118.1_pt1 | contig 11442 bp, 7 predicted proteins | sample 1609971 | NCBI WGS metagenome assembly OKCJ01 (sample SAMN04436604, study PRJEB24849) | human gut metagenome | biome: human gut; feature: NICU; material: stool | host: Homo sapiens | place: USA: Saint Louis, MO | collected 2009-12-11
AGCCCGTGTGTTTTTTAAAATCAAGCCCCCCCCCTGCTTCACTATATAATTGAACTTACCGAATAGAGCCTCCTGGGCGTAATAAATAGTCATCCTTACGCGCTCTATTCCCGGAACACCACTTAACAGCGGCTGGAGAAACCACATAGTTAATTTATGTGGTACATTCTTCTTCCTGTTATTTTTTCAGGATAATTTTCAGCATATCAATTGTCTGTGAATTTATAAGCGAAGAATGTCCCATCGCATTCGTCATGCCAGACATTACGTTTCCTTCCGGCAAGTGAATCTCATATTTCTGATTTGCCAGAGCCTTTCCAGAAACCGGATGAGTAATAATAAACTTCTCATCAAAACTTCCCGACTCAAACGACTTCATTACTGCCTGCATACTACCCGAACCTGCTTTCTTAATACCGGTGTTTTTTATCAGCAACTTTCCAGGACCGCCAATTTCAACATTCCCTCCTTTGATTTTGATATATCCGCCCCCGCATATCAGCGTCAGCTCATCCTGTGCCGTTATTACCAGTCTCTTACCACTCGAAATATACGTGTCCTGCGTTGACCAGGTTGTAATATTTCCGCTCTGCGCCTGAATATCAATATCCCCCTGCGATGCGAACCATTTAGCCCCCCTCTGGCTCCAGAGGCTAATTTGTTTTCCTGCTGCCAGTGTGAAGTCCTTTTGCGCACCCAGATCCAGTTGTTTACCGGCGAGCAGCGTCAGATTCTCCTGCGCTGACAGCAACATATCGTCACCACTTGCCAGCGCCACGCCTTGAGAGGCCGTCGCCAGCAATATTTCCTTCTGAATCTGTTCTATTTTCTGTTGCAGCAACTTCTGTTGACGCCCCACATCTGCAGCCAGCGCCTGTGCCTGTTGTGCACCGGCAGCCAGCGACTGCATTTCCACCAGCGCCGCTGAAAGCCGCGACAACGCAGGCTCCATCGCCAGCTGCTGCCCCTGCGCTTTCATCTGCGCATCAGCGGTGATGAATATCCCTTTCCCGGCCCGTATCGCTCCGTAGCTGTCGGTACGCAGCTCGAATCCCTCCCCGCGCGGCTGTTTTCCGCCGTCCACCAGATGCCCCAGGTTCAGCTGGCTCTTGCCGCCGTACTCCGTGCTGACCTTGATGTGCTCTTTTCCCCGCGCGTCGTCGAGGCGGATTTTGTTGTTCGCCGGCGTGCGCAGCACGTTACGTTTATAGTTCCGGATGGTGACAGGGTCCGGGTGCGCCGAGTCGTGCAGGACACCGGCTATATACGGCCGGTCCGGGTCACCCTGTTCAAAGGCGATGGCCACCTCGGTGCCCGCCAGCAGCGGCAGATGCAGGCCGTACGTGTCACCGGCATACGGGCGCGCCTGGCGTACCCACAGGCTCTCTTCTCCAGGCGGCCAGTGGTCGCGGTCGAACAGCAGGCTGACCCTGTAACGCCCGTCGCGGTCGATATGGCCGTAGATATCACTGCTTTTCGTGCTGGTGACCCGCGCCGGCAGCGTCCCGGCCATCACCGGCCTGGCGATAGTGGCCGGGCGGAAGCCGTAATCTTCTAAGTACGGGATGGCGTGGAAGGCCACCTCAAAACTGCGGTCGCGCCGGGCGCGGCTGTGGAGGTGGGTTATCATCACCCCCTCCCGGAAGGTGCCGGTGACCTCTTCGCCGCCGCTCACCTTCAGTTCCTGACCGGGGGCGAGCGTCGCGCAGCTGCTCTTTCCGCTCAGCCGGGACTGGTCGTTCAGGTAGCGCTCGTGACGCAGGCGGGCATAAAACGCCCCGCTCTCCGGCGCCGGGTCGCGCGGATGGCTGTCGCCCGGCGTCAGGTAGTTATCCCCCCAGTGGTACGCCTCGCCGTAAGTGGTGCTGTCGCCCCGGCTGACATCGATGCTGAGGCTCATCTCCGCCGGCGCGTTGCGGTAGTTATAGTCCCGGGTGAACACCGACTGCGGCACCACGCGATGCCGGCTTTTCAGCGCCCACACGGATTCCATCCCGCTGTCGTGCTGGCAGGAGGGCGGCACAGACGGCAGAACCAGCCCCTGCCCGTCGTGCCGCTGGTCGTCGTAAAACTCCACCACGTCGATGTTCAGCCGGGTGTCGGCGATGAAGCGGAACCAGATACCCACCTCACTCAGCAGGCGGGTGATAAAGCGCAGGTCGTCCTCGCCGTACTGCATCACCTGCTCGCGACGCGGGTACGCCTGCGCCAGGGTGAAGATAAAGTCCTCCCCGCGCATGCCGTGGCGGGTGCGCAGGATATGCTCCACGATATCCGGCACCGACATATCCTGGTAAATCCGGTTCTGGTGGCTCCGGGAGAGCAGCGCCAGACGCGGCTGCAGAGTCAGGGAATAATGCGTTTCGTCCCGGGAGGCGGAAAGGCGCTCAAACGCCGTCACCACGCCCTGAATCGTGCGTACCGGCTGCCGGATTTTTACCCCGAAGCCCTGGTCAACCGGGGCCTGCAGGGTGAAGGCGGCATCCTGCATCAGCATCTGCTGCGGCGTGAGGGTTTTGTCGGCGCTGGTGAATTCAATCTGGTAGCTGAACGGTTCGCTCAGGGCCTCATCGCCTTCAAAGGCCAGCACGTCCAGGAGGGCGCGGCAGCCGCGCACCGTTAACAGAGGATGGTTGTGGCTGAACTGCTGTGCCGGGATATCACTCATTCGCTCACCTCTTTCTCAAACGTCATCGCAATCATTTTCTTATCGTCCCGACCCGGAGAAGGACGCTGAGGCAACTGTCCTGCAGCCACAGGGCTTAAGCGCAGCTGGCTTACCGCCGGTAATATCTGCTGGCAGAGCAGGCTTATCCCGGCGTTCGGCGGCAGGCAGAAGAGACCTTCTGTTGCGCGTGAGCAGTTTGGGTGAAGACGACGTAACAAAATGGCGGGATTTTCCATGAGAGTTTCTCTTCAATCATTTCAGGTACGCTACCGCCCGTCGCTGTTCACTTACCAAAGCGCATCAGGCCAGCAGACCAATTTTTGTCGTTGTTGAACACTTGCCCCGCGGCTGCTCAGCAAAATAACTGCGGACACGAAAACCTGCCCGTTTCAGGCTCAAGTAGTGACACCTACGTTTGGCGAATGGGAGTCTGTGATATCCGCTCCGCCGTTGCTCTTCAGCAACAGGCAGACCGGAGTTGCCATGCTACTTCTCCGTTTCATTGATTGACGCGCCGCTCTCCCGCGATAAGGCCGAAGGCATGCCCGGTGGCTGGCAGGCATTCACCTGCGGTACCAGACTGATTTCGACACGGCGGTTCAGCGCACGCCCTTCAACCGTTTCATTGGTGGCTACAGGACGGTTCTCGCCGAAGCCCTGCACCGCAAAACAGCTCTCCGGTACATCTCCGGTGTCACGCATCCAGTCGCGCACCGATTCGGCACGCTTCAGCGAAAGTATCTGGTTGGCTTTTTCCTCACCGGTACTGTCGGTATGGCCCGCAACGACAATCAGCCAGCCGGGTTTTGCTTTGATGCCAACCAACGAGTGCACCAGCAGCTTTGTCGATCCGGGCTTAAGCGCCCACCTCCCGGTGTCGAACAGCGACATGCTGTCGAGGCGGATGGTTTTCGGCACGGTTTTTTGTGCTGGTTTTTGTGGCGGAGGTGGGGGTTCCCAGGAACGAATCGCGGCCAACACCGGTATGCGTAAATAGGCCCCGTGATACAGACCGAGACTCAGGTTCAGCGGCTCACCGCGGCGCGCCCACTGATCCAGTTGAACCGCATCCCCACTCAGGATTTGCAGGGCGCGGGCTTTCGAGGCGTAGTCAACCATCGCAATCTGCTCATAGTGCTGAATATCGAACCCCACCCGCTGCAGTAGCTGGCGGTTGTTCCACGCGCTGGCGCACAGTGCGATGAGAATGGCAAGGGTGAACAGACAGAACGCCCGGCGTAAAATCCTGGCGCGTGGCGTCTCGCTGACGCCCAATGGCAACAGTGGCAGAATAAAATCCGGTAACAGGACATCCGCTGATGAGGTATCAGGCTGCCAGCCAGGTAGTGAGCCCAGAGCGGTATGATGAGACAACCAGCGCTGCCACAGATTCTGAGGCAGAACCGGTGCCCCCGACGGCGTCATGTGATACAGCATCATAGCGGGTTTCACCGGGGGCGTATCAACAGAGGGCGCCGTCAGCATAGCCAGCGCCGTCTGGTGCGTCAGGCGAACCAGCGCATTCATCCTCACCTGTGTGGCCAGACGCTCCCTTCCGTTCTTTTGCGCCAGCCAGGTCCCGGTGCAGCAAGGCGCGTCATTCGCCTGCCACACCTGCATGGCTTCCCCGGTCTGCGCTGTCTGCCATAGCGAGTGAGGAACAGACGCCCCTGCCACGTGACTGCTCAGTAGTAAAGGCACCGAGCGGCGGCAGTCGCTCCGCGCCTGGTTCAGCTGCCAGCGCAGCTCATTAAGCCCGACCGCCAGCGCCGCCTCATCACCGTGCAACTGCGGGCAAACGCAGACCATCACCGCCAGCTGCGATATCAGATCCGGGCGTTTACGCAGAAGAGTACGTACCGTCTGCTGCAGTTCGGCGGTAGGAACATTTAACCAGCAGCCCTGAGCCGTACGCAAAACCACCCCGCACTCCGGCCACCTGGCGATATCACCGCAGACCAGCACCACCGGCAGGCGGTACGGCGCGTCCGGAATGTCATCCAGCCAGGCATCCTCTGTAAGTCCCCATTCCCCCTTGCGCCCGGCGACAATCAGGGCAACGATGACTGCGGTCAGGATCAGCGCAACAGCCAGAATCCGCCCGCCGGTAGCCAGCGGCAGAAACAGCAAACAGAGCAGTACCGCAAGGATCCCGGCCCAGAGCCATAACAGGCGCAAATGGTTCACGCTCATTTTTCCGCCCCGAGCAGCAGGGTTGTAATCAGGGAATTAAGCCAATGATTTAGCCCCAGCCACAGCGCGGCGATCGCAACCAGCGACAGCCCGAGGCATACCGGCCAGCGTCGCAACCCGTCCGCCAGGCCGCTACGCCCGGATATACCCGCCAGTACAGGCTGGCTCTGGTCGGTTTCAAACGGCGAAACGCGCTCCGCCAGTCTGGTGATAAGCTGGTCGCGAACCGGCTCATCCAGGGCATAACATCCCTTAAAGCCCAGCATCAACACGCGATGGAAGCAGGTCAGTACCGCCACATCCGGCGCGGGCTCATGCAGAACCTGTCGCATCCGCTCATACAGCGCATCGCCGGCGTCCAGGGCACCGAAGTATTTCGCCTGCAGCGGACGGTCATACCAGACGATGCAGGCATCATCCTCACCTTCACGTCCTTTAGCTGTCTCATCCAGCAGTGCACACCAGGCGTAGAGAATATGCCGACGGCTCGCCTCGCTGAGGCCCGCGGTCTCCAGTTCCGCCATGACCTTTTCAATATGCTCTACGCAATGTCGCCAGAGGCGTTCGCCCTCCCCGTCGGCCAGTCTCGCCCCGCACCGCAGTTCCGTCACCGTCAACCAGGCGTCAGCCATCAGGGCGTCGATATTCGTATCCTGTTTCATGAGCGCAGTACCGCATAGAGTTCGAGTTCAGGGGCGCCCAGCAGACCGGGGACGTAAAAGACACAACTGCCTTCCAACAGCATCGCTCGCGCCGCCGGATGGGCCATATCAAGGGTGAAATACTGGTTCTCCAGGCGCAGCGGGATGGCCGCCGGAACGTGGCTCATCGCGCGCAGAGGGATGCCGGGTTGCGAACCGTTAACGACCCGGTCGACTTCATCCGGGCTGCCCGCTTTGCACTGAAGCGGAAACTGCTCCAGCAGCTGCGTTACCGGCAGTGCCGATCGTACCGAGAGATAAAAATCCGCCTCTTCACGCAGTCGTGGATCGTGCAGACGGGCATGCCAGCGCTTGCGTCGTTCATCATGAACCATGTCAATCGCCACCACCCTCGATGGCAGACTGGCTTCCAGCAGTACCCACAGCAAGTCAACCAATGGAGGAAAGCCCGCCGATAACTGCTCATGACGATAGGCCGGAATATCGGCTGTAGTGTGTTCAAGAGAAAAAGTCAGCAGGCTACCTGCCAGACCGGCCAACGCTGTATACAGACGTTCCGGATGCACCTGCGGATGACGAACAAAATGGCTGAGCAACGGCTCAGCGCTGTTGAGCGCACTCAGCAGCCAGAACAGCGACACGTCCGCTACCGCGAAGTCGGCCATTCGCTCGTTGCTTTCCCGACGCATAGACATCAGGCGCTGCAGGCGCGCACGGAGCTGACCCGTCAACTGTTCGGTTTGTTCCCTCAACCAACGGCTGGCCTGTACGTTCAGCAGCGGCGGCAGAAAAGACTCGTCCTGCGACCAGTGTCCCTGGCTATCGCGCATAAGACGGATCGCGGCGACGGTCTGGTAATCAGCGTTGTCGCTATCGGCCTCACGCAGCGTCAGCTCCGGCTGCATTACCGCAATCTGGCGGCAGTCCTCCCCATAGCGGTTTCGCACCTCCCGCCAGGCCAGACGCCAGCGCACGGGACGCTCCGCTCTCTGCTCCGGTTGCAGACAGTTGCCACCGTTCTCATGCTCATGGGGCAGCGCCAGAACCACCGTCAGTTCGTGATGTTCTGTTTCCGGCAGGTTCATCACCGGCGGCAACGCATCGGCGTTATCGCTATCAATGAGCGTGCCGTCGGCGAAACGCACGCACAGGTGGTCGGCTTTCAGTTTCCCCTGCTTCAGCAGCGCGGTATTAAACTCCGCCCGCGCCACTCCCCAGGGATGAATTGCCCCCAGCCGGGCGACATACTCTGTCTGCCAGGCCGATTGCGCGGTTTCCTGCTGAAAATGTTGGGGAGAGATCATCTGCCCCCGTCCCCATAACGGTCGTACTGTTTTCATCCCTGCTCCTGTATTACGCTTTTGATATCAGACCCACCTGCGACAGGGGCACGTCCGTGTCTTCCAGGGCTTTGTCGGGCTGCTCCGCGCTATTTTCCGATTGACGGCCCTCACCCTTAAACTTTTCTATAACGCTTCCAGACCCTCGCCTGAGGGGCGACAGAAAGCGCCTCCATATCCAGAAAGTGATTCATATCACCCCAACATCACGCACGGATCAGGTTGTTGTTTAAACAGAATAGAACGAGTACTCTCTGTTTCCAGTACTGCGGCTTGCCTTTCGCGAAGCGGTGTTGATATTTACCAACATCAGCCATTTCCGGATAATTGATTAAACAACGCACCCGATTAATTCAGGGGCCAGCGTGTTCATTTCGGCTCATAATTTCTGAGTCAACGCGGCGTCTTTTAGAATTTATTCAAACGCCTTTCTGAATATAGCGATATCAAAGTCTGTATTTGAGGGCGCGGGATAATTGACGTATCGCCAGAATGGCATGAAGTTAAAGTTTCTCGCATGCATCCTGCTCGTATTCAAGGCCTTTAAAAACTTAGACACTCTGACGCATATTATTTCCCGCCCGTTCTTTTAGCGCCTGCTCAGCCCAGATAAACGCTCTTCTGCACGACATTATGAAAACACGCAGCTAAAAAGAGCGCACATTGGCGTTGAATTTTTTTATCTTCCAGATAAAAGATGCCCCGCTTTGCCATTACTCAAATCAGTAACGATGCAGCGCATAAGCGGAAATGCGACGCCGCTATTCGCGCCCCTCTGACGTGCAGCCTCAGCTTAAATCAGAGGCCGCCTTACAGCCGCACTCGCAATATCCTGGCCATAGCGCTTCCTTCCCTGGAGGCGTATGGGTCAAACTTAACGATTTTCTTTGCGCAATCATCGCAGGGCCAGACATCAGAATAGAGCAACTCATCCGTATTCAGGCCAAATATAAGACTTTGCTTAAGCATTTAAATGAAAATACAAAAAATAATAAGCATCATGCGCACAAAATCAACAAAAACATTCATCATCTGACTGCGATAAATAAAAAATTCACATCTCACAAATGAATAAATATTAAATTCACATATAAACAAACGGAGTTTATTGATGCTAATCAATGAGCGAAGGCAATCAGGCCATTCCCGAGGCGGAAAAGATTGCGCGTATCCAAAAAGATATGTTGAGTACGTTTGACCACTCGCAAGCCATCAGCCAGCCCAACCCCGACGATAAATATAGATATCAATAATTTCAGATAGGATAAATATAGATTTTAAAAATGATATCTGATGGCCTCTACGCTGTTCATTGACCAGGAGAGTGAGAGCTGGCGAAAGTAAGGTTTGCTGCTGCATCGGGAAATAGAATACAGGTTAGCTGGCGCTGCGGGCCGCGCTCTGGAGAGATGCGATGGTTGCCTGACGCCCGCAGGCAACCGGTGCTCATCAGTGCTTCACGATATACATCGTGCGGCTATAGGCGACGTCTTCCGGATTGGCAATCGGATACCCTTTCAGCCACGGTTTAATCAGTCGCCCGTTGGTATACTGGTAAATCGGTGCGATAGGCGCTTTCGCCATAATGATTTTTTCCGCCGCGTTGTAATCGTCATTGCGCGCCTTTTCCGACGTTTCCAGCGCCGCCTGAGTGAGAATTTTGTCGTAGGCCGGATCGTTGAAGCGGGAGATATTACCGCTGTGCGTCGAGGTTAGCAGCGACAGGAACGTTGAAGGTTCATTGTAATCCCCCACCCACGAAGCGCGAATCACATCGAAGTTGCCGGTATTACGGCTTTCGATATAGGTTTTCCACTCCTGATTTTGCAGCTTCACGTCGACGCCAAGATTCTTCTTCCACATAGACGCTACCGCAATGGCGATTTTCTGATGATTCTCCGAGGTGTTATACAACAGGCTGAGCTTCAGCGGGCGACCCGGGCCGTAGCCCGCCGCCTGCAGCAGCGCTTTGGCCTGGGCATTCAGCTCAGCCTGGCTCATGCTCTCGATTTGCGACGGCTGGGGAGTGAAGCCGGCAGTGACATCCGGAGTAAAACGCCAGGCCGGTTTCTCACCAGTACCCAGAATTTTTTCCGCCATCAGACGGCGGTCGATAGTCATACTCAGCGCCAGGCGGACGCGCTCATCGGCGGTTGGCCCTTTCTGTGTGTTAAATGCGTAATAATAGTTGCCCAGCTGTGGCGGAGTGTAAACCTGCCCCGGAATATCCTTCATCAGCTTCTGATACATATTTTTCGGGAACGACTCGGTAATATCGATATCACCGGCCAGATAGCGCTTAGTTGCCGCTGACTCCTGATTAATGGGCGTAAACGTGACCTGCTGGATCACCGTTTTGCCGTTGTCCCAGTAGTGCGTATTGGGAACCACCACCAGTTTTTCATTCACCACGCGATCCTTTAAAACGTACGCGCCGTTGCCAATCAGGCTTCCCGGACGGGTCCAGCTGTCGCCGCTCTCAACATTCGCCTTCTGGACCGGATAAAACGCAAAGCTGGCGGTCAGATTGCTGAACCACGGCAGCGGTTTATCCAGCTGAACGCGCAGCGTTCGCGCGTCTACGGCGGTGACGCCAAGAGTATCCGGCGCGGCTTTACCATCAATGATATTTTGCGCATTGGCGATACCGGCCAGCGCCGCAAACCAGGCAAAGGGTGAAGTGGTTTTGGGGTCAACCAGCCGTCGCCAGCTATAGACAAAATCTTCTGCCGTCACCGGCGTTCCATCGGACCAGCGGGCATTATCGCGCAGGGTAAACGTCCAGACGCGGTTATCATTGCTCTGCCAGCGAGTCGCCACGCCTGGTATTAGGTTGCCTTTCTCATCCTGATTGACTAAACCTTCAAAAAGATCGCGGATAACCTGAATTTCAGGTAGGCCGACGGCTTTCGCGGGATCTAAGGTGGCGGGCTCATCTTTTATGTGCCGCACCAGCACCTGTTTTTCGGCTAATACGGTGCCGGGCGGGACATCCGCCGCCCAGGCAAGAGAAGAGACGCTGGCTAACCACAGCGCGCCGCATGTCAATTTGACAGGATACTTCATAAGATCCCCTTTAAAATAAAAAAACCAGAGCTGGCAGTGCGATAATTATTTGTTTCATCACCTGAAATTGCAAACAGCTTGTGAAAGAAAGTTGACATATATGCTGATTTCAACATTGCTGGAAACTATTTGATTCCGGGACGGTTTTACACAACACTGCTGAAAAATAACCTGATAACAGGATGCCCTATGCCCGTTTCTCGTCCTCGCCCCCAGCGCGGTGATTTTCCGCCTGGAACCCAACGCAACGGACAGTCTTACCTGGGCGCGCCGCTGCTGTGGTTTCCGGCGCCGCTGGCCGATAGCCGTAGCGGCCTGATCCTTGCCGGTACTCACGGCGATGAAAACGCCTCCATCGTCACCCTCTCCTGTGCGCTACGAACCCTCAAGCCAGAGCTGCGCCGTCATCACGTGGTGCTGGCGGTCAACCCTGACGGCTGTCAGCTGGGGCTGCGGGCTAACGCACGCGGTATCGACCTGAACCGGAATTTTACAGCGGCGAACTGGAAGGAAGGAGAAACCGTCTACCGCTGGAACAGCGCGGCAGAGCAGCGCGATGTCGTTCTACTCACCGGCGAAAAGCCAGGTTCGGAACCCGAGACCCGGGCGCTGTGCCAGTTGATCCATCAGATCCACCCGGCATGGGTGATCTCATTTCACGATCCGCTGGCCTGCATTGAAGACCCCGGCCACAGCGAACTGGGGCAATGGCTGGCCGATGCGTTTAGCCTGCCGCTGGTGGGTAGCGTCGGCTATGAAACGCCCGGTTCTTTTGGCAGCTGGTGCGCCGATATCGGCCTGCCCTGTATCACCGCCGAATTCCCGGCAATATCCGCCGACGAAGCAACGGAGAAATATCTGCAGGCCATGACGGAGCTGCTGCACTGGCACTCTCAGAGATGAAGCACCCCGGTGCTGAAGTGCAGCGCCGGCTCGACATCCACGGCCAGCCATGTTGGACCATCAAGATCGGCAAAACTGGCCAGCGGCGCCAGCGGTAGCGCCGCGCTAATCGCTCTCGACGTACACAGCATACAGCCCAGCATCCGCGCAAACCCCAGGCGTTCTGCCTCCTCCGCCAGCAGCAGCGCTTCAGTCAGACCACCGGTCTTATCCAGCTTGATATTAACCATTTCATAGCGGCCGCGCAGCGCCGCCAGGCTATCGCGAGTATGGCAGCTCTCATCAGCGCAAATAGGCAGCGGATGGATAAAATTCGTCAGCGCTTCATCGGCCCCAGCCGGAAGGGGTTGCTCCAGCATCGCGACGCCGACGTCCGCCAGCAGCTGACAGCGCTCGGCCAGACCGTCGCTGCGCCAGGCTTCATTGGCATCGACGATGAGCGTTGCCTGCGGAACCGCCTCGCGAATGGCAATTAACCGCTCGCTAATCAGATGGTCATCAAGCTTCACTTTCAGCAGCGTGGCACCTTTCTCCCACAGGGCCGACGCGCTGGCCGCCATCTGGTCGGGGGTGCCGATAACCACCGTTTGCGCCGTAAACCACCGCTTGG
>OKCJ01000121.1_pt1 | contig 11255 bp, 9 predicted proteins | sample 1609971 | NCBI WGS metagenome assembly OKCJ01 (sample SAMN04436604, study PRJEB24849) | human gut metagenome | biome: human gut; feature: NICU; material: stool | host: Homo sapiens | place: USA: Saint Louis, MO | collected 2009-12-11
GTGACGCGGAAATCCGGACCCAGCTGCAGCAGCGCGGCCAGCGCGGTGATCACTTTTTGGGTGCTGGCGGGTAGCGCCATCTGCTGGCTATGGTAGTCTATCTCCGGCGTCGGGGAGCCTACCTTCTGCGCCATAAAGGCAAGGTTTGCGCCCGCAGGAAGCTGATTGAAGTACTCGTCAATATTCGCCGCATGAGCGCTAATCGCTATACCGGCAGTCAATCCGATGATAAATCTGGGAAATCGCATAATCTCGCGCTAACAACCTGAAACCAGTCCGTCATACTACGGTGCAACGCCCTGTAAAGTAAACGATGACCCATAATGAACTTCGGGTTAAAATACGTATCAAATTGAAAATTGCTGCTGGCCTGGGGATCGCTTTCCGGGTCGGTTTTCTTTTGCTCCGGCCATGCTCAAGACTTGACCGGCTGCGGAGCAGCGGCGTCTGCTCCATGAAGGATCGATAAAGAGGTATAACAAATGCAAGCTATTCCGATGACCTTACGTGGCGCTGAAAAACTGCGCGAAGAACTGGATTTCCTGAAGTCCGTACGTCGTCCTGAAATCATCGCGGCTATCGCTGAGGCGCGCGAGCACGGCGATCTGAAAGAAAATGCTGAGTATCACGCTGCCCGCGAACAGCAGGGTTTCTGTGAAGGACGCATCAAGGATATCGAGGCGAAGCTGTCTAACGCGCAGGTCATCGATATCACCAAAATGCCTAACAATGGCCGAGTGATTTTTGGTTCCACAGTCAGCGTTCTGAATCTTGATACCGATGAAGAGCAAACTTATCGTATCGTCGGCGATGACGAGGCCGATTTTAAGCAAAATCTGATCTCTGTAAACTCACCGATTGCGCGTGGTTTAATCGGTAAAGAACAGGATGATGTTGTCGTCATCCGTACACCGGGCGGTGAAGTCGAATTCGAAATTATCAAGGTTGAGTACCTTTAATCCGAATTTAACGCTACGATGTTGATGGATTGTAAAGAAAGGAAAAAGGCCGCGTAGCGGCCTTTTATCAACGTCCGGAGCATGGCATTTTGCTCGTCTACCCGCAGAAAACCCTCGATTTACACAAAGTTGTGTCGATAACCAGGATATTCTTAGCGTGGCAGCGAGATTTTACGCTCTTTAGTCGGGCGGTACAGAACCAGCGTTTTACCGATGACCTGTACATTACAGGCGCCGGTTTCGCGCACGATAGCTTCCACGATCAAGGTTTTAGTTTCGCGATCTTCCGAGGCGATCTTCACCTTGATAAGTTCATGGTGCTCTAACGCTTGTTCAATCTCGGCCAGTACCCCTTCGGTCAAACCATTGTTGCCAAGCATAACTACCGGCTTGAGCGGATGTGCCAGACCTTTCAGGTGCTGTTTTTGTTTAGTACTCAGATTCATCGTATATTTTTGCTTACGTTGGGATTGAAAACGGTTCATTCTACCGCCATCTCCCATATATCGCCAAACTACCGCGTCGATTTTTACGTCGCGAAGTACGATGAACCCGAAATGGGAATGTTAAATGACAGGTAAAAAGCGTTCTGCCAGCTCAAGTCGTTGGCTTCAGGAACACTTTAGCGATAAATATGTTCAGCAGGCACAGAAAAAGGGGTTACGTTCCCGAGCCTGGTTTAAACTTGATGAAATACAGCAAAGTGACAAGATTTTTAAACCGGGGATGACGATAGTTGACCTCGGCGCTGCACCCGGTGGCTGGTCGCAATACGCGGTTACGCAGATCGGTAACAGCGGCCGCATCATTGCTTGCGATCTTTTACCTATGGATCCAATCGTTGGTGTGGACTTCCTTCAGGGCGACTTTCGTGATGAATTAGTCCTGAAAGCGTTACTTGAGCGTGTAGGTGACAGTAAAGTACAAGTTGTCATGTCCGATATGGCGCCAAATATGTGTGGAACACCGGCGGTGGATATTCCCCGGGCCATGTATCTGGTGGAGCTGGCGCTTGGAATGGCTCGAGATGTATTAGCGCCAGGTGGTAGTTTTGTAGTGAAGGTGTTCCAGGGCGAAGGCTTCGATGAGTATCTAAGAGAGATTCGCTCCCTGTTTACGAAGGTCAAAGTTCGTAAGCCGGACTCTTCTCGCGCCCGTTCGCGTGAAGTGTATATTGTAGCGACCGGGCGTAAACCATAGCCGGCAGATTTCAAACGAAAGTTTGAAAGACGCGGGATATAGAGTATCCTGACGCTGTTTTTAACACAGTTGTAATAAGAGGTTAATCCCTTGAGTGACATGGCGAAAAACCTAATACTCTGGCTGGTCATTGCCGTTGTGCTGATGTCAGTTTTCCAGAGCTTTGGGCCCAGCGAGTCGAATGGCCGAAAGGTAGATTATTCAACCTTCCTGCAAGAGGTCAATCAGGACCAGGTTCGCGAAGCGCGTATCAACGGACGTGAGATCAACGTTACCAAGAAAGATAGTAACCGTTACACGACTTACATTCCGGTTAACGATCCGAAGCTGCTTGATAACCTGTTGACGAAAAACGTCAAAGTGGTTGGCGAACCGCCGGAAGAGCCAAGCCTGCTGGCTTCTATCTTCATTTCCTGGTTCCCGATGCTGCTTCTTATCGGCGTCTGGATCTTCTTCATGCGTCAGATGCAGGGCGGCGGTGGCAAAGGCGCCATGTCGTTCGGTAAGAGCAAGGCGCGCATGCTGACGGAAGACCAGATCAAAACCACTTTTGCCGACGTCGCCGGTTGTGACGAAGCGAAAGAAGAAGTCGGTGAACTGGTTGAATACCTGCGTGAACCGAGCCGTTTCCAGAAGCTGGGCGGCAAGATCCCGAAAGGCGTCCTGATGGTCGGCCCTCCGGGTACCGGTAAAACCCTGCTGGCCAAGGCCATTGCAGGCGAAGCGAAGGTTCCATTCTTTACAATTTCAGGTTCTGACTTCGTTGAAATGTTCGTGGGCGTTGGCGCATCTCGCGTGCGCGACATGTTCGAACAGGCCAAGAAAGCGGCACCGTGCATCATCTTTATCGATGAAATCGACGCCGTAGGCCGCCAGCGTGGCGCGGGCTTAGGCGGCGGTCACGATGAACGTGAGCAGACGCTGAACCAGATGCTGGTTGAGATGGACGGCTTCGAAGGTAACGAAGGTATTATCGTTATCGCAGCGACTAACCGTCCGGACGTTCTTGACCCTGCGCTGCTGCGTCCGGGCCGCTTTGACCGTCAGGTTGTTGTTGGTCTGCCGGATGTTCGCGGTCGTGAACAGATCCTGAAAGTGCATATGCGTCGCGTACCGCTGGCGCCGGATATCGATGCGGCAATTATCGCCCGCGGTACGCCAGGCTTCTCCGGTGCTGACCTCGCAAACCTGGTAAACGAAGCTGCGCTGTTTGCCGCTCGTGGCAACAAGCGTGTGGTCTCGATGGTTGAATTCGAGAAAGCGAAAGACAAAATCATGATGGGTGCGGAACGTCGCTCCATGGTGATGACGGAAGCGCAGAAAGAGTCCACCGCGTACCACGAAGCGGGTCATGCGATTATCGGTCGTCTGGTGCCGGAACACGATCCGGTGCACAAAGTGACGATTATTCCGCGCGGTCGTGCGCTCGGTGTTACCTTCTTCCTGCCTGAAGGCGACGCTATCAGCGCCAGCCGTCAGAAGCTGGAAAGTCAGATTTCGACCCTGTACGGCGGTCGTCTGGCTGAAGAAATTATCTACGGCGTAGAGCATGTTTCTACCGGTGCGTCTAACGACATTAAAGTCGCGACTAACCTGGCGCGTAACATGGTGACCCAGTGGGGCTTCTCTGACAAACTCGGCCCGCTGCTGTATGCCGAAGAAGAAGGCGAAGTTTTCCTTGGCCGCAGCGTCGCGAAAGCGAAACATATGTCCGATGAAACGGCTCGTATCATCGACCAGGAAGTGAAGTCACTGATTGAGCGTAACTACAATCGTGCACGCCAGCTTCTGAACGATAACATGGACATCCTGCACGCGATGAAAGATGCGCTCATGAAATATGAGACCATCGATGCTCCGCAGATTGATGACCTGATGGCTCGCCGCGATGTTCGCCCGCCAGCTGGCTGGGAAGAACCGGGTTCGTCCAACAATTCTGACAATAACGGCACGCCTCGTGCGCCGCGTCCGGTTGATGAACCGCGTACGCCAAACCCGGGTAATACCATGTCAGAACAGCTGGGCGACAAATAAGTTAGCCGTCATTGATGCTGTTGTACTTTTAAAACCCCAGGGCGTTTGCTCCGGGGTTTTTCTTTTTCAATCTTTCTCTGACTCAGGGACATAGCGATGAAACTTGAAGCCCAGGGTTCAACCCTCGATCTCTCCCACCCCCATGTAATGGGAATTCTTAACGTTACCCCGGATTCGTTCTCTGACGGCGGGACTCACAATACGCTGGTAGAAGCCGTTAAACATGCCAATCTGATGATTAATGCCGGAGCGACTATTATTGATATCGGTGGGGAATCGACGCGCCCGGGGGCCGCAGATGTCAGCGTTGAGGAAGAGCTTGCTCGAGTCATTCCGACGGTAGAAGCCATTGCCCAGCGCTTCGAAGTGTGGATCTCCGTTGATACCTCTAAACCGGAGGTGATTCGTGAATCAGCGCGCGTGGGGGCGCATATCATCAATGATATCCGTTCGTTAACCGAGCCGGGAGCGCTGGAGGCTGCGGCGGAAACCGGCTTGCCGGTGTGCCTGATGCATATGCAGGGCCAGCCGAAGACTATGCAGGATGCCCCTAAATACGCGGATGTCTTTGCTGACGTTGAACGCTTTTTTGTCGAACATATTGTGCGCTGCGAGCGGGCCGGTATCGCAAAAGATAAATTGCTGCTCGACACGGGATTCTGTTTCGGTAAAAATCTTTCCCATAATTATGAACTGCTTGCCCGACTCAGCGAGTTCCATCATTTCGGTCTTCCGCTACTGGTCGGTATGTCGCGTAAGTCGATGGTAGGCCAGTTGCTTAATGTCGGGCCGAAAGAACGCCTGAATGGCAGCCTGGCTTGCGCAGTTATTGCTGCAATGCAGGGCGCGCAGATTATTCGCGTCCATGATGTCAAAGAAACGGTAGAAGCGCTGCGTGTGGTGGAAGCTACCCTGGCCGCTAAGGAAAATAAACGTTATGAGTAACCGCAAATATTTTGGTACTGATGGTATCCGTGGCCGCGTAGGCGATGCGCCAATAACGCCAGAATTTGTCTTAAAGCTGGGCTGGGCGGCTGGAAAGGTGCTGGCGCGCCACGGTTCGCGCAAGATTATTATCGGTAAAGATACCCGTATTTCAGGCTATATGCTGGAGTCCGCGCTGGAGGCTGGCCTGGCTGCCGCAGGGTTATCGGCTTCTTTTACCGGCCCAATGCCAACGCCGGCAATTGCCTATCTGACGCGAACCTTCCGCGCGGAGGCCGGAATTGTGATCTCCGCTTCGCATAATCCGTTCTATGATAACGGCATTAAATTCTTCTCTATCGAAGGGACTAAGCTCCCGGATGAAGTTGAAGAAGCCATTGAAGCCGAAATGGAAAAAGAGCTGACCAGCGGTGATTCCGCCGAGCTGGGCAAAGCCAGCCGTATCGTCGACGCCGCTGGCCGCTATATCGAGTTTTGCAAAGGCACCTTTCCGAACGAGCTGAGCCTCAACTCCTTGAAGGTGGTGGTCGATTGCGCTCACGGCGCGACTTACCATATCGCCCCGAGTGTTTTCCGCGAGCTGGGCGCTCAGGTGATCGCCATGGGCTGTGAGCCTGATGGACTCAACATCAATGAAGAAGTCGGAGCGACGGATGTTCGTGCTCTGCAGGCGCGCGTGCTGGAGGAAAAAGCCGACCTGGGTATTGCCTACGATGGCGATGGCGATCGGGTCATAATGGTGGACCATGAAGGCAATAAAGTCGACGGTGACCAGATCCTCTACATCATAGCTCGCGAAGGTCTGCGCCAGGGGCAACTGCGTGGCGGCGCCGTCGGGACGCTCATGAGCAACATGGGGCTTGAACTGGCGCTCAAACAGCTGGGTATTCCTTTCGTTCGCGCGAAGGTAGGTGACCGTTATGTGCTGGAAAAACTGCAGGAGAAAGGCTGGCGCATCGGTGCCGAAAACTCCGGCCATGTGATCCTGCTGGACAAAACCACAACGGGGGATGGGATTGTCGCCAGCCTGCAGGTGGTGGCGGCGATGGTGCGTAACCATATGAGCCTGCACGATCTGTGTAGCGGAATGAAAATGTTCCCGCAGCTGCTGGTTAATGTCCGCTTTACCGAAGGTAGCGGTAACCCACTGGAACATGAACACGTAAAAGCGGTCACGGCAGAAGTGGAAGCCGAGCTGGGCAATCGTGGCCGCGTACTGCTGCGTAAATCAGGCACCGAGCCGCTGATTCGCGTTATGGTGGAAGGCGAGCATGAAGAAAAGGTACACGAGTTCGCCCATCGTATCGCTGATGCCGTAAAAAGCGTGTAATTTGTCTGGCTAAGTAATTAAAAAGGCGACGCTTGCCGCCTTTTTAATCGACAAAAAATCGCTTTTTGCTGTTTTTTTCCGCACTTGATACAATGCGTTGAAATTGCCCTTGCGAAGGTCATTCGCTTTGGTTAGTATTCACACCCGCTTCAGTGGGAAACGTTAATACGTCCCGCTTTATTGGTCGAAGCACTTGGTATGCGACGAATCCGCAAGGAACAGGTTGATTATGTACGAAGCTCTTTTAGTTGTTTTCCTTATTGTAGCAATTGGCCTTGTTGGTCTGATTATGCTGCAGCAAGGTAAAGGCGCTGATATGGGAGCCTCCTTCGGAGCAGGCGCTTCCGGCACTCTGTTTGGATCCAGCGGTTCTGGTAACTTCATGACCCGCATGACTGGTATCCTGGCTGCGCTGTTCTTCATCATCAGTCTGGCGCTGGGTAATATCAACAGCAACAAGACCAACAAAGGAAGTGAGTGGGATACCCTGAGCGCTCCGAAAACTGAGCAAACTCATCCGACAGCTCCGGCACAGCCGAGCAGCGACATCCCGCACTGATATGTAGTATCCGTACCGAGGTGGTGGAATTGGTAGACACGCTACCTTGAGGTGGTAGTGCCCTAACGGGCTTGTGGGTTCGAGTCCCATCCTCGGTACCAATTTCCTGAAAAAAGACGCTGAAAAGCGTCTTTTTTTTCGTCCAGAGAAAAGTGCGCAGTCGCATAAGCGGCTGATATTCCTCTTCAGTTGGGGTCGGGATTTCACAGCATAAAAAAGGCCGCTTGCGCGGCCTTTACTGTTTTCTCAGGGATGTTACTTAGCTTTATTTTCCAGGTTTTCCACCTGCGGCAAGCCGGTGGCGGAAGAGGCGGTCAGCAGTCCGGACTGAGCGTAGCCAAACAGCTTATCGCGGGTATCGGTGATATCCAGATTGCGCATTGTCAGCTGGCCGATACGGTCCTCAGCGGAGAACATTGAGTCGCCTTTTTCCATGGTCAGGCGTTCTGCTTTATAGGTCAGATTATCTGACACGGTATTCAGGATGGAATAGTCGTTGCCGCGACGCAGTTCAAGGGTCACTTCGCCGGTGATTTGGCTGGCCACCCAGCGCTGCAGGCCGTCGCGTAGCATCAGAGCCTGTGAGTCGAACCAGCGCCCCTGATACAGCAGGCGACCCAGCTGACGACCGTGTGCGTGATATTGTTCGATGGTATCTTCATTATGAATACCGGTCAGCAGACGCTCATAGGCAATATGCAGCAGCGCCATCCCGGGGGCTTCATAAATGCCGCGGCTCTTCGCTTCGATGATACGGTTTTCGATCTGATCGCTCATGCCGAGTCCATGGCGGCCGCCGATGCGATTAGCTTCCAGCATCAGCTCAACGTCATCGCTAAAGGTCTGTCCATTCAGCGCAACCGGGTGGCCTTGTTCAAAGCGGACGGTGACTTCTTCCGCAGGAATTTTGACGCTTTCATCCCAGAACTTCACACCCATAATCGGGTTCACAATCTTGACGCTGGAGTTCAGGAACTCAAGATCTTTAGCCTCGTGCGTAGCTCCCAGCATATTGGAGTCGGTTGAGTAGGCTTTTTCAACGGACATTTTATAGTCAAACCCGCAGGAAATCATAAATTCTGACATTTCCTGGCGGCCGCCTAACTCGTCGATAAAGTCGCTATCCAGCCACGGTTTGTAAATTTTCAGCTCTGCGTTGGTCAGCAGGCCGTAACGATAGAAACGTTCGATATCGTTGCCTTTATAGGTACTGCCGTCGCCCCAGATGTTAACGCCGTCTTCTTTCATCGCGGCAACCAGCATAGTACCGGTCACTGCGCGGCCCAGCGGAGTGGTATTAAAGTAGGTCAACCCGCCGGTGGTGTTATGAAATGCGCCGCACTGGATTGCAGCAATACCTTCCGCAACCAGCTGCTTACGGCAGTCGATCAGACGAGCTCCTTCAGCACCATACTCTTTGGCACGACGAGGAATGGCTTCGTAATCGTCTTCGTCTGGCTGTCCCAGGTTAGCGGTATATGCATAAGGGACTGCTCCCTTTTTACGCATCCACAGCAGCGCGGCGCTGGTATCCAGCCCACCAGAAAAAGCAATACCAATACGTTGTCCTACCGGGAGATGCTTGAGAATCGTCGTCATAAAATAAAACCCTGCTAGAGAGACTGTGGTGAGTTTGACTCAACAATCTTTATTGCATGTTTATGCATTAATTGTGAGTTTTCATTTAATCATCTTTTGCTGGTGACAGGAAGAGGCGAAACCGCTTTTTACCAAAAAACCCTGAAATACCAGCACGAACCGAAACCCGCTATGTGAAATTCATGTTGACAAAATATATGAAGTATCAATACAATTCACTACGATTTTATGTCCCGTCTCTCGGTACCAAATCCCAGCAGTATTTGCGTCTTTTGCTCAAAACGAGTAAAATATGCCACGTTTCAGGCGCGGGGTGGAGCAGCCTGGTAGCTCGTCGGGCTCATAACCCGAAGGTCGTCGGTTCAAATCCGGCCCCCGCAACCAACATCATAAACACCCTCAAGGGTGTTTTTTGTTTCTACGATTCGCAAAATCTTATACCTGATTCAGGGAACGGCTAAGCGCCGCTCCCTCACCTTCTCAGCCCTTCGGCAACACAATATTGCTCGCCGCCAGCATCCCCATTTCGTGATACATCGCGCAGGCCGCTTCAACGATCGGCATCGCCAGCGCCGCGCCGCTGCCTTCTCCCAAACGCATTCCCATATTCAGATAGGGCTCCAGCTCGAGATGCATCAGCGCCGTACGCGCCCCCTTCTCCGCCGAATAGTGCGACGGGATAAGATAGGGTTTCACCTGCGGCGCAATTCGGCACGCCGCCAGCGCCGCTGCGTAGGAGAGGAAGCCATCGAGCACCACCGGCAGACCGCAGGAGGCCGCGCCCAGCATCACACCCGTCATCCCCAATAAATCAAAACCGCCCACTTTTGCCAGCACGTCCAGACCATCATGCGGATCGGGGCGGTTAACGGCGATGGCCCGTCGTACCACCTCAACTTTATTGCCAACCTTCGCCAACGGCAGATTAGCGCCAATTCCCACCACCTCCTGGGCATCGCTGCCGGTCAGGACGCTGACGATTGCCGCCGCCGGGGTGGTATTGGCCATTCCGAGCTCCCCGACGCCAAACAGCGTGACGCCATCCTCCGCCAGCCCCCGGGTATAGCGCATCACCTCCAGCAGCAGCTCTTCCGCCTGGCTGCGGCGCATTGCCGGACCAACGGCGATATTGCCGCAGCCGCGCGCCACGCGCATGTTGATGACGCCCGGTATCAGCTCGGCATCGATTCCAACATCAATCACGTGCACCTTCGCGCCCGCCTGCGCCGCCAGTACGCAAACGCCGGTTTTGCCCAGCGTCATATTCGCCGCCTGAATTGCGGTCACCGCTTTTGGCGAAATGGCGACCCCTTCGTCCCACACGCCGTGGTCGGCGCACATCACCAGCAGCGCCTTTTTTTTCACCTGCGGCACGCCTTCAAGACCGGGCATACCCGCCAGCTGCACGGCAAGATCTTCAAGGCGTCCAAGGCTTCCGGGCGGTTTCAGCAGACCATCAATATGAAGCCGGGCGCGCGCCATCGCGTTTTCATCAGGCGCAGGGATCGCGCCCAGTAGAGAGGTTAAGCTTTGCATAGAGGTTCTCGTCTTGTTGGCTGACTCATAGCAGAGCCAGCAGGAAGAATAACGCCCGTTACGGCGCGCCTGGCCTATTTGATTTTTACGCCAATGCCCGACACCACCAGCCACACCTCGTCTGCCGCCGCCGCAAGGCGCTGGTTGACGCGTCCGGCGATATCGCGGAAATGGCGGGCAAGACGGTTTTCCGGCACAATCCCCATCCCTACCTCGTTGGTCACCAGCACCACGCGGGCCGGGCAGCGCTGGCAGGCGGCAATCAGTACCGCGATTTCGGCGTCGATCGCCCGCTCCATCGCCGCATAATCCCAGCCGTCCGGCGAGCTGTCGCCCCCCAGCGCAAACAGCAGGTTGGTCACCATGGTGGTGATGCATTCCAGCAAAATCGCCTCCTCTGGGGCGATATCCGGGGTGATCAGCTCATCAAGCTGCTGCCAGCGCTCGGCGGTGCGCCAGTGCGCGGGCCTGCCGTCGCGGTGGTGCTGGATCCTCGCCGCCATCTCGTCATCAAAGACCTGCGAGGTGGCGATATACAGTACCTGCGGCGCATGGGCGATCAGCGCTTCGGCATGGCGGCTTTTACCGCTGCGCGCCCCGCCGGTCACTAAAGTCAGCATACGGGCTCCTGATGTTGGCGCATGATGGCGTAGATTTTTTCGATATCAATATGCTGACGCATCGCGTCCGCCAGCAGATCGAACTGGCGCGATTTATACTGCGCATACTCGAAATCGCTATCCAGCGCCGCCAGCCCTTTACGCTGGCGCAGGCCGTTAACCAGCGCGCGGGTAAATGCATCGCTATCGAACAGGCCGTGCAGATAGGTGCCAAACGCCAGGCCGTCATCGCTGACCGCGCCGTCCGCCACGCTCAGGCTGCCTTTATGTAATTGCATCAGCGAACGGCAGCCGTCGCGCAGCTCGGTTTCGCCCATATGAATTTCGTAGCCGCTTACGGGCAGCCCCGCCGTCGCCGCCAGCCACGCCGGCAGCGCTGTTGCCAGGGTCGCCGTTACCTGGGTCGTCGTCTTGCTTTGCGCAAAGTGGGTGACGGTATTTAGCAACCCCAGCCCCGGCTGCGTGCCAAGCCC
>OKCJ01000124.1_pt1 | contig 11149 bp, 9 predicted proteins | sample 1609971 | NCBI WGS metagenome assembly OKCJ01 (sample SAMN04436604, study PRJEB24849) | human gut metagenome | biome: human gut; feature: NICU; material: stool | host: Homo sapiens | place: USA: Saint Louis, MO | collected 2009-12-11
CAGCGGCCAGCAGCGGACCCGCACTAGCGACGTCAGCGAATTTGCCGATACCGTGAGTAGAAGCCTGCGCGCGGTGAGCAGTACCGAACGCATCCATAACGAAGACATCGCACAGCGCAGCGTATTTTTTCGACAGCGCTTCGTCATCTTTTTTCTCGCCTTTGTTAAAGCGAACGTTTTCCAGAACCACCAGCTCGCCGGCAGCGACTTCAACGCCGTCCAGGTAATCTTTAACCAGACGTACCGGGTTAGACAGTTTGTCTTTCAGGTAGTTAACAACCGGCAGCAGAGAGAATTCTTCGTTGTACTCGCCTTCGGTAGGACGACCCAGGTGGGAAGTGACCATCACTTTCGCACCCTGTTTCAGGGCCAGTTCGATGGTCGGCAGAGAAGCACGGATACGCGCATCGCTGGTTACTTTCCCTTCTTTAACCGGTACGTTCAGATCCGCACGGATAAAAACGCGTTTACCAGCCAGATCCAAATCGGTCATCTTAATTACAGACATGGTGAATCCTCTCGTTGATTCTTGATAAAGTTTTGCAGGCGCCTGAGCGCCTTACCTGAAACCTTGTGCGGCCATCGCTAACGTGGTGTCGAGCATCCGGTTAGCAAAGCCCCATTCGTTATCGCACCAGACCAGCGTTTTGATCAAATGCGCGCCACTTACCCGCGTTTGCGTGCCATCGACGATGGCGCTATGCGGATCGTGGTTGAAATCTATCGAGACTAACGGCAATTCCGTATAGTCAACTATACCATGAAATGCACCCTGTGCTGCTTTTTGCAGCAACTGGTTGACTTCACTCGCTTTTACCGGTTTTTTCACCGTGACGCTAAGGTCGATCGCCGTCACATTAATCGTCGGAACACGGACCGCGATAGCTTCAAAGCGATCGTTAAACTGAGGGAAAATACGCGTGATCCCCGCAGCAAGCTTAGTATCAACCGGGATGATCGACTGACTGGCCGCTCGCGTCCGGCGCAAATCCGGATGGTAAGCATCGATAACCTGCTGATCGTGCATCGCGGAGTGAATCGTGGTTACCGTACCAGACTCGATGCCGTAAGCATCATCTAACAGCTTAATGACCGGAATAATGCAGTTGGTGGTGCAGGAGGCGTTGGAGACGATACGGTGCTCAGCGCGCAGCTCATCATGGTTGACGCCAAACACGATCGTCGCGTCGAGATCGTTGCCGCCAGGATGTGAAAAGAGCACTTTCTTCGCGCCGGCCCGCAGATGGGCTTCGCCATGCTCGCGGCTGCCATAAGCGCCGGTGCAGTCAAGCACCACATCAACCGCCAGTTCCCGCCAGGGCAACGCCTCAAGGGAAGATTCATGCAGCAGACGGATGGCGTCATCGCCGACAAACAGCTGCTCTCTCTCCTGGCGCACATCCCAGGCAAAGCGTCCATGGCTGGTGTCATATTTCAATAAATGCGCGATGCCGGCAGCATCCGCCAGTTCATTGATTGCCACCACGGTGATTTCCGCACGACGTCCGGATTCATACAAAGCACGAACCACGTTACGCCCGATGCGACCGAAGCCATTAATCGCAATGCGTATGGTCATAGGTCTCCTGCAAGGCTATCCATGATATGAGGTGGCTGACAGAGTAATGCAGCGACGCTCTAAGGGGAACCTTACCTGTCGCAAACTGCGACTGATTGATTAATTGTCGAACATTTAGACGACTGAAACGCTTCAGCTAGAATAAGCCAAACGATGAATAAAAGGAATGATTGTCCAGCTGGAGAAACCATTTATCTGACTTACATCACACTTTTACCCCTTCTGGGGCGGCATTTATTCCATATTCCAGAATTACGAATAAGCGTAGCAAGATCTTTTCGTTGTCGTGCCGCAATTACTGATTTATATCAGAAACCATACTGAACAGCGGCGATATTATTGCCGCTACGTCCGAGTCTCGGAGTCCCTCGAAAAAGATGACCATTCCCCACTTGCAGCCCTCTGCGGCACGTTACTATGCGCTTCGCTTACTTCCGGGCGAGGAGGTTTTTTCACGCCTGCGCGCCTTCCTGCAACTGCACCATATTCAGGCAGCCTGGCTCGCCGGCTGTACCGGTAGCTTAAGCAATGCGGCACTACGTTTTGCCGGCCAGGATGAGACCACCTTACTGAACGGAACCTACGAGGTTATCTCGCTGAATGGCACGCTGGAATTGAAAGGAGAACATCTTCATTTAGCGATATCCGATCCGCAAGGCGCGATGCTCGGCGGCCATATGATGCCCGGCTGTACCGTCCGCACCACCCTTGAGCTGGTGATAGGCGAACTGACCTCCCTGGCATTTAGCCGTCAGCCGTGCGCACTTTCCGGCTATGACGAACTGGTCATCTCATCCCGATAACTTTTCCCTTAAAGAGGTTTCTATGGCTCGTCGCCAATTTACCAGCCAGTCCCTGGTGCTGATTGCGATCGCCGTCGCCATCAACATGATCGGCGGACAGCTCATCAGTATGTTAAAACTTCCCATTTTTCTCGATTCAATCGGCACCTTGATCAGCGCGGTTCTACTCGGACCGGTCATTGGCATGTTGACCGGTTTACTGACCAATCTTCTGTGGGGTCTGCTGACCGATCCGATTGCCGCCGCCTTTGCGCCAGTGGCTATGGTGATTGGCCTGGTTGCCGGATGGCTGGCGAGAGCGGGATGGTTCCGCACTTTACCTAAGGTGATCATTAGCGGGGTTGTCATTACCCTCGCCGTGACCACGGTTGCCGTGCCGCTGCGGACGGCGCTGTTTGGCGGCGTGACGGGAAGCGGTGCGGATCTGTTCGTCGCCTGGATGCATTCGGTAGGTCAGAATCTGCTGGAGTCGGTGGCAATTACCGTCTTAGGCGCCAATCTGGTGGATAAAATTCTTACCGCGATTATCGTCTGGACCCTGTTGCGCCAGCTGCCGCTGCGTACGTTGCGCCATTTTCCTGCTATGTCCGCCGTACGCTAAATGCACCCTTTTACCTCCTTACCGCTCTGGGCGCTGGCGGCAGTGACCACGCTGCTGCTACCGACGGATACGGTGCTGCCGGTGTATAGCGCCGCGGCTTTTCTCAGTTTAGTGCTGCTAAAAGCAACGCGACGGCGGGCAAAATATGTCGCCTGGCTACTACTCTCGCTGGGCATTGGCCTGTGGCTGGTCCACGGCGGCTGGTTTACCCAGTGGCTGAGCGGCCAGCCCCGCGACCCGCAGCGCTGGGCGAACGCCATCACGCTGTGGCTGAGAATTCTGGCGATTGTTTCCACGTCACAGCTCTGGATGGAGTACGTACCGGTACAGCGCTTTATTCGCGCACTGTTTGCCTCACGCCTGCCGCCGGGCGTCGCTTATCTGTTCGCTGGCCCGCTGCTGGTTGTCGAACAGCTAAAGCGCCAGTTGACGATTATCCACGAAGCCCAACGCGCCCGCGGCGTACCGCTGGACGAGAATGGATATCAGCGACTGCGCGCAATGCCTGCGCTCATTATCCCTCTGACCCATAACGCGCTTAACGATCTGGCGATACGCGGGGCGGCGCTGGATATGCGGGCATTTCGTTTACATCGTCGGCGCACTACGCTTTGGGCGCCGAAAGACAGCACCTTACAACGTCTGGCGCGTTACGGCATGCTGCTGGCGATGGTCGCTGAAGCGGGAGCCTGGCTATGGTTACGTTAGAACAGTTCCGTTATCACCCGACCCGGGCAACGGGTCCTTCATCATGCTTTGATTTCCATTATTCGCAGCCCGGCATGGTGGCGATTTTTGGCGATAACGGCAGCGGGAAAAGCACTCTGGCGCAGATCATGGCGGGCTGGTATCCGGATTTTCTGCCCGGCGATATCGAAGGTCATGGCACTCTGCTTGGCATCCCTATTGGACAGCAATCGCTGGTCGAACGGGCGCAGACCATCCAGCTGGTCCAGCAATCCCCCTATCTCCAGCTTTCCGGTTGTACCTTCAGCGTCGAAGAAGAGGTCGCTTTTGGCCCTGAAAATCTTTGCCTTCACGAAGACGAGATTATGCGTCGTGTTGACGCGGCGCTCTCGCTGATGGAGTGCCAGGAGTTACGTCACCGCCATCCGTCCACGCTCTCCGGTGGAGAAACCCAGCGCGTGGCGATCGCCTGCGCGCTGGCTATGCAGCCAACGCTACTGATCCTTGATGAAGCCTTTAGCCGCCTGACGGCGCAAGCTACCGCCATGCTTCTGACACGTCTGCGGGACTGGGCGCTGGAGCAGCATTCACTGATCATCCTTTTTGAACGCACCCCTTCGCCTTTTCTTGCCTGGTGTCAGCAGGGATGGCGACTACATGATGGAGCGCTTTCCCCGCTATGTTGACGTTGAATCAGGTAACCTGGCGCTGGCCCGGCGCGGCGGATGATTGTTTGCAAAACATCTCCCTGACGCTCGGCCAGGGCGAATGGCTGGCGCTTACCGGCGATAACGGCGCGGGAAAATCCACCCTGCTGCGGGTAATGGCCGGGCTGCTGTCGGCAAAGTCCGGTAGCGTCAATCTGTTAAATAAGCCGATGGCGCAGTATAAAAATCGTCAGCGCGCCAAAATTATCGGCGTCCTGTTTCAGGAGGCCGAAAACCAGCTCTTCCACAGCAAAGTCTCTGAAGAGGTCGCCTATGGGCTGCGGTTACAGAAATTACCGGCAGCGGAAGTTGCGCAACGCACCGCGGCGGCGCTGCGTTTATGCAGGCTGGAGAGCGTAGCTGATGCGCATCCGCTGGATTTGCATACCGCCCAGCGCCGTATGGTCGCCGTTGCCTGTCTGGAAGCCATGGCGCCAGAGATTCTGCTGCTCGACGAACCCAGCCGCGATTTTGATCGGCACTGGCTGGCAATATTTGAAGCGTGGCTGACGGTTTGCCGCAAAAGAGGAACCAGCGTAGTGGCTATCAGCCATGACGCGGCTTTTACACAGCGGCACTTTTCCCGCCAGGTGCGCATGGAAAAAGGCAGACTGCTGCGAGTGGTTTAAAAAAAACGGGCCGCCTGAGCGACCCGTTTTATCAGGCTGTGAGAATAATCACAGCAGCGCTTCCGCTCTGGCAACCGCGTTTTCCACGGCGATACCAGATGCTTTTCCCGCTGGCGGTGCCGCGCACCGGTCCGGACTACCCGACCGCGCTGGCCCCGTAGCCCGGGCAAGGCGCGGCTTTACCGCGCCGCCCCCGGGAAGGGGGAAAGGACTACAGCAGCGCTTTCGCTTTCGCGACAACGTTGTCCACGGTGAAGCCAAACTCTTCAAACAGCTGCTCCGCCGGCGCTGACTCACCGAAGGTGGTCATGCCAACGATCGCGCCGTTCAGGCCCACGTATTTGAACCAGTAGTCGGCGATACCCGCTTCGATGGCCACGCGCGCAGAGACCGCTTTCGGCAGCACCGCTTCACGGTAAGCCGCATCCTGCTTGTCGAACGCATCGGTGGACGGCATGGAAACCACGCGCGCCTTCACGCCTTCGGCAGTCAGTTTTTCGTAAGCGGCAACCGCCAGCTCCACTTCAGAGCCGGTGGCGATGAAGATCAGCTCCGGCTGGCCCGCGCAATCTTTCAGCACGTAGCCGCCGCGGGCGACGTTCGCCAGCTGCTCTTCGGTGCGCTCCTGCTGCGCCAGGTTCTGACGCGACAGAATCAGCGCGGTCGGGCCGTCCTGACGCTCTACGCCGTATTTCCACGCGATGGCGGATTCCACCTGGTCGCACGGACGCCATGTGGACATGTTCGGGATGACGCGCAGGGAAGCCACCTGCTCAACCGGCTGGTGCGTCGGGCCGTCTTCGCCCAGACCGATGGAGTCGTGGGTGTAGACCATCACCTGACGCTGCTTCATCAGCGCCGCCATACGTACCGCGTTACGCGCGTACTCGACGAACATCAGGAAGGTGGAGGTGTACGGCAGGAAACCGCCGTGCAGGGCGATACCGTTGGCAATCGCGGTCATACCGAATTCACGCACGCCGTAGTGGATATAGTTACCAGCGGTATCTTCGTTGATAGCCTTAGAGCCGGACCACAGGGTCAGGTTACTTGGCGCCAGGTCAGCGGAGCCGCCGAGGAACTCAGGCAGCAGCGGGCCGAAGGCTTCAATGGCGTTCTGCGACGCTTTACGGCTGGCGATTTTCGCCGGGTTAGCCTGCAGCTTCGCGATGAATTCGTTCGCTTTCGCGTCGAAATCAGCCGGCATCTCGCCTTTCATACGGCGGGTGAATTCTGCTGCTTCCTGCGGGAAGGCTCTGGCGTAGGCGGCGAATTTCTCGTTCCACGCGGACTCTTTCGCCTGACCGGCTTCTTTCGCATCCCACTGGGCATAGATTTCAGACGGGATTTCAAACGCCGGGTGTTTCCAGCCGAGGGCTTGGCGAGTCAGCGCGATTTCCGCGTCGCCCAGCGGCGCGCCGTGGGAGTCATGGGTACCGGCTTTGTTCGGCGAACCGAAACCGATGATGGTTTTGCACATCAGCAGGGACGGTTTGTCGGTGACCGCACGCGCTTCTTCCACCGCGCGTTTAATCGAGTCAGCATCGTGACCGTCAACGCCGCGCACCACGTGCCAGCCGTAGGCTTCAAAACGCTTCGCGGTGTCATCGGTGAACCAGCCTTCGACGTGACCGTCGATGGAGATGCCGTTGTCGTCATAGAACGCCACCAGCTTGCCCAGTTTCAGGGTACCGGCCAGGGAGCATACCTCGTGAGAGATACCTTCCATCATGCAGCCGTCGCCCATGAACGCATAAGTGAAGTGGTCAACGATGTCGTGGTCCGGGCGGTTGAACTGCGCCGCCAGGGTTTTCTCCGCAATCGCCATACCCACCGCATTCGCAATGCCCTGCCCCAGCGGTCCGGTAGTGGTTTCCACGCCCGCGGTGTAGCCCACTTCCGGGTGGCCCGGGGTTCTGGAGTGCAGCTGACGGAAGTTCTTCAGCTCTTCGATTGGCAGATCGTAGCCGGTGAGGTGCAGCAGGCTGTAGATCAGCATCGAGCCGTGACCGTTGGACAGCACGAAGCGGTCGCGATCGGCCCAGGACGGGTTCTGCGGATTATGGTTCAGGAAATCACGCCACAGGACTTCGGCAATGTCAGCCATACCCATCGGGGCACCCGGGTGGCCGGATTTGGCTTTCTGTACTGCGTCCATGCTCAGCGCACGAATAGCGTTAGCAAGCTCTTTACGTGAGGACATTTTGACTCCAGATCGGATAATGAAGGCCATGCCCGCAGCGACTTGACGACAGCGCGTTTTGGGCTACGCCGGAAAAAAGTGTGAACAATGTAACCTAAGCGGCAAAGCATGTACATGGAGCATCCTTTTGCCGTTTAAGAAATCTCTGGAACACGTTGTGCTACGGCGTAATCCTCTCGCCCGCATTCTCATATAGTATTTATAATTTGCACAGGATACGGCAGGTCAGCTATCGCCGTTTTTTCGGATAAAGAACCATAAGATTGTGGATGATAAAAAAATGAAAATTCGCTCAGCTCTTCTTGCCTTTGGGATCGCAGCAACGCTTACCGGATGTCAGAACATGGACTCCAATGGTCTGCTTAGCTCCGGCGCAGAAGCTTTCCAGGCTTATTCACTCAGCGATGAGCAGGTCAAGGCCCTAAGCGACAAAGCCTGTCAGGAGATGGATGCGAAAGCGACTATCGCGCCTGCCAGCAGTGAATACAGCAAACGTCTGAGTAAAATCGCCGCCGCGCTGGGGGACAACATCAACGGCCAGCCGGTGAACTATAAAGTGTACCAGACCAAGGACGTTAACGCCTTCGCCATGGCTAACGGCTGTATCCGCGTTTACAGCGGACTGATGGATTTGATGAATGATAATGAAGTCGAAGCGGTTATCGGCCACGAAATGGGTCACGTCGCGCTGGGCCATGTGAAGAAAGGCATGCAGGTGGCATTAGGCACCAACGCGGTACGCGCGGCGGCGGCCTCCGCTGGCGGTATCGTCGGCAGCCTGTCGCAGTCGCAGCTGGGCGATCTTGGCGAGAAGCTGGTGAACTCACAGTTCTCCCAGCGTCAGGAGTCCGAGGCGGATGACTACTCGTACGATCTGCTGCGCAAACGCGGAATTAATCCTGCGGGCCTCGCGACCAGCTTCGAAAAACTGGCGAAGCTGGAAGCCGGACGCCAAAGCTCAATGTTTGATGACCACCCGGCATCGGAAGAACGCGCTCAGCATATCCGCGATCGCATGAAGGCCGACGGGATTAAGTAAGCCCCGGCGGACTCTCACTGTTTATAGTGAAGAGGAACGCCTTGCGGAGTCCCCCCTCTCCCGGTAAGGAGAGGGTTTGGGCCCTCTAGCCGGGCGTTTTCCCCGGAGGCGGCATGCGGGCTCGCCGGCAGATTAGTACAGCGTCTTTTGCGGCGGCCCGGCAAAACGCAGCGCGCCGATCTGGCCCATCTTCACTTCCACCACCGAGGGCCCCGGCATCGCCAGCGCTTCAGTCATCACCGCCTGGAAATCATCCGCCCGATCGACGCTCCACGCCTGCAGACCGATGGCCTGCGCCAGCAGCGTAAAGTCCGGCGTATGCAGCTCGTTATAATACTGGCGGCCGCCAAAGTACTTATCCTGAATACCGCGCATCACGCCGTAGCCGCCGTCATTCATAATCAGCAGCGTCACGTTAGCCTTCTCCTGTGCCAACGTCGCCAGCTCGCCGAGGTTCAGGCTCAGTCCGCCGTCGCCGACCAGCCCCACCACTTTACGCTGCGGATTAGCAATTGCGGTGCCGATCGCCATCGGCAGCCCCATACCGATAGCACCGGCCAGAGAATGAATATTCATCAGCGGACCGTGGGCGCGAAACAGGCGGCTCCCCCACAGGCTGCCGGACACGGTAATATCGCGAACCAGGATACCGTTCTCCGGCAGCGCCTGCGCGATAGCGTCATTTAATCTGGCGTAATCACCGCACTGTTCGCGCAGCCCCTGCTCCGCCATCGCCACCGCTTCTTTTATTTGGCTATCCCAGCGCGCGTCGCCCCATATTCGCCCCTGCGCTCGTTCCGCCAGCGCGTCTAAAAACGCGCGGCAGTCCGCCACCAGCGTATTGTCCATCAGATAGTTACGGCTGGCCGCCGCCGGGTCGATATCAATCTGCACCCGCGGCGCGGGCAGTTCCAGCGTCCATGAGCGCGTTTCGTTACTGCGCAGACGTGAACCAGCGACAAGTGTGAAATCACATTGTGAAATCAACGCTTCAACCGATGGGGAATTGTGAAATGCGCGCAGGCTGGCGCGGTGGCTATCCGGCAGAATACCGCGGCCATGGGTGCTGGAAATCACCGTCATCCCGGCATCGGCCAGCGTCTTCACCGCCTCGCCGCTTTCTAAAGCGCCGCCGCCGAGCCACAGCAGCGGCCGCTTCGCCTGCTTAAGCTGAACCCACAGCGCATCAACCATTGCCTCTTCAGCTTCCGCCACCGGTGGCGTTTTCAGCGGCGTGGTCAGCAGCGAAAGCGGAATTTTCACGCTTTGAATATCGATCGGAATTTCAACCGAGACCGGACCGCACGGCGGCGTCTGCGCATCCTGAATCGCTTTATGCAGGAGCGCTACCGCCTGATTGGCGTTACTGATACGGTATGCGCGCTTTGAGCTGGCTTTCAGGAAGGTCAGCTGATCGCGGGTTTCGTGAATAAACCCGGTGTCGGCATCCAGCCAGGCCTTTTCGACCTGACCGGTCAGGTGCAGCAGCGGTGTGCCGGCGTTCATTGCCTCAACCAACGCGCCGACGGCGTTGCCCGCCCCGGCGCCGGTGCTGGTCAGCGCCACGCCGAGCCCGGAAAAACGCCCGTGGGCGTCGGCCATGGTCACCGATCCCGCCTCCCCGCGCGCCGGGACGAAGCGGATTTTTTCCCGCTGGCCGACGGCATCGGCGATCGGCAGATTGTGAATAGAAATGACGCCATATATGGCTTCAACGTGATACTGCTCCAGCGTTCTGGCGATGGCGTCGCCGACGGTTATCATTTCACTCATTGCTCACCCTTCTCTCAATCACACCAGTGGTTGACGCTATTACCCGTCGCCAGATAAATACTCTTCTGCTGCATCCAGGCCTTCAGGCCCTGGATACCTTTTTCGCGGCCCAGACCGCTCTCTTTAAAACCCCCAAACGGGGACGAAATAGAGAAAACCTTGTAGGTGTTGATCCACACCGTACCGGCCTCCAGCTGTTCGCTCAGGCGCAGGGCGCGGCCGGTATCGCGCGTCCAGATCCCCGCGGCCAGCCCGAACACCGAATCATTGGCCTCGCGGATCAGCGCCGCTTCGTCGCGAAAGCGCATCGCCACCAGTACCGGCCCAAAGATCTCTTCCTGACAGACGCGAGCCCGGTTGTTGAGTCCCTCGACGATCGTCGGCAGGAAGTAGCTGCCCGCCGCCAGCGCCGGATCCGCCGGGATCTCGCCGCCGCACAGCACGCTACCGCCTTCGCGCTTCGCCAGCTCGACATACTCCAGCACGCTCTGACGATGCTTATCGTTAATCAGCGGTCCGACGTGGGTATCCGCGCTAAACGGGTGGCCCACCCGCAGCCCTCGGGTTAATTCCAGCAGGCGGGCCATTAATTGCGGATAGACTTTTTCATCAATGAACAGACGCGATCCGGCGATGCAGGCCTGGCCGCCGGAGCTGAATATGCCGTAGCAGATACCCCGCGCCGCCTGTTCGATGTCGGCATCTTCCAGCACAATAGTTGGCGATTTTCCGCCCAGCTCCAGCGACGCCGGGATCAGCTTTTCCGCCGCCACGTGCGCCAGATGCCGCCCGGTAGCGGTACCGCCGGTAAAGGAAATTTTGCGCACCTTAGGATGGCGAGCCAGCGCATCGCCAATGACCGAGCCTTTTCCGGGCAGAACGCTCAGCAGCCCGGGAGGTAATCCGGCCTGTGCAAAAATCTTCGCCAGCTCCAGCGCCATCAGCGGCGTCGCTTCCGCCGGCTTGAGGATCACCGCGTTACCGGCGGCGATGGCCGGAGCCACCTTCTGCATTTCGCTGGCGATGGGCGAGTTCCACGGCGTAATCGCCGCCACTACGCCCAGAGGTTCATAGCGGCTCAAGGTCAGCAGATCAGCCTGACGCGGCGTCGGCAGCTCGCCTTCGAGC
>OKCJ01000135.1_pt1 | contig 10586 bp, 9 predicted proteins | sample 1609971 | NCBI WGS metagenome assembly OKCJ01 (sample SAMN04436604, study PRJEB24849) | human gut metagenome | biome: human gut; feature: NICU; material: stool | host: Homo sapiens | place: USA: Saint Louis, MO | collected 2009-12-11
TCATACTTCAAGTTGCATGTGCGTTGGCTTTCCTCGCTCACCCCAGTCACTTACTTAAGTAAGCTCCTGGGGACTCCCTGCGTCGCCGCCTTCCTGCAACTCGAATTATTTAGGGTATATTAGAAATACTTGCGGCAGTATTCGTGCCATTATTCGCCCCGGTAAGTAGCCACCTGAGCGCCTTTAACGAGGGCTGGCAGGGAAATCTGCCAGCCCTCTTTTATCGCCCGGTTAGAAGCGGTAATCGACGGCCATAAAGTAGCGGCGACCTTCTTCTGTATAGCTGTAGTCGTCGCGGCTCAGATCCTTATCGCCAACGTTAAGCACCCCGGAGCGCAGCTTGACGTTTTTGGTGACGTTCCAGGCCGCGCCGATATCAAACATGGTGTAGCCGCCGGGCGTTTTGCCCGTCGTGCTGACCGAACGCTGTTCGCCGGTATAGTTGGCGGTGACGTAGAAGGACCAGTCGTCCAGCGGTTTCCAGTCGAGTGTGCCGTTAGCCGTATGGAACGGCAGCGTCTGCAGCGGTTTATCGCCGCCGTTACTCAGGTCGCGACCATCGTTATAGGTGTAGTTCACCGTCAGCTTCCATTCATCGCCAAACGGTACTTTCAATTCCGTTTCTACCCCTTTGATTCGCGCCTTATTGACGTTGAAGTAGCGGAAGACCGGCACGCGTTTCCCGTTCACCGTTTTCCAGCCGACAAAGTTCGGATAGCCCGGCGCTTCGCTGGCGCTGGAGGTACGCAGAATATCGATCATATCGTCAACGTTGTTCTGGAAGGTGGTGACGCTTCCTTCCACGCCTTCAAGCCAGCCCTCTTCGCCGCGATAGTACAAACCCAGCTCGAAGCTTTCGCTGGTTTCCGGTTTCAGATCCGGGTTACCGATAATGCTGCACGAACCGCGGCAGGAGTTGGTGGTCCAGTCCGGGTTCAGCTGCAGCAGCGATGGCGCTTTAAATGCCGTCGCCCAGCCGCCCTTCACGGTCACGGTATCGGTAGCGTTATAGACCAGATAAGCACGCGGGCTCCAGTGATCGCCATAGGTCTGGTGATCGTCCATACGGATGCCGGTGGTTAAGGCCAGAGGTTCGATTATCCGCCATTCATCTTCCAGGAACAGCGCATACTGGCTGGCGGAAGTGGATTTACCGCCGCTGCTCAGGTTGACCGGATCCTTCAACTTATCGTGGCGCCATTCGCCGCCGAAGGTCAGCAGCTGGTTAATCATTCCCAGCGGCAGAACGTATTTGCCATCCACCGCGTTACTCTCAGAAGTGATGGTGCCGGCCTGTCCGGGATTTTTATTATCCACTTTCTCGCCGTAGAATTTCAGCTCGCTATTGCCGACATCCCAGCGGCCGTTGTGGCTCAGGGAGTAGTTCTGCCGTTCAAGGCGGTTGCGGTCGAGAGAGTCGGAATCACGATCCTGGCGATCAAAACCGTAGCCTGCGGTAATGTCCTGATTGTCATTGGGCGTCCAGGCGAATTCGACATTGCCGTCGCGGCTGGTGAAGCCTTCAATACGCGGCGTTTCGCCAGCTGCGTTGCTGGAAGCCTGCTGATCGTCCTTGGCGCGCTTTGCCAGGCTGCCGTAGGCCTTCATTCCGAGCACACCGTCAATCAGCGGGCCGCTGGTAAAGAACTGGCCATTGTACGTATCGCCGCGATCGCGGTGTTCCTGAATGGTGGTGTCCGCGCTGAGGGTGCCGGTCCACTGCTGGCCGACTTTTTTAGTGATGATATTCACTACGCCGCCGAGGGCGTCGGAACCATAGAGGGAAGACATCGGCCCGCGCACGACTTCGATACGCTCAATGGCATCAACCGGGATCCAGTTAAGGTCAAAATCATTGTGGCGGAAAACGGCGTTGCGCGAGTTAACGCGTTTGCCATCAACGAGGATCAGCGTATAGCCGCTGCTGAGGCCGCGAATACTCACCCCCTTGCGGTTATCCCCTTCGTTGGTGAGCTGCACGCCCGGCACTTCCCGCAGTACATCCTTCAGGTTTTGTACCGGTCTACGCTGCAGATCCTGTTGGGTGATAACGCTAATACTGGCGGGCGCATCTTTGACGCTCTGTTCAGTTGCCGCAGCGGTGACGACCAGCGTTTCTTCATTAACGTCGGCCAGCGCCGGAAACGCTAAGGATACGACGGACGCGCATAATCCGGCCCGGACAAAAGGGTTTAGCCTGAACATTCCATATCTCCATGAGGTGTACAACAAAACAAACAAAAAAGGTGCTGCTCACAGGTACTGTCGGCATACCGCTCTAACGGCGGCGTGCGCGCAATTTTTTACAGTAGATGTGGCTGGTCGCCCCTTGTCAGTTTGAGTGTCTGCAAGATACGGGGATTGGCTTCATCCTGAATTTGGCGAAAATGATAAAGATAATGATTACAATTATCAATACAATTATGGAGATCTGTATCAATTTGTAAGAACTGGAGACATAAAAAAACCCTCTCGTTGAGAGGGTTTTATCTGACCGAGCAAGCTAACCTTAGCCTTTGAAGCGATCCGGGAACTTCATTTCACTGTAGCGCACAAAGCGCGTTCCTTTTGCCAGCTTGTAGCCAAACCAGATGACCAGGAACAGTGGAATGCCGATATAGGTTGCCGCAACGCCGCCCCAGTCGATGGTGTCTTTGAGGAACGCTTCGTAGTTCTGCCCCAGGGTAATGATAAGACACAGGACGAACGCGAAGATCGGCCCCAGCGGGAAGAAGCCTGAACGGTACGGCAGGTTATTCAGATCGTTCCCCTGCATAACGTAGCCGCGACGGAAGCGATAGTGGCTGATGGCAATCCCCAGCCAGGCAATAAAGCCAGTCATCCCCGAGGTGTTCAGCAGCCACAGGTAAACGGTCTGGTTACCGAACATTGAGCTCAGGAAGCACAGCGCAGCAATCACCGTGGTGGCATACAGCGCATTACGCGGCACGCCGCCTTTTGACAGCTTAGAGAAAATACGCGGCGCTTTGCCATCGCAGGCCAGGGTATAGAGCATGCGGGTGGACGCGTACATCCCGGAGTTACCCGCCGACAATACCGCAGTCAGAATAACCGCGTTCATAATCGCCGCCGCCGACAACAGCCCTGCGTGCTGGAATACCAGCGTAAACGGACTGACGGAAATATCTTTCACGTCGTTACGCAGCAGGCTCGGGTCGGTATAAGGAATAATCAGACTGATGATCAGGATGGCGAACACATAGAACAGCAGGATACGCCAGAACACCTGACGCACCGCGCGCGGGATGTTCTTCTCCGGGTTTTCCGATTCGCCGGCCGCGATGCCGATAAGCTCGGTTCCCTGAAATGAGAAGCCGACAATCATCGCCACGCCAATCATCGCCGCAAAGCCGCCCGCGAACGGCGCATCGTCGACAACCCAGTTGCTCCAGCCCGCAGGCTGTGCGCCTTTGAAGATGCCGAAGATCATCATCACGCCGACAATAATGAAGATAATGACGGTGGCGACTTTGATCAGCGAAAACCAGTATTCCGCCTCGCCAAAGCCTTTTACCGAAATCCAGTTCAGCAGGAACATGATCCCGAGGAACAGCGCGCTCCAGATCCAGCCGGGCGCGTCCGGGAACCAGTAGGTCATCACCAGCTGAGCGGCAACGAGGTCAACGGCGATGGTCACCGCCCAGTTGTACCAGTAGTTCCAGCCCAGCGCGAAGCCAAAACCTTCCTCGACGTAATTTTGCCCATAGGTAGCAAAAGAGCCGGAGACCGGCATAAACGCCGCCAGCTCGCCGAGGCTGGTCATCAGGAAATAAACCATCAGGCCGATGAGAATATAGGAGAGCAGCGCCCCGCCTGGGCCTGCCTGAGAAATCGTTGCGCCAGAGGCAACAAAAAGACCTGTACCTATGGAACCGCCAATAGCGATCATGGTCAAGTGGCGCGCCTTCAGTTCACGACGTAAACCGGGCGCTTCTGTGGTTTTAGTATCCGAAACCATGTGAAAATGCTATCCATCCAAAAAACGAGGCGAGATTGTAGCAGAGAGTCTGTGATCCATCCGATACAAATGCAAAGTTATAAGAGAGCTTCATGATCGACTGCCGATTATTAGTAAAGAACAAATCCGCCATTAGCACAAATAAATGCACAAACCAGAGGGATATCGGGCAAACTTCCGCGAAATTCCACGGAAGGAACCGACGATGAAACGCAAGAACAAGCGCAAACGCCGCACCATGTCGCTCGCTGAGGGAGTCTACGCAGCTTGCTTTTGCTTCATTCTTTTTATCATTGGCTTCTATCAAAGCATCAAGATTATTGAAGAGTGGTACTTCCGTCCGGATTATATTGTCGACAGCGCCGACTCGCTCTTCTCCGGCATCCTCTTTCTCGGTCTGGCACTGCTGATGGCGCTGATTGCCGCCTGCACCGCCAACGGTACGCCTGGCGAGCGCTACGCCACGCTCCTGTTTTTGTTCTTTATTGCGATGGGGCCGGTGTGGTCTGTCAGCCTTTATGTCCTGCAATACGTCACTATTGAGCACTATAAAAGCCCACAGTTTGGCGTGTGTATCAGCAAAGGCGGCCATGGGGCCACGTATATGTACGTCAGGAATAGCCGCTGGTGCCAGCATTTTGGCTACACCATTATCAGGCCATCGCCCGATGAGCGAGGGAGCAATTGATGCGCAAAGTGCAATCGCCGCCTCAGTATGACTGGCCGGTCTGGGTCGGCGTTTCGCTGATTTGCCCTCTGCTTGCTTTGTGCTCTCTTTAACTGGCAGGCGACTATTTCACGCTACTCAGGCTGCCACGGGCGCCGGATTTCTGTTCGCAGAATATTTTAAAAGCAAACTTTGTCTGCCTGGGGCCTGCGCTGCTGATATTGAGCATAGAGGGAAATAAAAAACTCTTTTTCCCCCAGGCTGCGCCGCTACCTTTTGCAACCCCTATCGTCAGGTCTTGCCTTTACCTGACGCCGCTATTGCTGCTCACCGCAAATACACTGATTCTGGTTTTACATTTCACCCTTTTTAGCCCTGACCGCTATATTCGCTGCTGGGAACCTTATCCATGGGGAACATGGTATTACGCGAAAACAGCGGATATTTGCGTTCAACACGGGCTGGCGCCGGTGCAAAACCTCGCGTATCAGGTTGCGATCTCGCAATAGCTCAGGAAACGCTGTAATGCCTTGGAAATATGCTTCTGGCGGTGATGAATACGCCACAGGGTGCGGGTTAAGCGCGGCAGCGGAATCTTCAGCGCCACCAGCGATCCCACTTCAAGCTGCTCCGCAACCACGCGTCGCGACAGGCAGCTAATGCCCAGACCATGGCGCACCGCGTGCTTGATGGCTTCCGAATTACCCAGTTCCATTCCAAGATGAAATGCCGGTAGATGCGATAATAATAAATAGTCGACAATTTCCCGGGTCCCGGAGCCGTGCTCGCGTAGAATCCACGGCGCCTCCGCCAGCCGTTGCAGCGTCACCTCCCGTTCCAGCAGCGGTGAATCCGGCGCGGCAAAGACCACCAGTTCATCTTCCAGCCAGGGTTCGGCGATAATATCCGCCGCGTGGCAGGGACCTTCAATCAACCCGATATCCACCCGCAGATCGGCCACCGCGTTGATCACGTCCTGGCTATTGCCCACGCTCAGCTCCAGCGGTAAATCCGGCAGGTCGCGTCGATAGCGCGCAATGATCTCCGGCAAGATATAGTTGCCGATGGTGCTGCTGGCGTAGACGCGAATCGCGCCGTTGTCGCCGCGAAACAGCTGCTCTATCTCCAGCGCCCGCTCCAGTAGCGCCAGCGCCCGCGGATAGAGCAGCCTGCCGTGTTCGTTGACCACCAGCCTTTTCCCGACGCGGTCAAACAGCTGCACTCCCAACTGCCCTTCAAGATCGGTCAGCGCGGCGCTGACCGCCGACTGCGACAGCGCCAGCATTTGCGAGGCCTGGGTCGACGACCCGCTTTTCAGAACTTCAGCAAAAACTTCCAGCTGCCGTAGCGTGATATGCATGATTTTTCCTGCCTTTATAGACGACCCGGCATTCGCGGCTAAGGCTTATACACATCGTGCTCACACCGCGAAACCGCTCGTTTACCACTTATTACGATTAATTATAAATATATAATCAATTTTATATTTAAACCAGCGCGTCGTATGCTTTTCCCAGACAAAGGAGAAGGTTATGACAGCACTCACTTTACCGACTAAACATCGCCCATTGCGGCACTTTGCACCTGGACTGGCGCTGACCGCCCTGCTCACCGGCGCAGCGCTGTGGGCCGGTAGTTTTCCGGCAATCGCTGGCGCGGGCTTCAGCGCCCTTACGTTGGCCATTTTGTTCGGCATGGTCATCGGTAACACGGTTTACCCGAAAATCTGGCAGCCCTGCGACGGCGGCGTACTCTTTGCCAAACAGCACCTACTGCGCCTCGGCATCATTCTATACGGCTTTCGCCTGACGTTCGCCCAGATTGCCGACGTTGGCGTCAGCGGTATCGTGATTGATGTGCTGACGCTTTCCAGCACCTTTTTTATCGCCTGTTTTCTTGGGCAAAAGGTTTTCGGCCTCGATAAACATACCAGTTGGCTGATTGGCGCCGGTAGCAGCATTTGCGGCGCGGCAGCGGTCCTGGCGACGGAACCGGTCGTCAAAGCGGAAGCCAGCAAAGTGACGGTCGCCGTGGCCACGGTGGTGATTTTCGGTACCATTGCTATCTTCCTGTACCCGGCAGTTTATCCTTTCCTGGCGCACTGGTTTACGCCGGAGGCCTACGGCATCTATATGGGTTCGACGATGCATGAGGTTGCCCAGGTTGTCGCCGCCGGCCACGCCGTAAGTCCGGATGCGGAAAACGCGGCGGTGATTGCAAAAATGCTGCGCGTGATGATGCTGGCTCCGTTCCTGCTGTTCCTTGCCGCTCGCGTGAAGCAATTAGCCCCGGCAAACGGCGGCGAGAAAAGCAAAATCACCATTCCGTGGTTTGCGATCCTGTTTATTCTGGTGGCGGTATTTAACTCCTTCCACCTGCTGCCGAAAGCGGTAGTTGATATGCTGGTGACCCTGGATACCGTGCTGCTGGCGATGGCGATGGCTGCCCTCGGCCTGACCACCCACGTCAGCGCGCTGAAAAAAGCCGGCGCTAAACCGCTGCTGATGGCGCTGATGCTCTTTGTCTGGCTGATTGTCGGCGGCGGCGCGATTAACCTTGCTATCCACAGTCTGATGGCCTGAGCCTCCTCAATACTCAGGTTGTATTAAGGATGATGTAACTCTCCGGCTAAGCCGCTATCATTACCCTCCCCCCAGCGGCTTAACTGGAGTTTTTTTATGAAATACATTGGAGCGCACGTCAGCGCCTCCGGCGGCGTAGCCAATGCCGCCATTCGCGCAGCCGAAATCGGCGCGACCGCATTTGCCCTCTTCACCAAAAACCAGCGCCAGTGGCGCGCCGCGCCTTTGAGCGACGACACCATTGCTGAATTTAAAGCCGCCTGCGAGAAGCATCATTTCGGCCCGGGACAAATTCTGCCGCACGACAGCTATCTGATTAACCTCGGCCATCCGGTTGCGGACGCGCTGGAAAAATCCCGCGATGCCTTTATTGATGAACTCTCCCGCTGCCAGCAGCTCGGCCTGACGCTGCTCAATTTTCATCCGGGTAGTCATCTGCAGCAAATTCCAGAAGACGAATGCCTGGCGCGCATTGCCGAGTCCATTAACATCGCGCTGGCCAAAACCGAAGGCGTGACGGCGGTCATTGAAAACACCGCCGGCCAGGGCAGTAACCTGGGGTTTAAGTTTGAACATCTGGCAGCCATCATCGATGGCGTGGAAGATAAATCGCGCGTCGGCGTGTGCATTGATACCTGCCACGCCTTCGCCGCCGGCTACGACCTGCGTAGCGCCGAAGAGTGTGAAAAAACCTTCGCTGATTATGAACGGATTGTCGGTTTTCAGTATCTGCGCGGTATGCATCTGAACGATGCGAAAAGCACGTTCGGCAGCCGCGTTGACCGCCACCACAGCCTGGGTGAAGGCAATATCGGCCACGATGCCTTCCGCTGGATAATGCAGGATAGCCGCTTTGACGGTATCCCGCTGATCCTGGAAACGATCAATCCTGATATCTGGGCGGAAGAGATCGCCTGGCTGCGGGCGCAGCAGACGGAAGAGGCCGTGGTCTGATATGAACGACAGGGAAAAGCAGATCCTCAAAATTTTGCGGCGCAATCCGCTGATTCAGCAGCATGAGATTGCCGATATTCTGCAGATTAGCCGCTCCCGCGTAGCCGCGCATATTATGGACCTCACGCGTAAGGGGGCTATCAAGGGCAAAGGCTACATCCTTACCGAGCAGGAGTATTGCGTCTCGCTGGGCGCGGTGAATATGGATATCCGCGGCATTGCCGATATTCATTATCCCCAACCGGTCTCCAACCCGGGCAATATCCAGTGCTCCGCCGGCGGAGTGGCGCGGAACATCGCGCATAATCTGGCGCTGCTGGGCCGCGATGTGCATCTGATTTCCGCCGTCGGCAGCGACTTTTACGGCGAAACGTTGCTTGAGCAGACCCGACAAGCCGGGGTTAACGTGCAAAGCTGTATCCGCCTGCACGGTCACAATACCGCCACCTATCTCTCCATCGCCAATCCGCAGGAAGAGACGGTGCTGGCGATTAACGATACGCATATCTTACAGTCGCTCACCCCGCAGCTGCTGAATCAATATCGGGATCTGCTGACCCATGCCGGCGTCATCCTGGTCGATTGTAATTTAACGGAGCCGTTGCTGGAGTGGGTATTTACGCTGGCCAACGCTATTCCGGTATTTGTTGATACCGTGGCGGAGTTTAAAGCGCACCGCATTCGCCCGTGGCTGGGAAAGATCCATACCCTCAAGCCGACGCTGCGCGAACTGCAGATCCTCTGGGGAGAACCCATTGAAAACGAGGCCGATCGCGATCGCGCGTTAGCCTGGCTGCACGAAAGGGGAACGCGGCGCGTGGTAATTTGCTCGGAAGACGATTCCGTTTTCTGTAGCGAAGCCGGCGGTGAACGTTTTCAGATGAAGCTACCGGGCCATACCACGATAGACAGCTTTGGCGCCGACGATGCGCTGATGGCCGGGCTGCTTTATAGCTATCTTGACGGCAGCGATTTCAAAGAGAGCGTCGCTTTCGCCATGGCCTGCACCGCCATTACCCGCGCCAGCGACAGCATCAACAACCCTTCTTTATCCGTTGATAACGCGCTCAATTTACTTCCCAGCCTATAGCATCGCGCACCGCAGGCGCGGTGCGCGCGCTGTTTTATGCCAGACCGATAAAGAACCCGGCAATGGTGGCGCTCATCAGGTTAGAGAGCGTGGCCGCCGCCAGAGCGCGCAGCCCAAGCTGAGCAATTTCCGGCGCGCGCTGCGGTGAAATAGCCGAAAATGCCCCGACAACCACACCTATTGAGCCAAAGTTGGCGAAACCGCACAGCGCAAACGAGATAATCGCAACGGTTTTCACGTCCAGGGTACCGCCGGTTTGCAGATAAGGCGAAAAGTTGAGGTAGGCGACGAATTCGTTTATCGCCAGCTTTTGGCCAATCAGGCTTCCCGCCAGCGTCGCATCGCTCCAGTCAACGCCCATAATCCACGCCAGAGGCGCGAGCAGGAAACCGAAAATACCCTCCAGCGTGGCGTGACCGTAGCCAAACCAGCCGCCAATGCCGCCGATAATACCGTTCAGCAACGCGATGATCGCCACAAACGCCATCACCACCGTTGCCACCCCGGCGGCAATTTTCAGCCCGGTCATCGCCCCGGATGCTGCCGCCTCGATAATGCTTTTCGGCGGCGTCTCGGTGAAGGAGAGATTATCGAAAGTGACCCGGGAGGCTTCGGTTGCCGGGCTCAGCATACGAGCAAACAGAATCCCGCCGGGAATAGCCATCAGTGAAGCGGCTAACAGATAATCGATCGGTACGCCCATGCCGGCATAGCCGATCATCATCGACCCGGCGATCGACGCCATCCCGCTACAAATGGCGGTAAACAGCTCATTGCGGTTGAGACGGTCGATAAAGGGTTTGACGATCGCCGGGATCTCATTTTGGCCAAGAAAAATGGTGGTCACGGCGACAAAGGACTCAATCTTGCTGATATTCAGCGCTTTCTGGAAGATACCGCCGAGAATCCGGATCAGCAGACCCATCACGCCGATGTAGTAAAGCAGGCTTATTAGCGCGGTGACAAAAATGATGGCGGGCAGCACGCGGAAGGCGAAGATAAAACCCGCGCCGTCAAACAGCACATCCATTTTCGGACCGACAAGCGATCCAAAAATAAACGCGCTTCCGGCGTCGCTGTAGGACATGACTTTATGTACCCCGAGCGCCGCCTGTTCCACCAGCCACTTGCCCGGCGGGAAATAGAGCATCACTCCGCCAATCACGATCTGCAGCAGCAGTGCGGCCCCTACGGTTCTGATACTGATGCGTTTTTTATTTTCTGACAGCGCAAAGGCGATGGCCAGCAATACCACCATCCCCTAAAGACTTCTCATGATGTCCATAATGATATCCTTAACTGGTGGAAAAACCG
>OKCJ01000136.1_pt1 | contig 10463 bp, 11 predicted proteins | sample 1609971 | NCBI WGS metagenome assembly OKCJ01 (sample SAMN04436604, study PRJEB24849) | human gut metagenome | biome: human gut; feature: NICU; material: stool | host: Homo sapiens | place: USA: Saint Louis, MO | collected 2009-12-11
CAGCCAGAAAGAGTTCAGCATGTCGTCATTTGCAGCTTTATTAATTTGGATACCAGTTATCATTTTATGCCTCCCAGGCAGTGTTTGTTCGATTATTGGCCTTCGCGGCCAATTGGTAAAACCATTGTTGTATGAGTGTATATATATCAGCCGGGCATCCGGCATTCTTTGATTTAAATCAACAAAAACCCCATCACAAAAGTGGGTATAGGCAGATATTATTGTTTTACATCAAGTTACGCTACATCCTTCAGCAAAAAAATTTGTAAGTTTTCAATTTTTTTTGCACAAAGAACGCCAGTGGGATGGCGCAAATTTTGTGTTGTAGAAAGATGCAGTTAAGCTATGGCAATGACACTTTGCAGGAGAGCAAAATGACCACCCCATTAACCTGGCACGATGTGCTGGCAGAAGAGAAGCAGCAACCCTGGTTTGTTAATACCTTAAAAACGGTTGCTGAAGAGCGGCAATCGGGCATCACTATCTATCCTCCACAAAAAGACGTTTTCAACGCGTTTCGCTATACCGAGCTAAGCGACGTCAAAGTGGTGATCCTCGGTCAGGATCCCTACCACGGACCAGGCCAGGCACACGGTCTTGCCTTCTCTGTTTTACCGGGCGTTGCGACCCCTCCTTCTCTGCTGAACATGTATAAAGAGCTGGAAGGCACGATCCCGGGCTTTCAGCGCCCAAATCATGGTTATCTCGAAAGCTGGGCGCGTCAGGGGGTTTTGCTGCTTAATACCGTATTAACGGTACGCGCCGGGCAAGCGCACTCTCATGCTAGTCTCGGATGGGAAACCTTTACCGATAAAGTGATTTCACTGATTAACCAGCATCGGGAAGGGGTTGTATTTTTGCTGTGGGGTTCACATGCGCAAAAGAAAGGCGCGATTATCGATCGCCAGCGCCATTGCGTGCTCAAAGCGCCGCATCCGTCACCGCTCTCCGCGCACCGCGGCTTCTTCGGCTGTAATCATTTCGTCCTGGCGAATGAATGGCTGGCTGAACGCGGCGAAGCGCCTATTGACTGGCTACCCCGGCTGCCGGCTGAGAGCGAATAAAGCAGACCAGTGTTAAAAATCAATCACCACCTCCCAGGAGGTGATTTAGGGATGACAATGTAAATGCCAGCATTACGCTGGCATTTATCGTTCTGCGACAAGCTATCAAGCTTTGTTCTGTCGCCACCATTCTGCCAGCAGCACGCCGGTTGCCACGGAAACGTTCAGGCTTTCAACGTTGCCGGTGCCTTCGATAGCAATATTCAGATCGGCGCTGGAGATAGCGGCATCAGACAGACCGTCGCTCTCCTGCCCTAATACCAGCACCATCTTCTTCGGCAACTCGGCTTTAAACAGCGGAGTCCCGTTATGGCTGGAAGTTGAAACAATCGCGTAGCCCGCTTTACGGAAGCGCTCAAGCGTATCGATAAAGCTGTCGCCCGTAATCGGTTCAACGTGTTCTGCCCCGCCTTCGGCGGTACGAATCGCGGCACCGGACTCCATAACGCCAGCATCCTGCACAATTACGCCCTTAACGCCGAAGTGCGCGCAGCTGCGCATGATGGCGCCAAGGTTGTGCGGGTTGCCGACATCTTCCAGCGCCAGCACGCAATCTTCAGCGTCGGCTTTCGCCACCCACTGCTCAACAGAGGTGCCATGACGTTTTTTAATCAAGAAGCAAACTCCGCCGTGGTGTTCAGTGCCGGACGCTTTCGCCAGCTCTGCTTCATCAACGACGTGATAAGCTTTACGGTTAGCCGCCATCCAGCGCAGGGCTTCTTTGAAGCGCGGAGTCACGCTCTGGATAAACCAGGCGCGCACAATAGCGTCCGGACGGCTTTGGAAAAGCGCCTGGCAGGCATTTTCGCCGTAAACACGGGTCTCTTCCGCGCGTTGGCGACGCAGCACTTCAGGATCGATAAAGCTTTTTCCGCTGATCCCGCCGTGATCCGCTTTTACCGGCGTCTCATCACCCGGCGCGCGGGATACGGTACGCCACGGAGAGGAACCCTCACCGCCGAAGCCTTCACGCTTGCGATCGTCACGTTTACGATCGCCACCGCGGCTGTCTCTTTCATCGCGCGCAGGGCGGTTACGACCGTCAACACGAGACTTTCCTGGGCGTCCCCCACCTTTCCCGGTACGCGGGTTATGGGTACGTCGGTCAGAATCATCATCACTGCGGACATACATCACTTTGACCTTGCCGCTTTTATTTTTCAGTTCGTCGTCGCTCATTCATTTTCTCCACCTGCGCTGCGCGAAGCGCGCAGATTACCCGATGTGCCATCACTTAGCCATTATTTCATTTAAAAGCCTGAGTCTATCGTAATCATTGAATAAAACTCATTGTCCTTTATTAGTACTGCATCGATAATATGTAACATTACAGAAACAAATCGGCCACGTGCCGCGCTGCAACCCATAACCAGAGGTTAGTTATGAATACCGTTTGTGCCAGTTGTCAGGCTCTGACCCGCATCCCCGACGATCGTAGCGCTGATGGCGCGAAATGCGGGCGCTGCGGCCACGATCTTTTTGACGGCGATGTGATCAACGCGACCGGGGCAACGCTGGATAAACTGCTGAAGGACGATCTGCCCGTTGTCGTTGATTTCTGGGCGCCGTGGTGCAGCCCCTGCCGTAACTTTGCGCCCATTTTCGAAGATGTGGCTGAAGAGCGCAGCGGCGAAATGCGGTTCGTGAAAGTGAATACCGAAATGGAACGCGAACTGAGCGCCCGCTTCCGCATCCGCAGTATCCCGACCATTATGATGTTCAAAAATGGCGAAGTCATCGACATGCTGAACGGCGCCGTACCAAAAGCGCCTTTCGATAGCTGGTTGAACGAAGCCGGCCAGCAATAAACCCGACGGGGCACCGCTTGTGCCCCGTTTTTACCTCTGCGACAATGGCGTTTTTTCTTAGCGATCCCCATGACTGATAACGCCGTCCTTCGCCTTCGCGCCGAACGTCTCGCGCGCGCCACCCGGCCTTTTCTTGCTCGCGGCAACCGTATTCACCGCTGCCAGCGCTGTTTGCTGCCGTTGAAACAGTGCCTCTGCGCGACCCTTAATCCCGTTGCCGCCACCAGCCGTTTTTGCCTGGTGATGTTCGATACCGAGCCAATGAAGCCCAGCAATACCGGACGCCTGATTGCCGATATCCTGCCGGATACGGAAGCCTTTCAATGGTCGCGAACCGAACCGCCGCAGGCGCTTCTCGATCTCGTTGCCGACGCGAGATATCAGCCAATGGTGGTTTTTCCGGCCTCCTATGCCAGCGCCGGGCGCCGGGTACTTGACGCACCGCTTCCCGGCAAACCTCCGCTGTTTATTATGCTCGACGGCACCTGGCCCGAGGCGCGAAAAATGTTCCGCAAAAGTCCCTGGCTTGATGCGCTGCCGATGATTTCCGTTGATCTGTCCCGCGTCTCCGCTTATCGCCTGCGAGAAGCCCATGCAGAAGGCCAATACTGTACCGCTGAAGTCGCCATAGCGCTGCTGGATCTTGCGGGGGATGTCACCGCAGCCAGCGCCCTTGGCGATCATTTCAGCTTATTCAGAAAGCGCTATCTGGCAGGAAAAACGCAGCATAAGGGCGGTATCACAGCACAACTGACAGAAAACGTTTAAAATCATTCGGTCACTGGGGATCAAAGGAGACCGGAATGAGCCAACGAGGCCTCGAAGCATTGCTGCGGCCGAAATCGATCGCCGTTATCGGCGCATCAATGAAACCACAGCGCGCCGGTTATCTGATGATGCGCAACCTGCTGGCTGGCGGATTTAACGGCCCTGTCCTTCCCGTTACGCCGGCGTGGAAAGCGGTTCAGGGCGTACTGGCCTGGCCTGACGTCAACAGCCTGCCCTTTACCCCCGATCTCGCGGTGCTTTGCACCAATGCCCGAAGAAACCTTGAGCTTCTGGAAGCGTTGGGGCAAAAAGGGTGTAAGACCTGCATTATTCTCTCTTCCCTACCCGAACAGTATCCCGCGCTGCTTGAATGCGGCGCCCGCTATCAAATGCGCCTGCTCGGGCCGAATAGTCTCGGCCTGCTTGCGCCCTGGCAGGGCCTTAACGCCAGCTTTTCGCCGGTTCCTATCCATCGCGGTAAACTGGCGTTTATTTCGCAATCGGCGGCCGTATCCAACACCATCCTCGACTGGGCCCAGCAGCGCGAAATGGGGTTTTCTTACTTTATCGCGCTCGGCGATAGCCTGGATATCGACGTTGATGACCTGCTCGATTTCCTTGCTCGCGACAGTAAAACCAGCGCTATTCTGCTCTATCTTGAACACCTTAGCGACGCCCGTCGCTTTGTCTCCGCGGCCCGTAGCGCATCGCGCAATAAGCCTATCCTGGTGATCAAAAGCGGGCGTAGTCCGGCGGCGCAAAAGCTGCTGCACGTCAATTCCGGTATGGATCCGGCCTGGGACGCCGCTATTCAGCGCGCGGGTTTGTTGCGGGTTCAGGATACTCACGAACTGTTCTCTGCGGTGGAAACCCTCAGCCATATGCGCCCACTGCGCGGCGAGAAACTCATGATTATCAGTAACGGCGCAGCGCCGGCTGCGCTGGCGCTGGATGAGCTTTGGCTGCGCAACGGCAAACTTGCCGCTCTCAGCGAAGAGACCAGCGATCTTCTCCGCCAGGCGTTGCCTGAAACCATGGATATCGCTAACCCACTGGATCTCCGCGATGACGCCAGTAGCGAGCACTACCTCAAAGCGCTGAACGTGCTGCTGGATAGCCATGATTACGACGCGCTGCTGGTGATCCATTCACCCAGCGCGGCTGCTCCGGGGACGGAAAGCGCGCTGGCGCTGATTGACGCCCTGAAGCGCCACCCGCGCGGTAAATACGTTACGGTTCTGCCTAACTGGTGCGGTGAGTTTTCATCGCAAGAGGCGCGTCGTCTGTTTAGCGATGCGGGACTACCGACCTATCGTACCCCCGAAGGGACGATAACCGCGTTTATGCATATGGTGGAATACCGGCGTAACCAGAAGCAGCTCAGAGAGACCCCGGTACTGCCAGTCTCATTAGCCACTAACACAGCCGAAGCGCATAGTCTGTTACAACGCGCAATCAATGAAGGCGCCACCACGCTGGATACCCATGAAGTGAGTCCCGTTCTGCACGCTTACGGTATTCATACTCTACCGACGTGGATTGCCGCGGATAGCGCCGAGGCCGTGCATATCGCCGAACAGATAGGTTACCCCGTCGCGCTCAAGCTCCGCTCGCCAGACATCCCCCATAAGTCGGAAGTCCAGGGGGTCATGCTTTACCTACGTACGGCTACCGAGGTACAGCAGGCCGCGGACGCGATTATCGATCGCGTTAAAATGACCTGGCCGCAGGCGCGTATTCACGGACTGCTGGTGCAAAGCATGGCCAATCGAGCCGGGGCGCAGGAGCTGCGGGTCGTCGTCGAGCACGATCCGGTTTTTGGACCGCTGATCATGCTGGGCGAAGGCGGCGTCGAATGGCGAGCAGAAGATCAGGCCGCCGTCGCACTCCCGCCGCTCAATATGAACCTTGCGCGCTACCTGGTCATCCAGGCCATCAAAAGCAAAAAAGTGCGCGGGCGCAGCGCGCTGCGTCCGCTCGATATTCCCGGCCTGAGTCAGCTACTGGTACAGGTATCGAATTTGATCGTCGACTGCCCGGAAATCCAGCGCCTCGATATCCACCCTCTGCTGGCTTCCGGTCACGAGTTTACCGCCCTTGACGTCACGTTAACTCTTGCGCCGTTCACTGGCGATAGTGAAAGCCGCCTGGCCATCCGCCCTTATCCGCAGCAGCAGGAGGAGTGGGTGGAGATGAAGAATGGCGAACGCTGCCTTTTCCGTCCCATACTCCCGGAAGATGAGCCGCAGCTGCTGGCCTTTATCGCGCAAGTCACGAAGGAAGATCTTTATTATCGTTACTTCAGCGAAATCAACGAATTTACTCACGATGATTTAGCTAACATGACGCAGATCGACTACGATCGAGAAATGGCCTTTGTTGCCGTGCGCACGACGGCTGAAGGGAATGAGATCCTCGGCGTGACGCGAGCGATCTCCGACCCGGATAACATCGATGCCGAGTTTGCCGTACTGGTGCGCTCTGATTTAAAGGGTATGGGTTTAGGCCGTAAGCTACTGGAAAAGCTCATTGCCTATACGCAAAGTCACGGTCTGCAGCGGCTGAATGGCATTACTATGCCTAATTATTAAGGCATGATTGGACTCGCCAGAAAGCTAGGATTCTCAGTTGATATTCAGCTTGAAGATGGAATTGTCAGTTTGTCTCTACAGCTTGTATCTGAGCAATTACAATCGGCTGGCCGCAATTGTTGACTACTTTAACGGGTAGTAATGGTATTATTGCCCGCTTACGTCGTCTGCATGGTACAGAAGACCCTTCAATAAACAGAGAAGAAACGCACTGTGATGTTGTCAAAATTTAAACGCAATAAACATCAACAACACCTTGCCCAACTCCCTAAGCTTTCTCAGTCAGTTGATGATATCGAGTTCTTTTACGCTCCGGCAGATTTTCGGCAAGCGTTACTGGCCAGGATAGCTCAAGCCACCCAGCGTATTTGTATCATTGCGCTCTATCTGGAACAGGATGATGGCGGTAAAGGAATTTTGCAGGCGCTGTACGACGCTAAGCGTCAGCGTCCAGAGTTAGATGTCCAGGTGCTGGTTGACTGGCATCGTGCCCAGCGCGGGCGTATTGGCGTCGCCGCGTCAAACACCAACGCCGACTGGTATTGCCGCATGGCGCAGGAGAACCCTGGCGTCGATATCCCGGTTTATGGCGTTCCGGTCAATACCCGGGAAGCTCTCGGCGTCCTCCATTTCAAAGGCTTTATCATTGATGATTGCGTTCTCTACAGCGGCGCCAGTCTGAACGACGTTTACCTGCATCAGCACGATAAGTATCGTTATGATCGCTACCAGTGCATTCGCAACGCGAAAATGGCCGATGTGATGTTTGACTGGGTTACGAACAACCTGGTGCAAGGTCGCGGCGTTAACCGCCTTGATAAGGCCGATCGCCCAAAAAGCCCGGAAATCAAGAATGAAATCCGCCAGTACCGCCAGGAGCTGCGCGATAGCCGCTACCATTTCCCAGGCTATGCCGACGAAGAACAGCTGTCGGATACCCCTCTAGTTGGCCTGGGCAAGACGAGCCTGCTGAATAAAACCATTTTCCATCTGATGCCCTGCGCTGAACATAAGCTGACTATCTGCACCCCCTATTTCAACCTGCCGGCTCTGCTGGTACGTAATATCATTCAGCTGTTGCGGAGTGGCAAAAAAGTCGAAATTATCGTCGGCGATAAAACCGCCAATGATTGCTATATTCCGGAAGATCAGCCATTTAAAATTATCGGCGCGCTGCCCTATCTTTATTAAATTAATCTGCGGCGCTTCCTGAGCCGTCTGCAGTATTACGTGAATACTGACCAGCTCATTGTCCGTTTATGGAAGGATGATGATAACAGCTATCACCTGAAAGGCATGTGGGTTGATGATGAGTGGATGCTACTGACCGGCAATAACCTGAACCCGCGCGCATGGCGGCTGGATTTGGAAAACGCGATTCTTATCCACGATCCAAAGCATCAGCTTGGTGCCATGCGCGAAAAAGAACTCAGCCTCATCCGTAAACATACCACGATCGTTAAGCACTATCGCGATCTACAAAGTATTGCCGACTATCCGATAATAGTACGCAAACTGATCAGACGCCTGCGACGTATTCGAATCGACCGCCTTATCAGCCGTATTCTTTGAATTTCCGCCCCGCTCAGCGGGGCTTTTTCCTGGAATTTGTATGCGCAATATCATGCTTATTGCCCCGCTGTTACTACTGCCCGGCTGCAGCCATATGGCCAATGATTCATGGAGCGGTCAGGACAAAGCCCAGCACTTCCTCGCCTCCGCGATGCTTTCTGCCGCAGGTAACGCATATGCCCAGCATCAAGGCTATAGTCGCGACCGGAGCGGCGCTATTGGCTTTATGTTTTCCGTGAGCTTAGGGGCATCGAAGGAGCTATGGGACAGCCGCCCGTCGGGGAGCGGCTGGAGCTGGAAAGATTTCGCCTGGGATGTGGCAGGCGCCACAACCGGCTATGCGGTATGGCAGCTGGCACATCAATAAATCTACAAGCGCAGCCCTTTACCTTTACGATGCAGCGTCAGAGAGACCAGAAAAGCAATCGCCCCCATGACGGTCACGTACCAGTAAAAAGCGTGCTCAATTCCCACAGATTTTAGCGACAGTGCGACATACTCGGCCGAGCCGCCGAATAGCGCATTGGCTACAGCGTAAGAAAGCCCAACGCCCAGAGCACGTACCTGGGCCGGAAACATTTCCGCCTTCAGAATGCCGCTGATTGAGGTGTAGAAACTGACGATCAGCAGGGCGCATATCACCAGAGCAAACGCCGCATACGGCGAACTCACGTTTTGTAGCGCATTAAGAATCGGCACGGTAAAGAGGGTGACCAACGCGCCAAAACAGAGCATTGAGGTACGACGGCCAATCTTGTCCGAGAGGGCGCCAAAAAGCGGCTGAACCAGCATATAAACAAATAAAGCAGCGGTCATAATCATGCTGGCGGTGCCCGCTGTCATACCCGCGGTATTGACCAGATATTTTTGCATATAAGTGGTGAAGGTATAAAAGCTTAACGACCCGGCGGCAGTAAAGCCCAGTACCATAATAAATGCCTTGCGGTTACGCCAGAGCCCTTTGAACGAACCAGCTTCTTTTAACGCGCGCGTTTCCTGCTTAGAAGTTTCGTCCAACTGGCGTCGCAGCCACAAGGCCACGATAGCCAGGACTGCGCCAAGGGCAAACGGAATACGCCATCCCCAGGCATGAAGATCTTCATCACTGAGGATCTGTTGTAATGCAACAACAACCAGCACCGCCAGAAGTTGACCACCAATCAGCGTGACGTACTGAAATGAGGCATAGAACCCTTTCTTACCTTCTACGGCAACTTCGCTCATATAGGTGGCGCTGGTACCGTATTAACCCCCGACGGATAATCCCTGGAATAAACGTGCAAGCAGAAGCAGAGCCGGAGCCCAGGTTCCTATCGTTGCATAACCCGGCAGGCAGGCTATCACCAGTGAACCAAAACACATCATGCATACGGAAATCAGCATAGAAGTTTTGCGTCCACGACGATCAGCAATGCGCCCGAATATCCATCCGCCGATTGGACGCATCAGAAAACCGGCAGCAAACACTCCTGCCGTTTGTAACAATTGGGTTGTGGTATTCCCGGAAGGAAAGAAGATGTGCGCGAAATAGAGTGAGCAAAATGAATAGACATAAAAATCAAACCATTCCACCAGATTCCCTGACGATGCCCCAACAATGGCCCATATACGGCGCCGGGTATCGGCATGTTCCAGCGATTCACGTTCGCTAATACTGCTTTCTGTCATTGTAATTCTGCTCCAGCAAAGACTGCAATCTGCCTCATCGGGTGTCCCCGCGCCATCATGCAAATCAGTTAGTAAATCAAATGTTATATAATTGTTATTTTTTAGTTTGTGATGCTATTCACATTTTTTTTCGTAATGTATCTTTTCGCGATTAAAAGTAGATTCTTAAGGATTAACAAAGTGAAATATGGTGAAGATCGGGCAATACAGTTTTTTATATAGGCTAAATCACGGTAAATATTTATGCGGGGCGAGGAACATTGAGGTTGAAAATTACCCCCATTGAGCCTGATGTTTCTTTTTTCTCTGGAGATAATCTTCATCCTGCCGAAGTTTATCCCACCATTGTTTAAAGACTGCCGCAGCTGCTGCCTTAACAGGATCATTACCACGTGGATTCAGGCAGCCATCCTTTGCATATTTTTTACCACCTTTGTAATTGGCATAACGCCTTGCCCGGGTGTAGCCCATCTGAATAAATTTTCGTGCCATATCCATACCAACGAAATCATTCTGCTGTCGATAAAACTCGAAGAGCTGATAAATTTCCCTGGCAGATTCAGTCGCGGATGCTTCATCTTTATAGCGCCAGTAGGGAAGGATTTCGCTTTTATAGGGCTCAACCAACAACACGCCCTGTTCGCCTCTTCCTACCTGATAGAGCTCCGGGTGCTGGCGAAAATCGATGCAGGAAAAGTCTTGCTGGTAATTAAAAGGCTTAATGGCCATTATTTTCTCTCATGCCCACAGGTACATATTATAAGCCTGGTACATAAGTCTGGAATGTGGAGAGGGAATTACTCTGGATCTTATACAGGGAGACAGCATAAATCCGGCAGGATTCATGAGGGATATTGGATACAGGGAGAACGATATCCGACAGTTTCAGACGACTAAAACGCAAAAAGCCCATCCGTCAGGATGGGCTCTTCACTTGTTTGATGCCTGGCAGTTCCCTACTCTCACATGGGGAGACCCCACACTACCATCGG
>OKCJ01000137.1_pt1 | contig 10307 bp, 10 predicted proteins | sample 1609971 | NCBI WGS metagenome assembly OKCJ01 (sample SAMN04436604, study PRJEB24849) | human gut metagenome | biome: human gut; feature: NICU; material: stool | host: Homo sapiens | place: USA: Saint Louis, MO | collected 2009-12-11
TGCTCGAGCGTGAATTTTCAGAAGAGCTTATTCATTTATACCAGCGTTAATTAATATCAATATTTAGCTACTGTACCCGGATTAAATAAACCAGCTTATCCTTGCGGGATAGCTATTATCTAAATATATAAATTACTAAAAGCGAGATAATGATGAAAACTGTAAAAATACTGCCATTAACCATGGCGGTCGTCGCCGCGCTGTGCCCAGTTTCCGTATTTGCACAAGAGTTTACTCAGGAACAGATCGACGCCATTGTCGCCAAAGCCGTCGATAAAGCCCTGGCCGAACGCCAGGCGAAAATCGATGCCGCCGCCGATAAAAAAGTGGATGTCATTACCAACCCGCAGACCACCGCAGCCACGCCGGATATGGCGATCCCCTTCGGCCTGAAGTTCAGCGGCTACGCCCGCTACGGCGCGCAGTTCCAGACCGGCGATCAGAAGTTTGTCGGCGTGGATGGTTCCTATAACGGCGCCTCCGCGATCGGTCGTTTAGGCAACGAAGGCAACGGCGGCGAATTTCAGATAACCAAAGCCTTTAAGAGCAGTAAAGGCGCGATCTGGGATATCAACGTCATGTTTGACCACTGGAGCGACGAAGTTAACCTGAAAAAAGCCTACGTCGGCGTTACCAACGTGCTGGAGTCTAACCCCAACGCCTATATCTGGGCCGGCCGCGACTTCCATCAGCGCCCGCAACAGGGGATTAACGACTACTTCTGGATGAACCACGACGGCCAGGGCGCCGGGGTGAAAAACTTTGACATCGGCGGCGTACAGTTTGACGTGGCGGCGGTGTCGCAGGTGGAATCCTGTAGCCCGGAAGTGATGGCCGACGAAGCGAACCCGTCGCGCATCACCTGTACCGGCGGCTCCGGAACCGGCGATGATGGCCACTATGCGCTGACCACTAAAACCCATAATCTTAAAGCCGGGCCGATCGACGTTGAGGTTTACGCCAACTACGGTTTCGATTCGAAAGCGGTAGACAGCGACGAGCGTCTCGAAGCCTGGCAGGGCGGGCTGGTGCTGAGCCACACCAACGACAGCGGCGTCAATAAAGTGATTCTGCGCTACTCCGACAACTCGGATAACAGCGTCTATAACAAGACCGACGATCTCACCGCTATCTATGCCAGCTTTGAAGGGCTGCATAAATTCACCCAGCAGGCGCAGATCGAATATCTGCTGGCCTTCCACGACTATGACAACGGTAAAGACAATACCGACAATCGTAAAAACTACGGTGCCATTGTCCGTCCAATGTACTTCTGGAACGATGTCCACTCCACCTGGCTGGAAGCGGGCTATCAGCGCGTCGATTACGACCAGGGCGGCGATAACCACGGCTGGAAGCTGACGCTGTCGCAGAATATCGCCATCGGTATGGGGCCGGAGTTCCGCCCGATGCTGCGCTTCTACGTAACCGGCGGTCAGGTAGATAACAAGCGCACCGCAAAGGTCAACGGCACCAAAGACGAACAGCTGGATTCGCTGAACGTTGGCGGCATGTTTGAAGCGTGGTTCTAAGCTTGTGAAGCCGTCCCGGATGGCGGCTGTCGCCTTATCCGGGCTACCGTACCGCAGACAACGGTGAACCTGTAGCCCGGCTAAGCGCAGCGCGAGCCGGGAAGAAGCCGCATCGATATATTTATCCCGGCGTATTCCCCGGGTGGCGGCGTAACGCCTTACCCGGGCTTCCCTACCGAGCAACGGTGAATCCGTCGCCCGATGTGATGATTACCTCTGGCTCATCCGGCGGGCAATGCGCTCAAGCTTAATCATCAGCAGCAGCGTGATGCCCACCAGCACGATGGTCAGCGCCGAACCATCGGCAATATTGCCGCGATCGGTGAGGCTGAAAATCGTCACCGGCAGCGTCGTCCAGCCCGGCGGATAGATCATCACCGTCGCGCCCAGCTCTCCCATCGACAGCGACAGGCTCAGCGCCAGCGCGGAGATCATCCACGGGGCCATGAGCGGCAGCGTGACATAGCGCAGGCGATACCACGGCGATGCCCCGAGGCTGGAGGCGACGCTTTCAATATCGGCGGAAATCCGCGTCAGACCGGTGGAGACGTTGCTGAAGGTAAACGCAGAAATCAGCACGAAGTGCGCCGCCAGCACGATCCAGAAAGTACCGTTCATTTGTAGCGGCCCCTGGCTGAAAGCCACCAGAATGCCTAAACCCACCGATACCGAAGGAATGGCGCTCGGTAAATAGAACGCCAGCCCAAGATATTTTTGCAGCTTCGCGCCGTGCTGGCGCAGAGCCAGCGCAGCCCACGTGCCGCACAGCAGAGCGAACAGGCTGGCGCAAAATCCAACCATCAGGCTTGAAAAGAGCGCATCCCACGCAGCCCCGCGATAGTCGTTCACAAAGTGCCCAAGGGGAAAACCGGACGGCAGCAGTCCGTTCCACTGCTGGCTCAGGCTGGACATCAGAATCACCGCCAGCGGCAGGAAGAAGAATCCGGCAAACAGCGTTGCCGCCAGCGCGCCCGCCGCCGCGCGGCCTTTACGCGACCAAATCAACATCGTTAGCTCCTCACGCCGGTACGCGCGGCGGCCAGGCGATAGATTATAAACAGTCCCAGCGACAGCAGAATATTTATCAGGGCAATCATGCAGGCCTGGCTGTAATCCGATTCGAGAATAGCCTTGCTGTACACCATCATCGGCAGCGTATTCACGCCTTTGGCGCCGATAAACAGTACGATGCCGAACTCGTTAGTCGTCAGCAGCAGGCACAGGCTACCGCCCGCCATCAGCGCCGGCAGCGCCGCCGGGAAAATCACCTGGCCGATAACCCGCAGCGGATGCGCGCCGAGAATACTCGCCGCCTCTAGCTGGCTTTTATCAATCTGCCGCAACCCGGCCATCAGCGGACGCATCACCAGAGGCGTGAAAACGGTGATTTCCGCCAGAATCACGCCCTGAATGGAATAAAGAAAATCGATCGGCGGCAGTTCGAAAGACAATAGCGACATTAGCGCGCCGTTCAGCAAACCCGCGGAGCCGTAGATAAAAGTAAACGCCAGGGTAATGAGAAAGGTCGGCAGGGCAATAAAGGTATCAATCACCCGGCTGATCAACTGGCTGCCGGGAAAGGGAATAAACACCAGAATCAGCGCCAGGACGCTGCCGAGCAGCAGGCAGCCCAGGGTGGCGAAGATCGCGATTTGCATCGTATTGAGCAACGCGTTGATAAAGCGCCGGGATCCCACGACCTGCCAGAAGGTTTCAAGGCTCAGGTGACCGCTGGCATCACGTAGCGCCTGTTCGCCGATCAGCAGCAGCGGATAGAAAAACAGGGTCGCCAGCACCAGCAGCGGCGGCAGAAGCCACAGTAAGGGCCGCAGCTGAACAGAGCGACGCGGGAGCGTTAGGATCTGCGACATTATGACACCTCAATCAGGACCGCATCGTTGGGTTCAAAATAGAGCGCCAGCCTGTCGCCGGCCCGCGGCAGCGGATCCACGTGGGTCATCACAATGCGCACCGCCTCCCCGGCCACGTCGCATAGCAGGTGGGTCAAATCGCCCTGCCAGTGCACCGACTGCAGGGTAGCGTTAAGCCGATTGCTGGTGGCCGTTCGCGGCGCGAGGCTCATATGCTGCGGACGAATACACAGAAGCTTATTATTGCCGTGCTGACCGCCGCGGCTGAAAGCGGTAATCAATCCACCGCCGCAGCTGACGCTGACCAGGCCAGGCCCTGCGGTATCTTTCAGCGCCGTCGCCTGCAGGATATTGGCGCGTCCGAGAAACTCGGCGGTGAAACGATTAGGCGGATAGTGGTAAAGCTGATGGGTTTCGCCATGGGCAATGAGCGAGCCGTCTTTCATGATGCCAATCTTGTCCGCCAGGGTCAGGGCTTCAGTCTGATCGTGGGTGACGTAGAGAATGGTCAGCTACGGCAGTTCGCGGTGCAGGCGGGCAATTTCCTCCACCATGTTGTGACGGATTTGCGCATCCAGCGCCGAGCGCGGCTCATCAAGCAGCAAGACCCGCGGACGTACGGCGATGGCGCGGGCAATCGCGACGCGCTGCTGCTGGCCGCCGGATAGCTGGTGCGGATAGCGGCTGGCGTAATCCGCCATGCCGACGATTTTCAGGGCGTCTTTGACGCGTGCAGCTATCTCCGTTTTCGGCTGCTTCTGCGCCCGCAGGCCGAAGGCGACGTTATCTTCTACCTTCATATGCGGAAACAGGGCGTAGTTTTGCACCACCATGCCAAGGCCGCGTTGATACGGCGGCAGGTGGGTGACATCCGTATCGCCCAGCAAAATCCGCCCGCCCGCCGGCTGTACAAATCCGGCTATCGCCCGCAGCACCGTGGTTTTTCCGGATCCGGATGGACCGATCAGCGCCAGCACTTCACCCGGTTCAATAGTTAAGGTCAGCGGCTTCAGCACCACGTTGCCGTGATAAGAAACGCGCAGCGAGTCGAGAGTGATCCCGGACGTTCCCGTCGACGACGGGGGATGAGCGACGGTCGTTTTCATTAACATCACGCTTACTCGCTGTCGGTGACTTGATGCCAGCGGGCAATATCCGCCGACAGTGAAGCCGCAACCTCGTCCCAGTTGGGTTCCCAGCTTTTCACGCCGTTAAGCGCCGCTTTCGCCGCTTTAAAGTTAGCGTCTTCCGGCGTCACGTCGCTGCGCGCCGGCAGCCCCCAGGAGAGCGCGCTAACGCTGGCCTGAGCGGGCTTATCGAGCAGGAAGTTAATCAGCTTTTTACCGTTTTCACCGTTCGGGCCGTTTTGCACCAGACCGATGGTATAGGGCAGCGCCAGCGCGCTGCGTTCGCCTTTAGCGTCTGCGGGCCAGAAGATTTGCACATGCGGATTACGCGCCATCTGCGACAGGTTCATTTGCAGATCGCCGTTAGCGACGTACAGCTCACCTTTATTGACCAGCGCGGTCAGCTTACCGGTAGAAGCCGATGGTCCGACGTTGTTGGTCTGGAGTTTACCCAGATAATCGAACCCCGCATCTTTGCTGCCCAGGCTGTGGAACGCCTGCAGCATGACCGCCGTACCGTCGCCCGCCTGTCCCGGCGTCGAGTACTGCAGCTTGTTCCTGAAACGGCTATCGAGCAGATCCTGCCAGCTGGCCGGCGCGGTTTTCAGCAGCCTGCTGTTATAGATAAAGGTCAGATAGTTGTTCACCAGCGGCGAGTAGCGGTCGTGGACGCCGGGGATCTGGTCGCTGCCCTGCGGCTTAAATTCGGCCAGTAATTGTTCTTTGGCGGCGCGCTGGATAAACGGCGGCACCGTCACCAGCACGTCCGACTGCGGATTGGTGCGCTCTTTTGCCAGCCGTTCGACAATCGCTCCGGAGCCGCCTTCAACGTACTGCACTTTGATGCCCGTTGCCTTCGTAAAAGCGGCAAACTGGTTCTGATACCAGCTGTTGTCGCCGTCGTGCAGGCCGTCGGCGGAATAAACGGTGACAACGTCAGCGGACCATACCGGGGCGCTGGCGAGTACGGTAACGGTTAACAGAGCAAGTCGGGAGAGTTTCATCGTATCAGCCTCTTCGGATGGTGATCTTTATGGTCTATACCAGATTGACGTTCACGCTACCGGGGCTTTATGACAAAACGATGAATGAAGTGTGGCGAAAGGATTAAACGGAGGGAGATATACCGCTCCCGGAGGCGGCGCTTGACGCGCCTGTCCGGGCTACCCGTCCGCAGACGGCGGTGAACCCGTAGCCCGGTCAGCGCAGCGCCACCGGGACGCTCGGCTCTGAAACATTCAATACCGAGTCCTATCCCGGAGGCGGCGCTTGACGCGCCTGGCCGGGCCACCCGTCCGCAGACGGCGGTGGACCCGTAGCCCGGGTAAGGCGCCAGCCGCAACCCGGGGAAAATGCGTGGACAGGACTCATAAAATCAATGGGTATCGACTTCGATGCGCAGGCTGTCGTGACGCCAGTACTCGATATCGTAATCGAGAATTCGCCCGTGTTGATCGTAGTTGAGCCGGCGCAGCAGCAGCGCCGGACGCCCTTCCATCACCCCCAGGGCTTCCGCGGCCTGGGGCGGCATCGAGGTGGGCCAGAACGACAGATGCATACTGGTATATATCAGGTCATAGCGGGTCTGATAAATCTCGGTCAGGCTGCCGTTTAAATCGTGGCGCAGCAGCTCGGGAACCCTGGCGGGCAGACAGTGGTTTTCACAGTAGCAAATCGCCCGCCCGTCGGCATAACGCAGACGGGTGAGCAGGTAAACCTGATCGAATGGCTGCAGCGCCAGCGGCGCCATAACGTCCAGCGGAACGGCGGTTAAACGCCCGTCCAGCAGCACCGTTTTCGGCTCCCGCCCCTGCTCCAGGCACAGCTTATGGAAGTTGGTATTTTGCGTCGGATCCAGCCAAAGCCGCTCCGGCGTGACAAACCAGCCGCGGCGGTCGGCGCGATAAATCACGCCGCTGGCCTCAAGCTGCGCCAGGCTCTCGCGCACCGTAATACGCGTGGTATTGAACAGCGCGCACAGCTCACGCTCGGAAGGCAGTTTATCGCCGCTCTTCAACGCGCCGTTTTGAATACGCGCCTGTAGCTGCGCCTTGATCAGCAGATACTGTGGCGTCTCGCCAGAGGGTGATTTCATGTTCGCTCGCTGCCAAATTTGATGCGCTCATTATACATAACCAGATGAATTTTTTGTTGCAGCGCCACTTTCCCTTTGACCTTTTCCGCAGACGATCGCCATTATAAAAAGTATCTGGTATAGACCAAATGGTGAAATAGATGACTCCACGCAATTATCTGCTGCTGACCCCCGGCCCGCTGACCACTTCCCGTACGGTAAAAGAGGCGATGCTGTTCGACAGCTGTACCTGGGACGATGACTACAATCTCGGCGTGGTTCAGGCCATCCGCCAACGGCTGGTGGAACTGGCGACGCCCGCGGACGGCTACACTTCAGTACTGCTGCAAGGCAGCGGTAGCTACGCGGTTGAGGCAGTGCTCGGCAGCGCGATCGGCGTGCAGGACAAGATTTTGATTATCAGCAATGGCGCCTACGGCGCGCGCATGATCGAGATGGCGAAACTGTTGAACATTGCGCACCACCCTTACGACTGCGGTGAAGTCGCGCGACCGGACGCTGCAGCGATCGAACGGATCCTGCAAACCGACCCGGCGATCACCCATATCGCTATGGTCCATTGCGAAACGACAACCGGTATGCTCAACCCGATCGAAGCGGTGGCGGCGCTGGCAAAACGGTACGACAAACGCTACATCGTCGATGCCATGAGCAGCTTCGGCGGCAATCCCATGGACGTCGCCGCGCTGAATATCGATTATCTGATCAGCTCCGCCAACAAATGCATTCAGGGTGTGCCGGGCTTTGCCTTCGTCATTGCCCGGGAGGCGGAACTGGCAAACTGCCAGGGCCGCTCGCGCTCGCTGTCGCTGGATCTGTACGCCCAGTGGCGCTGCATGGAGGATAACCACGGCAAGTGGCGCTTCACCTCACCGACCCATACCGTGCTGGCCTTTGCCCAGGCGCTGAAGGAGCTGGCGGAGGAAGGCGGCGTGCGCGCACGTCATCAGCGTTACAGCACGAACCAGCGCCGTCTGGTGGCGGGAATGCGTGCGCTAGGCTTTAAGCCGCTGCTCGACGATAGCCTGCACTCGCCGATCATCACCGCGTTTTACTCCCCGGATGCGCCGCAGTATCGCTTTAAGGATTTCTATCAGCGGCTTAAAGAGCAGGGTTTCGTGATCTACCCGGGCAAGGTGTCGCAAAGCGACTGCTTCCGTATCGGCAACATTGGCGAAGTGTACGACGCCGACATCACCGCCCTGCTGGCGGCCATTAAAAACGCCATGTACTGGCAACGCTAAGGAACCATCATGAACCGTATTAACGCCGTTATTCTTGATTGGGCAGGCACCACCGTCGACTTTGGCTCCTTCGCGCCGACGCAGATTTTCGTTGAGGCCTTCCGGCCGGCTTTTGCCGTGGAGATTACGCTCGAAGAAGCCAGGGTGCCGATGGGTCTCGGCAAATGGCAGCATATTGCAGCGCTGGGGAAACTCCCCTCCGTGGACGCCCGCTGGCAGGCGAAGTTTGGCCGCGCGATGAACGCTGCCGATATCGATGCGATCTATGCCGCGTTTATGCCGCTGCAGATTGCCAAAGTCGTCGATTTTTCTGCGCCAATCGCCGGGGTTGTCGACACCATTGCCGCGCTGCGCGCCGAAGGTATAAAAATTGGCTCCTGTTCCGGCTATCCGCGTCCGGTGATGGAAAAGCTGGCGCCGGCCGCCGCCGCGCAGGGCTATGCGCCTGACCACTGGGTAGCGACGGACGACCTCGCCGTCGGGGGACGGCCGGGACCATGGATGGCGTTGCAGAACGTCATTGTCCTCGGCATCGACTCGGTAGCCCACTGCGTCAAGGTTGATGATTCCGCTCCCGGCATTACCGAAGGATTAACCGCCGGGATGTGGAGCGTGGGTCTGGCGGTTTCCGGTAACGAATTCGGCGCCAGCTGGGAGGAATATCAGCAGATGAGCGCCGAAGAGATCGCCGCCCGCCGCGAGCACGCCGCCGGGAAGCTGTCCGCCGCCGGGGCGCATTACGTCGTGGATACGCTGGCGGATTTACCGGGCGTCATTGCCGACATCAACCGTCGCCTGGCGCAGGGCGAACGCCCGTAGATTTATTGACGGTTCGCCTGACTGCGGCCGATTACACCCGTACTTTCGTCGCCACCAGTACACCGGTGAGCAGCATTAATGTACCGGAGAGGACCAGCGGCGAGAGCAGACCAAGGTGGTCCAGCGCCACGCCGCCCACCGCTGCGCCGCAGGTATTGGCCAGTTGGATCACCGCCACCTGAATCGACCCGGCTTTTTCCGCCTGATCGGACAGGGAGCGGGTGATCCACGTTGCCCAGCCAACCGGCACCAGCGCGAAGGCAAAACCCCAGATAACGGCCACCGCCGACGCCACGATTTTACTCTCCCCCCACAGCACCAGCACCGCCGCGCTGATGGCCAGCACCACCGGAGCGATCGCCAGCGCCGCTTTCACCGATCGTTTGAGCAGCATCGAAGAGAGCGAGGTGCCGACGAAGCTGGCGATGCCGAAGCTCAACAGCACCAGCGTCAGGCCGTCAACGTCAAAGCCCGCCAGCGTCATATACACCGGGCGAATATAGGTAAAGAAGGCGAACTGGCCGGCGAAGGCCATAAAGATGGCGCACATCCCGGCCATTACGCCGGGGCGCTTTAACAGGCCAAACATATTTTGCTGCGCCGAGGTCGACTCGCCAGGCAAAGAAGGCAGCGCCTTCAACACCCAAATCGTACAGACCACGCCCATCACCGCGGCGGCGTTAAAGACGTTACGCCAGCCGATAATCCCGCCGAGGAAGCTGCCGAGCGGCGCGGCGATCACCAGCGCTATCGATACCGCGCCGAAAATGACCGACAGCGCTTTGGGCACCACGCGCATCGGCACCAGTCGCATGGTGAGCGACGCCGACATCGCCCAAAAACCGCCCAGCGCCAGCCCAAGGCAGGCGCGCCCCACCAGAAGCAAGGAGAAACTGTTGGCAAAGGAGACCAGCAGACAAGAGACGGTCAGCAGGACGGAAAACAGAATCACCACGTAGCGACGATCGGTACTGCGGATGATCGAGGTGATAAACAGGCTGGCAAACATCGCCACAAACGCGGTGGTGGTGACCGACTGCCCGGCAACGCCTTCTGAGATGCCCAAATCCTGCGCCATCGGCGTAAGCAGGCTTACCGGCAGGAACTCAACGGTAATCAGGCAGGCAACGCAGAAGGCCACCGCAAAAACCGCCGACCAGTTGGGTCGCGCCGCCTGATTAGCCTGCGGCGCAGAGGCATTCGAAGGAGTCATAAGTTACCTGCATGGTTGAATACGGAGGAGCCGCGCAGTGTAACATTTAAAATGTGACGAATTTAACGTTTTGACAACTTTCTCACCAGTATCGCCCGCGACAACAAGGTTCGCTGGATTAAAGATGGAATGCGATTCGCTTGCCGCCTGGCAGCTTAACATCAATACTTAACTCACCCCCGAGCGCCGCAACGTACCGCTTCAGCGTTGACAGGCGGGGGTCGTTATCGGCCTGCTCCATTTTAGCAATGGTGGGCTGTTTAACACCCATAGCCTTAGCCAGCTCGGCCTGAGACAAATTCAGCTCCTCCCTTAACATACTTAAAGCGATAACCAGACGCATCGCTTCGACTTTTTCAGCAATACGCGCCTGGCTTTCCGGGCTCTGTTTGGCCATTAATTCTTT
>OKCJ01000138.1_pt1 | contig 10304 bp, 6 predicted proteins | sample 1609971 | NCBI WGS metagenome assembly OKCJ01 (sample SAMN04436604, study PRJEB24849) | human gut metagenome | biome: human gut; feature: NICU; material: stool | host: Homo sapiens | place: USA: Saint Louis, MO | collected 2009-12-11
GCCATATTGCGGCCATTCAAAGCCAGCGAAGTCTGGCTATTCAGCGTCAGCGCGCCGCTGCTGGCGGAAGAACCATCGCTATTTAATCCGGCTGCGAGCGTGCTATTTTGCGCGCTACGCAAAGTGCTGGCGGCAATCCGCGTATCACCTTGCGCGGCGATAATGCCGTCATTGGTTAGCGTCGCGCTGGCCGTCACCAGGCTATCTTTTCCGGCGTACAACTGGCCCTGATTGTGAAGATCGCCCTTAACGGACAGTTGCAGATTCTGTGCGGACTGAATCACGCTGCTGTTGCTGAGCGCGCCATCAGCGCTGATTGCTACGTCCCCCGCCGCCGCGCCGATATTGCCGGCATTGTGAACGCCTACGCCTCGCTCGGTACCGACAAGACGAATTTTATGGGCGTACATCCCACCTAGCGCGCTGACGTCTATCGCCACCGCTGGCGCCGCACTGCCGTCGGATGATTTCGCCGTCGTCAGACTGTGCGCCGCATCGATCTGATTACGCCCTGCAGTAACCTTTAGCTCCTGCGCCCAAACCCCGGCGTTGATTTTCACCGCGCGGGCGAGCAGGTCGGTGCTGTCTACCGAGCTCGCATCAAGCCCGCCTCCCTGTACGATAATTTCGCCGCGATTGACATCGTAACCGCTAATCTGCCCGTTGCTGTACTGCACCTGACCTGTCGTCAGCGTCGCGCGGTTGGCATTGATAAACCCGCAGCCGTCGCAGCTAATTCCGCCAGGGTTAGCTATCACCACCTGCGCTTTCTGCCCGGCAACCTCGATATAGCCATTCAGCCGGCTCGGATCACGGGTATTCACCTCGTTGAGGATCACTCTGGCTTCCCCTTTCGCCAGATTCGGGTTACCGGCGACCATCCCGGCCAGTTGGGTTGAAGTGCTGGCGTGGCTGTTATTCAGCACCACGCCGCGCCCATCGACGTCAAACTGGCTGTAAACGTTGCGCGAAACGCCTGCGCCACTCGGTGTCTGAATATTGACCTGCGGAGTGCCATTGGCGCTATTGGCGATCTGCGGTTGCTGGCCGCCGGGCGCATGGTTATCGGCGACAATCGCTGCCTTAGCCGGGGTGAGACAGGAAAACGCGAGCAGAAACCCAAAGGCCAGCGGCGCCAGGATGGACGTCAGCGTCGACCCGGTTCGCGCGTCGGCGCCAGATTGCGGCGACACGCCCGCCCGATGAGAGCGGGTCGTTTCCGCCACCACTATCAGCATCCCGCGAGCCTTATTAAATACGATTCGATAAAAGCGTTTATTCATTGCCGTTACTCGTCATCCGTTGTTCACCGCGGCGCGGAAAATCATCCCTGTGCGCAGCACGCGCCACCGGACGGCGCGTGAGTAAAAGTCAGTAGCTCCAGCTGACGCTGAAACCAAAAGTTGCTGGCTCGGTTTTAAAATCATCGGGTTTGTCTAAAGGGATACCGGCGAACAGGTCGTAGCTGGCGCGTAGGTACTGGCCGCGCAACCCTGCCACGCCTCCGGCGAGGTGTTTGCCCACCAGCGTTTCACTGCCAGCGCCGCCGACTTCGCCGTAATCTGCTCCCAGATAAAACTCCTGCCCCGGCAACGGGGTCGACCAGGCGATATCGTTACGGACGTACCAGCCGTGGCTGGCGGTCAGGGTGCGCTCGCCGTCAAAGCCGCGAACCGTCCAGCGGCTGCCGATGGAAAACATATCCGGCGAAGTCAGCGGCGTGCTGCTCATCTGCCGCTGATAGCGACTGGTAAAGCGAAAACGTTGCCCGCCCAAGGCAAAAGGCAAATTGAGCTGAGCATTAAATTGCAGGATCTTGCTGAGGGCGGTTGCTTCCCCCCACTGCTCTTCTGGCGCAGGTTGAGCGCCGAACCAGCGGGTACCGCGCTGGTAGCTCACTCCGCTATCGAGAGTGGCGTTGCCAAGGTAATGGCGATGCTGCAGACCAAGCTTCCAGGCCGCCGTTTGCCGCCGCTGGACGGCAATCTCGGTGTCGTTAATGAAGTTACGCTGCTCGCGGGCTAACACATCGGCGCTAAGAGTGGTCTTCTGACTACCGCTACGGTGCAGTACGCGGCTAAGCTGGAAATCAACGTTCTTGCTTTTACCGCTGTACTGGTAATCGCCGTTAGCCCCCGCCACGGTTTGCACGTAATCGTACTGGCTGGCGGTTAATACGAACTGCCAGTAGCCCAGCGGGACCGAATAGTGGCCGGTCAGGTTCTTTGAGGATTTACCGCCGTTGCCATCGAGGTTATGTGAACCGGAAAGGTAAAAAAGATCGCTTAAGGATAGTGGGTTATCCAGTGACAGCGTCAGGTTCCCCTGGTAACGGCCGGTGGCATTAGAGCCGGAATCATCGAGCGAGGCGTCGATGCGCCAGAAGCGCTCCTGTTGGCGGTTAATGACAATATCGCTTTGCCCCGGCGTCTCGCCCGGAACAATTTCCATGCTGGCCTGAACCGTCGGCAGGCGCTGCAGATTTTCCAGCCCCTGTTCAATATCGCGCAAATCCAACAGTTTCCCGTCAGTCGCCGGAAATGCGCTCGCCAGCCACAGATAATCATCGCTCTGCGCCGTAAGCCTGGCTTCACGGATATAACCCGGCATCACCACCAGGCGTAAAACACCGCTTTTTAAGTCCTGCTGCGGAGCAAGGATCCGGCTGGTGATATAACCGCGGTCGATTAATATATTCTGCAATTGGGCCATCAGTAGATTTATTCCCTTTCCTCCCAGACAACGCCCATTCACTTTATTTGTCTGGCGCTGGAGCGGAAGCCAATGCGGTAAGGCTTCGGCGCCCTGCAAAATAACCCGAGAAATAGCAAAGCAAGGTTGTTCAACGGGAAATAGCCCATCATCGATATTTACTCCTTCCGCGGATAAATGAATATCCGGTGACGGCGGCGCGAGCTGACTTTCCAGGGCTTGCTGGCGCTGCTGCTGGTTGATGAACTGCTGCTCACGTACGGTATCCGCAGGCGCGGCGTACCCCCACACTGGCAGCGCAGAGATAATAAAAGCCTTATTAATTAAACTCCGTTTATTCATTATTTTTTAAGCCAGGGCTATCCATGTCGATGACAAACACTCTTTAATGGCGATTAAATACATTCAAACATGCATAAATATCAACTCATATTCATAAGGCAATAATCATAATAATAACTTAACGACGAATTCATCAATGAGGGGATATTTTTATTGGACTGCTGAATATATTTCAGCAATAAAGGTAAAATGTGAAGTCATTATGAAATGAGAATAATGAATTTGAATTGATATAATCTGCCGCTGGTATGACTCGTGCCACACCACAACTCCCTGTGATCTCAATCACATAATTATTCCCTGTTAACTTCCCTCCCAACCGCTTACCCCGGCAAGTGACCGCTTAACCCCAAATATAACCACTCACAGATTTACCCAACTTTACGCGCGCGAAGTTCTGGCAAGATCGTCTCCAGCATAGCTAATCAATACCTCCACCAACCCTGACTCAAAACTAAACGGCTTCGGCCCATTATTCATCTCATTAACGCCAGGTTTTACTATGGATACTAAAAAGTTATTCAAGCACATACCCTGGGTGATTCTTGGAATCATCGGGGCATTTTGCCTCTCGGTCGTCGCTCTGCGCCGCGGTGAGCACGTCAGTGCGCTGTGGATCGTGGTGGCGTCGGTTTCCGTCTACCTCGTCGCCTACCGTTATTACAGCCTGTACATTGCGCAAAAGGTGATGAAGCTCGATCCTACGCGTTCGACGCCGGCGGTAATTAATAACGATGGCCTGAACTACGTTCCGACCAACCGCTACGTGCTGTTTGGCCACCACTTTGCCGCGATTGCCGGCGCCGGTCCGCTGGTGGGCCCGGTGCTCGCCGCGCAGATGGGCTACCTGCCGGGTACCCTGTGGCTGCTGGCGGGCGTCGTGCTGGCAGGAGCGGTACAGGACTTTATGGTGCTGTTTATCTCCTCGCGTCGTAACGGCGCCTCGCTGGGTGAGATGATCAAGCAGGAGATGGGGCCAGTACCGGGCTCCATCGCGCTGTTCGGCTGCTTCCTGATAATGATCATCATCCTCGCAGTGCTGGCGTTAATCGTGGTTAAAGCGCTGGCGGAAAGCCCATGGGGCGTGTTCACCGTCTGCTCGACCGTGCCAATTGCCCTGTTTATGGGGATCTACATGCGCTTCCTGCGCCCGGGTCGGGTAGGCGAAGTGTCGGTTATCGGCATCGTTCTGCTGGTGGCGTCTATTTACTTCGGCGGCGTGATTGCCCACGACCCTTACTGGGGCCCGGCGCTGACCTTTAAAGACACCACTATTACCTTTACCCTGATTGGCTACGCGTTTATCTCGGCTCTGCTGCCGGTATGGTTGATTCTGGCGCCGCGCGACTACCTGGCGACCTTCCTGAAAATCGGCGTAATCGTTGGCCTGGCGCTGGGTATCGTGATCCTTAACCCTGACCTGAAAATGCCGGCGGTGACCCAGTACATTGACGGTACCGGTCCGCTGTGGAAAGGCGCGCTGTTCCCGTTCCTGTTTATCACTATTGCCTGCGGCGCGGTCTCCGGCTTCCACGCCCTGATCGCTTCCGGCACCACGCCGAAGCTGCTGGCTAACGAAACCGACGCCCGTTTTATCGGCTACGGCGCGATGCTGATGGAGTCCTTCGTGGCGGTGATGGCGCTGGTGGCGGCATCAATTATCGAACCGGGTCTCTACTTCGCGATGAACACCCCGCCGGCGGGTCTGGGCATCACCATGCCGAACCTGCACGAAATGGGCGGTGAAAACGCCGCGCTGATTGCCGCCCAACTGAGGGATGTCACCGCTCACGCGGCAGCGAGCGGCAGCTCCTGGGGCTTCGTGATCTCTCCTGAACAAATCCTGGAAACCGCGAAAGATATCGGCGAACCGTCGGTCCTGAACCGCGCAGGCGGCGCGCCGACGCTGGCCGTGGGTATCGCTCACGTGTTCCACAAAATCATCCCGATGGCGGATATGGGCTTCTGGTACCACTTCGGTATTCTGTTTGAAGCGCTGTTTATCCTCACCGCACTGGATGCCGGTACCCGCGCAGGCCGCTTTATGCTGCAGGACCTGCTGGGCAACTTTGTACCGTTCCTCAAGAAAACCGACTCGCTGGTAGCAGGCATTATCGGTACTGCGGGCTGCGTTGGTCTGTGGGGCTACCTGCTGTATCAGGGCGTGGTCGACCCGCTGGGCGGCGTGAAGAGCCTGTGGCCGCTGTTCGGCATCTCTAACCAGATGCTGGCCGCCGTGGCGCTGGTGCTCGGTACCGTGGTGCTGGTCAAAATGCAGCGCACCAAATATATCTGGGTCACCGTGATCCCGGCTGCATGGCTGCTGCTGTGCACCACCTGGGCGTTGGGCCTGAAACTGTTCAGCACCAACCCGCAGATGGAAGGCTTCTTCTTCATGGCTCAGCAGTACAAAGAGAAGATCGCTTCCGGCGGCGAACTGACCGCACAGCAGATTGCCAACATGAACCATATCGTGGTGAATAACTACACCAACGCCGGTCTGAGCATTCTGTTCCTTGTCGTGGTCTACAGCATCATTTTCTACGGCATCAAAACCTGGCTCAACGTACGCAACAATAAAGTGCGTACCGACAAAGAGACACCGTACGTACCGGTACCGGAAGGCGGCGTGAAGACCTCTTCACATCACTAACCCCTAATGCCGGATGGCGCTACGCTTACCCGGCCTACACAAGCGAATGTTTGTAGGCCGGATAAGGCGCTAGCCGCCATCCGGCTTTATTCGTTCTCTGGAAAGCATAATGTTTGGTAACTTAGGTCAGGCAAAAAAATATCTCGGTCAGGCAGCGAAAATGCTGATTGGCATTCCGGATTACGATAATTACGTCGAGCATATGCAGACCAATCATCCGGACCAGCCGTACATGACCTATGATGAATTCTTTCGCGAACGCCAGCAGGCCCGCTACGGCGGCGACGGCAAAGGCGGCGTGCGCTGCTGCTAATGGAGGCAAATATGGCACCGATTGCAGTTACCCTATTAACCGGTTTTCTTGGCGCCGGTAAAACCACTCTACTGCGCCATATCCTGAACGAACGGCACGGCTTTAAAATTGCCGTTATCGAAAACGAATTTGGCGAAGTCGCCGTCGATGACCAGCTTATCGGCGACCGCGCGACGCAGATTAAAACCCTGACCAACGGCTGTATCTGCTGTACCCGCTCCAACGAACTGGAAGACGCTCTGCTCGATCTTCTCGACAGCCGCGATCGCGGAGAAATTGATTTTGACCGACTGGTGATTGAGTGTACCGGCATGGCCGATCCCGGCCCGATTATTCAGACCTTCTTCTCTCATGATGTACTGTGCGAACGTTACCTGCTGGATGGGGTGATTGCGCTGGTTGATGCGGCACATGCTGACCAGCAGATGAACCAGTTCACCATTGCCCAGTCGCAGGTGGGGTACGCCGATCGTATCCTGCTCACCAAAACCGACGTGGCGGGCGACAGCGACAAGCTCCGCGAGCGGCTGACGCGCATCAACGTCCGCGCGCCCATTTACCGCGTCATCCACGGCGATATCGACCTGAATCTGCTGTTTAACACCAGCGGTTTTATGCTGGAGGAGAACGTGGTTAGCAGCAAACCGCGCTTCCACTTTATGGCCGACAAGCAGAACGACGTATCGTCAATCGTAGTGGAACTGGATTATCCGGTAGATATCAGCGAAGTCTCCAGGGTGATGGAAAATCTGCTGCTCACTTTTGCCGAACAGCTGATGCGCTATAAAGGGATGCTGTGGATCGACGGCGAACCGAATCGCCTGCTGTTTCAGGGCGTTCAGCGCCTCTACAGCGCCGACTGGGACCGACCATGGGGCGATGAGCGGCCGCACAGTACCCTCGTCTTTATCGGCATCAATCTACCGGAAAAAGAAATTCGCGCGGCGTTTGCCAGCTTGCGCAAATAGCCGCATGGACGGTTCCCTCTCCCCTTGGGGGAGAGGGTCAGGATGAGCGAAGGAGGCGCAAAATTACCCTTCCCCTCCCTCTTTCTGAGGAAGAAACCCTCGCCAATCGATGTCTTCCGGGAGGGCCATTAGTCCGGTGGGGGAGTCAGAGCATCTGCGCGCTCGGTTGCTTTGCGGCGAACCACCACCAGCTTCTGATTCACAAACTCTTTAATCCCAAGATCGGAAAGCTCGCGGCCGAACCCGGAGCGCTTAACGCCGCCAAACGGCAGCTCCGGCGCGGTATCGGTTAACCAGTTGATATAGACCATCCCGGTTTCAATCCGCGAAGCCATGCGTTTCGCCCTGTCGATATCCTGGCTGAACACGGCTCCGCCGAGGCCGTAATGCGAATCGTTGGCCAGCTTCACCGCCTCATCGTCATCTTTCACCACGTAGATTTGCGCGACCGGACCGAAGAACTCTTCAAAATAAGCCGGATTATCGCGGGTAATGCCGGTCAGTATGGTGGGCTCGAAAAAGCTGCCTTCTCGCTGCGCAGGTTTGCCGCCCAGATGCAGTTTCGCGCCATTTTTCACCGCCTCGTCCACCTGTTTGGTTAACGTTTCCAGCGCGTCTTTTGAGGAGAGCGGGCCCAGCGTGGTACTTTCGTCCAGCGGATCGCCAATTTTCACCTCGCGGAAGGCTTGCGTAAACTGGCTGAGGAAAGCGTCGGCAATTTTTTCATGCAGGATAAAACGTTTCGCCGCGGTACACACCTGCCCGGCATTATTGAGCCGCGCCTGCACGCCGGTCTTCACCGCTTTCTCCAGATCGGCATCGTCGAGAACGACAAATACATCGTTGCCGCCCAGTTCAAGCGTCGCTTTCTTAATGTGTTTAGCCGCCTGCGCCGCTACCACGCCACCGGCTTTTTCCGAGCCGGTCAGGGCCGCACCCTGTACGCGATCGTCGGCGATAATCTTCGCTACCTGATCCTGAGAAATGAACAGGTTAGTCCATGCGCCCTCTGGCGCGCCGGCCTCACGAACCAGCTGAGCGAAAGTTTCCGCACAGTGCGGGACGATGCTGGCATGTTTGGCGATCACCGGGTTCCCTGCCGCCAGGTTCGGCGCCAGCACGCGCATCAGCTGATAATAAGGGAAGTTCCACGGCTCAACCGCCATCAGTACGCCGATGGGATGGTGTTCGACCCAGGCTTCACCCAGTTCTGACGGATATTTTACCGGCGCCAGAAACTGTTTTGCGTTATCGGCGTAGTAGCGGGCAATTTGCGCGCACAGTTTGACCTCACCGCGGCTTTGCTCGATAAGCTTACCCATCTCCTGGCTGGCGATTTTGGCCAGCTCTTCAACCCGGCTGTCGATCTGGTCCGCCAGCTTGTGCAGGATCGGTAGCCGTTGGTCAATATTTCCCTTGGCCCACTGCGAATGATAAAGCGCATCCGCCTTTTGCAGCGCCGCTTCCACGTCAGCATCGCTGTGTGCCGGATACGCTTTGATAAGCTGATTATTGGCAGGATTCACCGTCTGATAAGCCATATCGCATGTCTCCTTGTTATCGCTGTTAACGCAGTCATAAATACCGCACAGGTTATTAAGGGTAGTCGAGATAGCTGAGGATGCGCTCCGGATCAGGTAGATACGGAATTTTCCAGGAATGAAATGGTGAACGCCTGGAGGGCTAAACGGCTCCAGCTGCCCCCCGGCGCATCAGGGGCCTAATGATGCCTGACCGCAAGCGCCGCCTCCGGCAAACCGGTAATTCTTAGCACCGTCTCCAACGCCATACCTTCGGCGAGCATCGTTTGGGCGATACGCAGCGCTTCGGCGCGCTGCCCCTCTTCAACCCCCTCCAGACGACCTTTCTCAAGGCCTTCCCGCTTCCCCTGCCTGCGCCCTACTTCACGTAACCTTTCGGCGATAGTCATTAGCTTCTCCTTGTGCTGCGGTACCCGCTGGGCCACTTCGCGGATGAACTTACCTAACCGAAGCGCTTTGCCCGAGTGAATCAGATAATTAAACAGCGTTTTCAGCTGCCTGTCATTAGCGTATCCATTAAGCAAAATGGCCGTCAGATGCTCCACAATACCCAGCAGATCGCGCTGACGAATATGTTTTTGCATCAGCTCCAGCAGGGCGACTCTTCGATGCTGCACAATTTCGTCATCAGGTACGACGGTAATATCCACCAGCGGAAATGGTCCGGTATAAAGCTGTTTTGCCAGGGCTGGGTCGGCGAACATGTCGAGCCAGGATAACGACCAGGGGTATGGCGTGGCGACGCCATGATAAAACAGTATCGGGATCACCAGCGGCAGCGTTTTATGCCCGTTATCCAGATGGCGCTGCATCGCGGCAATAGCATAACGCATGAGTCTGAAGGCCATAAACGCATCCGGGGAGCTTTGATGTTCGATGACCACATAGATATAGCCTTCTCCCGCGGCAGTTTTCAGCGCCCACAGAACATCGGAGTAGTATGCCCGCAGGTTCTCTTCAATAAAGCTACCGGACGCAAGCGTTAACGTATCCAGGTCGCACATTTTTCGTAGCGCTGGCGGCAGATGGATATCAAGGAAGTCCCGCGCGGTGTCAGCATGACGTAGAAACTGTTTGAATACCGCATCGTGCGGCGTGGACGTAGTACCCTTTTCCATGGCTATCCGCCTGCGTAAGAAATCCTGCCGCCACTCTACTGCGCCCTGTTTCTGACCACACGCCCTGCTGTTGGTCTTTACGAGCCGCGACGAAAGCTATTTTTCTTCGGCTGCAAGCAATACATTTTTGTCCAACGCGACTCGCAGTTTTCCCACCGGCTGATGGCATGTTATAAACAGCTATTCCCTTCAGCTCAGGAGCCAGCCGTGAGCCATACGCGCGACATTCAGCAAACTTTCTGGCGTGACGAACAGCTTCCCTGGCTGGAGCTGCGCAGCACATGGCTTAGCCGCCAGGCCTATAAACGGCATCGTCATCCGCAGCTCTCCATTGGGGCGATTATCGAGGGGGAAACGCGCTGTATCTGCAGCGGGCAGGAGTATCTGCTGCGCCCTGGCGACCTGATTATTATCCCCGCGCAGGCACCCCACAGCTGTAATCCGCGCGACGGCCAGCCGCGCAGCTACCATATGCTCTATCTCGAGCTAAGCTGGTGCTGGCAACAGCTGACAGACGGTGTGCATCAGGCAAGGTTGATCACATCATCGCCCGTCATTCGCGATGCCGGACTCTTTGCGCAGTATCTGCAGATCGTGGAGCAGATGAGGCAGCAGCAGACCATGCAGCTCCCTGCGAGCGTCGCTCGTCTGGTTCAT
>OKCJ01000139.1_pt1 | contig 10124 bp, 7 predicted proteins | sample 1609971 | NCBI WGS metagenome assembly OKCJ01 (sample SAMN04436604, study PRJEB24849) | human gut metagenome | biome: human gut; feature: NICU; material: stool | host: Homo sapiens | place: USA: Saint Louis, MO | collected 2009-12-11
ATTTTTTAATGCAGGTAGTAAAAGGCGGTAGCGTGGATATGAACGTTGCGCAGCTACGTCTTAATCTCAGCGTCCCCCAGACAGAAATGGACAGAGCGCCTCGCGGGTACGTTGACCCGGAAGAGCTGGATTCGGGGACTTCAGTCGGTTTCGTAAACTATATTAGCAACTATTATCATGTTACCTATTCCGGAAAGAATAGCGGCAATCAGGACTCGGCCTGGGCTTCGCTAAGTGGCGGGATCAATCTTGGAAAATGGCAGTATCGGCAGTTATCCAATTTAAACTGGAGCCGCGATGGCGGTAGTACCTGGAAAAATATCCGTAGCTACCTGCAGAGACCTCTACCCGAATATGGCAGCCAACTCACGGCGGGCGAGCTGGTCACGGCAGGTCGTTTCTTTTCCGGTCTGAACTACCGCGGCTTCAGCCTTGCTACGGATGACCGGATGCTGCCTGATTCTCAACGCGTCTACGCTCCTGTTATTCGTGGCGTTGCCGGCACTAACGCCAAAGTATCCGTCCGTCAAAATGGTCAGGAAATCTACCAGACAACGGTCGCGCCGGGAGCGTTTGAAATTACAGACCTCTATCCGACGAGCTATAGCGGCGATCTCGACGTTGAGGTGAGCGAAGCGGACGGATCGGTCAGCCGCTTCAGCGTCCCCTTCTCCGCCGTACCGGAATCGATGAGGGCGGGCATATCCCGCTACAACTTCGAGCTGGGAAAAACCCGCGATACTGGCGACGAATCGCTATTCGGCGACATAACCTGGCAGCGAGGCCTCAGTAACGCCATCACTATGAACAGCGGTTTGCGCATCGCAGACTCCTACCAGGCAATCATGTTCGGCGGCGTTTACGGTAGCTGGCGGGGGGCCCTGGGCATGGACCTCACCTGGTCGCATGCAAAGGTTCCCGATACCGGCTATTCCGAAGGCTGGATGACGCACCTTTCCTGGAGCAAAACGTTTCAGGAGACGGATACGACGGTCTCCCTTGCCGGATACCGCTATTCGACCAGCGGCTATCGCGATCTTAGCGATGTGCTCAGCCTGCGCGATAGCACACATTATGGCGATAGCTGGCAATCGTCCACCTACAGCCAGAGTTCCCGATTCGATATTTCATTGAGCCAAAGCATTGGCCAGCTTGGCAGCCTGTATTTGTCGGGTTCGACGCAGGATTACCGTGATGGCCGCAATCGAGATACGCAGTTACAGTTTGGCTATAGCAACAGTTTCCACGGCATCAGCACCAACCTGTCCGTCGGCCGTCAGCGTATGGGCAGCTATGGCGATAACGGTAGCATGCAAACCATCACCTCGCTCTCATTCTCAATACCGCTGGGCACCTCCAGCACGCGAGCGCCGACATTAAGCACCTCCTGGACTCATTCGACCGATGGCGGCGATCAGTATCAAAGTTCGCTGAACGGGGTGATTGATGAACAGCAAACGGCCAGCTATGGCCTGAATATCAGTCGCGATCAGCAGTACCGCAACACCGTCTTCAGCGGCAACCTGCAAAAACGGTTCTCGGATACCACCGTTGGAGTGAACGCTTCGAAAGGCGACGGGTACTGGCAGGCATCCGGCAGCGCCCAGGGCGCACTGGCTATTCACTCCGGCGGCCTCACTTTCGGCCCGTATCTGGGCGACACTTTTGCCCTCGTTGAAGCGAAAGGCGCGGCGGGAGCGAAAGTGCTTAACGCTCAACAAGTGACGATTGATAACCAGGGTTATGCGCTGGTCCCTTCGTTGACGCCATATCGCTACAACCGGGTCACGCTGGATCCGCAAAATATGGACGGTAGCGCCGAGCTGGTGGATAGCGAAAAACGTGTTGCCCCTCTGGCAGGCTCCGTCAGCAAAGTGGTTTTTCGCACCCGTAGCGGTACAGCCTTGTTAATTAAAGCCCGATTAGCCAGCGGCGAATCATTGCCGCCGGGTTCGGATGTCCTGGATGAGGGCGGCAACGTCATCGGTATGGCGGGCCAGGGAGGACAAATATACGTGCGTAGCGAAAAAAGCCAGGGGCACTTTGTCGTCCGTTGGGGAGATAAGTCAGAAGAACGCTGCACGCTGCCTTTTGATATTTCTGGCGCGCAGCCAGAGCAGCCGATGGTCAGATTATCCTCAGTCTGTTCACGTTAATGGAGCCGAAGTAGAAATGAAAAATATCATTAAGCTGGGTATCACTCTGATGCTACTCCTGGCTGCCGCGCCAGGCTGGAGCCGATGCACCAAAACCAGCGCGCCACAAACGGAAGATGGGCGAACGGCAATCATTCCATTTGGAAAAATTAACCTCACTGATGAATATTTTATGCCGGTGGGATCATTACTGGCCAGCATCGTCGTTCCTCCCACTAACTATACCTATGGCGGAGCAACAGCCTCTACGGTGCTCTGGGAGTGTGATGAGGCAGATCTTTCCGGTATTTACTTCCTGGTGGCGACCAACGGTGACGATCGGGTTGGCGGTTACTATGATATTGGCGGTCCCGATGGGCTAAACGATGTCTATGCGACGTGGTTCGCCTACGTTGGCATCCGTCAGACAATGGGCGGCGTCACCTTAACCCGCTACTGGAAGAAATTACCGCTCTCCAGCTGGAATACCACTTCTAATGGTAAGATCCAAATTCGTCTGCAGGATATACCGCCGCTGCAGGCCGAGTTGTATCGGGTCAGCACGCTGCCGGGCAAATCCGCCAGCTCCGCCTATTGTGGCAACAACAATGATAATGGTAGAGGTATTGCCTTTGGTAAAGCCGTAGGAGCGATTTATACCTGTACGCAGCCGAACAGCTATATTCAGCTTGCTGGCGACGCCTCAGTCTCTTTTTCCTTTAGTCATGACAAAGTAGGTGAGGACAGCGCATCAAAATTTGATTTCTGGGGCGCAGATAATGGATTTGGTTACGGCATGCGTACGGGCAGCGCCATTTACAGCGTTCCCACGTGCGTCGCCCGTAGCGCCACGCCCATCGTGATGCTGCCGACAATTTCGGTCCCGGAACTGGAAGCGGGAATGAAAGCCACCTCCTCCTTTTCAGTACAAGTTGAATGCAGTGATACCGTTCAGTCCGGCATTGGCGACACCCAAACAGCGATGGGTTTCCAGGTTTCTGAAGGTGCATACAGCGCAGCGCAGTCTCTCGGGCTGGTTAACGGCAGCGGCGGCGTCAGCGCGCTGGTATCCGACAACTACTTTTCCGCAGATATGGCTAAGGGCGTAGGCATTACGCTTGCCCATAGCAACAAGCCTGGCGAAGAGCTTATTTTTGTTGGCCAGCCCGGTTTTTCCAGCTTAACGCCGGGAGGCAATAATGCGGGCTGGTACCCGGTCATGCAGGGCGCAACCCAGGCCGGAAGCGTTAAAAGCGGTTATACCTATTACACTTACTCACTCATTGCCAGCCTGAAAAAGCTAAACGGGCAAAGCATCACGCCGGGTAAAGTCTACGCTACAGCTTATGTACTGGTGAAAATGCAATGATGAAGAGCGCCCTTATCTGCTTGCTGGGCATGCTTTCTGCCGCGCCGCTTTATGCCGGGATCATGCCTGCCGCCACCAGGATGGTCTATACGGAAGGACAGCGCGAAAAAACGCTGATGCTGGCAAATACCAATGCCTATCCGGTGATTATTCAAAGCTGGATCGACGATGGTGCGGGCCATCCTGATTTTGAACAAGCGCCGTTTGTCATCCTCCCCGCCGTTTTCCGTGTGGAACCCGGAGAGCTGCAGGGGCTGCGCATTATATATAACCAGGATCCCTTGCCGACGGATCGTGAGTCGGTGTTCTGGATTAATCTCTATGAGATCCCTCCGCTGGAGGGAAAAAAGTCGCAGGATGCTCGCCTGACGCTGGCAATGAATACCCAGTTAAAACTCTTCTGGCGGCCGAAGGCCCTTGCAACTTCGCTTGAAGAGTCAATAGCAAAGCTGAACTTTAGGCTGCGGCAGGAAAATGGCGGTTGGGGAATAGAATGTGATAATCCTTCTCCTCTCAACGTTTCATTTACCTCTATTACTCTGTTAAACGGTGGTCAGGAAAAAGGGGTCAAAGCGCAGATGGATATGATGACAAAAGCCTATAGCCGTCGCATCTATCCGTTGGAGGCATTCGCTAACCCACCCACAGGCCAAAAAATCCGCTTTCGTTATTTAAATGATGACGGCGCTTCTGTTGAACACACCGTCTTACTTAAGCCCTAACTGAAAAGTCGCGGGAAAATATCTGTGAGGCAATTAAAGCCGTACCGCTCGCAGCGGTTCACCCGGCAGCGCCGCGCTAACCGGGTGGCTGGATATTAGTTATTCAGCGCGCCGTTAATCAGGATAGACGTAATAATCCCGGTGGCGGCGGCAATCAGCACATAGTTGCCGTCAATATACGACCAGTGCTGCCCGCGCGGTGGTGCCGGTAATCCGCGATCGTTCCAGTCGTTAATCCGATAATCATTACCGCGGAAACGTTCCGGAGCCGGCTGACCTTTGCGGAAATCGTGCCCGTTCCACGCAAAGTGATCCTGCTCATGACGCGCCTGAGGTCGACTATCATGCGCCTGGCCCCCGCGCCCTTTATCGCCGCGATCCGGGCCACGGTTATCACCGTTCCCCTGATGATTATTGCCCTGATGGTTGTTGGCCTGCGCCCCCTGCTGGCGGTTGCCCCCCGGGCCGCCGCGGTCGGCGTCTTGCTGCCAGACCTGCTGCTGACCGTGGCTGTTGCCGCCAGGGCCATCCGCCCATGAGGCGGAAGTAAAAGCACACGATAAAATAATTGCCAGTGAAAGAATCTTTTTCATAATACACCTCCTGATTAATTTCCTTTGTACCGGGAAAATGTGGAGGAATAGTGAGTAACACTATAACCAGGACAATTCCTGGCTAATATCCTTCATCGTTTAAGTTGTTTTTTTGTCGGCTGCATTCATTCACCTTTGTTACAGCGTTACCCGCGCGCATGGGAAAAGATGAACTGGCCGCCTTAATGCTGCCCGGAATCCAGGGGGTAGAGCCGTATAACGTATTAATCAATATTATCCCGGTGCTGAATTAAATGCCCTGAATAACAAAAAAGGCCGCTTTCGCGACCTTTTTTAGCAAATAGTCAGTGATTATTCAGTGACTTTTGTTTTCAGCTCTTCGGCACCCTGCTTGGTTTTATCCCAGCCTTCTTTGCTGACCTCTTTGGTCTTATTCCAGCCTTTTTCGGTGCCTTCTTTAGTGGCGTTCCAGCCTTTCTCAGTCCCTTCTTTGGTTTTGTTCCAGGTTTTCTGCGCGCCTTCGCTGACTTCACTGCCTACGCTATCTCTTTTGCCTTCTGCCGCATGTTTGGCTTTCAGCTGCTGCTCTTCACCCTGGTGCTGGGCCTCGTGCAGTTTTTCCTTCGCGGTGTTCGCCCCTTCGTGGGCCGCCGCGACGGTATCATCGGTTGCGTGTGTCGTTGCAGCAAAAACAGGAGCTGCTACCAGAATCGCAGATAACGCAATCATTGCTTTTTTCATATTGTCCTCTCTCTAACGAACTTAATGTTATGAGTCGCATTCAGCATGGCACAAGATTCTGCCGTCTGGCTTTAGGGATTGTTCTTAAAACTATTTTAAGACTTTTCGATCCGTTTTTTACCTGCCGGATCCAGGTGCCGGCTGCTCAGCCAGCATTCCTTTCATGGGCGACGTAGCGTAACCGTCCGGGCTGACGCTCGATGCCGCTATGCAGACGGCGGCGATCGGCATGACCCTCCGCGCGGCCAAATCACCGCGGTTTTGCAAGGCCGCTCACGTTTTTATACCCGGAATCGCACTTTTCCGCCTTCAACGTTCCCCTCACTCTGTCGCTATGCTTTAATGTGCTAAACCGGTTTAATTAAGTTTAGCTATGGAGAATTTTCAGCATGAATGCAAAAGTTTGGGTTCTGGGCGACGCGGTGGTGGACCTGCTGCCGGAGAGCGAAGGCCGCCTGCTGCAGTGCCCCGGCGGCGCGCCGGCTAACGTAGCGGTAGGCGTCGCCCGCCTTGGCGGAAACAGCGGGTTTATCGGACGCGTCGGCGACGATCCGTTTGGCCGCTTTATGCGTCATACCCTGCAACAGGAGCAGGTCGACGTCAGCCATATGCACCTCGACGGCCAGCACCGTACCTCCACCGTGGTAGTCGACCTTGACGATCAGGGGGAACGCACCTTTACCTTTATGGTGCGCCCCAGCGCGGACCTGTTCCTCACCGAAGAAGACCTGCCGCCGTTTGCCGCCGGGCAGTGGCTGCACGTCTGCTCTATTGCGCTCAGCGCCGAGCCCAGCCGCAGTACCACCTTCGCGGCAATGGAGCGCATTAAATATGCCGGCGGTCGGGTCAGCTTTGACCCCAATATCCGCCCGGATCTCTGGCAGGATCAGGAACTGCTGCACGCCTGCCTCGATCGCGCTTTGCGGATGGCCAACGTGGTGAAGCTATCGGAAGAGGAGCTGGTATTCATCAGCGGCAGTGATGATTTAGCGCATGGAATCGCCAGCCTAACCGAGCGCTATCAGCCGGAATTGCTGCTGGTGACCCAGGGTAAGGCGGGCGTGCTTGCCGCCTTCCAGCAGCAGTTTACCCATTTCAGCGCCAGGCCCGTTGTCAGCGTGGACACCACCGGCGCGGGAGACGCATTTGTCGCCGGACTGCTCGCCAGCCTTGCCGCCAACGGGATGCCGACGGATATCGCCGCGCTGGAACCGACCCTCACGCTGGCGCAAACCTGCGGCGCCCTGGCGACAACGGCGAAAGGCGCGATGACCGCCCTGCCTTATCAGCGCGATCTTAATCGCCAGTTTTAATCGTTAAAGCCGCCCTGCGCGGCTCACTTTGTTGCATCCATCACATTTATTAAACCGGTTTAGCAAATTCATTTTAAAAATGTTAAAGGTCGGGCTTAACATAGTACCTAAACCGGTTTAGCAAAAAACACTACTTTTCATTTTACTTTTGGGATGCGACCAGCATGTATAGAAAAAGCACACTTGCGGTTCTTATCGCTTTGCTAACCGGCGCCGCCTCAGCCCACGCGCAAACGGACCTCAGCACTATTGAAGCCCGGCTCATCGCGCTGGAAAAGCGCCTGCAGGAAGCGGAAAACAGGGCGCAAACGGCGGAAAACCGCGCCGAGTCGGCGGAGAAAAAAGTCCAGCAACTCACCGCGCAGCAGCAAAAAAACCAGGACACGACTCAGGAAGTGGCTCAGCGTACCGCCAAACTTGAGAAAAAGGCCGATGAGAAAAGCGGCTTTGAGTTTCACGGCTACGCCCGCTCCGGCGTAATAATGAATGATTCCGGCGCCAGCACCAAATCCGGAGCCTACATGACGCCAGCGGGGGAGACCGGCGGAGCAATCGGCCGTCTGGGAAACCAGGCCGATACCTATGTTGAAATGAACCTTGAACATAAGCAGACCCTGGATAATGGGGCCACCACCCGCTTCAAAGTGATGGTCGCCGACGGGCAAACCACTTATAACGACTGGACGGCAAGCACCAGCGATCTGAACGTTCGTCAGGCCTTTGTCGAACTGGGTAACCTGCCTACGTTCGCCGGGCCGTTTAAAGGCTCCACCCTGTGGGCCGGGAAACGTTTTGACCGCGACAACTTTGATATTCACTGGATCGACTCTGACGTCGTGTTTCTCGCCGGTACCGGCGGCGGTATCTACGACGTGAAGTGGAACGACAGCCTGCGCAGTAATTTCTCCCTTTACGGGCGTAACTTCGGCGACATCGATGATTCCAGCAACAGCGTGCAGAACTATATCCTCACCATGAACCATTTCGCCGGTCCGCTGCAGATGATGGTCAGCGGTCTGCGGGCGAAAGATAACGACGAGCGTAAAGATACCAACGGCAATCTGGTGAAAGGCGATGCGGCAAATACCGGCGTACACGCGCTGCTCGGCCTGCATAACGACAGTTTCTACGGCCTGCGCGACGGTAGCAGCAAAACCGCCCTGCTCTACGGTCACGGCCTGGGCGCAGAGGTTAAAGGTATCGGCTCTGACGGCGCCCTTCGTTCGGGAGCCGACACATGGCGCATTGCCAGCTACGGTACCACGCCGATCGGCAAAAACTGGTCTATCGCCCCGGCGATCCTGGCGCAAAGCAGCAAAGATCGCTATGTCGATGGCGATAGCTACCAGTGGGCAACGTTCAACATGCGCCTGATCCAGGAGATTAATCAGAACTTCGCCCTCGCCTACGAAGGCAGCTACCAGTATATGGATCTCAAACCCGAAGGTTATAACGATCGTCATGCGGTGAACGGTAGCTTCTACAAGCTCACCTTCGCTCCAACCTTTAAGGTCGGCAGCATCGGTGATTTCTTCAGTCGTCCGGAGATTCGTTTCTACACCTCCTGGATGGACTGGAGCAAAAAACTGAATAATTACGCCAGCGATGACGCGCTGGGCAGCAACGGTTTTAACTCGGGCGGCGAATGGTCGTTCGGTATGCAGATGGAAACCTGGTTCTGACGGTTACATCAGACGACAGGAACCGCCGGGGCGGCAAAACGCCTTCGTCGCCCCGGACACAATAACGACGCAGAAACTGCGCCCCCGTGAACACGGGACGACAACACGAAAATGTTTACGCATTCAGAGGGTACTATGGATTTTGAACAGATTTCCCGCTCGCTGCTTCCGCTTCTGGGAGGCAAGGAAAATATCGCCAGCGCCGCGCACTGCGCCACGCGCCTGCGCCTGGTGCTGGTTGATGACGCGCTGGCTGACCAGCAGGCCATCGGCAAAATTGAAGGGGTTAAGGGCTGCTTTCGTAATGCCGGGCAGATGCAGATTATTTTCGGCACCGGGGTGGTGAATAAAGTCTATGCCGCTTTTATTCAGGCGGCAGGTATTAGCGAGTCCAGTAAATCGGAAGCCGCCGACATCGCGGCGAAAAAGCTTAACCCGTTCCAGCGCATCGCCCGCCTGCTGTCAAACATCTTCGTGCCGATTATCCCGGCCATCGTCGCCTCCGGTCTGCTGATGGGCCTGCTGGGAATGGTCAAAACCTACGGCTGGGTTGACCCAGGCAACGCTATCTACATCATGCTGGATATGTGCAGCTCGGCGGCGTTTATCATTCTACCGATTCTGATTGGCTTTACCGCCGCCCGCGAATTCGGCGGAAACCCCTATCTCGGCGCAACGCTCGGCGGCATTCTGACCCACCCGGCGCTGACGAACGCCTGGGGAGTCGCCGCCGGATTCCATACCATGAACTTCTTCGGCCTCGAAATCGCCATGATCGGCTATCAGGGTACGGTGTTCCCGGTGCTGCTGGCGGTCTGGTTTATGAGCATCGTTGAAAAGCAGCTGCGCCGCGCGATCCCCGATGCCCTGGACCTGATACTGACGCCGTTCCTGACGGTGATTATTTCCGGCTTTATCGCCCTGCTGATTATCGGCCCGGCCGGTCGCGCGCTCGGCGACGGTATTTCGTTTGTCCTCAGCACCCTGATTAGCCACGCCGGCTGGCTCGCCGGTCTGCTGTTTGGCGGTCTCTATTCGGTTATCGTCATTACCGGTATTCACCACAGCTTCCACGCCATCGAAGCCGGACTCCTCGGCAATCCCTCCATCGGCGTCAACTTCCTGCTGCCGATTTGGGCGATGGCTAACGTCGCTCAGGGTGGCGCCTGCCTGGCGGTGTGGTTCAAAACCAAAGACGCAAAAATTAAAGCCATCACGCTGCCCTCAGCGTTTTCCGCCATGCTGGGCATCACCGAGGCGGCGATTTTTGGTATCAACCTGCGCTTTGTGAAGCCGTTTATCGCGGCGCTGATCGGCGGCGCGGCGGGCGGCGCGTGGGTGGTATCCATGCACGTCTACATGACCGCGGTAGGACTGACGGCGATCCCCGGCATGGCCATCGTGCAGGCCAGCTCGCTGCTGAACTACATTATCGGAATGGTTATCGCCTTTGGCGTCGCCTTTACGGTTTCCCTGGTGCTGAAATACAAAACGGACGCTGAATAATGTCACTTCCATCACGGCTGCCTGCGATTTTGCAGGCCGTTATGCAGGGCCAGCCGCGCGCGCTGGCCGATAGTCACTATCCGCGCTGGCGCCATGCGCCGG
>OKCJ01000141.1_pt1 | contig 10045 bp, 9 predicted proteins | sample 1609971 | NCBI WGS metagenome assembly OKCJ01 (sample SAMN04436604, study PRJEB24849) | human gut metagenome | biome: human gut; feature: NICU; material: stool | host: Homo sapiens | place: USA: Saint Louis, MO | collected 2009-12-11
GTCCTGTGAAACCGACGCTGAGCTAATCTCGTCGTCAGGCGCTGCGCTCCGCCTCGCACTGGTACGCGGTGCTCAGCGATGGATGCGTGAGTCCGCAGCAGGAGGCCCGCTGGCAGCAGTGGTATGAGCAAAACAAAGAAAATCAGTGGGCCTGGCAGCAGGTAGAAAACCTGCGCCAGCAGATGGGGCAACTGCCGGGCGGCCTGGCCAGCCGTGCCCTTAACGATAGCCGACTGGCGCGTCGCCACGTACTGAAGGGTCTGATGCTTTTGCTGGTCATCGGAGGCAGCTGGCGGCTCTGGGATTCCGAACTGGCGGAGGGCCTGGGCGCCGACTACCGAACGGCGAAAGAAATACCTCGCCAGCAGCAGCTTGCCGACGGTTCGCTCCTAACGCTGAATAGCGAACGTGCCGCCGACGTCCGTTTTGACAGACGACAGCGCATGGTTCATTTACGCTACGGCGAAATCGCCATCAGGACCGCTCACGACAGCCTGCAGCGTCCTTTCCGCGTGCAAACGCGGGAAGGCACGCTCACTGCGCTCGGTACCGAATTCACCGTCCGTCAGTTTGCCGGCGGCACCCGGCTGGCGGTACAGCAGCATGCCGTGGAGGTGGTTTTACCATCCGGCAGCGTCCAAATCGTCAACGCCGGGGAAAGCCTGTGGTTTACCCGCAATCGCTTCTTCGCCCTGGTTAAGTTCAACGACGGCGAGGATAGCTGGATCAGAGGCGTGCTGACCTTCCGCGACGCCCCGCTAAGCTAGGTGGTCGAACCCCTCGCCCGCTATCGCTCCGGGGTGTTGCGCTGCGATCCCGCGGTGGCCGAATTACGCCCGAGCGGCACCTTTCCGCTGGAGGATCCTGACGCCATTCTGAAGGTTATTGCGCAAACGCTGCCGATTTCATTACGGTTTGTCACTCGCTACTGGGTGACGCTCGTTCCAGCCTGAGAAGAAAAATCGAAAAAATTCTCATTATCTATTGTCCCTTTTCCCGGCTCGTTCGACTTATTAGATGAATATAACCATAAACGTTCGTGGAGAAGAGATGACGCCTTTACGCGTTTTACGCACACCGATGCCTCTGGTAATAGCAATCCGTTTAACGCTGCTGCCGCTAGCAGGGCTGGCTGCCGCGCCGATATACGCCGCCGCGCAGTATGACATCGCCGCCGGGGGATTAGACAACGCCCTGAACCAATATGCCGCCCGCAGCGGTATCACGCTTTCCGCCGACGCCAGCCTGACGCGCGGCAAGCATAGCCCGGGCCTGCACGGCAGCTTCGAAACCGAAGAGGGGTTACGCAGGCTGCTGAACGGCAGCGGATTACGGCTAAAGCCGCTGGGCAAGAATGCCTGGACCCTGGAGCCCGCTCCTGACAGTTCAGACTCCACCCTCACCGTCGTCGGGGACTGGCTTGGCGACGCGCGCGAGAATGATGTCTTTGAACACGCCGGCGCCCGCGACGTTATCCGTCGGGAGGATTTCGCCAAAACCGGAGCCGCCACGATACGCGAAGTGCTGAACCGGATCCCCGGCGTCAACGCGCCGGAAAATACCGGTACCGGCAGTCACGATCTGGCAATGAACTTCGGTATTCGTGGCCTCAACCCGCGGCTTGCCAGCCGTTCCACGGTGCTGATGGACGGTATCCCGGTTCCCTTTGCCCCCTACGGCCAGCCGCAGCTTTCGCTGGCGCCGGTCTCGGTCGGCAATATGGACGCCATCGATGTCGTGCGCGGCGGCGGCGCGGTGCGCTACGGGCCGCAGAGCGTCGGCGGCGTGGTGAACTTCGTCACCCGCGCAATCCCCGAGGATTTTGGCATTCAGGGCGGCATGGAAGGGCAGCTCAGCCCCACCTCTTCACAAAACAACCCGAAAGAGACGCATAACCTCGCGATCGGCGGCACGGCGGACAACGGTTTCGGCTCCGCCCTGCTTTACTCAGGCACCCGGGGCAGCGACTGGCGCGCACACAGCGCCACGCGGATTGATGATGTGATGCTGAAAAGCAAATACGCGCCTAACGAAGTCCATACCTTTAACAGCCTGCTGCAATACTATGACGGAGAAGCCGATATGCCCGGCGGCCTCTCCCGCGCCGACTACAACGCCGACCGCTGGCAGTCCACGCGTCCTTATGACCGTTTTTGGGGGCGCCGCCAGCTCGCCAGCCTCGGCTACCAGTACCAGCCGGATGCGCAGCATAAATTTAATATTCAGGGGTTCTATACCCATACCCTGCGCAGCGGCTACCTGGAACAGGGTAAGCGCATTACCCTCTCCCCGCGCGAATATTGGGTCCGCGGCATCGAACCGCGCTACAGCCAAAGCTTTATGATCGGCCCATCCGCCCACGAGGTCGGCGTCGGCTATCGCTACGTCAACGAATCGACCCACGAGATGCGTTACTACACCGCAACCACCAGCGGCGAGCTGCCCAGCACCGCCAGCCCCTACGATCGCGATACCCGTTCCGGTACCGAAGCCCACGCCTGGTATATCGACGATCGCGTGGATATTGGCAACTGGACGATTACGCCAGGAATGCGCTTTGAGCACATGGAGTCTTATCAGGACAATAATCTGCTGGGCACCCGCGAACGGGTCAGCTATAACGCTCCGCTCCCGGCGCTGAATGTTCTTTATCACCTCACCGACAGCTGGAATCTTTATGCCAACACAGAAGGTTCATTCGGCACCGTACAGTACAGCCAGATTGGCAAAGCTGTACAAAGCGGCAATGTGGAACCAGAAAAAGCGCGTACCTGGGAAGTCGGCACCCGCTACGACGACGGCGCGCTGACCGCCGAAATGGGGCTGTTCCTGATTAACTTCAACAATCAGTACGATTCCAACCAGACCAATGACACGGTTACCGCCCGCGGTAAAACGCGTCATAGCGGCCTGGAAGCGCAAACCCGTTACGCCCTCGGCGAACTCTCACCCGCGCTTGATAATCTCTCGGTCTACGCCAGCTATGCGTACGTTAATGCTGAAATCCGCGAGAAAGGCGACACCTACGGTAACCAGGTTCCTTTCTCGCCGAAGCACAAAGGCACCCTTGGCGTCGATTACAGCCCCGGCAGCTGGACGTTTAACCTTAACGGCGACTTCCAGTCCAGCCAGTTTGCCGATAACGCCAATACCGTTGCCGAAAGCGCCGATGGCAGCACCGGTCGTATTCCCGGCTATATGCTGTGGGGCGCCCGCGTGGCCTATGACTTTGGTCCACAAATGGCCAATCTCAACCTCGCGCTGGGGGTGAAAAACATCTTCGACCATGCGTATTACACCCGCTCATACGACGATAACAACAAAGGGCTTTACGTCGGTCAGCCGCGCACGCTGTACCTGCAAGGATCAATGAAGTTCTGATTGATCGAGCGTTGCCGGACAGCGCTATTCGCGCCCTGTCCGGCAAGCTGGAGGAAAATCATGTTTAGCCTTGTTCGTCAGTGCATTTTAGCCCGCTGTTTGCCGCCACCGTACAAGATGAGCGCGGTCGCTTTACGCTTGATAAAACGCCGCAGCGCATCGTGGTGCTTGAACTCTCCTTTGTTGACGCGCTGGCGGCGGTCGACGTTAGCCCAACAGGCATGGCCGATGACAACGATCCGTCGCGTATTCTGGCGGACGTACGCGCACGTCTGAAGCCCTGGCAGTCGGTGGGCACCCGTGCCCAGCCCTCGCTCGAGGCCATCCGCGCGCTGCATCCCGATCCGATCGTCGCCGATAGCAGTCGCCATGCCGGAATCTACGCCGCCGAGCGTATTGCCAGCGACATGGTTAAAATCGTCCATCACCGGGCGGTAGATATCACGCCATGAAACCGTTCCGGCACGCTTTTTTTATCTGGGGATGGCCGCTGCTGGCACAGGATAACCCGCTGGTGCTACTTGATGAACCAACAACCTGGCTGGATATTAATCATCAGGTGGAGCTGATGAAGCTGATGCGCGAGCTACAGACGATGGGCAAAACCGTGGTCACCGTACTGCACGATCTGAATCAGGCCAGCCGCTACTGCGACCATCTGGTGGTGCTTGAAGGGGGTCAGGTGCAGGCTCAGGGCCTGGCGGAAACGGTACTGACGCCGGAGATGCTGCGGGAGATTTTTCACCTGGAAGCGGAGATTTACCCGGAGCCGGTGTCCCGGCGCCCGATGTGCGTGGTGAAATAACTCGGGTAAGGCGTACTGCGCCCTACCCGACGTTAATCAGTAAGTGTGGAAATATTGCTGAATCACCTGCGGATTTTTCGTTTGCGTCAGCGCGGTCATCAGCAAAATACGCGCTTTTGCCGGATTGAGAGAATCGGCGACCAGCCCCGGCTGGCCGCCATCTACCGGCACCACGCCGCTGCCGGTACGCGAGGCGCGAACCACCACGATGCCGGCTTTTTCCGCTTTTTCAATTCCTGCCGCACTGCGTACGGAGACCGACCCCGCGCCGGTACCTGCGTAAATAATCCCGTCAGCATGGTGAGCGATCGCCGCGTCATACATATATTCAGGGTCATCCTGGTAGCCATAAATAATGACCACTTTCGGCAGCGCGTTCAGGTTACGGACGTCGAAAACCGAACGCACGGTGTGAATTTTGTCCACCCGGGTTTCGAACTGCGGCTTACCGCTGACGATCACGCCGAGGTAGCCCTCTTCCGGCGCCCGGAAGGTATCCAGCGTCGTGGCGTTGGTTTTAGTGACAAAACGCGCTGCCCCGATGCGATCGTTAAGGACCACCATCACCCCGCGGCCTTTCGCTTCCGGGTCAGCCGCCACGGTCACCGCTTCCAGCAGATTCATCGGGCCGTCGGCGCTGATGGCCGTTGCCGGGCGCATTGCCGCCGTGAAGACCACCGGCTTATTGCTTTTTACCGTCAGATTGAGGAAATAAGGCGTCTCGTCGAGGGTATCGGTACCGTGGGTAATGACTACGCCGTCGACATCCTCGCGGGCCAGCAGTTCATTGACGCGTTTGGCCAGCTTGAGAATAATATCGCTGGTCATATTTTCGCTACCGATATTGGCAACCTGCTCACCGTCAACGCGGGCGACTTTACTCATTTCAGGTACGGCGTTAATCAGCGTCTGTACGCCAATCGCACCGGCTTTATACCCGGTTGTCTGGGTGTTGCTGGCCGCCGAACCGGCAATGGTTCCTCCGGTTGCCAGGATCACAATATGCGGCAGACGCGTGTCGCTGAACGCGAAAGCACTTATCGACAGTAACGCAATGGTCAGTAATGCTCTAAAATTCATAATTACCTATCCCCAAATAGATTTTAATCAAATTCGCCCGGTGATAATGCAAAGGGCTTGCCAGGATTTAATGTATTTTGCCGGGCAAAAGTGGTTAACTATCGGACAAAAAAGGATTTTTATTTCGCCAGGAGCGCGACATTGGTGCACAGATGCGCTAAAAACGGGCGTCATAAAATGCAAAATCAGAAACAACTCCTGCAATCTGTACTGTCTTGATGGCATCGCGAGTAACCAAATAAGCCATAACAACGCGGGTAATCCGAGAGAGAAAAACGATGCGTATCGCCTTAAAATCAGCATTGATGCTAACAACCCGCGTCATACAAATCATTAATCCTGAACTGCAGCTGCATATGCAGCGAAAGGCGCTGATCGCACTGGAGCTGGCGCAGGCATCAGGGCTTTCGCGCCCGCAGCAGCAAACGGTCTTTTGCGCCGCGCTGCTGCACGATATTGGCGTTCTGGGTGACAAAAGGGCCTTCTCCTCGCTGAACGCTATCGATAATCTCAATGACCCCCATCAGCATCGGGGAGCAGAAATGCTGGCCGGATTAACCACCCTGGCCCCAATCCTGCCGATTATTCGCGATCATCATTTTAGTCCACACCACAGGGGCAGCCTCGAACAGCATATCGTCTATTTTGCCGATGTTTTTGAGCGCCTGCTGGCCGGTAATAAAGGCGGTTCGGCTTATCAACCCGATATTATTATTACGCAATTTCGTACGCTCTATAAGGCGATCGACCCGTCGCTGTGTCAAACCTTGTGCCAGCTCGCACAAAAAGAGCATTTCTGGCTGCATCTTAATCCTGGACATATTCAGCGAATGCTGGAAATTATCGGCCCAATTAACGATGTCTATATGGGTATTGATGGCCTGAAAGATATCTGTCTGTTAATCGCCAACATTGTCGATACCTACAGTAGCTTTACCGCCAGCCATAGCCTGAAGGTTGGACAAATTTCGCGCGCCCTTGCCGCCTGGATGAATCAGCCGGAGCTGGAGTGCCGGAAGATTGAAATTGCCGGCTATTTGCACGATATCGGTAAAGTCTACATACCGCTGGCCATCCTCGAGAAACAGGGCTATCTCAATGACAAAGAGCTGCTGCAGGTTCGGGAACACAGCTATATGACCGGCGAAATTCTTAGCGCATTTAGCGAACTCGGCGATATCGTGAACTGGGCGGCCAATCATCATGAAAAACTGGATGGCAGCGGTTATCCTCTGCATCTGAGTGGCGATTACCTGCAGCTGGCAGATCGCATCATCGCCATCGCGGATATTTTCACCGCCCTTACCGAAGACCGCCCTTATCGCCCCGGAATGAGCCGTCAGCAAGCGCTACGGCTGATTGAGGGTGATGTGACAAACGGCGCGCTGGATAAAGACGTTTACCGCGTTTTACATCAGCATGCCGAAGCGCTGCACGCTATTATTACTCACACGCTTCCCTCTTAATTTGCCGGCTCTCTGCTGGTGAAGCCGGAGCGCAGCGACAAAAAATATAATTAATTCATCTGCACGCAAGGATATATCCGGTGAGAATCGCCACCATGACTAATTGGGCTTACGGGATCACCGTCGCCCTGACCCTCGCCTCAGGCATGGCAATGCTGATGGCCTCAAGTGCGGATAAAGCTGAACGCCGCGCCGTCGAACAACGTCAGGTGTACGACCAGCTGAGTGAAGAAGTCGAAAGCGGCGCCTGGGAGCTTACCGATCTGGCGCGGCTCTAAATCATCAAAAAAAACCAGGATGTGCTACGCGAATACCGGCAGCAGGCGCAGACCATTGCCGCCATTGAACACCGGCTTGTTAAACTCAAAGATAATGGCGCAACCGCTGAAGAACTGGCGCTGCTGCGGGAGGGTTTACAGATTGCCGATGAACTCCAGGATGAGCAGCAGGCGGCGCTGGCGCAGGTTGCCCGGGGGGAAGAAAAAGCGGCGGTAAGCCTGCTTTACGGCGCGGCCTACGAACAGGAGCTTGAGCGGGTACAAACTCAGCTTGACCACTTTCGCCTGCTGCTCGAAGGCCGGGTGAATAAAATCATCGCTCAGGCCACGGAGAAATCACGTATCTGGCGTACGCTCTCTGAAGTCATGGTTGGCCTCACCGCCCTGATGTTTCTGTTTGTGCTGGGATTTATCCTTAAGCGGCGGGTGCTCTATCCCGTCGTCCGTCTGAGCGATGTGGTACAGCGGCTGGCATCGCAGGATTATGCGGTCGAGACGCCGCAGTTCACCCAGAAAGATGAAATTGGCGATATGGCCCAGGCGATTCGTATCTTTCGCGAGAACGGGCTGGCGCGGCAGCGGCTGGAACAAGAGCGCGATGCCGACTGGGCCGTCCGCGAGCTGCTGGCGCGGATGACCCAGCGTCTGCAGGGCTGCGAATCATTCGAGGATGTGATCAAGGTGGCCGAGCGCTTTGCCCCCAGCATCGCCCCGCAGATCCCCGGCCGACTCTATATCCTCGACACCGATCCCTGGCAGATGCGCTGCGTTGCGCAGTGGCTTTCTCCGCCGCAGGAAACGGATGTCTTTCATCCCGATAATTGCTGGGCCGTTCGGCGCGGACTGAGTCATCCTCCGGTTAACGGCGAGCCGGATATCGCCTGTTACCACCTGACGGAACCACAGGCCAATCAGTCGCTATGCGTGCCGCTGATTGCGCAAGGAGAAGCGATTGGCCTGCTCTCCTTCAGCAACGTCACCGCCGCAACCGCGCCTTCCCGCGCCTATCTTGAACTGATGGCCGAAGCGCTGGGTCTGGCGCTGGCGAATCAACGTTTACGCAACGCGCTGCTGGAAAAGGCGCTGTTCGATTCATTAACCGGCCTGCGCAACCGTCACCATCTGGATGATGCTCTGCATACTCAAATGAATCTGGCGGTTCGCAACGGTACGCCGCTGAGCTGCCTGATGATCGATATCGATCACTTCAAGGCAATTAACGATAATTACGGCCACGAAGCGGGCGATCTGGTCATTAAAAACGTCGCCGCAATTATACAGCGTGCGGTGCGTGATATCGGGATGGCCTTCCGCTACGGAGGCGAAGAGTTCCTGGTGCTGCTGGGCGGAACCCATGAAGAGGCGGCAATGGCCTGCGCGACCGAGATCTATCACAGCGTTCAGCGTCTGACTTTACGCTATGGCCTTGCTGAGATTGGTCAGATCAACGTCTCCATCGGCATCGCCAGCTACCCGCAGCATACGCATAGCGACAGCCTGCTGCGCGCGGCAGACGCTGCGCTCTACCGGGCAAAAGAGTTGGGCCGGTCAAGAATTGTGAGCTTTGGGATGTTGAAGGCGGATTGAGTCGATATTCGCACCGTTATGTAAAAGGAGCCGTGCGCTCCTTTTGCCCAGTGCAATCATCAGGACAGCGTAGCAAACTTTGGCGCGCCGGATTTTCTATCCTCTTGAAAAGTAAGCCGCTTGATCCAGGGCAAAGTCATAACTCCGTCATTGAGTAAAATTCATCGCCTGATTTGAACAAGGCTATGTCGTTTTCATGTTTTTAAGGTTTACGCTGTTCTACCTACTTTTTATCCCCTTGCAGACTTTTGCGCTTAATTACTCTTCAACCTTTTTAAGGCTCAATTGCCCGCAGAGAGGCCTCGTGGAGGTCATTTTGCATGTTTACGATCATACCCAGGAAAAATGGCAGAATAATTTTGAGACCGGCGCAGGGCACAAACGCTCAGGCGATATGGAACTGATCCCCTTTGCCAACGGGGATATTCTCTTCCACTCGGTGTCAACAGATGCATTTAGCTATCTCTACAGCGGCGAAGAGAAGCTTTACCGCTGTTTAAAATTGGATGAAAGACCGCTATACCCTTCCTTTTAACCCTGCGTAGGCGACGCGATCCAACCCGGACGTAGTCCGCAGAGTAAAAAAAACGGGAACCCATCGGCTCCCGTTTTGTTTAACCCAAAATCTGGATTACATGTTGGCGATAATCGCGTCGCCAAACTCTGAACATTTCAGCAGCTTAGCGCCTTCCATCAGACGTTCAAAGTCATAGGTCACGGTCTTGGCGGCGATTGCGCCTTCAGTGCCTTTAACGATTAAGTCTGCGGCTTCGAACCACTGCATGTGGCGCAGCATCATTTCGGCGGACAGGATAATGGAACCTGGGTTCACTTTATCCTGGCCGGCATATTTCGGCGCAGTACCGTGGGGCGCTTCAAACAGCGCGCACTCGTCACCGATGTTTGCACCCTGCGCGATACCAATGCCACCAACCTGTGCGGCCAACGCATCGGAGATGTAGTCACCGTTCAGGTTCATACAGGCAATCACGTCATACTCAGCCGGGCGCAGCAGGATCTGTTGCAGGAACGCATCGGCAATGACGTCCTTAACCACGATCTCTTTACCGGTTTTCGGGTTCTTGATTTTCACCCATGGACCGCCATCGATCAGTTCGCCACCAAATTCTTCACGCGCTAACTGGTAACCCCAGTCTTTGAACGCGCCTTCGGTGAACTTCTTGATGTTGCCTTTGTGTACCAGGGTAACTGAATCACGATCGTTGGCGATGGCGTATTCAATCGCTGCACGTACCAGACGTTTAGTCCCTTCTTCTGAACACGGTTTGATACCAATACCGCAATGTTCCGGGAAGCGTATTTTCTTCACACCCATCTCTTCGCGCAGGAATTTAATCACTTTCTCAGCATCGGCAGAGGCAGCTTTCCACTCGATACCCGCGTAGATATCTTCGGAGGTTTCACGGAAGATGACCATATCGGTCAGT
>OKCJ01000142.1_pt1 | contig 10004 bp, 10 predicted proteins | sample 1609971 | NCBI WGS metagenome assembly OKCJ01 (sample SAMN04436604, study PRJEB24849) | human gut metagenome | biome: human gut; feature: NICU; material: stool | host: Homo sapiens | place: USA: Saint Louis, MO | collected 2009-12-11
GGCTAAGACAAATCGCCGGCGTCCGCCAGCGCTATTTCAAGTATTTCTCTTCCTTTGACTCCACGCCGGCGGGCAACATCGGACCGGTAAGCGATGCGCTGATGAACGACATTCAGGCCCCGCTAATCGTTCACTGCCCCGCTCTGCCGCAAAATGGGCGCACGGTGGTCCACGGCCATCTGTTTGTGAACGGGGTGCTGCTTAACGAATCCGGTATGGAAAAACATCCGCTAAATCCGATGACCGATGCCAGCGTACCGCGCCTGCTGGCCGCGCAGACGGCCAGCCCGGTTGGGCACATTGCTCTCAATACGATTCGCAGCGGTGTGGAAGCGGTCACTTGCGCCTTAGAACGCTATCAGATTGAAGGAACGCGCCATGTGATTGTCGATACGCTGGACGACACCGATCTCCATACCCTGGCTCAGGCGCTGCAGGAGTATCCGCTGCTGGCCGGAGGTTCCGGTCTCAGCGGCGCGCTGGCCGCTAACGCTGGTGGTCATCCTGTTGCGTCGCCGCACCGCTTTCCCTCTCCCGCCAGAGCAGTCGTGTTCTCCGGCAGCTGTTCGACGATGAGCAACCGCCAGGTCAACCGCTATAAAGCCCAGGCGGCATCCTGTTTGCTTGACGTTGCCCGCTGCCTGTCGGATACCGAAAGCTACAGCGACGAGCTGTCTACCTGGGCGATGGCGCATATCAACGACCCGCTCGCGCCGCTACTTTATGCCACCCAGCCGCCAGAGGCGCTACAGCGCATTCAGCAGGAATACGGCGAACAGGCCGCCAGTCGGGCAATCGAACGCACTTTCGCCCGGCTGAGCGCCAAACTTCTGGCCGCAGGCGTCAACACCTTTATTGTCGCTGGCGGAGAAACCTCCGGCACCGTCGTGGAAGCGCTACAGGTGAAGCGCCTGGCCGTCGGCAGAGCGATCGCGCCGGGCGTACCCTGGGTCTTCTCCTCCGGCCTGGCGCTGGCCCTGAAGTCAGGCAACTTTGGCGACGAAGATTTCTTTTTTACGGCCCAGGAGTATCCATCATGAATCCGGTGAGTGAACACCAACTCCGCGAACAGCTGGTCCACTATGGGCGCTCGCTGTTTATGCGCGGCTACAGCAGCGGCGGTTCCGGCAATCTCAGCGTGAAGCTGCCGGACGGCGGCTATCTGGTGACCCCAACCAATTCCTGTCTGGGTGAACTGCAGGCCGCCACCCTGAGTCGACTGGATGCCGATGGCGTGCATCTCAGCGGCGATAAGCCGTCAAAAGAGGTCCCTATGCATCTGGCGTGGTACCGCCACCGGCCTTCCTGCGGGGCCGTAGTACATCTGCACTCTCCGTGGCTGACCGCGCTCTCCTGTCTACCGTGCGCCACGCCGGAAAACTGCCTGCCGCCGCTAACGCCGTACTACGTGATGCGCGTCGGACGGCTGCCGCTGCTGCCCTATTTCAAACCCGGACACGAGGGCATTGCCAGCGCGCTCAGTGACATCGCCGCAGACCATACGGCGGCGCTACTGGCCAACCACGGGCCGGTAGTGAGCGGTCGCTCGCTGCGCGAGGCGGTGTTTAACGCCGAAGAACTGGAAGACAGCGCCCGTATCTGGCTGACCTTAAAACCGCTCGGCTATGTCCCGCTCTCAGAAGCAGCAGTGGCCGAACTCGAACAATCCCGACCGGCCTGAGGTGCGATGATGATCCCGGAACAACGGCGCGACTTTATTTACCGCTACGTGCATGAAAAAAACGCCGCCTCCTTCAATGAACTGGCGGAGCTGATGAGCGTGTCGCATATGACGGTACGCCGCGACATTCAGCTGCTGGAAGAAGAAGGCAAGGTTATCGCCATTAACGGCGGCGTGAAGCTCAATAACCTGCTTAAATCCGAGCTGCCGTGGCGAGAGAAAGCGGAGTTGCATCATGAAGTAAAACGCAAAATGGGCCAGCTGGCGGCGATGCTCATCGAGCCGGGTCAAACGCTCTACCTCGATGCCGGCACCTCGTTGTTTGAAGTGGCGAAAGCGGTGGCCGCCAGCCGCTGTTTTAACCTGACGGTCGTCACCAACGACTTTTCCATCAGCCACTACCTGATGGATATGCCGCATATCACGCTCTATCACACCGGCGGCCTGGTGGACCAGCGCAACCGCTCAAGCATTGGTAAAAGCGCCGCCAGCTTTCTTCGCACCATTAATATTGACGTGGCGTTTCTGAGCTCCTCTTCGTGGGATACCGAACGCGGGATGTCAACGCCGAGCGAAGGGAAAGCCTCGGTCAAGGAGGCGGTGCTCACCGTTTCCCGGCGTCGGGTACTGGTCTGCGATAGCAGTAAATTTGGCAAATACGGCATGTTCCATATCTGCGGGCTGGAGCAATTGACCGATATTGTTTCTGATAACCGGCTACCGGAGGATGCGCAACACACTATTGCCAGCCAGGGGGTGAAACTGCATCTGGTAGATAGCCGGGAGGGAGCGCATCATGCTGAAGCTCGCGGCTAACCTCGACTGGCTATTTACCGATTTACCGATAGCGGCCCGTTTCCAGGCGGCAAAAGCGGCCGGTTTTCACGGTATTGAAGGGCTATTTCTCTGGCAACACCCGCTGGAACAGCTGCAGGCGGCACAGCGGCAAACGTCTCTACCGCTGGTGCTGATGAACGCTCCGGCAGGCAACTGGTCTCAGGGTGAACGCGGGCTGGCAGCGCTACCCGGGCGCGAAGAGGAGTTTCACCGCAGTCTGGAGCGGGCTCGTCATTATGCCACGGCGTTGGGCTGCCGCCGGGTTCACGTTATGGCGGGCTTGCGCTGCGACGCTCTGACGCATCAGGCCCAGCTTGAGCTCTTGCGCAACAGGCTGCGTATCGCCTGCGATGTGCTGGCTGTTGCGGGAATAGACGTGCTGATTGAACCATTAAACTCGCAGGATATGCCCGGCTATTTTATTGATAGCTTTCCGCTGGCCGCAGCAATCATTGACCAGGTCGCCAGGAACAATATCGGTTTACAGTTTGATATTTATCATTGCCAGAAAATTCACGGCAACGTCGCCAAAAATATTGAACGCTACTTTACGCTTATCAAACATATTCAAATTGCTTCCGTTCCTTATCGCCATGAACCTGGGACCGGCGAATTAAATGAAGCTTGGTTTTTCGATTTTATTAAAAAAATGAACTACAGGGGCTGGATTGGTTGTGAATATCAACCCTCAACATCAGGCCCCGAATCATTACGCTGGATAACGCCTTACCTGGAATTTTAATCTCTCTGTACCGGAGGAAAATATGTCGGATACCGTTATTATCTCGCTGGCACCCGTTGCCGCGGATTGCCCTCGAGTCATACCCGAAGAACTGGCGCAGGAAATACTCGCCAGCGTAGAATATGGCGCGGCGATTGTTCATCTGCACGTCCGTGATAAGCAGGGGCGTCTGACGCCGGACACCGTCGATTTTCAGGCCACAATCGACCCTGTGATGCGCCACTCAAACCTGATAATTCAGGCCTCTACCGGCGGCGTCTCTTCGCTGTCCATCGCCGAACGCTGCGCGCCCCTGGCCTGCTCAGGAGTGGAGATGGCGTCGCTTAACGTCGGCTCCGTTAACCTTGGCGATGCCGTTTACTTTAATCCCGGCCCGGACGTCGAATATTGTGCAAGACAAATCATCGCGCATAACATAATTCCCGAGTTTGAAGTTTTCGAAATTGGCATGATTAATAATATCCTTGCTCTGCAGGAAAATATAAAATTCAAAACCCCGATGCTGTTTAATATTGTACTGGGGCATCGCGGCACTACCCCCGCCACGATTGATACATTAATTGCCATGCGCAGCATGCTCCCCCGCGAGGCCTTATGGGGAATAACGCATTTTGGCAGAAAGAATTTCGACATTATCGCTGCCGCAGTCGCCATGGGCGCCAGCGAGGTTCGAATTGGCTTTGAGGATAGCTATTATTTAAGCGCGGAAGAAAAAGCCCAGAATAACTATCAGCAGGTCGCCAAACTCGCCACCCTGATTCGCAGCATGGATAAGAAAGTCGCCACGCCCGACATTGCGCGGCAAATGTTATCTATTCCCCCCCGGCAGCAATAACAACAGAAAGGACATTTCGCTATGACTATGACCACTGTTATTCACAAAACCGGTCTCGGCGTCAGCATCGCCGGAGCCGCCCTGGCGGCGGTTGGCGCGCTGATGCATTCACCCGCACTCTGGCAGCCTGGGCTGGTGATGTTCACCGCCGGTTTTGCGGCGGGAGCAGGATACTGGCCGGGGTTACGCAGCTATCAGTTTACCTTGTGGATCATCGCCGGTTTCGTTGCCGCGATGACCTGGTCTACGGATCTGATCGTCTGGGGCGGCTTTAACATCACCCATAAATGGATCGTTTTCCTGGTCATCCAGGCCACTATGTTCAGCATGGGCACCAAGCTGACGATCCAGGATTTTATCGATGTCGCCAAAATGCCGTGGGCGGTGTTTATCGGTACCTTCTGCCATTTTGTCATTATGCCCCTGCTCGGCCTGACCATTACCCTGGTCTTCAACTTTCCGCCGGAAGTCGCGGTGGGCATCCTGCTGATTGGCGCGTGTCCCAGCGGCCTCTCTTCGACGGTGATGGTTTACATCGCCAACGCTAACCTGGCGCTGGCGGTATCGATAGCGGCAGTATCAACCCTGGCGGCCACGGTGATGACGCCGCTGTGGGTTAACCTGCTGGCGGGCTCGATGATCGATATTCAGCTGACCGCAATGGTAATGGACGTGGTGAAAATCGTGCTCATCCCGATCGGCGCGGCGATCTTACACGACTACCTGAAAACCTACGCCAGTATACGCGGCCGCCGTATTGTGCAGGGACTGGCCGGGCTCGGCGCCCTGTGGCTGCTGTATATGAGCGCCGGAGGCTGGAACACGCTGTTCGCCAGCGCCGGCGCCGAAGCGCAAATGTACGCCGTGGTTGTCAACTTCGTGGCTGGCGGTCTCGTCTGGGCGCTGTTTTACAACTGGCTGTATGGTCGCGTTGAAGGTATTAAGAAAATCATGCCGACTATCTCGATGATAGGGATTATTTTCTTCACGACCACCGCCGCCGCTGCGGGACGCGACAACCTGGTGCAGGTCGGCTTCCTGCTCTGTTTCGCCATGCTGATGCATAACCTCGGCGGTTTCCTGATTGGCTATCTGATGAGTCGCTGGATCTTTCGCATGGACGTACAGTCCGCCCGTACCGTGGCCTTTGAAGTCGGACTGCAAAACGGCGGAATGGCGTCGGGGCTTGCCGCCGCGATGGGCAAGCTGGCAACGGTGGGCCTTGCTTCCGCGGTGATGACTCCGCTTGGCAACGTCAGCGGCTCGCTGCTGGCGAACTACTGGCGCAAAAAGGACGCCCGACAGACGCAGGCCGCCGCGAACACCCCCGCTCAAACCGTTTCTGAACATCTTTCAAAAGGATAATCACCATGACGACTCTCACTCTGGAACAGGCTTTACGCGCCGTAGCGTTCGCGCTTGACCTCGCTGACTCCTGCTATGCAAAGCGCCCGCTAAGCGTAGCAGTGTGCGACGCCAGCGGGGAGCTGCTCAGCTTCGCGCGGATGGACAATGCCAAATTGTTAACCATTGAACTTACCTAGCGCAAGGCGCATACCAGCAGTCGCCTCGGCTGTACCACGCAGGCATTTTTACAGCGCCTGCAAAAAGAGCAGCTGGACATCAGTTACTTTGCCGATCCGCATTTTACCGCCCTGCCCGGCGGGGTCCCGCTTCTGTACGACGGTAAATGTCTCGGCGCCGTCGCGGTAGGCGGGCTATCGGCACAGGAAGATCACGACGCGGCGCTGGCCGTCGCAGAAAATTTGCTTAAGGAGATAGCCCAATGAAAAAGATCGCTATGCTGCACACCAGTTCAGCGACGCTCGCGATGATGCAGCAGCTGATTGCCGATATCATGCCGGAAGTGGAAGTCATGCATCTGGTGGAAGAATCCATGATCAAGCAGGTAATGAAGGCCGGAGGGGTAACGCCGAATATTGCCGCCCGCATCGCCGACTACGTGCATATTGCCGAAAAAGCGGACTGCGATATTTTCATTACCGCCTGCTCTTCTATTGGCACGGCGGTGGAACAGTGCCAGTTTCTGACGCCGCTTCAGCTCGCCCGTATTGACAGCGCGATGGTCGAAGAAGCGATTGAAAAAGGCGAGCGTATCGCCGTGCTGGCAACCGTAGCGACCACGCTAAAGCCGACGCTGGATTACGTCCAGCGCAAAGTACAGGAGAGCGGTAAGCCGCGCGCCATTACCCCCATATTAATGGAAGAGGCATTCCACGCGCTGCTGGCAGGCGATATGGATACCCATGACCGAATCGTCAGTGAAGGGCTACAAAGCGCGTTTAGCCAGGCGGATGTAGTGATGCTGGCGCAAGCCTCAATGGCCCGGGTATTGCAGCAGCTCCCTGCCCCGCCGGTACCGGTCATGACCTCACCAGAAAGCGGGATTCGCTGGCTGAAAGCGCTGGCGGAGAGCTGAGTTACGGGCAAAAAAAAGGCCATCATCAGATGGCCAACCATGTCGAAACTGGACCAGCCCTTGACCATGCAGAAAGTCAGGGCTGTTTTTTTACTTATTACTTAATGACGGTTTTCAGCGCTTCGCCGATATCGGCCAGGCTGCGAACGGTTTTCACGCCAGCGGCTTCCAGAGCGGCGAATTTTTCATCCGCCGTCCCTTTACCACCCGCAATGATGGCACCCGCGTGCCCCATACGTTTGCCTTTCGGCGCGGTCACGCCGGCGATGTAGCCGACAACCGGTTTGGTCACGTGATCTTTGATGTAAGCGGCCGCTTCTTCTTCCGCGCTACCGCCGATCTCACCGATCATCACAATCGCTTCGGTCTGCGGATCTTCCTGGAACAGTTTCAGGATATCGATGAAGTTGGATCCCGGAATCGGGTCGCCGCCGATGCCCACGCAGGTGGACTGACCAAAGCCGTAGTCGGTGGTCTGCTTAACCGCTTCATAGGTCAGGGTACCGGAACGGGAAACGATGCCCACTTTACCCGGCTGGTGAATGTGGCCCGGCATGATGCCGATTTTGCATTCGCCCGGAGTGATCACGCCCGGGCAGTTCGGCCCGATCATGCGCACGCCCGCTTCGTCGAGCTTCACTTTCACGGTCAGCATATCCAGCGTCGGGATACCTTCGGTGATGGTGATAATCAGCTTAATGCCAGCATCGATAGCTTCCAGAATAGAATCTTTGCAGAACGGCGCCGGAACGTAGATGACGGATGCGGTTGCGCCGGTGGCTTCGACCGCTTCGCGAACGGTATTGAATACCGGCAGGCCCAGATGCGTGGTGCCGCCTTTGCCCGGGGTGACGCCGCCGACCATTTGCGTACCGTAAGCGATGGCTTGTTCAGAGTGGAATGTGCCCTGGCTACCGGTGAAACCCTGGCAGATAACCTTGGTGTCTTTATTAATTAAAACGGACATTATTTCCCCTCCACTGCGGCAACAACCTGCTGAGCTGCATCCGTCAGACTTTTCGCTGCAATAATATTCAGGCCGCTGTCAGCCAGTTTCTTCGCGCCCAGTTCGGCGTTGTTACCTTCCAGACGTACGACTACCGGTACGTTAACGCCCACTTCGGCAACCGCGCCGATGATGCCGTCGGCAATCAGGTCGCAGCGTACAATACCGCCGAAGATGTTAACCAGAACCGCTTTTACGTTGTCATCAGAGAGGATGATTTTGAACGCTTCAGTAACGCGCTCTTTGGTTGCGCCGCCGCCAACGTCAAGGAAGTTAGCCGGTTCGCCGCCGTGCAGCTTAACGATGTCCATGGTACCCATCGCCAGGCCCGCGCCGTTAACCATGCAACCAATGTTGCCGTCCAGCGCGACGTAGTTCAGCTCCCACTGCGCAGCCTGCGCTTCGCGCGGATCTTCCTGCGACTGGTCGCGCATTTCGCGCAGATCCGGCTGGCGGAACAGCGCGTTGCCGTCAGCGCCCAGCTTGCCGTCGAGGCAGATCAGATCGCCCTGTTTGGTGATAACCAGCGGGTTGATCTCGATCAGCGCCAGGTCACGCTCAAGGAAAATGGTCGCCAGGCCCATGAAAATTTTAGTGAACTGCTGAACCTGTTTACCTTCCAGACCCAGTTTAAACGCCAGTTCACGACCCTGGTAAGGCATCGGGCCCGCCAGCGGATCGAGGGCGATCTTATGGATCAGATGCGGAGTCTCTTCCGCCACTTTTTCGATTTCCACGCCGCCTTCGGTGGAGGCCATGAAGACCACGCGACGGGAGCTGCGGTCAACTACCGCGCCCAGGTATAGCTCTTTATCGATATCGGTCGCGGCTTCAACCAGAATCTGGTTAACCGGCTGGCCGTTCGCATCTGTTTGATAGGTGACGAGGCGTTTGCCCAGCCAGTGCTCAGCAAATGCGCGAATGTCTTCTTTGCTTTTTACTACCTTCACACCGCCCGCTTTACCGCGGCCACCAGCGTGAACCTGACATTTCACTACCCACGGACCCGCGCCGATTTTAGAAGCGGCTTCTTCTGCTTCACGCGGAGTAGTACAGGCATAACCCACCGGCGCCGGTAAGCCATAGCGGGCAAAAAGTTGTTTTGCCTGATATTCATGTAAGTTCATGTGTTCAGTCCATCCTTCAGGGAATAATTATCTTTAAACCTGTAGGCCTGATAACGGCGCCAGGGCGCGTTATCCGGCCTACGGTAGGTAATACTCTTGCTGACTACACGTCCAGCAGCAGACGAGTCGGGTCTTCCAGCAGCTCTTTAATCGCTACCAGGTAGCCTACCGATTCACGTCCGTCGATCAGACGGTGGTCGTAGGAGAGCGCCAGGTACATCATCGGCAGAATTTCTACCTTACCATTCACCGCCATCGGGCGATCTTTAATGGCATGCATACCCAGAATCGCGCTCTGCGGCGGGTTGATGATCGGCGTGGACATCAGTGAACCGAATACGCCGCCGTTGGTAATGGTGAAGTTACCGCCGGTCAGATCGTCTACGGTCAGCTTGCCGTCGCGGCCTTTTACTGCCAGCTCTTTAATTTTCTTCTCGATATCCGCCATGCCCAGCAGGTCGACATCGCGCAGAACCGGCGTTACCAGGCCGCGCGGCGTAGAGACCGCCATGCTGACGTCGAAGTAGTTGTGGTACACCACGTCATCGCCATCGATAGAGGCGTTCACTTCCGGGTAGCGCTTCAGCGCTTCCACTACCGCCTTCACGTAGAAGGACATAAAGCCCAGACGGATACCGTGACGTTTTTCAAACGCTTCGCCGTACTGCTTACGCAGATCCATAATCGGCTTCATGTTGACTTCGTTGAAAGTCGTCAGCATGGCGGTAGAATTTTTCGCTTCCAGCAGACGCTCGGCAACGCGCTTGCGCAGACGGGTCATCGGCACGCGTTTTTCAGAGCGATTGCCCAGCTGTGGAGCCGGAGCAGCGGCTGGCGCTGCGGCCGGGGCCTCCGCCTTCGCTGGCGCTTTCGCCAGGGGTTTCTCAACGTCTTCGCGGGGCAGACGGCCGCCAACGCCGGTGCCTTTAATGGCTGCCGCGTCGAGACTGTGTTCCGCCAGCAGACGGCGGATTGCCGGGCTCAGCGCATCGTTATTTTGCTCTTCCAGAGAAGCCTGCTGACGCTGGGCCGGAGTCGACTCTTTAGCATCAGCTTTCGCACCGGACTCTTTGCCCGCGCTGTTACCTTCGCGCAGGCGGCCGAGGATCTGACGGGAAAGCACGGTGGCGCCTTCGTCTTCAATCACCGCGTCCAGAATGCCATCCGCTGAAGCCGGTACTTCCAGTACCACTTTGTCAGTTTCGATTTCTACCAGCACTTCGTCACGAACAACCGCATCGCCCTGTTTTTTATGCCAGGTGGCAACCGTTGCGTCAGCTACGGACTCAGGCAGGTCGGGAACCAGAATATCTACTCTACTCATTATGTATCCTTT
>OKCJ01000161.1_pt1 | contig 9445 bp, 9 predicted proteins | sample 1609971 | NCBI WGS metagenome assembly OKCJ01 (sample SAMN04436604, study PRJEB24849) | human gut metagenome | biome: human gut; feature: NICU; material: stool | host: Homo sapiens | place: USA: Saint Louis, MO | collected 2009-12-11
GTTTCTCGATATGGTGACCGGACAGTTTATTGCCGATTTGATTAGCTGGGGCGCTATCGGCGCGCGTACAACCGAGAGCCAAATCCATCGCGAAATGGCCTCTGCGCTCTCATGCCCGGTGGGCTTTAAAAACGGTACCGATGGTAATACCCGTATCGCCGTTGATGCCATCCGCGCTTCCCGCGCCAGCCATATGTTCCTGTCGCCGGATAAGCAGGGCCAGATGACCATCTATCAGACCAGCGGGAATCCGTACGGCCATATTATTATGCGCGGTGGTAAAAAACCGAATTACCACGCTGCCGACATCGCCGCCGCCGGAGAAGCGCTGGCAGAGTTCGACCTGCCGGAACAACTGGTGGTGGATTTTAGCCACGGTAATTGCCAGAAACAGCATCGCCGTCAGCTGGAAGTTTGCGCCGATATATGTCAGCAGATCCGCGCGGGCTCGAACGCAATCGCCGGGATCATGGCCGAAAGCTTCCTTAAGGAAGGCACGCAAAAGGTCGTTGCCGGCCAGCCGCTGACCTGGGGACAATCGATTACCGATCCCTGCTTGAGTTGGGAAGACAGCGAACGGCTGCTGGATGAATTAGCCGCCGCAACCGCCACCCGCCTCTAGTCCCCTTCCCCGTCGCGATCGCGGCGGGGAGATTTTTCTCGCCAATGTCCGGCCGGATACCTGCTAAATCTGGTAAAGCGTTAAATAAAGCTTGCCGTCAAAAACAACATTATTGATAATGATTATCATTGTTGCCTTGATTTTTATTTTTAGTGCTATGACGCGTATGGATAACACTGCCACAGCAGAAAAAACAAAAGACAATGCCCCGTATCCCGTTCCGACGGACAAAGAGATAAGCAGCCGGACATTATTAGGCAGCGAAGGACGGGTAGTGATTGAACATGGCGGTCAGCGCTATCTGCTGCGTCAGACTCATTCGGGCAAGCTGATCCTGACCAAATAATGCTCCCCGCCGGAAGAGGCAGGGAGAATGGTGATTAGCTCGAGCAGCTCACTTCAATGCGCGTTCCCCAGTCCGGAGGACGCTGGCTATACTCATCCGTGCGATCGACAAAGGGCTGAGAAAGTGCGCTATGCAGACGTGCCAGTTCACGCATATCCCACTGCTCTGCATGCTCAATGGCTCGGTGAGCCAGCCAGTTGCGCAGCACGATAGCCGGATTCACGCTGCGCATTTGCGCCTGCCTTTGCGCATCGTCAATCTGTTCATCGCGCAGGCGCGCGCGATAAGCGGCAAACCAGCTATCGAACCTCTCACGATCAATAAATTCGTCGCGCAGCGGCGTGGCGGCGCTCTCCTGCTCGCTAAGGCTTAGCATCCGGAAGGTCCGCGTATAGTCGCTGCCCTCGCGCTCAATCAGAGAAAACAGGCCGTCCAGCAGCTCGTTATCCCCTTTTTGCTGGGTCAATAATCCCAGCTTGTCGCGCATACGCCGGCCATATGCCGTCAGCAGCGCGTGCTGGTAGTCATCCAGCGCGCCGTTCAGCGCTTCCGCGCTGATAAACGGCGAGAGCGCTTGCGCCAGGCGCTGCAGATTCCATAGTCCTACCGCCGGCTGATGATCAAAGCTATAGCGCCCCTGATAGTCGGAATGATTGCAGATAAAGCCAGGCTGAAAATCATCAAGGAAGCCGTACGGGCCGTAATCCATCGTCAGTCCGAGGATCGACATATTATCGGTATTCATCACCCCGTGGGCGATGCCGACCGTTTGCCAGCTGGCAATCATCTCCGCGGTTCGGGTGACAACATCCCTGAACCACACAATGTATTTATCCGCTTCATTTTGCAGATGAGGCCAGGGGTGGCGAATCACATAATCCGCCAGCAGCTGCACTTTTTGCGGCTCGCGGCGATAGTAAAAGTGCTCAAAATGGCCAAAACGCACGTGGCTTTCCGCCAGGCGCATCAGCATTGCCCCTTGCTCGACGGTTTCGCGGTACACCGGCGTATCGCTGGCGACCATTGCCAGAGCGCGGGTGGTGGGAATGCCCAGCGCATGCATCGCTTCCGAGGCCAGGCCTTCGCGGATCGTTGAGCGCAGCACCGCCCGCCCATCTCCCATGCGCGAATAGGGTGTCAGCCCGGCGCCCTTCAGGTGCCAGTCAACGCGGCGGCCATCGGCCAACTGCTGTTCGCCGAGCAGAATACCGCGCCCGTCGCCGAGCTGTCCGGCCCACGAGCCGAACTGGTGGCCGCTGTAGACCTGCGCCAGCGGCGACATCCCCGGCAGCAGCGCTTCGCCGCCCCATACGCCAGCGCCCTTGTCCAGGTTAAACAACGACTCGGGAATGCCCAGCTCTTGCGCCAGCGGCGCGTTATGCCAGACAAGGCGCGCGTTCTCCAGCGGCGTGGGGGATAATGCAGTGTAAAAATCCGGCAGTTCATCACGCCAGTGGGTAGTAAAAGACAGGGTCATGTTTCCTCCTGCCTTCAGTGTAGTGCCTTCAACAAATTATTAACACGGGGCGAGTGCGGGGTTATTGCAATAATAAGCCGCACGGGGATTTAGCACGCTTCTGCCATTGCCCGGTAGCGTACCGGGAAGAGACGCGGATCGGCTGGTCTAATTTGGGGGGGATAGCTGAATCGGCAAGCATGGAGCGCTATCTCTCAGCCGCTTTGCCATGATGAGCAGGGAGACAGGGGCTCCCTGCTCATTAGCTAACGTTAGATCCTGCGCGCCTGCCAGAAATTTTTATGCCAGTAGACATTATCCAGCGATGAACGCGTGACGCCCTGGCTGGTGGAAGCATGAATAAACTGGTTATCCGTGTCGTAAATACCGACGTGCAGACCGCTCTCGCCGGATCCGGTTTTAAAGAAGACCAGATCGCCGGGCAGCAGTTCGCTTTTATCGATTTTAGTGCCGATTTCCGCCTGTTCGCGGGTTTCGCGCGGCAGCTGTAACGCAAATTTATCGCGAAACGTCATCAGCACGAACCCCGAGCAATCAACGCCGCGCGGCGACATTCCGCCGTAGCGATACGGCGCTCCCCGCCAGTTCCTTAACTGCTCATTCAGGTTGGCAACGCCGGTAATCGAATCAGCCAGCCGCGGATTTGGCGGCGGTGCACGGTGCCTGCTACAACCCGCGAGAAATAACGCAACGCACAAAACGAGCCAGAAACGCATCTCAGACGAATCCTCTGTTCCCTATCCTGTTATCGGAATAATTTACCTTGTTTATCAATTCGCTGGCAAGCTGACTGCGTGCTACTGTGACGCAACGAGCATAAGATGACCCGCCACCTCAACCCGCTGAAACTCCATGGCATAGGCAGCGGTTAAATTCTCCTCGCTTAACACCTCCGCGGTGCTGCCGCAGGCGATAGTTTGCCCCTGACAGATAAGCCAGGAGCTGTGGGCGTGCCGGAGAGTATGATTAAGATCGTGGCTGCTCATGACGATGGCAATGCCTGATGCGCAGAGTTCGCTAAGCAGTCGATCGAGCGCGGCCTGCTGCGCCACGTCCAGGCTGTTCATCGGTTCATCCAGCAGTAGCAGTTGACCGGACGCGTTAGCCTGACGATGAATCTGCAGTATCACCGCCGCCAGGCGCACGCGCTGCCACTCCCCACCGGAGATGTGATTCACCTGACGTCCAAGCTTATCGCCTAAGCCCAGCTTCTGCGCAATGGCCGTCAGGAGGCTGTTTTGCGCCTCGTTCTGCAGATGCAGCGACAGGTAATGCCAGACCGGCATGGCGAAAGGCGGCATCTGGTGCTGGCTTAAGTAGGCGCGATGACGCGCCAGCTCCTGCGCCGGCCAGTCATTCAGAAGACGTTCATTCAGTCTTACCTGCCCCGGGCCGGTAGAGAGCCCCGCCATACGTGCCAGCAATGTGCTTTTCCCCGCCCCGTTTGGCCCCACCAGATGAATAATCTCTCCCGGTCTGATATCGGCTGAAAACGGCGCCAGCCGTCCTGGCTCTTCGACATCCTGTAGCTGCATCAAAAACGGCATTATTTCGCTAATGCTCCTTTAATAGCGGCCACCAGCTGCGGGTCATCCGGCGTCATATCCGGAGAGAAACGACCGATAACCTGGCCGTCGCGGCCAATCAGGAATTTTTCAAAGTTCCACAGAATGTCGTCGACATACAGCGGCGCGCGGCCTTTACTGGCCATGCGTTCATAGAAACCGCTGCCTGCTGGAGCAACGGCCTGAGGCGCCGCCGCAATCAGCTTTTGATACAACGGCGCGCGATGTTCGCCGTTGACGTCAATTTTGCTGAACATCGGGAAGGTCACGCCGTAAGTCGTACTGCAGAACGTTTTAATCTCCTCTTCGCTGCCCGGCTCCTGCCCCAAAAACTGGTTGCAGGGAAAGCCCAGCACGCTGAAACCTTCGCTTTCTAAATCCTTTTGCAGCGCTTCCAGTTGCTCATACTGCGGCGTCAGGCCGCATTTTGACGCAACGTTAACGATCAACAGCACTTTGCCTGCCCACGGAGCAAGCGTTGTTTTCTCACCATCGATAGTGGTGACTTCAGTATTAAGAATATCGTGTTGCATAGCCTTCCCTCAGTGAATAAAACCGGTGACTGCTTCAGGTGATCTCTATCTACTGTAGCGGATTCAGACCAGGGCATTCTACCTGGAATCGCCCTGGAGTGTCTCTTGATGTAACAGGCTGCGCAACATGAATTCATCTCAACACCGGTACAGAGCAATTCAGTGTACAGTGGTGAATGGATGTAATAGCATTTCGTTAATTGTTAATTTGAGAGAGTTTTATTGATGAAAAAGATGTTTAGCACCGTGTTAATTGCGGCCTCCGTCGCGCTGTTATCGGCCTGCTCGCCGGATGAAGATAATAAAGTTAAAGTCGCGATCAATACCGGGCCGGATGAGGCTATCTGGAAAGTCGTAGAACAGGTGGCTAAAGAGAAATACAACCTCGACGTGGAGGTCATCTCTTTTAATGATTACGTCCTGCCGAACGAAGCGTTAAACAATAAAGACGTTGATGCTAACGCCTTCCAGACGCTGCCTTACCTTGAAGCGCAATCAAAAGAACGCGGCTATAAGTTTGCGATTGTCGGTAAAACCTTCGTCTTCCCGATCGCCGCTTACTCGAAGAAAATCAAAAATATTAGCGAACTGCCTGACGGCGCGACGATCTCCATTTCTAACGAAACCACCACCCTGGGCCGCAGTTTGCTGTTGCTACAGGCGCAGGGCTTGATCAAGCTGAAAGACGGGACAGGCTACCTGCCGACGACGCTGGATATTATTGATAATCCTAAACAGCTGAAGATTGTGGAAGTCGACACGCCGCAGCTGACCCGTACGCTTGACGACCCGAACGTCGCCCTGTCGATTATTAATACCAATTTCTCCGCGCAGGCTGGTCTGTCCGCCGCTCGCGATGGGTTATTTATGGAGGGGCCGGACTCTCCGTACGTCAACGCCATTGTTGCGCGCGAAGATAATAAAGGCAGTAAAAAAGTTCAGGAACTGAAAGAGGCCTTCCAGACGCAAGCCGTTGCCGACAAGGCAGCGGAAGTCTATAAAGGCGATGCGATTAAGGGCTGGTAATGGATCGGCCGCATACAGAGGCGGCAACAAGCCAGCCCCTGTATGTATGGCCGCCCGTTAATGCGGGCGGCCTGATTTAAGCAATAACCAGATAAACACCGGCGCCCCCAGGGTGGCGGTCACTACGCCAATAGGCAGCTCCGCCGCAGATAGCGCCAGCCGCGCGACGATATCCGCCCCCCGCCGCGCGCTGGCGCCAGCCAGCAGCCAAGACGGAAGCAGAACGAGGTGATCGCTCAAACCACATAAACGCAGAATATGCGGGATAACCAGACCGATAAAGCCAATCGCTCCAGCCAGCGCCACGCTGACGCCCACCAGCCAACCGGTCGCGACCACCAGTACCTTTCGCCATAACCACAGCGGAAGCCCCAGTTGACGCGCTGAAACCTCCCCCAGCGCGAGCAAATTACGCGGCTGCGATTGCAGGCATCCCCAGGCCAGTACCGGCAGCAGCGCCAGCATCAACCACAGCTGCTGCCAGTCTACGCCGCCAAATCCGCCCATCATCCAGTACATCAGCTGGCGGAGATCGAAAGAGGTAGAGAAATAGACTGCCCAGGTCATCAGCGCGCTACAAATAATACCGAGCGCCACACCCGCCAGCAGCAGACGGCTGGTAGACAGGTGCCGCCGGGCAAAACGTAGCAAAATAAAGGTTATGACCAGCGCGCCCGCGATTGCACACAGCCCCAGCGCCCAACCAGGAAGCAGTCCTTTTCCCAGCAATACGGCAGCAATCAGGCCGACTCCAGCGCCGTTTGAGACCCCCAGCAGGCCGGGCTCCGCCAGCGGGTTTTCAAACAGCGCCTGCATAATCGCCCCGGAAAGCGCCAGCGCGGCGCCCACCAGCAGAACGGCCAGGGTGCGCGGCAGACGTATCTGCCAGATAAACAGCTCACCTTTGGCGCTAAACCATTCGCCGGGGCCAATCCACTGGTCGCCCGCGCACAGGCTAATGGTCGACGTAGCCAGCAGCAGCAAGGTTAATACGGCAAGCCAGCGCCGGCTGCGGCGCCGTTGAATTTGAGCAAAGGTCAGCATAGATTTCTGCATCGGGGAAAAGGATGTGATTGATTTTACGGTATTCGGCGAAGAAAAGAAAAAAGGCCGCATCGCGGCCTTTTTAGTTAGTTCAGATTATTTGTCTCTGGGTGACGCATTTTCGACGCGGCTTTTTAGCTTCTGGCCAGGTCTGAAAGTCACCACTCGCCGGGCTGTAATAGGGATATCCTCTCCCGTTTTCGGGTTACGGCCCGGGCGTTGGTTTTTATCACGCAAATCGAAGTTGCCGAACCCGGAGAGCTTTACCTGCTCCCCGTTTTCCAGAGCGCGACGGACCTCTTCGAAAAACAACTCTACCAGCTCTTTGGCATCCCGCTTGCTAAGCCCAAGCTTATCAAACAGATATTCTGACATTTCAGCTTTTGTAAGCGCCATAGGTTCAATCCCTCAATGATGCCTGGAATCGCTCTTTCAATGCCTCTACACATTTGGCGACGGTAGCGGCAATCTCCTCTTCTTCGAGTGTACGGCTGGTATCCTGGAGGATAAGGCTGATAGCGAGGCTCTTGAAACCTTCCGCTACGCCCTTGCCGCGGTACACGTCAAATAAGTTTACGCCAACTACCTGATTTACGCCAACTTTCTTACACTCGGCTAAAACATCGGCAGCGGGAACGTTTTCTGCCACAACGACGGCGATGTCGCGACGGTTCGCCGGGAAGCGAGAAACTTCACGCGCCTGAGGCACCACGCGGTCTGCAAGCTTGTTCCACTCCAGTTCAAATACCAGAGTGCGACCGTTCAGATCCAGTTTACGTTCCAGCTCGGGATGAACAACCCCAATAAAACCAATACGTTCACCTTTCAGATAAATCGCTGCCGACTGGCCCGGATGAAGCGCATTATTAGCTTCGATACGGAATTCGATGTCGGACAGCTTACCGGTCAGGTCGAGTACAGACTCAAGATCGCCTTTTACATCATAGAAATCGACGGTCTCTTTTGCCTGGTTCCAGTGTTCTTCATAGCGGTTGCCGCAGATAACGCCAGCCAGCATCAGATCCTGACGAATACCCAGCGGAGCCTGGGTATCAGGCACAAAGCGTAAACCGCTCTCAAAGATGCGTACGCGGTTCTGCTGACGATTCTGGTTGTAGACCACCGTTGCTAACAGACCGGTCCACAAGGAGAGGCGCATCGCCGACATTTCGCTGGAGATCGGGCTCGGCAGAATCAGCGCTTCCTCGCCGGCGTGGATCCACTGCTGTACTTTCGGATCGACAAAGCTATAGGTAATCACTTCCTGGTAGCCTTTGTCATTAAGCAACGTTTTCACGCGCTTAAGCGACAGATCCGCTTCGCGGTGGGTGCCCATAATCAGGCCCGCTTGTACCGGTTCATCAGGAATATTGTTATAGCCATAGACGCGGGCAACCTCTTCAACCAGGTCTTCTTCGATCTCCATGTCGAAACGCCAGCTCGGCGCCACGGCATGCCACTCATCCTGTCCTTCGGTAACTTCACAGCCCAGACGACGCAGAATGTCGCTAACCTGCGTATCTTCAATGTGATGGCCAATCAGACGATCCAGTTTGCTGCGGCGCAGACGGATGGTCGCAGGTTTCGGCAGAGTCGCTTCATTGGTAACGTCAATAATCGGGCCCGCTTCACCGCCGCAAATATCCATCAGCAGGCGGGTAGCACGCTCCATTGCCTGATACTGCAACGCGGAGTCCACGCCGCGCTCGTAGCGGTGCGAAGCGTCGGTATGCAGGCCATGGCGGCGGGCGCGGCCGGTAATGGATAGCGGACTAAAGAACGCGCATTCCAGCAGAACGTTTTGCGATTCATCGTTTACGCCGGAGTGCTCGCCGCCAAAAATACCGCCCATGGCGAGGGCTTTCTGGTGGTCAGCGATAACCAGAGTATCGCTATCCAGCTTCGCCTCGGAGCCGTCGAGCAGAACCAGCGTTTCACCTTCATGCGCCATACGTACGATGATTCCGCCTTCAATGCGGTCTTTATCGAATGCGTGCATCGGTTGACCGAGCTCAAGCAGAACGTAGTTGGTCACGTCAACCACGGCATCGATGGAGCGAATACCGCAGCGGCGCAGCTTCTCTTTCATCCATAGCGGCGTCGGCGCTTTGACATTGATGCCTTTTACCACACGCCCCAGATAGCGAGGACACGCTTCCGGCGCGTCAACCTGGATTGGCAGGATATCGTCGATGGTGGCGGCAACCGGTGCCATTTCCGGGACATTCAAAGGCGCCTTGTTGAGCACGGCAACATCGCGGGCCACGCCGATAATTCCCAGGCAGTCGGCACGGTTTGGCGTGACGCTGATTTCGATAGTGTTATCGTCAAGCTTCAGGTATTCACGAATATCGGTACCCAGCGGCGCGTCGGCAGGCAGTTCGATAATACCGCTGTGATCGTCGGAAATTCCCAGTTCGGAGAAGGAGCACAGCATGCCTTCCGACGGTTCGCCGCGCAGCTTTGCCGCTTTAATTTTAAAATCGCCCGGCAGAACGGCGCCGATGGTAGCAACAGCAACCTTCAGGCCCTGACGGCAGTTTGGCGCGCCGCAGACGATGTCCAGCAGACGTTCTCCGCCGATGTTAATTTTTGTGACGCGCAGTTTATCGGCATTCGAGTGCTGAGCGCACTCAACCACTTCGCCAACGACAACGCCGTTAAAGCTGCCCGCCACCGGCTCTACGCCGTCAACTTCAAGGCCGGCCATCGTTATCTGATCCGACAGCGCTTCGCTATCGATAGCCGGGTTAACCCACTCGCGTAACCACAGTTCACTGAATTTCATTGTTCTGTCCTGCCCTTATTTAAACTGTTTGAGGAAACGCTGAT
>OKCJ01000165.1_pt1 | contig 9262 bp, 9 predicted proteins | sample 1609971 | NCBI WGS metagenome assembly OKCJ01 (sample SAMN04436604, study PRJEB24849) | human gut metagenome | biome: human gut; feature: NICU; material: stool | host: Homo sapiens | place: USA: Saint Louis, MO | collected 2009-12-11
AGGCTGCCCATCGGGCGGCCAATGATTTCGAAGCCCGGCTCGGCAGCGGACGTGTATACCGCGCCGAGAAAACCGTGACGCTTGCCGAACTTGTGACACAACCAGCCGATTTGCTCCCCCGCTTTCGCGAGGCGCTGGTGCAGGAGTTACAGAATATTAGCTGAAGGTCGTCTTCAGATAGCGGCTAAAGGTCTCTACTGCCCGCGATACGCGCGGCGCATAGGGGCGAATAACGTAGAGACTTTCCGCAAACACATCCACCGGCCGCCATTCCGGCAAGAGCTCCTGTACCAGCCCGCGGCCAATCGCCTCCCTGGCGCTAAAATCCGGCAGTAAGGCAATTCCCAGCCCCGCCAGCACCGCATCGCGCAGGGATTCGCTGTTATTGGTGGCGAAGGGTCCCTGCACCTTAACGCTCACCCGCTCATCGTTGCGCTCGAAGGTCCAGTGCGGGCTTTGCGGCCCGCGCGGGTAGGTCAGGCATTGATGCTGACGCAACGCGTCAGGCGAATCGGGGCGACCAAAGCGGCGAATATAGTCCGCCGAGGCGACCACCAGGGTTGCCGTACGGCACAGCGGCCAGGCTACGTGGGTCTCCGGCAGCAGCTCGCGACGACAGTGGCGAATGGCAATATCAAACCCTTCGCTGGCGAGCGACACCAGCCGATCGGTCACCTCCAGCTGCAGATGAAGCTGCGGGTGCTGATGCAGAAAAGGCGTGATGGCCGGAACCAGCTGCTGTCGAGAGAACGCCACCGGCGCGGTAAGGCGCAGCGTTCCGCGCAGCGGGCCGCCCTCATCGTCGCAGGTGCCGGTAAAAATCTCGCGGATCTGCCCAAACGGTTCGTTTAGTTCCGCCACCAGCCGCTGGCCATCTTCGCTTAGGGTCACGCTGCGGGTGGTACGGTGCACCAGCGTCTTGCCGGTGACTCGCTCCAGTTCGCTTATTTTCTGGCTAATGGCGGACTTGCTGACCGCCAGCTTTTCCGCGGCGCGAGTATAGCTTTTTTGCTCCTCCAGTACCGTCAGCCAGTACAGGTGGGTCCAGTAAATGTCCGGGCGGATTTCGCTCATCATGATTGTTCACAGAGAAAAACAATGAGTTCAAATATAGCGGTTTTTACCGACTTCAGCACGAGGTAGCATCTCTTTCACCGAGGTAAATCCGACAATAAGGACCATCTGCTATGCCATTACTAACGTTTGATATCATTGAAGGACGCAGCGAAAACGAGATCAAAACCCTGCTGGATGCGGCACATCGCGCCGTTGTGCAGGCGTTCAAGGTGCCAGAGCGTGACCGCTACCAGATTGTTCACGAAAACAAAGCTCACCATATGATTATTGAGGATACCGGGCTGGGGCTGACGCGAAGCCGGGACATAGTGGTGGTGAGGGTTTATACCAGCCCGCGCAGCGAAGCGCAGAAGCAGCTTTTTTATGCCACTCTGCAGGCTGAGCTTGAGGAGCACTGCGGTCTGAGCGGCGAGGATCTCATGATCTCGGTAATCAGCAACCACAAAGGGGACTGGAGTTTTGCTCACGGCGTAGCGCAGTATATTACCGGCGACCTTTAGCTCTGCCGACGATGCGACTGGCGCACGATGGGTTCCCCGGTGCGCCACGTCGCCGTCGGCCCTTCAGCAGCATCTATGCGCCGATACAACGCCTCTTCCACCAGCCGCTCGCGTCGCTGATCGTAGGTCGTTAGCTGCCATTCCGGCGCCGCCGCCTCATCGATATTATCGAAACCGACAATACCCATCGTTAAATCGCGCTCGCGCAGCGCCTGAAGCGCGCCTATCGCCAGAATATCGTTTTCACAAAACAGGGCATCTACTCTTTCGCCTGCGGGCGTCGCGTCCAGATAGTCACTCATCGCCGCATATCCCCGGGTACGTAAATACTGGCCGGCAACCAGCAGAGTATCAAGCCGGCAGCCTGCCTGCTCCAGCGCCGCTTCGTATCCTTCCATCCTCATTAAATGGTGGGAAGCGGTATCCGGACCCTTCATATAGCCAAAAGTGCGATGCCCCTGCGCCAGTAGCAGTTCAGCAAGCTGCTTTCCGGCAAGCCGACCATCGATATTGACCACCTGGATTTCCGGATGATCGGTATTACGGCCAATCTGCACCAGCGGAACGCGATGAATTTCAGTGGCAATCGCGATAAGTTCCGGTGTCAGCACCGTGGCCATAAACAAGATACCGTCAACCTGGAGCTGGTAAGCCAGCGCCATCGCTGTGCGGGTATTTTCTTCATCGGTGACGTTAATCACCAGCGCCATGTAGCCGCGATTCTGCAGCTGGCGAGTCACTTCGTTAAGCAGCAGCACCATGTTGGGATTGCGTAACTCGTCGACCGCCACGCCAATAATATGCGTTTGCTTTTGCGTCAGGCTACGCGCCAGTAAATTTGGTCGATATCCCAGAATATTAGCGGCTTTCATCACCTCTTCCCGGGTTTTGGGCTGGATGGAGGCCCCGGGGGTAAATGCCCGGGAAACCGTCCATTTGGAGACGCCAGCCAGTAACGCAACGTCGCTGGCGGTCGCTTTTTGTCGTTTTGGGGCGCTCATACTCGGTTTTAACGTTCCTGATAAAAAACATCCAATAGAACGTAAAATACAGCAAGATAGAATCCGCTCAACAAAAAACGCGCCGCGTTCTCCCGCCCCCCGGAGGGAAAACGCGGCCCGTTGTCACTGACTTAATGTGGCGTTGAGGGCATCAATCGACGTCCGTAGCCCTGCTTCAACGCTCATCGTCAGGTCCTCCATCTCCAGCGACACATAACCGTTATATCCGGTCATGCGCAGCACCGAGAAGAACTCTTTCCACCACTTCAAATCCTGTCCACAGCCAACCGCCACGTAGTTCCAGGTGCGGGTTTTGGTCTGCGTGACCGGCTGGTATTCCAGTAAGCCGTCGACATCCGCCAGCCCGCGTTCAATACGCGCGTCTTTACCGTGGACGTGATAAATCACCCCTTCAAGCTTACGGGCTGCGGCAATCGGGTCTGCCCCCATGGCGATCAGATGCGACGGATCGAGATTCATGCCGATTATGTCGCCAACCGCCTCACGCAGGCGCAGCAGCGTGCTCGGGTTGTAAACCAGCTGGCTGGGGAATTCCTCGAGAGCAATCTGTTCGATGCCGTGTTCAGCCGCATGGCGGGTAAAAGCCTGCCACCAGGGAATAGCAACCTCGTTCCACTGGTAATCGATCACGCCTGGCATATAGTCCGGCCAGGAAACCGTCGAGGTGATCCAGTTAGGGATTTTATCGTCCGGCCCGCCGCCCGGCAGGCCGCTCATCATGACAATCTTTTTCACCCCCAGCTTTGCCGCCAGCTCGACGGTACGATAGCTGCTGGCGGTATGCTTCTCGCCCAGCGCGCCGGGGGCCAGCGGGTTACCCGAACAGTTCAGCGCAACGATCTCCATTCCGCGCTTTTCCAGTTCTTCGCGAAACGCCGCCAGCGCTGCCGAAGAAGCCAGCAGTTCTTTAGTTTTAACATGTGGACAGGGCGACCAACCGCCTGCGGTCATCTCCACGCCCGTAATGCCGTACTGCTTGACGCGATCGAGCATTTCCGGGAACGCCAGGCCGGCGAGAACATCGGTACAGAGTGCCAGTTTCATATTCTATCCTTCTTAAATGAGTGTCCTTCGAGGATCTGCATAAACGCGTCTTTGCTGTCGGCGCTGGCCAGCAGCGTGGTTTTCACTTCGTCATCAAGCAGGTCTGCCAGATCCGCTATAACATCAATGTGTTCATTATTTTTTGCCGCCACGGCGACCACAAGGAAAGCCACTTTCCCCTCCCCCCAGCCCACGCCATCCGGGAACTGAAACAGCTGGAAACCGGTTTGCCGCACCAGGTCGATCCCCTCTTTGCTACAGTGGGGCATCGCCACTCCCGCCCCGAGCCAGGTAGAGAGCGCCTTTTCGCGATCCACCATCGATTCAAAAAAACCCTCGCTGACGTAGCCGCTGGCCTGCAGGGAATCCGCGGCAATACGCAGCGCCTTTTTCTTTGAATTCGCCCGACAGCCAATAAAAATATCTTCTGGTTTCAGCGTTAACATGCGCCTCTCCCTTCGTTAATGGGTCAGCGGTAGAGCGCCGGACACTCCGGCAGAGAGACCGCGTGCTTTTCGCCATCCTTCAGCGATGCCAGGCCAGCATCGCATACCATCGCCACGACAAATCCGTCCCACGATGATGGCCCGCTCATCTCCGCCCCCAGGTTTACCCGGTCAACGAAATTCTGCACCTCGCGATCGTAGGCGGTGGCGAAACGTTCCATACAGGTTTTGGGGATAGCACGGCTATAACCCTGTGCCGAACGGACGGTGGTGAGAGCCTGTTCGGTCAATGCGCTAATGGCATTTTCGCCAATCACTTCACAGCGAATGTCGTAACCATAATCGCAGTTAACAAACAGCTCATCATCAATACGTACGCCGGATTCGGTTTCAAAAATCACAATCAACGGATCCTGCAGATGCGAGCAGGCTCTGCGCGTTTTCTTCTGTGGTTTATCGACGCGTACCGAAACGATATTTTCGTTAAGCAGATAGCGGATAATATCGATCTCGTGGGTCGCCGAATCGTTAATCGCCATCTCCAGGGTGTAGCTTTCTGGCACGGAGGCGTTGCGATGTGCGCAATGGATGAGCAATATTTCCCCCAGTTCACCGCTATCCAGAGTCGCTTTAAGCTGGTTGTACCCTGGGTCGAAACGGCGCATAAAACCCAGCTGCAGCATACGTTTGCCGTAGGCCACTTCAGCATCAATAATCGCTTTGGCTTCATCCGCGGTTGGGGTCAGCGGCTTTTCGCAAAACACCGGTTTACCTGCCTTGATGGCGGCCAGAATTTGTTCTTTATGTACCGGACCAATAGAGCAAATAAAGATCGCATCCACGTCGTCCGATTGAATCATTTCGACCGCATCGTAATAGGGTTGAGCGCCATATTCGCGGGCAATAGTGTCGGTAACATTACGATTGATATCGCAGACGGCGCTGACCCTGGCGTTCTGAATCACCGTCTGAAAACGCTTGAGATGATCGCGCCCAATCATACCTAAACCAATTAAACCGATATTAACTGTCATATATTCCTCCATGTCGCTAAATCAGAATCTGAATTTTTGTTCAATTTGTTCAAGGGTTAAGCCACGGGTTTCCGGCAGGAACTTCACCAGCAGAATCAGCATTATGACGTTGGTTACCGCGAAGAAACCGAAGGTCATTCCGCCGCCGTAGCTGTTGAGTAAAATCGGGAAAACAGACTGAATGATGAAGTCAAATATCCATAAACCGAATACCGCAAAACCCATACCCAGACCGCGCATCCGCAGCGGGTAAATTTCCGCGAGCATCAGCCAGAACACCGGTGCGATCCAACCCTGCATAAAGGTCAGAAACATCAGCATCAGGGCAAGGATGATGTAGCTGGCGCCGGTAAAGTTGGCGTGCAAGCCACTGACGCCATCAACGGTTTCCATATGGAAGAAGAGCTTGAACGAGAGACCAATCAACACCAGGCTATGGGTGACGCCGATCTGTCCGGTAAAGAACATTTTCCGTCGGGAATGCCTGCCAATTAACAGCATCCCTAGTAGCGTGGCCAGAATAGACACGACGCCATTAGCCACGGCGCCGGTCACCGCCGCCGCATCGCCAAGTCCGGTGGCTTTCAGCACCGTCGGCGCGTAGTACATAATGGTATTCACGCCGGTTACGCGCGTTGCCAGCACAATCATCAGCCCGATCAAAATCAGCTGCAGCACCCATTTTTTCTTCAGCTCGTCAACAAATCGGCCATGGTTGATGCCAATCTGACTCACCTGCAGGATATCGCGGATCTCCTGCTCCACCTCTTCAGGCCGACGAATCGTTTTCAGCACCTCAACCGCTTTGTCTATTTGCCCCTTCCGCACGAAGAAGCGCGGAGACTCCGGCATTACCAGCATTCCAATCCACAGCAGCGCGCCGGGCAGCGCCGGAATAGCCAGCATCAGCCGCCAGTTGTGCGACATGTCGGGATAGAAATTGACGATGGAAGCGTTGACGGAGTAAGCGAGAAACTGCCCGGTGACGATCATCAGTTCGTTGACCGTCACCAGCCGTTCACGCTGCGCGGGCCGCGCCAGCTCTGAAATATAAATCGGCACCGTCACTGACGCACAACCAACCGCCAGGCCGAGGATAAAGCGGGCGATTATCATCGACGACATATCCCACGCGACGGCGGTACCGAGGGCGCCAAAGATAAAAATCACCGCTACCCACAGAATATTTTTCCGCCGCCCCTGGCGGTCGGACAGCCAGCCGCCGCCAACGGAGCCGATTGCCGCGCCGAATAATAAAAACGATGTCACCAGCCCTTCCTGCAGAGGAGTGAGGCCCAGATCGTTCTTCATGAAAATCAGCGCGCCGGAAATAACCCCGGTGTCATAGCCAAAACACAGCCCACCAATGGTTGAGACGAGGGTTATTAATCTGATTTTCTTATCATTATCTGTTTTACGACTTTCAGATATCACATGCTCGGTCATTTAGTTGTCCTGTCAGGGATGAGCGTTCTATCGTTTTGTTTTTATGAATAAAAAGATCACATTGCCGATGCAGATACGGCAGGTTCTGGCATCAGGAATACATTTGCACCTTTTTTGCACCCGGGTGCATTATTTAACAACTTGTTATACTCTCACGGATTAAAAAATCCATAACAACTTATTTTGAAATATTCATTTCGTTAAGGGCGTCAACTTTTTGCTCATTGAATGGCCAATTTTGTCGATCGCAGTCACGATCCGCAGAGCTTGTCGCTTTCGGGGGGAGAAAAATGCGTGGTTCAGGCTAATGGCTGGGGAGGAAGGCTATACGAAGGGGATCCGTGGATTAATCCGCGTTCCCCAGAAAACCAGGGTCATCAGGATCGCTGGGCGCTGGCGATACGCTGTCTGGCTTTTTGTTCAATATTTTCCAGCAGCTCCTGCACGTCGTCTTCATCAATGTCGAGAAACTGACCGTCCAGCAGGGCCGCATGAATATCTTCGCGCGTCACGGATATGCCCAGCGGCACCGCCTCCGCTTTCGCCTTCACTTCCTCCGCCGCCAGCGGCTGCGGGTAGCGCCGTCCGACCAGGTTATTAAAAACAATGGCCAGCATCGCCTGCATCAGTGAGTTGAGTAACACCGGGGTCAGAACAAAGTGATAGCCTTCGCTCTGTATCCCCGCCCCGCCGAGGATCGCCGTTAACGCCACCGCGCCGCCCGGCGGATGCAGGCAGCGCAGGAAATACATGCCGGCGATCGCCAACCCTGCCGCCACGCCACAGGCCAGGGCCAGGTTCGGGATGGCGATTCCCACGGTCACGCCAATCAGCGCGGAAAGGACATTACCGCCGACTATCGACCACGGCTGGGCCAGTGGACTGCTCGGCACGCCAAACAGCAGCACCGCCGACGCGCCCATCGGGGCGATAAACCAGATATTGACCTCGCCTAATAGCCAGTGGCTAAACATACTGGTGACCGCCAGCCCCGTCCCGGCGCCTATTGACGCCAGAACGATATGTTTTCTGGCGACCGGTAACGCGTGCGGCTTAAGGCGGCCAAGGAAAATGCGGATCCGTGAAAAGAGCGATCCGGGTAAAACGCTTAACATCGTGCAGCTCGCTTACATCATAATAAGAACTTATGTTTCATTTTCTTTTTTTAACCTTGTTTTAACAACCACGCCTTTATCGTGGCTTTTCGTTATTCATTTTGTGAATGTAAAAAAGGCGCGCGCTACGCTAAAATCGCCCTCACGTCTGGGTATCAGTACTCTATGGATTGAAGGTCAAATACGTTGAATAACAAGATAAAATTAGAGAAAGAAATCGCATGGGCCAGCCAGAATATGCCGCGTACGCTGCGCCAGGTCGCCGCCCTGCCCGACCTCAGCCAGGTTCGTCTGGCCTGCTGTATGCACCTGGATATGAAAATGATCCCACTGGTGCAGGGAATGCTGGAAAAAGGGGCGAAGGTTTTCCTGACCACCTGTAACCCAACCACGGTGCAGGATGATGTGGTCGCCTGGTTGGTGGAGCGCGGCGCTGAGGCTTGCGCATGGCGTGATATGAGCGATGCCGACTGGCAGCAATCGTGGGAAAAAGCGATTGCCTGGCAGCCGACGCATCTGTGCGAAATGGGCGCGGATATAACAACCCTACTGCATCAGCGCGGGGAGTTCGGCAATGTTGTCGCCGGGCTTGAAGCGACAGGCTCTGGCGTTAGCCGCCTCGGCGATATTCGGCCCGGCTATCCGATTTTTAACTGGGATGATTTGCCGGTTAAGGAAGGTCTGCATAACCGTCATATGGTCGGCCTGACCGCGTGGCATACCTTCTTCCAGACGACCCACCTGACCCTGCATGAGAAAAAAGTAATGGTCATCGGCTATGGTCTGGTCGGCCAGGGGGTTGCGGCGGCGGCGAAGGCCTTCGGCGGCCAGGTCATGGTGGCGGAAATCGACCCGGCACGGAGATTACAGGCTGCCTACGACGGCTGGCACATTGTTGAATTACAGGAGGCGATAGCTTCGGCGGACGTGGTGGCCACGGCTACCGGCGGCAAAAAAGTCGTTAACAGCCAGGCGCTTGATAAATGCAAAGATGGAGTGTTTATCCTCAACGTGGGTCACGTGGCGGAAGAGATTGATTGCGAGTACCTGCGCCAGTTCAGCCATGAAGAGGTCATGCCCTATATCAACGCTTACCGGATGGGCCAGAAAACGATCTATCTGATGGCGAACGGTTCAATGCTCAACCTGACCGCGGGTTTTGGCGATAGCCTGAACGCCTTTGACGTCACCCTGGCGGTGATGGCCAGCGGCATCCAGCATATTGTGACCGACGGCATGACGGCGCCGGCGGACGTTTATCTGCTGCCGCAAAGCGTATGGCTAAAAGCGCTGTAAGCACATGCGCTGAGTAATTTTCCCGGAGGCGGCGCGCTGCGCCTGTCCGGGCTACCGGTCCGCAGACAGCGGTGAACTTGTAGCCCGGCTAAGCGCAGCGCCACCGGGAAGAAGCCACGCCGCTCCCTCACCTAAGCACATCCTCCGCAGGCGGCGCGATGCGCCTTGTCCGGGTTACCTGCCCGCAGACTGCGGTGGACTTGTAGCCCGGCTAAGCGCAGCGCGAGCCGGGAAGAAATCATGCCGATCCCTCACCTCAGCACATCCTCCGCAGGCGGCGCG
>OKCJ01000174.1_pt1 | contig 8956 bp, 9 predicted proteins | sample 1609971 | NCBI WGS metagenome assembly OKCJ01 (sample SAMN04436604, study PRJEB24849) | human gut metagenome | biome: human gut; feature: NICU; material: stool | host: Homo sapiens | place: USA: Saint Louis, MO | collected 2009-12-11
CCGCAATGTCAGTGATTTATGCACAAAACGGCCGTTCGCCGCGCTGGCGTCAGCTCTGGCCGCTGGCGCTGTTTCTGCTGCTGGCAGCCGGAGCTGGCTTCTGGCTATGGCGGGCCTGGCCGCAGGTGCTGCTGCAAAGCGCGGTCTGGCAGCGCGCGCTGAATGTCGAACTGAGTCGGCTTCTGCAGGCGGTTGCGGAGAATCCTGCCGCTGCCGGGCTGTCGCTGCTGGGATTTAGCTTCGCCTACGGCGTCCTGCATGCGCTGGGGCCGGGGCATGGCAAGGTGGTCATAACCACCTGGCTGGCAACCCATCCATCGAAGCTGAAATCGAGCATCGGTCTGACCCTGGCCGCCTCGCTGCTGCAGGGGCTGGTGGCCATCGCCTTAATCGTCGTGGTGCTGACGCTGCTGCGGCTGCCGGCAAGACAGCTGCATCTGAGCAGCTTCTGGCTGGAAAAGGGAAGCTATCTGCTGGTCGGCGCGCTGGGCCTTTTGCTGTGCTGGCGTGCGCTAAAAAAGCTGCGCGTACTGCTGCGCCGGCCGACATTCACCGCCTTCACCGCGCATCACGTTCATCACGCCAACTGCGGCTGCGGGCATCAGCATCTGCCGGCGCCGGAACAGCTGCAAAGCGGCGACGACTGGCGGGCGCGGCTGGCTATCGTGCTGTCAATGGGGATGCGGCCCTGCTCCGGAGCGATTATGGTGCTGTTATTCAGCAAGGTTATCGGCGTATTTAGCTGGGGCATGGCGGCCGCGATGGCGATGGCGGCAGGTACCTCGTTAACGATTAGCGCGCTGGCCCTGCTGGTGCATGGCTTCCGTCAGCTGGCGGTCAGGCTGAGCGCCGGCCGGGCGCCGGCGCTGTGGAAGCAGATTGGCTGGGCAACGCTGGCGCTGGCCGGAGGCGTCATCTTACTGGCGGCGGCGATAGTGATGTGGAGCAGCGCGATGCCATCGGGCGGCGGCCTGCGTCCGTTTTGAAGCGATAAAAAAAGGAAGCCGCGGCTTCCTTTTTGTTTTTCATGCGGTGAGAAATTAACGCTTCAGCGCTTCGCTCAGCTGCTCGCGCATATTGGCCAGCATCGCTTTCACAACGCGCGGGTTGCCTGCAACGATGTTGCCGGTCAGCAGGTAGTTATGGCCACCGGTAAAGTCGCAGACGATAGCGCCGGCTTCACGGGCGATCAGCTCGCCGGCCGCGAAATCCCACGGTTTCAGCGCGATTTCAAAGTAGCCGTCAACGCGGCCAGCAGCAACGTAGGCCAGATCCAGGGCGGCGGAACCGGTACGGCGGAAGTCCGCGCATTCGGTAAACATGTTGCCGAGGATGTTCATGTAGGAGGTCGCGTGCTGTTTTGCTTTGAACGGGAAGCCGGTGGCGATGATCGTGCCATCGAGATCGCGAGCGCTGCTGCCGCGCAGGCGGTAGCCGTTCAGCTGCGCGCCCTGACCGCGGGTTGCGGTAAACAGTTCGTTACGCATTGGATCGTAAACCACGGCTACTTCAGTACGGCCTTTAATGCGTACGGCAATGGAGACGGCGAAGTGGGGCAGACGTTTTACAAAGTTGGTGGTGCCATCCAGTGGATCGATAACCCATTGAACATCCTGATCTTCACCAGCGTGCTCACCGCTTTCTTCGGTGATGATGGTGTGCTGCGGGTAAGATTTGCGAATGGTTTCGATAATCATCGCCTCTGCGGCTTTATCGACGTTGGTCACAAAATCATTGCTGCCTTTCTGGCTGGTTTCTACGGAGTCAGGGGTTTCGTAGTGCTTGGCAATTAAATTACCCGCCTTGCGCGCTGCGCGCACGGCGATGTTCAGCATCGGATGCATCGGTATCTCTCACTGGATGTTAAAGAACGGGAAAAAACGGCGCATATAGTAACAGTGAAATCTGCTTATGTCTCCGTTTTATGATAGCATGCACGAATAATCTTTAGCCGAAGAACCATAATGCTGCAAAATATTCGAATCGTACTGGTAGAAACCTCACACACCGGCAATATGGGCTCCGTCGCCCGCGCAATGAAAACCATGGGGTTAACCAACCTCTGGCTGGTTAATCCTCTGGTTAAACCTGATTCTCAGGCCATCGCTCTGGCGGCCGGAGCCAGCGACGTGATTGGCAATGCCAACATCGTTGATACCCTCGATGAAGCCCTGGCGGGGTGCAGCCTGGTAGTGGGAACCAGCGCGCGTTCCCGCACGCTGCCGTGGCCGATGCTCGATCCGCGTGAATGCGGTCTGAAAAGCGTTGCGGAAGCGAAGCATGCGCCGATCGCGCTGGTATTTGGCCGCGAACGCGTAGGCCTGACTAACGAAGAGCTGCAGAAGTGTCACTACCACGTGGCGATTGCCGCGAATCCGGAATACAGTTCGCTGAACCTGGCGATGGCGGTACAGGTTATCTCCTATGAAGTCCGGATGGCCTGGCTGGCGGCGCAGGAACAAAATGAACCTGTCGCTGAGCATGAGGAAACCCCGTATCCGCTGGTGGATGATTTAGAGCGTTTCTACGGTCATCTGGAGCAGACGCTGCTGGCAACCGGATTTATTCGCGCCAGCCACCCGGGTCAGGTGATGAACAAACTGCGCCGTTTGTTTACTCGCGCCCGTCCGGAAAGCCAGGAGCTAAACATCCTGCGCGGCATGCTGGCGTCAATTGAGCAGCAGCAGAAAAATAAAGAATAATAGTGCCCGCCGTTGCCCGGCGGCGCGATGCTGGCACGGACGTTGCGGGTTCACCTATCCCAGTCGAAGAGGGGCGGAGTGAGGGCGTCAGGCCGCGCTGAAGTGAAACGGCACGGAAAGCCAAATACCTGACTAAAACAGTCAAGTAAATAGTTGACCAATTTACTCGGGAATGTCAGACTTGCCCTTGCTATGCAATACCCATATTAATAAAAAGCCCGGGCAGGGGCGAGTTTGAGGTTAAGTAAGACATGAGACTGACATCTAAAGGGCGTTATGCCGTGACCGCGATGCTTGACGTTGCGCTCAACTCTGAATCGGGTCCGGTTCCGTTGGCTGATATTTCAGAGCGTCAGGGAATTTCGCTTTCCTATCTGGAACAGCTGTTCTCTCGCCTGCGCAAAAATGGTCTGGTTTCCAGCGTACGTGGTCCAGGCGGCGGTTATCTGTTAGGTAAAGAAGCGGGTAGCATCGCGGTTGGCGAAGTTATCAGCGCAGTAGACGAATCCGTTGACGCCACCCGTTGTCAGGGTAAAGGCGGCTGCCAGGGCGGCGATAAGTGCCTTACTCATGCGCTGTGGCGCGATCTGAGCGAGCGACTGACCGGTTTTCTGAATAACATCACGCTGGGCGAACTGGTGAATAACCAGGAAATCCTCGATGTCTCCGGTCGTCAGCACAACCATGAATCCCAGCGTAATACCCGTGCTCAGGACGCTATCGACGTCAAACTGCGCGCGTAGTTCTCGTTCAGTTTCATCTTGCAGCGATGTGCTGCAAGCTGAAACGAACTGAGTAAAAAAGATAAAAAGATTTTCGAATCAGGCCGGGATGCTCCGACATCCTGTGTACTCGGTCGTACATCCAGCCGGTTGCCTGATTCCTTGCATTGAAGCGATGTACGGAGTTTATAGAGCAATGAAATTACCGATCTATCTCGATTACTCCGCAACCACGCCGGTGGACCCGCGTGTTGCCGAGAAAATGATGCAGTTCCTGACCCTGGACGGGACCTTTGGTAACCCGGCCTCTCGTTCACACCGTTTTGGCTGGCAGGCTGAAGAGGCGGTAGATATCGCCCGTAATCAGATTGCAGAGCTGGTCGGCGCTGACCCGCGCGAAATCGTTTTTACCTCCGGCGCGACGGAGTCCGATAACCTGGCGATTAAAGGTGCAGCCAACTTTTATCAGAAAAAAGGCAAGCACATCATCACCAGCAAAACCGAACACAAAGCCGTGCTGGATACCTGCCGTCAGCTGGAGCGCGAAGGGTTTGAAGTGACCTACCTCGCCCCGCAGCGTAACGGCATTATCGATTTAAAAGAGCTGGAAGCCGCGATGCGTGATGACACCATCCTGGTTTCCATTATGCACGTGAATAACGAAATCGGCGTGGTGCAGGATATCGCTACCATCGGCGAGATGTGCCGCGCCCGCGGTATCATTTACCACGTTGACGCGACCCAGAGCGTGGGCAAGCTGCCTATCGATCTGAGCCAGCTGAAAGTGGACCTGATGTCCTTCTCCGGCCACAAAATCTACGGCCCGAAAGGCATCGGCGCGCTGTACGTGCGTCGTAAGCCGCGTATCCGCAGCGAAGCGCAGAGGCACGGCGGTGGTCACGAGCGCGGTATGCGTTCCGGGACGCTGCCAGTCCACCAGATCGTCGGTATGGGTGAAGCTTACCGTATCGCGAAAGAAGAGATGGAAAGCGAAATGGCCCGCCTGCGCGGCCTGCGTAACCGTCTGTGGGACGGCGTAAAAGATATGGAAGAGGTCTACCTGAACGGCGATCTCGAGCAGGGCGCGCCGAACATTCTCAACGTCAGTTTTAACTACGTTGAAGGCGAGTCGCTGATTATGGCGCTGAAAGACCTGGCGGTCTCCTCCGGTTCAGCCTGTACTTCCGCAAGCCTCGAGCCGTCCTACGTGCTGCGTGCGCTGGGGATGACCGACGAGCTGGCGCATAGCTCTATTCGTTTCTCTTTAGGTCGTTTTACTACCGAAGAAGAGATTGACTACACCATCAATCTGGTCCGTAACTCCATCGGCCGTCTGCGCGAACTCTCTCCGCTGTGGGAAATGTTCAAGCAGGGCGTGGATTTGAACAGCATTGAATGGTCACATCACTAATTCGGCACCAATAAGGAGAATTCATCATGGCTTACAGCGAAAAAGTTATCGATCATTACGAGAATCCGCGCAACGTCGGCTCTTTCGACACTAGCGACGAAAACGTCGGCAGCGGTATGGTTGGCGCACCGGCGTGCGGCGACGTGATGAAGTTGCAGATTAAAGTCAACAATGAAGGTATCATTGAAGACGCGCGTTTCAAGACCTACGGCTGCGGTTCCGCTATTGCCTCCAGCTCCCTGGTGACCGAATGGGTGAAAGGGAAGTCGCTGGACGAAGCTCAGGCGATTAAAAACACCGATATCGCCGACGAGCTCGAACTGCCGCCGGTGAAAATTCACTGCTCTATTCTGGCGGAAGACGCGATTAAAGCCGCGATTGCGGATTACAAAAGCAAACGTGAAGCAAAATAATTAAGAGTTGAGGTTTGTTATGTCGATTACTTTAAGCGACAGTGCAGCAGCGCGAGTCAACACCTTTCTGGCCAACCGCGGTAAAGGGTTTGGTCTGCGCCTGGGAGTCAGAACTTCCGGCTGCTCGGGTATGGCTTATGTACTGGAGTTTGTTGACGAGCCGGCGGCAGAAGACACCGTGTTTGAAGACAAAGGCGTGAAGGTCGTGATCGACGGCAAAAGCTTGCAGTTCCTCGACGGCACGCAGCTGGACTTCGTCAAAGAAGGTCTTAACGAAGGGTTTAAGTTCACCAACCCGAACGTGAAAGACGAGTGCGGCTGCGGCGAAAGCTTTAACGTGTAATTGCAATGTCATCTTAACCCCACTGCGGACATCCGTAAGTGGGGTTTGCTTTATCTCGTTAACCCTGAGGTTGTTATGGACTATTTTACCCTCTTCGGGTTACCGGCCAGCTATACCCTTTCGTTAGAACCTCTGGCTGCCCGGTACCAGGAGCTACAGCGCCAGTATCACCCGGACAAGTTCGCCAGCGGCAGCGCGGCCGAACAGCTTGCCGCGGTGCAGCAGTCCGCCACCATCAATCAGGCGTGGCAAACCCTTCGCCACCCGCTGACCCGCGCCGAATATCTCCTTTCGCTTCACGGATTCGATCTCGCCAGCGAGCAGCATACCGTGCGCGATACCGCGTTCCTGATGGAACAGCTGGAACTGCGCGAAGAGCTTGATGAGATAGGCAAGGCGAAAGATGAAGCGCGGCTGGAAAGTTTTATCAAGCGGGTCAAAGCGCAATTTGATACCCGGCATCAGCTGATGGTTGAACAACTGAATAACGAGACGTGGGAGGCGGCGGCGGATACCGTGCGCAAGCTGCGTTTTCTCGATAAACTGCGAAGCAGTGCGGAACAACTCGAAGAAAAACTGCTCGATTTTTAATTTTCGGAAGCAATTATGGCCTTATTACAAATTAGTGAGCCTGGCCTGAGCGCCGCGCCGCACCAGCGACGTCTGGCGGCGGGTATCGACCTGGGCACCACCAATTCACTGGTTGCTACCGTGCGTAGCGGCCAGGCCGAAACCCTGCCCGACCATCAGGGGCGCTATTTGCTGCCATCGGTGGTGAACTATCAGGCTTCGGGTTTGACGGTGGGCTACGACGCGCGACAAAACGCCGCTCAGGATCCGGTCAACACCATTAGCTCCGTCAAACGCATGATGGGGCGCTCTCTGGCCGATATCGAGGCCCGCTACCCGCATCTGCCTTATCACCTGCAGGCCAGCGAAAACGGCCTGCCGATGATTCAGACAACGGGCGGACTGCTCAATCCGGTTCGCGTTTCTGCCGATATTCTGAAGGCGCTGGCCGCACGCGCCACCGAGGCGCTGGCGGGCGAGCTTGATGGCGTAGTGATCACCGTGCCGGCCTACTTCGATGATGCTCAGCGTCAGGGTACCAAAGATGCCGCGCGTCTGGCGGGCCTGCACGTCCTGCGTCTTCTGAACGAACCCACCGCGGCGGCGATTGCCTACGGTCTGGACTCCGGTCAGGAAGGAACTATCGCGGTTTACGATCTCGGCGGCGGCACTTTTGATATCTCCGTGCTGCGCTTGAGTCGCGGCGTATTTGAAGTCCTGGCGACCGGCGGCGATTCCGCGCTCGGCGGTGACGATTTCGATCATCTGTTGGCCGATTATCTGCGCGAGCAGGCTGGCCTGAACGATCGCAGCGATAACCGCCTGCAGCGCGAACTGCTCGACGCGGCCATCGCGGCGAAAATCGCCCTCAGCGATGCCGATACGGCGCGGGTGAACGTCGGCGGCTGGCAGGGTGAAGTGACCCGCAGCCAGTTTAATGAACTGATCGCGCCGCTGGTAAAACGTACATTGTTGGCCTGCCGTCGCGCGTTGAAAGATGCAGGCGTTGAGGCGCAAGAGGTTCTGGAAGTGGTGATGGTGGGCGGCTCGACCCGCGTGCCGCTGGTGCGTGAACGCGTCGGCGAATTCTTTGGCCGTACGCCGCTGACCTCTATCGATCCGGATAAAGTCGTCGCCATCGGCGCGGCGATTCAGGCGGACATTCTGGTAGGCAATAAGCCGGACAGCGAACTGCTGCTGCTTGATGTCATCCCACTCTCCCTGGGGCTGGAAACCATGGGTGGCCTGGTGGAAAAGGTTATTCCGCGTAACACCACCATACCTGTCGCGCGCGCGCAGGAGTTCACCACCTTCAAAGATGGCCAGACGGCGATGTCTATCCATGTTATGCAGGGCGAGCGCGAGCTGGTGCAGGACTGCCGTTCCCTGGCGCGCTTTGCGCTGCGCGGCATTCCGGCATTACCGGCGGGCGGAGCGCATATTCGCGTGACCTTCCAGGTGGATGCTGACGGTCTGCTGAGCGTGACGGCGATGGAGAAATCGACCGGCGTCGAGGCCTCAATTCAGGTGAAGCCGTCCTACGGTCTGACCGATGGCGAGATCGCCAGCATGATTAAAGATTCGATGAGCTACGCCGAACAGGACGTCCAGGCGCGTATGCTGGCCGAGCAAAAAGTTGAAGCCGCACGCGTGCTGGAAAGTCTGGTCAGCGCGCTGGCCGCCGACGCCGCGCTGTTAAGCGCCGCAGAGCGTCAGGCTATCGATGACGCCGCGGAGCAAGTACGCGCCGCAGCGGCAGGCGATGATGCCGATGCAATCAAAGAAGCGATTAAAAATATCGACACACAAACCCAGGAATTTGCCGCACGTCGTATGGATCAATCGGTCCGCATCGCGCTGAAAGGCCAATCCGTGGACGAGGTTTAAAATGCCAAAAATTGTTTTTCTGCCCCACCAGGACCTATGTCCGGATGGCGTAGTTGTGGAAGCTGAGACCGGTGAGACCATTCTTGATGCTGCTCTGCGTAGCGGCATTGAGATTGAACACGCCTGCGAAAAATCCTGTGCCTGCACCACCTGCCACTGCATCGTGCGCGAAGGCTTTGACTCGCTGGCTGAAAGTACCGAAGATGAAGACGACATGCTGGATAAGGCCTGGGGGCTTGAACCCGACAGCCGTCTGAGCTGCCAGGCGCGGGTGACTGACGAAGATTTGGTCATCGAAATTCCGCGTTACACCATCAACCACGCACGCGAGCATTAATATGGGACTTAAATGGACCGATAGTCGTGAAATCGGCGAAGCGCTGTACGACGCTTTTCCGGATCTCGACCCGAAAACCGTTCGCTTCACCGATCTGCATCAGTGGATTTGCGACCTGGAAGAGTTTGATGACGATCCAAACGCATCCAATGAAAAAATTCTTGAGGCGATTCTGCTAGTCTGGTTAGACGAAGCCGAATAATTTTCGCGTCATGATTTACCCGGTGGTTTTAAGCCGAGTGAATCAACGAGCGAAAGAACTTTACGGGCTGCCATACGGCGGCCCGTTTGCTAAGAAGGATAATGATAATGACCGAAGCTATGAAAATTACGCTTACCGCTCAGCCAGCCGATGCGCGCTGGGGAGAAAAAGCGTCTTACAGCATGAATAACGACGGCATCGCCCTGCACCTGAACGGCAAAGACGACCTGGGGTTGATTCAGCGCGCGGCGCGTAAAATTGACGGCATGGGTATTAAACATGTCGCGCTTGACGGCGAGGGCTGGGATACCGACCGCGCATGGGCGTTCTGGGCGGGTTATAAAGGCCCGAAAGGCAGTCGCAAAGTTG
>OKCJ01000177.1_pt1 | contig 8850 bp, 9 predicted proteins | sample 1609971 | NCBI WGS metagenome assembly OKCJ01 (sample SAMN04436604, study PRJEB24849) | human gut metagenome | biome: human gut; feature: NICU; material: stool | host: Homo sapiens | place: USA: Saint Louis, MO | collected 2009-12-11
CCGGGCTACGGGTTCACAGCACTTTAGCCCTTACAGGCGCAGCGCGCCGCCTCCGGGAGAAAGCGTCCTTCAGAACAAGGTATCGAGCTCTTCCAGCACGTTATACTGCTCGTCCACCAGCAGCAGGGTTTTCCATTTATCAAACGTCAGGCACGGATGCGAGGTACCGAACACCAGAATATCGCCGACCTGCACGTCGCTGCCGGGCGCGAGGCGCAGCATACAGTGCTGGTCCATAATCCCCACGCTCTCGATCCCCTCCGCGGATAGCTGCGCGCCGTTGCGATAGCGGGCCACAGGCTGCGGCAGGCCGGCGTCAAAGGCGCAGTCGCGCTTGCCGAAGTTCACCACCGCGCGATCGGCTTCTGGCACCGACTGGACCATCGCCATCAGCTCCAGCGCTGAGGTTAAATCACCGCCCAGATCGCAGGCGATCGGATCGCGGGCCACCAGTGCTTTCTGCGCGATATCGTAGATCCCGCGGTCGTGGGTGATATAGCACCCGGGGCGGATAACGATTCGGCAGCGCGCCGGTTTCTTCGCCGCCAGCCAGATATTGCACACCACGTCGTACCAGACGGTACCGGCTCCGGTCAGCACAAACTCCCCCTCAACCAGATGTTCCATCCGGCAGGCCAAACCGGCGGCCTGGCGCAGCAGAGCCTCCACCTGCGGCTGCGGATCGTCGCCGTGTAACACCCCTTCATACAGTTCGAGACCGCGCAGCCTGAGGCCCGGAAGTTCCGCCGCAGCCTGCGCCAGCGCCAGCGCATCCTCAACGCTGCGGCAGCCGCAGCGCCCACCGGCCACGCCCAGTTCAATCAGCACGTCCAGCGTTTGCCGCCGTTCGTCGAAGAAAGTCGACAGCGCGCGGGCGTTGGCAAGGCTATCGATGCAGCAGATAAACTCCGCCGTACGGTAATGCGCTTTCAGGCGCGATACCGCCTGCATATTCGCCCTGCCGACCAGCTGATTGACCATCAGGACGCGCTCAACGCCGCTGGCCATCGCCGCGCTGGCCTGCCAGGCGCTGCCCACGCCGATTCCCCATGCGCCCGCCCGCTGCTGCGCCTGAAAAATCCACGGCGTCATCGTTGTTTTACCGTGCGGGGCCAGCGAGACGCCGCGCGCGTCGGCGTAACGCTGCATCCAGGCGATGTTATTTTCCAGCGCCGTTTTTTTCAGCAGCGCGGCCGGAAGGCAAACCTCCTCCGCCAGCAGATTGGCCGGTGCGGACATAATGGCGGCGTTGAGCGGAATAAGCGTACCGGAATGGTATTTCATAACACTATCCTTTTAGGGTTTAAGATCGGATTAAAGCTAAGTATCAAATTTAATTAATTGAAATATATAGAATATATAATTTGTTTATGTCGTTTGTGAATAAAAGTATCACAATTTGATCTGGTTTTTGCGTAGTTTTCCACTGTTTTTCCGCCTTGTAAATGGTTTACTTGTCGGCAGAGTTGAAAGGGAGTAATTGCGATGAAAGTTAACTGGCTTTTCAAAAACGTCACGGTCATTGACGGCAGCGGCGGACCACAGTTTCGCGGCGACGTGGCGGTGAAGGGCGATCGAATTGTGGATATGGCCCCGGCGCTGAACCTGGCGGCGGAGCAGGTGATTGACGGGCAGGGGCGCGTGCTGGCTCCCGGATTTATCGATGTGCATACCCATGATGATATCAACGTCATCCGTATGCCGGAGTATTTACCGAAGCTGAGCCAGGGGGTGACGACGGTGATTGTCGGCAACTGCGGGATCAGCGCGGCGACGGCGACCATGCGCGACGGCGTACCGGACCCGATGAATCTTCTGGGTGAGGCGGAGCACTTTGTTTATCCCACTGTTGACGCTTATGCCCACGCGGTGGCGGCGGCGAAGCCGTCATTAAACGTCGGCACGCTGATTGGCCATACCGCGCTGCGTAATAACCATATGGACGATCTGTTCCGCCCGGCGACGGAGATCGAGATTGCCGGAATGCGGGTGCAGCTGCGCGACGCGCTGCGTCAGGGCGCGCTGGGGCTGAGTAGCGGGCTGGCCTACGCCAGCGCGTTTCAGTCCACCACTGAAGAAGTGATGGCGCTGGCCGAGGAGCTGGCGGCAGAAGGGGGAATTTATACCACCCACCTGCGTTCGGAGTTCGAACCGATTCTGGAGGCGCTCGACGAGGCGTTCCGCATTGGCCGCCACGGTAACGTACCGGTGGTGGTATCGCACCATAAGTGCGCCGGCGCGAAATACTGGGGTCGCACGAAGGAGACGCTGGCTTTCTTCGATGAGATGCGCCAGCGCCAGGAGATCGCCTGTGACTGCTACCCCTATTCTGCCAGCTCGTCGACGCTGGATATGAAGCAGGTCACCGATGAGTTCGATATCGTCATTACCTGGTCGGAGGCGCAGCCCGAGCAGGCCGGAAAAACCCTGCAGCAGATTGCTGACGGCTGGCAGGTTAGCCTGCACGAGGCGGCGGCGCGGCTGATGCCTGCAGGCGCCATCTACTACAACATGGACGAGCAGGACGTGCGGCGGGTACTGCGTTATCCGGTGACCATGATCGGCTCAGACGGTCTGCCGAACGACCCGATGCCGCACCCGCGGCTATGGGGCGCGTTTCCGCGGGTCCTGGGCCACTACTGCCGAGATGAACGGCTGTTTCCGCTGACCACCGCTATCCACAAAATGACCGGTCTGTCGGCGGCGCGTTTCCAGCTGGCAGAGCGTGGGCTGGTGAAAGTGGGCTATTTTGCCGATCTGGTGCTGTTTGATCCGCAGACGGTGCGCGATGTCGCCAGCTTCTCCGACCCGAAACAACCGGCGGACGGTATCGAGGCGGTGATGGTTAACGGCGTGATGAGCTACGGCAGCGATAAAAAGATTACCGGGCGCGCAGGGCGTTTCCTGCGCCGCCGAATGAACTAAGGAGAGAAAAATGAGCATTAAACGTTATGGCGTTGAGGGCGGTACCGGGACCGGTGGGCAGCATCTGCCGTTCGCGCGCGCGGTGGAGGCGGGGGGCTGGCTGTACGTTTCCGGCCAGACGCCGATGAAGGAGGGTGAAGTGGTGGAAGGGGGCATCGTTGACCAGGCGCGTCTGGCGATTCAGAACTGTGTGGATATCATGACCGAAGCGGGCTACACCCTGGCCGACGTGGTGCACGTCAAGGTGATCCTCACCGATGCGCGCTATTTTCAGTCTTTCAATAAAGTATTCCGCGAGTTCTTTGGCGACAATCCGCCTGCCCGTATCTGCTGCGTAGCGGACCTGGTAGTGGATTGTAAAGTTGAAGTGGATGTGACCTGTTATAACGCGGCTCGCGTATAAAAATTTATTAACCAGAAATATAAACAGGATTTTTGAGCGCTGAATTCATTCAGCGCTTCGTAGCCTTTTACCTTTTACCTACTCAACTGGCAGGATGTGAATTATGAATAGTCATATCTTTTTAGTCGGCTTTATTATTTACGCGCTGGCCATGATTTGGCTTGGCTGGTACGTGTCGCGTAATCAAAAAAGCGGAGAAGATTTTTTACTCGGTGGCCGTTCCTTACCGCTGTTTCTGACCCTGGGCTCTACCGTGGCGACCATGGTGGGCACCGGTTCAAGCATGGGCGCTGTTGGCTTCGGCTACAGCAACGGCTGGGCCGGGATGCTGTACGGCGTGGGCGGGGCCATCGGTATTTTGCTGGTGGCCTGGCTGTTCGCCCCGGTGCGCAAGCTGCGCTTTATGACCATGAGCGAAGAGCTCTCTTATTATACCGGCGGTAGTCATTTAATTAAAAATATCGTCGGCATAATGATATTTGTGGCCTCTATTGGCTGGCTGGGGGCGCATATTCTTGGCGGCAGCATGTATTTATCCTGGGCGACGGGAATAAATCTGACGCTAGCGAAAATTATTATCGCTCTGGCCTTTGCGATTTACGTCATCATCGGCGGTTATTCTGCGGTGGTGTGGACGGATACCATTCAGGCATTAATTCTGTTTTTCGGTTTTATCCTGATGGCGATTCTGGCGGTGGTTCACGTCGGGGGATGGGATGCCATCGTCCAGGCGATGGATCCCAAGGCGATGAGCCTGTTTGCGGTCGATAAACTGGGGGTCATTCCGGCGCTATCGCTGGCGATGGTCATCGGCGTCGGCGTGCTGGCGACCCCTTCCTATCGCCAGCGTATTTACTCGGGGAAAGATGTCTCTTCGGTGCGCCGCTCGTTTGTCTATACCGGCGTGCTGTATCTGTTTTTCTCGGTGCTGCCGGCGATTATCGGCATGGCGGCATGGACCATGAACCCCAATCTCGAGAACAGTAATTACGCCTTCCTGTTCGCCACCAGCTTCTTACCGGCCATCCTCGGGCTGGTGGTGCTGATTGCCGGGCTTTCGGCCACCATGTCCTCGGCCAGTTCTGACGCGATAGCCGCCGTGGCCATCATGATGCGTGATGTTTATACCCTCATCACCGGGAAAATGCCCCCGGCGGATAAAGCGATAACGCTCTCCCGCTGGATGCTGGCGTTCGTTATCGGCCTGGCGATGATCTTCGCCCTGACCTCGAACGATATCATCAGCTATATCACCAAAATGATCTCCATGCTGATGTCCGGTCTGTTCGTCTGTTCGATTCTCGGCCGCTTCTGGCTGCGCTTCAACTGGCAGGGCGCGTTTACCGCGCTGCTGAGCGGCATGCTGGTTTCTCTTGTGGTTCTGATGAAAGCCGACTGGCTGGCTTACTGGGGGAACCCGTGCATTCCGTCGGTCGTCGGCAGCTTTGTTTTCGCGATTTTTGTCACCCTCTTGACGCCAGCCAGCAAAGTTAGCCGTGAGCAGGCGCTGGAAATGATCACGCAGGAGCGTGAAGGGCAGGCGATGCCGGCGAAGACGACGGTGCAGGTCTCAGGAGAAGCACAATGAAGGACTATATTGCCGTCGACTGGGGCTCTACCCAGCTGCGCGGCTGGCTGATTCGTAATGGCCAGTGCGTCGAAACAAAGCAGCTGCCGCTGGGTATCACCCGCCTGAACGGACGAGCGCCTGCCGACGTATTCGCGGAGCATTTGGCCCCCTGGCGCGGCGCGGAGGCGCTGCCGGTGCTGATGGCCGGGATGATCGGCAGCGATGCGGGCTGGCAAGCGGTGCCGTATCTGGACTGTCCGGCAGCGATCGACGCGCCAGGGCAGCAGCTATGCGCCGTTGCTGAAGGCGTGTGGATTATTCCCGGCCTCAAGATTGAACAGGACGGGGATTTCAACGTGATGCGCGGCGAAGAGACGCAGCTGCTGGGGGCCTGGCAGCTGGCTCCGGCGGAGTGTTACGTGCTGCCGGGCACCCACTGCAAATGGGTACAGGTGGCGAACGGCGCGGTGCGTCATTTTGCCACGGCGATGACCGGTGAACTGCATCATCTGCTGATGACGCAATCGCTGATCGGCAAAGGGCTGCCGGTCCAGCAGCCGGACGAGACGGCGTTTGAACGGGGGCTGGAAAAAGGACTGGCGCAGCCGTCGCTGATTAGCGAACTGTTTGTCGCCAGGGCCGCCCGGGTGCTGGGAGGCCTGGCCGCGACCTCGGTCAGCGACTATCTCTCCGGGCTGCTGATTGGCGCGGAAGTGGCGACCCTGGGGCAGCGTTACCGTACCTCTGGCGTCACGCTGGTTGGCGACCCGGCGCTGAATGCCCGCTACAGTCGGGCGATGAAGGCGCGCGGAATGACGGTTAACAGCTGCAGCGGCGATGAGGCGCTGCTGAGCGGCATGGCGAGGATAATGCATGGACAAGATTAAACTGGTGGCGATTTTACGCGGTATTCGCCCCGCTGAGGCAGCGGAGCATATTGAGACGCTGATAGAGGCAGGATTTCGCTATATCGAAATTCCGCTCAATTCGCCGGACTGGCAGCAGAGTATTCCGCAGATGGTCGCGCGCTTTGGCGAGCAGGCGGTGATTGGCGCGGGAACGGTACTTAAGGTGGAACAGGTCGATTTTCTGGCCGATGCCGGAGCGAAGCTTATCGTGACGCCGAATACTGAGCCGACGACGATCCGCCGGGCGGTGGCGCGCGGAATGCGGGTTTGCGCCGGGTGCGCCACCGCGACCGAGGCGTTTAACGCGCTGGATGCCGGGGCGCAGTGGTTGAAAATTTTCCCGTCTTCCACTTTTGGCCCGGACTACATTCGGGCGCTGAAAGCGGTGCTGCCGTCGGAGGTGCCGGTGCTGGCGGTCGGCGGCGTGACGCCGGAGAATCTGGCAAGCTGGGTTGAGGCCGGGTGCGCCGGCGCTGGCCTGGGAAGCGATCTGTATCGCGCCGGGCAGGCCGTGGAACGTACCCGTCAGCAGGCGGAGAGGTTTATCGCCGCCGCCCGCTGCGGTTAATCGCCCAGCGGCTGGCGATCGACGCCGCCGCGGTGGCTGTCGAGCGCCAGCTTAATCCGGCGCAGTCTGCCTTTTGCCTGAGTTTTATTGGCCATCGCCAGTTCGGTGGCCAGCACGTCAACCATCGCCAGCATCGCATAGCGTGAAGTGCTGGGCTTGAAAATGTAGTCGTTTTCGCGCACCAGCAGCGGCAGCACCAGATCCGCCTGCTCCGCCAGCGGCGTTCCGCCGGGGGTGATGGCAATGACCTTTGCGCCGTACTGCCTGGCAATCGCCGCGCTCTCGATGATTTCCTGGGTATAGCCGCCCAACGACAGCACGATAACCACATCCTTTGGCGTCACCGCCGAGCTCATCATGCGCACCAGCAGACCGTCGTTCTGGCTGACAACCGGGAGGCCGAGGCGAAACAGGCGATACTGGATCTCCTGAGCGCAGATGGTAGAGCCGCCGCCCATCCCGAGCGCCAGGATCTGCCGCGCGTCGCTCAGCCAGCTCACCGCACGCTTCAGCGCTTCAATGTCCAGCGCCCGGCGGTTGGTTTCCAGCACGCCGATGATCGACTCGTAGATCCCCTGTACGCCCTCAAGGTCCGGGACATCGAGGATAAATCGCTGTCCGACCGCCAGAGATTGCGCGAGCCTCATCTTCAGCTCGCGGACGTCTTTACAGCCGAGCGCCCGGGCAAAGCGGGTAACGGAGGCCTGGCTGGTGTGGGTCAGACGCGCCATCTCCGCGATGGGCAGCTCCGCCGCCGCCGCGACATCATCGAGAATGAACTGCGCGATGCGCTTTTCGGTCGCCGTGAGTTCCACAAAGCGATCGGTTATGCAGGAAATGATATCGATTGACCAGGACATACGGGTATCAACAGGTAAGTTATCAATGATACTTTGTACCATATTCCGCCGCTGAAATCAGCGCCGGAGGCTACAGCGTTAGGCGCATGGCGCAGCGCGTCTCCGGCGGCAGACCGTGTTCCGTTTCCAGCTCCCTTTTTGCCGCCAGTCCCTCCGGTAGTCTTCGCTCACTTAACATTGAAAACCCCAGTCGCGTGTAAAACGGTGCGTTCCAGGGCACATCGCGGAAGGTGGTGAGCGTGACCGCCGGATAAGCCGCCTGGCGGGCTGTCTCAATGACCTGCTCCAGCATCATGCGGCCAATGCCTCGCCCCTGCCATGCCTGATGAACGGCGATCTCGACGATAAACAGCGCATCATCCAGCGGTTCGCTCAGCAGGAAGCCTATCGGTTGGTCATCGGCCACGGCCAGCAGGCTGTGGTCAGTTTCAAGGAACAGCCGGTGGCGCTCGGGGCTTATCACTTCGCTTTCCGCCAGCCAGGCCAGCGCCGGAATCTGGCGAAAAGCCTGGGCCGCCGAGCGCTCAATGGCGGGCAGAAGAGGGATGTCTCTCTCCTCAGTCAGGCGTAACGTCGCGGCGGCGGTTATAGTGTTAGTTTTCATCACCTCAGCATAGCAGCCTCCGGGAGAAATGTATGGAGCTTACCGCCGTTTCCGCCACTCAGTTTAGCGTCGCGCAGCTGACGACGATCCTTTGCGACTGTTTCGAAGATTACCTGGTTCCCGTCACGCTGTCGGTAGAGGTTTTTGTCCAGCGTTTTAGCGCCGAAGGGCTGAGCCTGCTGGATTCCTGCGTCTGGCTGGATGGTGATGTCCCTGCGGCGATGGCCGTTGTCGCCCGGCGCGGCGATGAAGCCAGGCTGGCGGCATTTGCGATGCGACCCGCGTATCGCGGAAAGGGCGTCGGACGCCGGCTGATGGGGTCGCTGCTGGATGCATTGCGCGAGCAGGGCGTACGGCGGATGTGGCTGGAGGTTATTCGCGATAACCACGCGGCGGTAGCGCTGTATCACTCGCTGGGCTTCGAGGTGCGGCACGGGCTGTGCGGCTATCTGAGCGCGCAGACCGCGAGCGAGGAGTCATCCGTATTGCAGGAGTATGACGTGCTGGCGCTGACGCGCAGGGCCGGCGCCGAGCTTAATGGCCAGCTGCCGTGGCTGATGGACCCGCTCACCTTCAGCACCCTGCCGTGCCGGGCGCTGAGCCTCCATCAGCAGGCTTTCGCCGTGCTGGCGACCTTATCCAGCAGGCCGCAGCTGCAGTTTTTATGGGTCGAGCCCGCCGCACGCGGGCGCGGGCTAGGGCGGGAAATGCTGATGGCGCTTGCCCGACAGTTTCCAGGGCTCGGGACCTCGGTGACCATCCCGGAACGCTTTACGCCCCTGTTCCAGACCGCCGGCTATACGCCTGGGGTATTAAAACAGTATGAAATGAGCGCAACGCTGAGCGCCCTGCCATCAGCAGGGCGTTAAGATTCAGCCGTTACGCGGGTCGCTAATCGGCTGACGGACCAGGAAGATATAGGCCAGCGCGCCGAGGGCGGTGACGCAGCCGCAGATCACCAGCGCCAGCTGGAATGAGTGGGTGGTATCGACAATAAACCCGGTCAGTACCG
>OKCJ01000201.1_pt1 | contig 8204 bp, 10 predicted proteins | sample 1609971 | NCBI WGS metagenome assembly OKCJ01 (sample SAMN04436604, study PRJEB24849) | human gut metagenome | biome: human gut; feature: NICU; material: stool | host: Homo sapiens | place: USA: Saint Louis, MO | collected 2009-12-11
TGCGGGCCGGTAGCCCGGACAGATGCGCAGCATCGCCTCCGGGAAACTCTGTCACGCTGCGCTCTGCTCCCGAAGCTGATGCTTCAAGGCTTGCGCTACGCTTAGCCAGGCTGCAGGCGGGTTCACAATCTCATACAGCAGAAATAGACATATCATTTTCTTATACTTTCAGCCCCTATATTGATCCAGCTTACGTCGAGTGTATGATGAATTATTAAAATCGTCATACTTTCCTGTCGCTGAGAAAATGCTTTGTCTATCATCCGCACCACCCTGCTGGCGCTATTCGCCTGCGCTCCGTTGCTGGCCTGCGCCGCGCCCAATGAACTCACCACCGCATGGCCGGTCAACGTGGGGCCGCTTAATCCTCACCTCTACACGCCCAATCAGATGTTCGCCCAGAGCATGGTCTATGAGCCACTGGTAAAGTATCAGGCGGATGGTTCGGTAAAACCCTGGCTGGCCAAAAGCTGGACCCAATCGGCGGACGGCAAAGTCTGGATTTTCACCCTGCGCGATGATGTGACATTTTCCAACGGCGAAGCGTTTGACGCCCATGCCGCCGCGGAGAACTTCCGCGTGGTGCTCGATAACCGCCAGCGCCACGCCTGGCTGGAGCTGGTCAATCAGATTGTCGATGTCAAAGCGCTCAGCCAAAACCAACTGCAAATCACCCTGAAAAGCGCGTATTACCCGTTCCTGCAAGAGCTGGCCCTGCCGCGCCCTTTCCGCTTTATCGCCCCGTCGCAGTTTAAAGACAATGAGACCCTGCACGGCATTAAAGCGCCGATTGGCACCGGCCCTTGGGTACTGAAGGCATCAAAACTCAATCAGTACGATGTGCTGGTGCGTAACGAGCGCTACTGGGGGGAAAAGCCGCAAATTGAAAAGATTACCGTCAAGGTGATCACGGACCCGACGACCCGCGCTGTAGCTTTTGAAACCGGAGATATCGACCTACTGTACGGTAACGAAGGGCTGCTGCCGCTCGACACCTTTGCCCGTTTCAGCCAGAACCCGGCGTACCGTACCCAGCTTTCCCGGCCAATAGAGACGGTGATGCTGGCGCTAAATTCCGCCAAAGCGCCCACCAGTGAGCTGTTGGTGCGTGAAGCGCTGAACTACGCGGTGAATAAAAAATCGCTGATCGATAACGCCCTGTACGGCACGCAGCAGGTTGCTGATACGCTGTTCGCCCCCACCGTGCCTTATGCCGACATTGGCCTGACGCCGCGCCGGTACGATCCGCAGCAGGCGAAAGCATTGCTGGAAAAAGCGGGCTGGCTACTGCCTGCGGGAAAAGAGATTCGCGAGAAAAACGGCCAGCCGCTGCGCGTTGAACTGTCGTTCATTGGCACTGACGCCCTGAGCAAGTCGATGGCGGAAATCATTCAGGCCGATATGCGGCAGATTGGCGTGGACGTGGCGCTGGTCGGCGAGGAAGAGAGCAGTATTTATGCCCGCCAGCGCGATGGTCGCTTCGGCATGATTTTCAACCGCACCTGGGGGGCGCCGTACGATCCGCACGCCTTTATGAGTTCGATGCGCGTGCCGTCGCACGCCGATTTTCAGGCGCAGCAGGGTTTAGCCGACAAACCGGTTATTGATAAAGAGATTGGCGAGGTGCTGGAAACCACCGACGAACCCCACCGTCAGGCGTTGTACCGCGACATTTTGACCCGTCTGCACAATGACGCGGTGTATCTGCCCATCAGCTATGTCTCGACGATGGTGGTCGCCAGACCGGAGCTGGGTGCTATTCCTTACGCGCCGATTGCGTCTGAAATTCCGTTTGAACAGATTAAACCGGTGAAACCCTGATGCTACGTTACGCGCTACGGCGGATCTCGCTGCTGATCCCGATGATCTTCGCCGCCTCGGTGATTATCTTCCTCATGCTACGCCTGGGCACCGGCGACCCGGCGCTCGACTATTTGCGTCTGTCGAACCTGCCGCCAACGCCAGAGATGGTCGCCTCGACCCGCGTGATGCTAGGACTGGATCAGCCGCTTATCGTCCAGTACGGCAGCTGGCTGTGGCAGGCGCTGCATCTGGATTTCGGCATCTCGTTCGCCACTCAGCGTCCGGTGCTGGATGACATGCTGAACTTCCTGCCCGCCACGCTACAGCTGGCGGGGGCTGCGCTGGTGTTGATTCTCCTCACCTCCGTACCGCTCGGTATTTGGGCGGCGCGGCATCGTGACCGCCTGCCGGATTTTATTGTGCGGGTTATCGCCTTCCTTGGCGTGTCGATGCCCAACTTCTGGCTGGCTTTCTTGCTGGTGATGTTCTTTTCGGTTTACCTGCAATGGTTGCCTGCGATGGGCTATGGCGGCTGGCAGCACATCATTCTACCGGCGGTGTCGATTGCCTTTATGTCGCTGGCGATCAACGCTCGTCTGCTGCGCGCCAGTATGCTGGAGGTCGCCGGGCAGCGCCATGTGACCTGGGCCAGACTGCGCGGTCTGAACGAGAAACAAACCGAACGTCGCCATATTTTGCGTAACGCTTCGCTGCCGATGATCACCGCCGTAGGAATGCATATCGGCGAGCTGATTGGCGGCACGATGATTATCGAGAATATCTTTGCCTGGCCCGGCGTGGGGCGTTATGCCGTTTCGGCGATATTTAACCGCGACTATCCGGTGATTCAGTGTTTTACCCTGATGATGGTGATTGTTTTTGTGGTTTGTAACCTGATGGTTGATCTGTTGAATGCCGCGCTGGATCCGCGCATTCGTCGCCATGAAGGAGCGCGTTCGTGAACTTTTTCCTCTCTTCGCGCGGGTCTGTTCGCCTCTCTTTACTCATCATCGCCCTGCTGGCGGTCGTTGCGCTCACCAGCCAGTGGTGGCTGCCTTACGATCCGCAGGCGATCGATCTGCCTTCGCGCCTGCTGGCACCTGATAGCCAGCACTGGCTGGGCACCGATCATCTGGGCCGCGATATCTTCTCGCGATTGCTGGCGGCAACCCGCATATCGCTTGGCTCGGTGATGGCCTGCCTGCTGCTGGTGCTGGCGCTGGGATTGATCGTCGGCGGCAGCGCGGGGCTTATCGGCGGTCGCGTCGATCAGGTCACCATGCGCATCGCGGATATGTTTATGACTTTCCCGACCTCGATCCTCTCTTTCTTTATGGTCGGCGTGCTGGGAACCGGGCTGACCAATGTGATTATCGCCATCGCCCTGTCGCACTGGGCGTGGTACGCACGGATGGTGCGCAGCCTGACCCTCTCCCTGCGCCAGCGCGAATTTGTGCTCGCTTCCCGGCTTTCCGGCGCGGGCCATGTCCGGGTGTTTATCGACCATCTGGCCGGCGCCGTGATCCCGTCGCTGTTGGTACTGGCGACGCTGGATATTGGTCACATGATGCTGCACGTCGCCGGGATGTCGTTCCTTGGCCTCGGCGTCACCGCGCCCACCGCCGAATGGGGGGTGATGATTAACGACGCGCGCCAGTATATCTGGACCCAGCCGCTGCAAATGTTCTGGCCGGGGCTGGCGCTGTTTATCACCGTGATGGCCTTTAACATGGTGGGTGACGCGCTGCGCGATCGTCTGGACCCTCATCTGGTTACGGAGCATACCCACTGATGCCGCAACAAATTGAACTGCAAAACATCGCCTTACGGGCCGAGCGTCCGCTGGTGCACGGCGTTTCTTTGACGATCAAACGCGGACGCGTGCTGGCGCTGGTTGGCGGCAGCGGCAGCGGCAAATCCCTGACCTGCGCCGCGGCGCTGGGCATTTTGCCTCCCGGCGTGCGCCAGACGGCGGGAATAATCCTTGCCGACGGCCAGCCGGTTTCTCCCTGTGCGCTACGCGGCAGCAAAATCGCCACCATTATGCAGAATCCGCGCAGCGCTTTTAATCCGCTGCGAACAATGGCCGATCACGCCCGGGAAACCTGCCGGGCCCTGGATAAAGCCTCAGACGACGCCACGCTTATTGCGGCGCTGGAAGCCGTCGGGCTGGAGAACGCGCCGCGCGTGCTCAAGCTATACCCGTTTGAGATGAGCGGCGGCATGCTGCAGCGAATGATGATTGCTATGGCGTTGCTGTGCGATGCGCCCTTTATCGTTGCCGACGAACCCACCACCGATCTGGACGCGGTGGTCCAGGCACGCATTCTCGATCTGCTGGTAAGTATTATGCAAAACCGCGGCCCCGGCATGCTGCTGGTGACGCATGATATGGGGGTGGTGGCCAGGCTGGCGGACGATGTCGCGGTAATGGATAGCGGCAGCATTGTAGAACAGGGCGATGTGGAATCTCTGTTTCGCGCCCCGCGACACGACATCACCCGCGGGCTGGTGGCGGCGCATCTCGCCCTTTATGGTCTGGAGCTAAGCTGATGACATTACTGACCGCCTCGACAATTACCCATCACTACCCGGACTTAAAGGTGCTAACAGAGGTCTCTTTAGCGCTGAAAAGCGGTGAAACCGTGGCCCTGCTGGGGCGTAGCGGCTGCGGCAAAAGCACGCTGGCGCGCCTGCTCGTCGGCCTGGAATCCCCAACGCAGGGTCGCATCTGCTGGCGGGGAGAGCCGCTCTCCCGGCTCAATCGCGCTAAACAAAAGGCGTTCCGTCGGGATATTCAGATGGTGTTTCAGGACGCCATCAGCGCGGTCAATCCGCGTAAAACCGTACGCGAGATTCTGCGCGAGCCTATGCGTCACCTGCTATCGTTGACGAAAGCGGAGCAGCTGGCCCGGGCCAGCGAAATGCTCAGGGCGGTGGATCTCGACGATAGCGTGCTGAATAAGCGCCCCCCGCAGCTGAGCGGCGGGCAGCTACAGCGCATCTGCCTGGCGCGGGCGCTGACGGTAGAACCAAAGCTGCTGATCCTGGATGAGGCGGTTTCTAACCTCGACCTCGTGATCCAGGCGAGCGTTATTCGTCTGCTTAAAAAGCTCCAGCAGCAGTTCGGCACCGCCTGTCTTTTTATCACCCACGATTTACGCCTGGTTGAGCGCTTTTGCCAGCGGGTGATGGTGATGGATGAGGGGAAAATCGTGGAGATACAAACCGTGGGCGAGGCATTAACTTTTTCCTCTGACGCCGGTCGCGTGTTACAAAATGCGGTACTTCCCGCCTTTCCCGTGCGCCGAAATAAGGTTTAAGCCAGATGCAACGAATTACCATTACTCTCGATGACGATTTACTCGATACGCTGGATAGCCTGAGCCAGCGCCGTGGCTACAACAACCGTTCCGAAGCGATCCGCGATATTCTGCGCGGCGCGCTGGCCCAGGAGGCCGCTCAGGAGCACGGTACCCAGGGCTTCGCGGTGCTCTCTTACGTCTATGAACATGAGAAACGCGATCTCGCCAGCCGTTTAGTCTCCACCCAACATCACCACCACGATCTCTCCGTCGCTACTCTGCATGTGCATATTAATCACGACGATTGTCTGGAAATTGCCGTGCTGAAGGGGGATATGGGCGACGTTCAGCATTTTGCCGATGACGTTATCGCCCAGCGCGGCGTGCGCCACGGCCATTTGCAGTGCCTGCCGACGGAGAAGGAATCCCCTCACTCATAAACTGTGCGCGGCGATAAACGGCTTTTTAACTCGCGAGTGGGGCTAACGCTATCATGCTGGCTCGTTAGCCCATGCGCCTCGTAGCGGTTTTGCCAGCAGGGCAAGAACGGCAATCATGCTGATTTCAATCGAAAACGACCAGCAAATATGACCGAGGGTTTCGCTCCACAGCTCGTAGCCATTCAGGTTCCACAGCCATCCGGTTTCCCCGTTTAAATAGGCCGGGTGCCTGAATCCCAACGCGGGAATGAGAAAGCCGTGCATAACGAGAGTAATAATCAGACCATAGGCCGCGCCGTACCAGAGCCGAATCTTAGTCCATTACGCGGAAATAAAGACATAAAGAAAGGCGAAAGCAAAACTGAATAACCAGTGATAAAGCATGACGGCGCCGGGGATCGTCACTCCCTGGTAAACGTAGTCCAGCGAGTGTGAATTAATACCGAGCCAGCCAAGCCAGGCGTCGATATGCGCCGCCGGAGGCGATATTTCTCCCGCCACGCGAGGCGGCATATTGGCCTCCGTTCCCGACTTAACCAGGGAGCTAATAAAGCCCCCAATCAGCGTAGTCCAGATAATAACCTGGAGATTAACCCTGTTTTTCAACATAATAGATTTCCTCTTACAATATCGCTTATAGGATGTGTCACCTCTGATTTTTCAACTAATCAATGCGCTGATAACAGCCTGCTTGACTTATTCATCGATCATTATAGTTTGCCACTAACAAGTGCATGCTAAGACAACCCGCTCCTGCTACCTCCCCTATCGCGAAAACCAGCGGTTTTTCTCAACCATTAATAAACGATATGAATTATACGTTTGGTTAATTATTTCACTTCGCTAATAATCACGTCTCATTTAACGATCTCGTTATGGCGAGGCTCCTGCATAAACATAAGTTACCGCCCTGTTGGTATCGAGAGAGACCACTCAGGGAAATACAGGCTTCCATCGAATCAAGGTGTTGCCAAGGTAACTTCTGACGGCGTTCATGTCGGACAGATACGTTGTGCAGTGCTAAAACCAGGACGTAGGGATCTGCCTGTGCTCATCCTGTCTTGTTCGCCCCTATGAGTGATTTTTTATAGGGAATTACACCATGTCTTCCATTCAACTGTGCGCCGCACACCAGGCGACTTCGACTTTCGACGGCGACGCAATTGCCCAGTACATGCGTACCGATTTCATTACCCTGCCGGAGCATCTCAGCGTTCATGAGGCGCGAGAACTGTTCGTTTCTCAGCTGGCGAGCGATGAGATCCCCGGGCAGGTTTTTGTCGTCGCCGGAAAAAAACTGCGCGGCAGTTTATCGATTAAAAAGCTGCTGCAGGAGAGCGATACCGCGCAATCCATCCGTTATTTAATGGATAGCTGTCTGTTTCGCGTCAGGCCCGACGCCCCGCGCCCGCTGGTGGTCGCCGAACTCGGCGAGCGCGGGCTCGATCTGGTGCCGGTGGTCGAAAAGGGTGAGCTGGTCGGCTGCCTGATGGAAAAAGAGATCGCTCATCTGCTGGAAGATGACGTGACCGAGGATGCTCAGCGCCAGGGGGCGACGCTGCCGCTGGAAAAGCCCTATCTGGAAACCAGCCCGTGGGCGCTGTGGAAAAAACGTTCGGTATGGCTGCTGCTGCTCTTTGTCGCCGAAGCCTACACCAGCAGCGTATTACAGCATTTTGAAGAGGCGCTGGAATCGGCTATCGCGCTGGCCTTTTTCATACCACTGCTGATTGGTACCGGCGGCAACAGCGGAACGCAGATAACCTCTACGCTAGTACGTTCGATGGCGCTCGGGGAAGTGCGACTGCGCGATATGGGACGCGTGATCCGCAAAGAGGTCTCAACCTCGCTGCTGATCGCCATCACGCTCGGCCTGGCGGGCTGCCTGCGCGCCTGGATGATGGGCATCGGAATGGAGATCACCCTGATTGTCAGTCTGACGCTGGTATGCATCACCCTGTGGAGCGCGGTGGTGTCGTCGGTGATCCCCCTGACGCTTAAGCGCGTCGGCATCGACCCGGCGGTGGTGTCAGCGCCGTTTATCGCCACCCTCATCGACGGTACCGGATTAATTATCTATTTTAAAATCGCCCAGTATTTTCTTGGCCTGAATTGATTATTGCACCCGGCGGGCACGTCTTGCCGGGCTGTTTTATTCCCGCACGAATATCAGCAATCGCATTAAGCAATCTCAGTAAATCCGGTGCAAGTCGATAAAAAGCGTGTCCTTTCTCCGTTAAAATAACTTTTCTGATATTCCTGCCACGCGTAATCAGGTTAAAACCCAGTTCATTTTCAAGCGCACATATGCTGGTTGTTATTAGCGAAGGGGCAATACTCAGCCGCTGCGATGCAAAGTGAATACTCCCCTCCCGAACCATAAGCATGAATATCTCCACCTGTGATTTATTCATTGCCGAAATTTCTCCTGATTAAACCTTTGGCTTACGTTTTAAGTTGTCCAGTACGCAATGTCAATCGGTACAAACGGCCCCTCCGCCCCTACAAATAAAATAAAGTGTGAAGCTGACAGTGCGCGCATTTAATTATGCATTTCAGCCATTTCATTATTAAATATCCAGTCTCGCGGCGGCGTCTGCGGATGTTAACGACTTCACTATAATTCAGCCAACCAAATAAGAAAATATTCTTACTT
>OKCJ01000212.1_pt1 | contig 7889 bp, 5 predicted proteins | sample 1609971 | NCBI WGS metagenome assembly OKCJ01 (sample SAMN04436604, study PRJEB24849) | human gut metagenome | biome: human gut; feature: NICU; material: stool | host: Homo sapiens | place: USA: Saint Louis, MO | collected 2009-12-11
GCCGGTCGAAGGCTGCCACAGGCGTTGGTATTGGTTCAGGCGATTCAACAATCTCATATACACTTCATCCTTCAAGCTGCCTCTTTGTTGGCTGCGTTTATTCACCCCAGTCACATACTGAAATGTATGCTCCTGGGCGTTCATTCACTTGCCGCCTTGATGCAACTTGAATGATTTTCTGTAATAAACCCGGAACAATTCATTTTATATATTCACTATTACTTCCGTATATCTCAGGCAATACTGCAACACAAGCAAAATTCACCACGATAGGGGGAACAGGACATGGCCAGACTGGCTGCATTCGATATGGACGGTACGCTACTGATGCCTGACCATCGTCTGGGAGAAAAAACGCTTTCGACGCTAAAACGCCTGCGCGATCGCGACATCACCCTGACTTTCGCCACCGGTCGTCATGCTCTGGAGATGCGCCACGTTATCGGCGAGTTCTCTCTGGATGCGTTTTTAATTACCGGCAACGGGACGCGCATTCACTCTCTTGAAGGTGAAGAGCTGTATCGTCGCGATCTGGCCCCTGATGTGGCGGAAGAGGTGCTGCATAGCGCCTGGGATACCGCGGCGAGTATGCATTTTTTCAACGACGGCGGCTGGTATACCGGGCAGGAGATTCCAGAAATTCTGCAAGCGCACGTCTTTAGCGGCTTTCGCTATCAGCTATACGATCCAAAGCGAATGCCGGCGCATCAGGTCACCAAAATCTGCTTCTGCGGCGATCATGACGATCTCCGGCGGCTAAGGCTGCAACTAAGTGAAGCGCTCGGCGGCCGAGCGGATCTCTGTTTTTCAGCGATGGATTGTCTGGAAGTTTTGCCCGGGGGCTGTAACAAAGGCGCGGCGCTGGCGGTATTAAGCCAGCATCTGGGCCTGACGTTGCAGGATTGCATGGCGTTCGGCGACGCCATGAACGATCGGGAAATGCTTGGCAGCGTCGGGCACGGCGTGATCATGGGCAACGCGATGGATCAGCTGAAATTTGAACTTCCGCATCTACCGGTTATTGGCGACTGCCGTCATCAGGCCGTTTCCCATTTTTTGACTCATTGGCTGGATTATCCTGATCTTCCTTATTCCCCCGAATAAAGAGACCCTGCCAGCAAGCCGGATATCCTGTGATATCTGGCTTTTTTTATTTTGCCTGCAGCATTTGCGCAATTTGCGCCTGCCAGGGAGAGACGTCGCCGATATTGGCCGCCACCCACTGCGGGTTGTAGTAGCTTTCCAGATAACGTTCGCCGCTGTCGCACAGCAGCGTGACGATAGAGCCGGTGCGTCCCTCTTCGCGCATCCGTACGGCCAGCTGCAGTACGCCCCACATGTTGGTGCCGGTTGAGGCGCCGACCTTGCGCCCAAGCAGCGTTTCCAGCCATAGCGCGGTGGCGACGCTGGCGGCATCCGGTACCCGCAGCATCTCATCGACCACGTCGGGAATAAACGATGGTTCGACGCGCGGCCGGCCAATGCCCTCAATTTTACTGCCGACCGGGCTGCGCAGGCTGGCGTCGCGGCTTTGCCAGTAGTCCAAAAACACGGAGTTTTGCGGATCAACCACCAGCAGCTGCGTATCGTAACCCTGACTGCGAATGTAGCGTCCGATAGTCGCAGAGGTACCGCCGGTGCCCGCGCTCATCACAATATACGACGGCTGCGGATGCGGCTCATGGCTCATCTGACGGAAGATACTGTCGGCGATATTATTATTCCCTCGCCAGTCGGTAGCCCGTTCGGCAAAGGTAAACTGATCCATATAATGACCGTTCAGCTCGCGCGCCAGCGTTTCGGAGGCGGCATAGATTTCACAGGCGCTGTCGACGAAATGGCAGCGACCGCCGTAAAACTCAATTTGTTCAATTTTACGCTTTGCCGTACAGGAAGGCATCACGGCGATAAACAGCAGGCCTAAGAGACGAGCGAAGTAAGCTTCAGAGACGGCGGTCGAACCGGAAGAGGATTCGATAATCGTCGTTCCTTCTTTAATCCAGCCGTTGCACAAGCCATACAGAAACAGCGAGCGGGCCAGGCGATGCTTCAGGCTACCGGTTGGATGGGTGCTTTCATCCTTCAGATAGAGTTGGATCCCAGGGAACGCCGGCAGCGCCAGACGTATAAGGTGCGTGTCGGCGGAACGCTGATAATCGGCATTAATTTCACTAATCGCGTGTTTTACCCAGGCGCTGTTCATCTCAAATTCCTGTTTGTCATTTTGTGCCCAGCTTAGCGGAAATTGAAGGAAAAATTGTTGCCATTTAGCCTTTCAATTACAATAAAAGGAGTAAATTTTTCTCCTGAGGCGCCCAATGTTAGATAAAATTGATCGTAAGCTGCTTTCTTTACTGCAAACCGACTGCACCCTCTCTTTGCAGGCATTGGCCGATGCCGTTAATCTGACCACCACGCCCTGCTGGAAGCGGCTGAAGCGGCTGGAAGACGAAGGTATTCTTCGCGGGCGCGTCGCGCTGCTGGATGCGGAAAAGGTCGGGCTTGGGCTGACGGCGTTTGTACTGATTAAGACTCAGCACCACAGTAGCGACTGGTATTGCCGCTTTGTCAGCGAAGTCTCGCAGATGGCGAAAGTCCTTGGCTTCTGGCGTATGGCCGGCGAGTATGACTATCTGCTGCGGGTCCAGGTAGCGGATATGAAGAACTATGATGATTTTTATAAACGTCTGGTTAACAGCGTGCCGGGACTCTCGGATGTCACTTCGAGTTTTGCCATGGAACAGATAAAATACACCACAGCCTTGCCTATTGATTAACGGCAGCAGCCGCTACGAATTACACACTCAGGATTTAACTGCTTGCGATTATTTGCCCAACTTAGCTGGTATTTCCGCCGGGAGTGGCGCCGTTACCTCGGCGCTATTGCTCTGCTGATTATTATTGCCATTCTGCAACTGGTGCCGCCGAAAGTGGTGGGCATCGTGGTTGACGGCGTAACAAAACAACATTACACCGCGGAAAAGGTGTGGATGTGGATTGGCCTGCTGGTCGTTATTGCGGTGATGGTCTATCTGCTGCGCTACGTCTGGCGCGTGCTGTTGTTCGGCGCATCGTATCAGCTGGCCGTCGAGCTACGTGAGGATTTCTATCGCCAGCTCAGCCGCCAGCATCCGGCCTTTTACCTGCGCCACCGTACCGGCGATCTCATCGCTCGCGCAACCAACGACGTTGATCGGGTGGTGTTCGCCGCCGGTGAGGGGGTGCTGACGCTGGTGGATTCACTGGTGATGGGCTGCGCGGTGCTGATTGTGATGTCGACGCAAATCAGCTGGCAGCTCACTCTGCTGGCGCTGCTGCCGATGCCGCTGATGGCGCTGGCGATTAAGCGTAACGGCGATGCATTACACGAGCGTTTTCGCGTCGCTCAGGCGGCCTTCTCCAGCCTCAATGACCGCACCCAGGAGAGCCTGACCAGCATTCGCATGATCAAAGCTTTTGGTCTTGAAGACCGACAGTCGGCGCAGTTTGCTGCCGACGCTGCGGATACCGGGGCGAAAAATATGCGCGTGGCGCGCATTGATGCTCGCTTCGATCCGACGATTTATATCGCTATCGGGACCGCTAACCTGCTGGCTATCGGCGGCGGCAGCTGGATGGTGATCCAGGGCAGCCTGACCCTGGGTCAGCTCACCAGCTTTGTGATGTACCTCGGCCTGATGATCTGGCCAATGTTGGCTCTGGCATGGATGTTTAACATCGTGGAGCGCGGCAGCGCGGCCTACGCGCGCATTCGCACCATGCTGGAGGAGGCGCCGGTAGTGAACGACGGCAGCGAGCCGACGCCGGAAGGGCGCGGTACGCTTAGCGTCGCCGTGCGCGAGTTTATCTATCCGCAGGCGAACAAGGCCTCGCTGGAAAAAGTTAACTTTACGCTCCAGCCCGGGCAAATGCTGGGAATTTGCGGCCCAACCGGCTCCGGTAAGAGCACGATTCTGGCACTGATTCAGCGTCATTTTGACGTTACCGATGGCGATATCCGCTTTCATGACGTTCCCCTGACCCGACTGCAGCTGGATAGCTGGCGCGCCAGGCTGGCGGTAGTCAATCAAACGCCGTTCCTGTTCTCCGATACCGTCGCCAGCAATATTGCTCTCGGTAAACCGGACGCCACGCAGGAGCAAATCGAACGCGTTGCCCGGCTCGCCAGCGTGCATGAGGATATCCTGCGCCTGCCGCAGGGGTATAACACCGAAGTCGGCGAGCGCGGCGTTATGCTTTCCGGGGGGCAAAAACAGCGTATTTCCATCGCCCGCGCGCTGCTGCTGGAGGCGGAGATCCTGATCCTGGATGATGCGCTGTCGGCGGTGGATGGTCGAACGGAGCATCAGATATTGCACAACCTTCGCCAGTGGGGTGAGGGGCGGACGGTAATTATCAGCGCTCATCGCCTGTCGGCGTTGACCGAGGCCAGCGAAATTCTGGTAATGCAGCATGGGCATGTTGCCCAGCGCGGTCGTCATGAGGCGCTGGCGCCGCAGCCGGGCTGGTATCGCGATATGTACCGTTATCAGCAGCTGGAAGCGGCGCTGGATGATGTTCCGCTGGAAGATGAGGAGGTCGCCGGTGCGTAGTTTTACTGAACTCTGGCCGACATTAAAGCGCCTGCTGGCCTACGGCTCTCCGTGGCGTAAACCGTTAACGATAGCGGTTGCTATCATGTGGGTCGCGGCGGTGGCGGAGGTGAGCGGCCCGCTGCTGATCAGCTACTTTATCGACAATATGGTAGCGAAGAACTCGCTGCCGTTGAAGCTGGTCTGCGGCCTGGCCGCAGCCTACATCGGCCTGCAACTCCTCGCCGCGGGTCTGCATTACTGCCAGGCGCTGCTGTTTAACCGCGCGGCGGTGGGCGTGGTGCAACAGCTGCGCAGCGACGTCATGGACGCCGCCCTGCGTCAGCCGCTCAGCGAGTTTGATACCCAGCCGGTCGGGCAGCTCATCTCGCGGGTGACCAACGATACCGAAGTGATTCGCGATCTCTATGTGACCGTCGTGGCTACCGTCCTGCGTAGCGCGGCTTTGATTGGCGCGATGCTGGTGGCGATGTTCAGCCTTGACTGGCGAATGGCGCTGGTGGCTATTGCTATTTTCCCGGCAGTACTGATCGTGATGATGATTTATCAACGCTACAGTACGCCCATCGTCAGGCGGGTTCGCGCGTGGCTGGCGGATATCAACGACGGTTTTAATGAAGTGATTAACGGAATGGGCGTTATTCAGCAGTTCCGTCAGCAGGCGCGGTTCGGCGAACGGATGCGCGAGGCCAGCTACGCGCACTATCTGGCGCGTATGCAAACTCTGCGCCTTGATGGTTTCCTGCTGCGCCCGCTGCTGAGCCTGTTCTCTTCATTAATACTCTGTGGTCTGTTGATGCTGTTTGGTTTCAGCAGCAGCGGAACGATTGAGGTTGGGGTTCTGTACGCTTTTATTAGCTATCTTGGACGGCTAAACGAGCCGCTGATCGCACTGACGACCCAGCAATCAATGCTGCAGCAGGCGGTCGTCGCGGGCGAGCGCGTTTTCGAACTGATGGACAAACCGCGTCAGGCGTGGGGCGACGATAGCGAACCGTTGCGCAGCGGCTCGATTACTATCGAGCATCTCTCTTTTGCCTACCGTGACGATAGCCTGGTGTTGCAGGATATCAATCTCGACATACCGTCGCGCAGCTTTGTGGCGCTGGTCGGCCATACCGGGAGCGGTAAAAGCACCCTGGCCAGCCTGATGATGGGCTACTACCCGTTAACTCAGGGAGAGATTCGCATCGATGGTCGTCCGCTGTCGTCCTTAAGCCACAGCGCGCTGCGTCAGGGGATTGCGATGGTGCAGCAGGATCCGGTGGTGCTGGCTGACACCTTCTATGCCAACGTTACCCTCGGTCGAGACATCAGCGAAGAGCAGGTCTGGGAGGCGCTGGAGGCGGTACAGCTGGCGGAGCTGGCCCGTGAAATGGAAAACGGTATTTATACTCAGTTGGGCGAACAGGGGAACAATCTCTCCGTTGGGCAGAAACAGCTGCTTGCGCTGGCGCGGGTGCTTGTCGATACGCCGCAGGTGCTGATACTTGATGAGGCGACGGCTAATATTGATTCTGGCACCGAACAGGCGATTCAGCAGGCGCTTGTACGGGTGCGCGAGCATACGACGCTGGTGGTCATTGCGCACCGCTTATCGACTATCGTTGAGGCTGACACGATCCTGGTGCTGCATCGGGGGCAGGCCGTCGAGCGCGGCAACCATCAGCAGCTGCTGGAGGCCAAAGGCCGCTACTGGCAGATGTATCAGCTGCAGCTGGCGGGTGAAGAACTGGCCGCCAGCTCGCAGGAAGAGTCGCTTATCGCCTGATGCACCATAAACAGGCAGCTTCTGCTTTGCGGTTTCCGGTGGTGCAAAAACGTCACAGAATGCGCACTGAAATGGTGCATTTTAAGGCTAAAGCGGCTTTTTTCCGCTTCGTTTCCGCCTGATTCTTCTTTTTCCTCCTCAAAAAGGGCCGCCTGGCGGCCCTTTTTCATTTCTGGCATAGCCCTTGCTTTATTAGATTCGTGTTAGCTGCGGCCATTACCGAATTCTGACTGGAGGGGACTTATGAAGCTGGTTACCGTGGTAATCAAACCATTCAAACTGGAAGACGTGCGTGAAGCATTATCTTCAATGGGGATTCAGGGCCTGACGGTCACTGAGGTTAAAGGGTTCGGCCGTCAGAAAGGCCACGCGGAGCTCTATCGCGGCGCCGAATATAGCGTCAATTTTCTGCCGAAAGTGAAGATTGACGTCGCGATTGCCGACGATCAGCTGGATGAAGTCGTCGATGTCATCAGTAAAGCGGCTTACACCGGAAAGATTGGCGACGGCAAAATTTTTGTCGCCGAGCTGCAGCGCGTCATTCGCATCCGTACCGGCGAATCTGACGAAGCGGCACTGTAACTTTCAGACCACACAGTGATGGGGAACGAAACAATGAAGATAGCAACAATGAAGACAGGTCTGGGAGCGCTGGCTCTTCTTCCGGGGCTGGCGATGGCCGCACCGGCGGTAGCGGATAAAGCCGACAACGCCTTTATGATGATTTGCACCGCGCTGGTGCTGTTTATGACCATTCCGGGCATCGCGCTGTTCTACGGCGGGCTAATCCGCGGTAAAAACGTTCTTTCCATGCTGACGCAGGTTATCGTCACCTTTGCACTGGTCTGCGTGCTGTGGGTGGTTTATGGCTACACGCTGGCTTTCGGTACCGGCGGCAGCTTCTTCGGCAACTTCGACTGGGTGCTGCTGAAGAATATTGAGCTGAAAGCGCTGATGGGCAGCTTCTATCAATACATCCACGTTGCCTTCCAGGGCTCGTTTGCCTGTATCACCGTCGGACTGATCGTCGGCGCGCTGGCGGAACGTATTCGTTTCTCTGCGGTACTGATTTTTGTTGTGGTGTGGATGACGCTTTCTTATATCCCGATCGCCCATATGGTATGGGGCGGTGGTCTGCTGGCTACCCACGGCGCGCTTGATTTCGCCGGCGGAACGGTTGTACACATTAACGCCGCGGTTGCCGGGCTGGTGGGCGCTTATATGATGGGTAAACGCGTGGGCTTTGGTAAAGAAGCGTTCAAACCGCATAATCTGCCGATGGTATTCACCGGCACCGCTATCCTCTACGTTGGCTGGTTTGGCTTTAACGCGGGTTCAGCCAGCGCGGCGAACGAAATTGCCGGTCTGGCTTTCGTTAACACCGTGGTTGCCACAGCGGCGGCTATCCTGGCGTGGACCTTCGGCGAGTGGGCAACCCGCGGCAAGCCGTCTCTGTTGGGCGCCTGTTCAGGGGCGATTGCCGGTCTGGTCGGCATCACTCCGGCCTGTGGTTACATCGGCGTCGG
>OKCJ01000216.1_pt1 | contig 7803 bp, 6 predicted proteins | sample 1609971 | NCBI WGS metagenome assembly OKCJ01 (sample SAMN04436604, study PRJEB24849) | human gut metagenome | biome: human gut; feature: NICU; material: stool | host: Homo sapiens | place: USA: Saint Louis, MO | collected 2009-12-11
CACGAGTTCGTGCGGTTTTGCGGGGTGGTTGTCCGGATAGAGGCGCAGCAGCGCCTCCGGGAGATTCGGCAGAAATGTGGGCGATTTACTTCTCCTGCTGCATCACCTTAAGCAGCGTATCCAGCAGGCCGGGAAAGCGCGCGTCTAAATCTTCCCGGCGCAGCGAAATCAAATTCTCCCGCCCCTGAGGCCTCTGCCAGATCACCCCGCTGTCGCGCAAGACGCGCCAGTGGTGAGTCATGGTCGACTTCGCCACATCTTCATGACGCAGGGCGTTACAGCTCTGCTCGCTGCCGTCGGCAAGGATCCGGATAATCTCAAGCCGCAGCGGGTTACCGAGGGCGAAAAGCACATTTTCGAGGCGAATTTGTTCACGTTCGGGGTGATTGGCGATCATAATATTCCTGTGTCGGCGGCGGCGCAGATCCGCGAGCAGCCGTTATCGGCGGCTGGCCGGTAATATACCCAAACTCTTTTTCTAAAGCCACGCGCGTCGTCGCAGCCATACCAATCGTAACGATAGCAAAAATAGTTCGAATATACTCGTACAGTTGTACTATGATGAAAGCCGTTAAATGAACGGCGGCTCATTCCGGCCGCTGACTGACAGTCAAAATGACTAAGGACGCATCATGCCCCGACCCATCCCCCTCGAACGTTATCGCAACATCGGTATCTCCGCGCATATCGATGCCGGCAAAACCACCACCACCGAGCGCATCCTGTTTTACACCGGGATGAGCCACAAGCTGGGGGAAGTACACGATGGCGCGGCAACTACCGACTGGATGGCGCAGGAGCAGGAGCGTGGGATCACCATTACGTCCGCGGCGGTGAGCTGCTTCTGGCCCGGTATGGACCGCAGCTTTGAGCCACACCGGATTAATATCATCGATACCCCCGGGCACGTGGATTTCACCATTGAAGTCGAGCGCTCTATGCGCGTACTGGACGGTGCGGTCATGGTTTACGACTCCGTGGGCGGCGTGCAGCCGCAGTCGGAAACCGTCTGGCGCCAGGCGAACAAATACCACGTCCCGCGGCTGGCCTTCGTCAACAAGATGGACCGCCCCGGCGCGGATTTTTTCCGCGTGGTGCAGATGATGACCGATCGCCTGAAGGCGAACCCGGTACCGATTGTGATCCCGGTGGGCGCCGAAGAGCACTTCACCGGCGTGGTGGACCTCATCAAAATGCGCGCTATTTTGTGGGATGACGCTACCCAGGGAATGACCTTCAGCTATGCGCCGGTGCCCGACGAACTGCTGGAAACCGCCCGGTTGTGGCGGGAAAAAATGGTTTCGGCGGCGGCGGAAGCCAGCGACGAACTGATGGATAACTATCTTGAAACCGGCGAGTTGAGCGAGGCGGAAATCGTCGCCGGACTGCGTCAGCGCACGGTGAAGGGGGAAATCCAGGCAGTGCTGTGCGGCAGCGCGTTTAAAAACAAAGGCGTGCAGCGGATGCTTGATGCGGTGGTTGAGCTGATGCCGTCGCCGCTGGATATTCCGGCGATTCAGGGCGTGGATGAGAAAGGGCGGCCCGCTGAACGTCACCCGAGCGACGACGAACCGTTCTCGGCGTTGGCATTTAAACTGATGACCGACCCCTACGTCGGCCAATTGACCTTTATCCGCGTCTATTCCGGGACGCTGAAAAAAGGCGATGCGGCGTTGAATCCGGTGAAAGGCAAGAAAGAGCGCATCGGCCGCATCGTGCTGATGCAGGCCAACGATCGCCATGAAGTGGACGAACTGCACGCCGGAGATATTGCCGCCTGCGTCGGCCTGAAGGATGTCACCACCGGCGACACGCTGTGCGACCCGGATGCGGTGATTACCCTTGAACGGATGGAGTTCCCGGAGCCGGTGATTTCGCTGGCGATAGAACCGAAAACCAAAGCCGATCAGGAAAAAATGGGCATCGCCCTGCAGCGGCTGGCGGCGGAAGATCCGTCGTTTCGTCTGCATACTGACGAGGAGTCCGGCCAGACGATCATTTCCGGGATGGGCGAACTGCATCTTGAGATTATCGTTGCCCGCATGAAGCGCGAGTTTGGCGTCGAGGCGAACAACGGGCGTACGCAGGTGACCTATCGCGAGACGATCCGCAAAACGGTCAAAGAGGTGGAAGGCAAGTTTGTTCGCCAGTCCGGCGGTAAAGGGCAGTATGGTCACGTGGTGCTGACCCTTGAACCGCTGGCGCCGGGAAGCGGTTTCGTGTTTGAGGACGCGACCAAAGGCGGCGTGGTGCCGCGCGAGTACATCCCTTCAGTCGAAAAAGGGCTGCGCGAAGCGATGGGCACCGGCGTGCTGGCGGGATATCCGGTGGTGGATATTAAGGCGACCTTGACGTTTGGTTCGTATCACGACGTCGACTCCTCGGAGATGGCTTTCCGGATGGCGGCAATATTCGGCTTCAAGGAAGGGGCGCGCAGGGCCGACCCGGTTATTCTTGAACCGGTGATGCACGTGGAAGTGGAGACCCCGGAAGAGTACGCCGGCAATATTATGGGCGATCTCTCTTCCCGGCGCGGGATGGTGCAGGGAATGGAGGAGCGGTTCGGCAGCCAGATTATTCGCGCCGACGTGCCGCTGGCCGAGATGTTTGGCTATTCCACCACGCTGCGTTCAATGTCCCAGGGCCGGGCGACCTACAGCATGGAATTCCACCACTACGCGGAAGCCCCGCGCAACGTGGCAGAGGCGATTATCGCCAGCCGCGCCAAAGGCTAAACTACGTTCCCGGGTGCGACGCGAGGCGTCTTACCCGGGATACGAGTCCTGCCAACGTTTGTAGCCCGGGTAAGGCGTTAGCCGCAACCCGGGAATTTCTTCCAGTCAAACAATATTCTGCGCGTACTGCCACAGCGCCTTCAGCTGCGCCAGCTTCTCTTTATCATCCGCATATTGCTGATACAGCATCTGTAGCTCATCGGCGTAGGCCTGCAAAAACTCTGGCGTAAACACCTGGCGACGGTGCTCCAACCAGCGCTGCTGCTCGGCTTCATCCAGCGTGCCCGGGTAATTGCGCGCGCGATAGTTGAACAGTAGACGCTCAATACGCTTGTCGGCAAAGGTAATGTCCAGCGCCGGCAGATTGCGCGGCTCCGTCTCGAGTATGATTTTCATCGCCGCGCGATCGGCATCGCTGAAAAAGCCGTTATACAGCTGCGTATCGACGTTATCGGACGGCACAAACGGCTCCGCTTCGGCAAAAATCGCCACCGCTTTCTCGCGCACCTGTGGATTAGCCCGCAGCCGCTGGGCGTTCTCCAGACAGCGCTGGATATTGATGCCCAGCCGGTCAGCATCCTGCGGGCGCAGGGTATTTTGCTGCGCCAGCACCGGGCACTTATTGAGGTGGACCAGCTTGATCGGCACCGCAGCCAGATCGCCCAACTCGCTTTTCGGCGTATACAGCCGTTCGCGCAGGGCATCGGCATCCAGATCCAGCAGAGGGGCGATATCACCGGCCAGGTCGACCATAATCACCGCGTTACGGTTATCCGGGTGCCACGCCAGCGGGGCGACCAGGCTGGTGTTGCCGCGTGCCGCGCCGAACATACCGGAAACATGCACCAGCGGCTTGATTTGCGGCACGTCAATCAGCGTCGCCAGCTTGCGCTTGTTGCGGTGGGCGTAAAGATAGTCGAACAGGCGCGGCTGCTGAGTCTTCACCAGCTTTGCCATCGCGATAGTGGCGTAAACGTCGGCCATCGCGTCGTGGGCGTTGCTGTGTTCGATGCCGTTAGCGACGGTCAGATGCTCCAGCCGGAAGCTCGGTAAGCCCTCATCATTTTCCGGCCAGTTGATCCCCTCGGGGCGCAGCGCATAGCAGGCGCGCATCACGTCCAGCAGATCCCAGCGGGAGTTGTCATGCTGCCAGCTCCAGGCGTAAGGATCGTAAAAATTGCGATAGAAGATATTGCGCGTGACTTCATCATCGAAGCGCACGTTGTTGTAGCCGACGATGCAGGTTTTCGGCACCGTGAACAGATCGTGAACGCGGCGGGCAAACGCGGCTTCGTTGTCGCCTTTGGCATTGGCCTCCTGCGGCGTTATCCCGGTGACCATTACCGCCTGCGGCTGCGGCAGATAGTCGTCGGCGAGCCTGCAGTAGAACACTTCAGGTTCGCCGACGACATTCAGGTCTTCATCGGTACGGATGGCGGCAAACTGCGACGGCCGGTCGAGCGAAGGGCTGGTGCCGAAGGTCTCGTAATCGTGAAACAAAAATCCGGGCTGGTTGGCGCTATCTTGCATAATCTGTTCATTATCCCTGGTGGCGAGCAGCCATCATGGTAAACGATTTGCCGGGCCATCAGAAGGGTATCGGCCTTACCTGACACCGCCAGTGTCATATTTTCTTGCAATTAAACCCTGATATGAAACGAGAAGTTCCGTAAAAAGGACGGCGAATCTGTCAATTTAGAGGATATGCCGTTGAAAGGCCGTTTGTTTATTGCTGTATCTTTGCTCGCTGCGAGCGTTTCTTGCGCATTTGCCGCCAATGATTTTCCCGTCAACGTGACGCCGCCTTCCATTCAGGCCGGTTCCTGGGTGCTGATGGATTACACCACCGGCCAGGTCCTTACCGCCGGTAACGAGCATCAGCAGCGCAATCCCGCCAGCCTGACCAAACTGATGACCGGCTATGTGGTCGATCGCGCCATCGACAGCCACCGCATCACCTTTGACGACATCGTCACCGTCGGTAAAGACGCCTGGGCGCAGGGCAATCCGGTCTTTAAGGGATCTTCCCTGATGTTTCTTAAGCCCGGCGATCGGGTTAGCGTACGCGACTTGAGCCGCGGGCTCATCGTTGACTCCGGCAACGATGCCTGCGTGGCGCTGGCGGATTATGTTGCCGGCGGCCAGCCGCAGTTTGTCGCGCTGATGAACAGCTATGTGGACAAACTGCATTTACAGGATACCCATTTTGAAACCGTTCACGGCCTCGACGCGCCGGGGCAGCATAGCTCAGCCTACGATCTGGCGGTACTCTCGCGGGCGATTATTCACGGCGAGCCGGACGTTTATCATATGTACAGCCAGAAGAGTCTGACGTGGAACGGCATTACCCAGCAGAACCGCAATGGTCTGCTGTGGGATAAAACTATGAACGTTGATGGTCTGAAAACCGGCCATACCTCCGGCGCTGGCTTCAATCTGATTGCCTCCGCGGTGGACGGCCAGCGCCGGCTGATTGCGGTAGTCATGGGGGCCGACAGTCCGAAAGGGCGTGAACAGCAGGCGGCGAAGCTGCTGCACTGGGGCCAGCAAAACTTCGATACCGTCCAGGTCCTGCAGGACGGCAAGCAGGTCGGCGTTGAGCGTATCTGGTATGGCGATAAAGAGCAGATTAGGCTGGGGACCGATCAGGACTTCTGGTTAGCGCTGCCGAAATCGGAAGTCTCACGCATTAAGGCGAAATATGTGCTGGATAAAAAAGTGCTGGAAGCGCCGATTGCCGCCCACCAGCGGGTCGGTGAAATCTCGCTTTATGATGGCGATAAAGTCGTCGCCCACTGGCCGCTGGTGACGCTGGAAAGCGTCGGCAAGGGCGGCATGCTGTCGCGCTTTAGCGATTATCTGCATCAAAAACTGTAACTTCTCCGCCGCTCCGCCCGGAGCGGCATCTCGTAGCTGTTTGATTATTATGCTGCTTCGGTTGGCGCTTTGTTTAGTGTCCATCCCTTACCTTACCCGGTCACCATTCAGGAAATCCCCTGGCGCTTGTGCGCCCAAAATGGAGCTGGGAAGATGAAATACTTTGCGCGTAGTGCGCTTTCTCTGGGACTTTTCGCCGTTTTTAGCACCTCTGGTTTTGCCTCTGGCCTCGTTCTGGCCGATAACGAATTCCGCAATGATTTAACCTGGTTATCCGACCGCGGAACCCTCTCTTTAAGTTTGTCCACCTGGCCGTTGAGCGAAGAAGAGATTAATCGTGCGCTGGCCAATGCCCATCCGACAACATCCGCCGAGCGGGTGGTTCTGAGTCGGGTAAATCAGCGTTTAAGGGCGCTCAAAGCCGACGTGCGCGTTACCGGTTACAGTTCCACTGATAAGCCGGGAACTCCGCAGGGGTTTGCCCAGTCTTATCCTGCTGACCAGTCGCTTTCTCTCGCCCTGAACAACAGCGGTGAATGGTGGGATCTGCATCTACAGGGCAATGTTGAAGGCGACAAACGCATCGACAACGGCTCCAGCGTAAACGCCAACGGCGCATACGGCGCGGTAAAACTGTGGAACCAGTGGCTGGCGTTCGGGCAAATCCCGCAGTGGTGGGGACCGGGTTATGAAGGGAGTTTGATTCGCTCCGATGCCGCGCGTCCCATGACCGGTTTTCTGCTGCAGCGTGCAGAACAGCGGGCGCCGGAAACCTCATGGCTAAGCTGGATTGGCCCCTGGCAGTATCAACTTTCCGCCAGCCAGATGAACCAGTACGCCGCCGTACCGCATACCAAAATCTTCGGCGGTCGCCTGACGTTTTCGCCCATCTCCTCGTTGGAACTGGGCGCTTCGCGCGTTATGCAGTGGGGCGGCGAAGGGCGACCTTCATCATTCAGCAGCTTCTGGGACGGCCTGACCGGCAATGATAACACCGGTGAATCGGCCGACGATCCCGGCAATCAGCTGGCCGGTTTTGATTTCAAGCTGAAGCTGGCGCCAACCTTGGGCTGGCCGGTGAGCATTTACGGCCAGATGATCGGCGAGGATGAAGCCGGATACTTGCCCTCGGCGCACCTCTACCTTGGCGGCGTGGAAGGGCACCATCAGTGGAACAGCAATGCGGTTAACTGGTATCTGGAAGCCCACGATACTCGATCGAATATGAGCAGAACCAACTATAGTTATAGGCATCATATCTATAAAGATGGCTACTACCAGCAAGGTTATTCACTCGGAGATGCTATGGGAGGCGATGGTCAACTTTTTGCGGGTAAAGTTGAACTGGTAACAGAGGATAATCAGCGCTGGAGCGCGCGTTTAGCGTATGCGAAAGTTAACCCAGAAAATCAGTCAATCAACAAGGCGTTTCCTCGCTCGGATACATTAAAAGGTGTGCAGCTGGGCTGGAGTGGCGATGTGTACAAATCGGTACGACTGAACACCTCTCTTAGGTATACCGATGCGAACCATAATGATAGCGATGATGTAGGCGCAAGCGCCGGGATTGAAATTCCCTTTAATTTATAGCCTTAACACAGCTTCTGGAAATAGGCTGTTGTTTGGGGATTAGAAACTTTTGGTTTATTGATGATGTGACATTATGAAGAAAAAAATTGTTAGATTTTCGGCATTGGCAATAGCAATTGGTTTTTTATCAGGCTGTACCATTTTGCCGGGACAGGGGTTAAACAGTCTGCGTAAGAACGTCGTTGAGTTACCGGATAGCGACTACGATTTGGATAAATTGGTGAATGTCTATCCCATGACGCCAGGCTTGATAGATCAACTTCGGCCTGAACCTGTGATTGCCCGTTCAAATCCTCAGTTAGATAGCCTCTTAAAAAGCTATGAATATCGCATTGGGGTGGGCGACGTACTCATGGTTACGGTATGGGATCACCCGGAATTGACGACTCCAGCTGGTCAATATCGTAGCGCCAGTGATACGGGTAACTGGGTGAATTCAGATGGAACGATATTTTATCCGTATATTGGCAAAGTGCTGGTTGCGGGTAAGACATTAACTCAAGTAAGGCAAGAAATCGCAAACCGCCTCACTACATATAATGAAAGCCCTCAGGTTGATGTCAGCAAAGCTGCTTATCGTTCGCAAAAGTATTAAGTGACC
>OKCJ01000229.1_pt1 | contig 7522 bp, 8 predicted proteins | sample 1609971 | NCBI WGS metagenome assembly OKCJ01 (sample SAMN04436604, study PRJEB24849) | human gut metagenome | biome: human gut; feature: NICU; material: stool | host: Homo sapiens | place: USA: Saint Louis, MO | collected 2009-12-11
ATAAAGCATTTTTTGTAGTTTTTTTTCACTCTTTACATAGCAAATTCAAATGATCATCACAAAACACGATAAGTTATGTTACTCACTTACAAAAAATGACCTTACCCGACGAATACTTAGTGCGCTTGATCCCAGTTTTCTCCACTACCGACTTCTACCAGCAGCGGAACCGCCAGCGTCGTACTGCTCTCCATCAGTTCGTGGATCTTTTTCGCGACCGCTTCAAGATCGTCCTTATGCACTTCAAAGACCAGTTCATCGTGCACCTGCATGATCATCCGCACGCGAGGTTTTTCGCTTAGCAGCCAGCCGTCTACCGCGAGCATTGCACGTTTAATGATATCGGCCGCGGTACCCTGCATTGGCGCATTGATCGCCGCACGTTCGGCGCCAGCGCGACGCGCGCCATTGCTGGATTTGATGTCCGGCAGATAGAGACGACGACCATCCAGCGTTTCAACATACCCCTGCTCTTTGGCCTGGGTGCGAGTACGCTCCATATACTCCAGAACGCCCGGATAGCGCTCAAAGTAGAGATCCATATACTTTTGCGCTTCTTTGCGTGGGATATTCAGCTGTCGCGCAAGACCGAATGCGCTCATGCCGTAAATCAGACCAAAGTTGATCGCCTTTGCGCTACGGCGCTGCTCGCTGCTAACGCTCTCCAGCGGCAAACCAAAGACCTCAGCCGCCGTCGCCCGGTGGATATCTTTGCCTTCCGCAAATGCGGTCAGCAGACCCTTATCGCGGGAGAGATGCGCCATGATGCGCAGTTCAATTTGCGAGTAGTCGGCCGAGACAATGAGATAATCTTCCGGTGCAATAAACGCCTGGCGGATACGTCGCCCTTCTTCGTTGCGTACCGGAATATTCTGCAGGTTCGGGTCGGTAGACGACAAACGCCCCGTAGCGGTCACCGCCTGGTGATAGGAAGTATGAACCCGCCCCGTTTTCGGGCTGATCATCAGCGGCAGCTTATCGGTATAGGTGGATTTAAGTTTTGCCAGTCCACGATATTCGAGGATAACTTTCGGCAGCGGATAGTCCAGCGCCAGCTCTTCCAGCACCTCTTCCGAGGTAGAAGGCGCACCGCCAGGGGTTTTCTTCAGCGGCTTAATGCCTTGTTTTTCAAACAAGATCGTTTGCAGCTGCTTCGGCGACGAGAGGTTAAACTCTTCACCCGCAATATCGTACGCCTTCTTCTCCAGTTCAATCAGGCGCTTGGCTATCTCCTGAGAATGCGCATGCAGCACGGCCGGATCAATCTTCACGCCGTTACGCTCCACGCGGGATAGCACCGGCACCAGCGGCATTTCAATATTTTTAAAGACGTTCAGCGGACCTTCATTTTGCTGAAGTTCAGGCCACATTTTGAGGTGCAGCTGCAGGGTGACATCCGCATCTTCCGCCGCGTAGCGGCCTGCTTCTTCCAGCGCAATTTGGTTAAATGTGAGCTGGTTTTTACCTTTCCCCGCGATTTCTTCGAAGGTAATGGTTTTGTGCTTCAGCCAGCGATCGGAGAGACTATCCATATCATGACGGCCCGCCACGCTGTCGAGAATGTAGGACTCCAGCATGGTATCGAAGGCAATACCGCGCAGTTCAATGCCGTAGTTAGCCAGGACCCCGCGGTCATATTTGAGGTTTTGCCCAACCTTCAGAACCTTGTCATCTTCCAGTAACGGTTTCAGCAATTCCAGGACGCGGTCGCGAGGGATTTGATCCGGCGCGTCCAGATAATCATGGGTGACCGGCACATAGGCCGCCACGCCAGGTTCAATGGCGAAGGAGAGGCCCACCATATTGGCGGATACGTTATCCAGGCTGTCGGTTTCGGTATCAAAGGCAAAAAGCGGCGCTTTCTTCAGGTTTTCAATCCAGGTGAGCAATGTTTGTTCATCCAGAATGGTGACGTAGTTTTCAGCGGAGAGCACTGTCGCGGTTTCTTCTTCTGCCTCGGCCACGTCGGCAGCCGCTGCCAGCGGCCTGGCCGCAGACTTAGCGCCTTTTGCCTGCATCCACTTACCGGACTCTACATCAGTGATCCAGCGTTTAAATTCATACCTTTTAAACAGCGTCAGCAGTTCATCCGCAACAGGTTGTTCAACCAGCAGATCTTCACAGCCCAAATCCAGTTCAACGTCCGTTTTGATCGTCGCCAGCTGATAAGAGAGGTAAGCCACCTCTTTATTCTGTTCCAGCTTTGCCGCCATCGTTTTCGCGCCACGGAAAGTCAATCCGGCGATTTTTTCAGGCTCAGCATATAACGTATCAAGACCACCCAGTCCCTGCAGCAGCGCCTGCGCGGTTTTCTCACCCACCCCAGGCACGCCCGGAATGTTATCCGAGGAGTCACCCATCAGGGCCAGAAAATCGATTATCAGTTCCGGTGGAACGCCGTATTTTGTCACGACTTCGTCGGGGCCAAGGATGGTGTTAGTCATGGTATTAATGAGCGTAATACCCGGCGTAACCAGCTGAGCCATATCTTTATCACCGGTGCTGATCAGCACCGGACGCCCTACTTTTTCAGCTTCACGGGCCAGGGTACCGATGACATCATCTGCTTCCACGCCAGGAACGGCCATTAGCGGAAGGCCCATCGCTTTCACCATGGCATGCAGCGGCTCGATCTGCGCACGGAGATCGTCCGGCATCGGTGGACGATGAGATTTATAGTGCTCAAACAGTTCATCCCGGAAAGTCTTTCCCTTGGCATCAAACACAACGACAGCATGGGTCGGTTGATACTGCAGGATCAGGCTTCGCAGCATATTCAGCACGCCATACATGGCGCCTGTCGGTTCGCCTGCGCTGTTCGTCAGCGGGGGGAACGCGTGGTATGCCCGATAAAGGTAAGAAGAGCCGTCAACGAGGATGAGAGGGTTTTCTGGGATCTGAACCATATTTTCCGTGCCTGTTTATCAGATTATCGGTAAAGGATGCCACAGACGGACATTAAATCCTGAATTTTTCCCACATTTCGTCGAAAAGATTCAGCGATCCCCAGGATCGCGTCGCGGCCTAACCTGTGGATAACTTTGTGAATAGTTTTATAACGTTGATCGACCAATGATTTATAAAATTATATAACGGAAAAATATTCCATATTTATCATGCTATTATTGGTTCACAACCTGCTTTTTTATCATCATGGCGACTCGATGTTCCATGTGGATATAAGATCCAGAAATTTTTCTGTTCTGGTAAGACCCGTTATTTACTCTATTTTCTGATAAAATCAGCCCCTTGCGCTGTTTATAGGCGTTCTTTATCAGCCTAACTTTCTGAATAATTTAACTATGCCGAGATTACTCGCCGCGATAACGCTCCCGCTGAGTATCGCCCTGACTATCATAGTCACCGTCATCTGCTCCGTGCCAATCATCATCGCCGGGCTGATTAAACTTCTTGTGCCCGTTCCTGCGGTCTGGCGCTCGATATCCGTTTTTTGCAATTTCATGATGTACTGCTGGTGTGAAGGACTGGCGTGGCTGCTGCGCCTTAATCCCTGGCTTAAATGGGATGTACAGGGCCTTGATGGTCTGAGTAAAAAGAACTGGTATCTCCTTATCAGCAACCATCACAGCTGGGCCGATATCGTGGTACTTTGCGTGCTGTTCCGCAAACATATTCCGATGAATAAATATTTCCTCAAGCAACAGCTCGCCTGGGTTCCGTTTATTGGGCTGGCCTGCTGGGCGCTGGATATGCCTTTTATGCGCCGTTATTCCCGAGGCTATTTACTCCGCCATCCCGAGCGCCGTGGCAGAGATGTTGAAACTACTCGCCGCTCCTGCGAGAAATTCCGCGCGCATCCCACCACTATCGTCAACTTTGTTGAAGGTTCACGTTTTACTGAAGAAAAGCGACAGCTAACCCGTTCGCCATACCACAATCTGTTAGCGCCAAAAGCGGCAGGTATCGCAATGGCATTAAGCGTGCTGGGCTCGCAGTTTGATAAGCTGTTGAACGTCACGGTGTGTTACCCGGAAAATAACCAAAGACCGTTTTACGATATGCTGAGCGGTCGATTAACACGCATTGTGGTGCGAATCCATCTTGAGCCCGTAGCGGAAGAGCTGCATGGCGACTATGTAAATGATAAAAACTTTAAGCGACGCTTTCAGCGTTGGCTAAATACGCTCTGGGAAGAGAAAGATCGGCAGCTAACGGAAATCATGCAGCAGGCAAAGAAGTGACTTGGGACGCAGAAAAGAAAAACGCCGGTCAGTGACCGGCGTTTATTTTTTATTTCTTATCAACCAGCTGCTTAACGGTATCAGCATACTGGGCAACAAATGCGTCCATGTTGCTGGTATCCATACCCTGCGGATTAAGCTGGTATTTACCATTAACGTACATAGCAGGCACGCCCTGCAGCTGGAAATCAGCAGCGGCTTTCTCTTGCTGAGCCACCAGAGATTTCACCACAAAGCTGTTCCAGGCCGCATCGTAATCTTCACCTTTGACGCCGGCATCAACGAAGACCTTACGAATATCGGCCACGGTCTGGACGGTCTGGTTTTTCTGTACCGCTTCAAACATTGGGACGGTGATCTTATCTTCCACGCCCAGCGCCATCGCCACAGCCCATGCCTGAGTCAGATCCTTGCCTAGTGGGCCCAGGAACTCAACGTGGTATTTTGTCATTTTGACGCCTTCCGGCAGCTTTTTCTTCACGTTATCTGATACGTGAAGGACTTCTTCAAACTGATAGCAATGCGGGCAATAGAACTAGATATACTCGATCACCTGAGGCTCACCGGCAACGGGTTTATCGAGGGTAATATACTGCTTACCGTCGGTTATCTGGGCAGCGTATGCACTAAAAGCCAGAATCATACCAGCCAGAGCCAGCCAAATTTTTTTCATGATTAACTCTCTCCTGGATATATCACATTAATACATTGGCGTTAACTGAAGAGGCGGTTCTTGCAGAACCTTTACCTGCTCAAGAAAAGTTGTTGTCTGCCCGCGCCAGTAATCTTCCCCGGTCAACCATGTGAAATTTTTAGGGAAAGCGGGATCTTCCCAGCGCCTTAACAACCACGCCAGATAATAAACTAACCGCATTGCACGTAAAGGCTCGATGAGAGCAATCTCATCCGTATTGAAAGGGCTAAACTCTTCATACGCTTCAATAATCATCTCAAGCTGCATACGCTGCTCGGGTTTATCACCGTTCAACAGCATCCACAGATCCTGGATAGCAGGGCCGTTACGTGAATCATCTAAATCAACAAACAAGGGGCCATCGCGCCAGAGGATGTTTCCCGCATGGCAATCACCGTGTAACCGTAAAATATTGGCGCGTCCGTGCCATTGCGCCATTACCGCGTCAATGAGTTTATCGGTAGCGCTGAGAAAGGCATCTTTCAGGCCAGCAGGAATCAGTGGGGAGAGCTCAAAGACCTGTCGGGGCTCCAGAAGATACTCATTGGTGCCTATCTCCGGACGAGCGACAAAGCGCTGTTTGCGTCCCGTTTGATGCATACGGCCAAGATAACGCCCAACCCACTCCATCTGATCGAGATTATCCGCCTCAAACTGACGTCCACCCAGGCTGGGGAAAACGGCGAAAAAGAATCCCTGATGTTGGTGAAGCGTGCTCTCGTTAAACAACAAAGGCGCCGCAACGGGCACGTCGTCCTCAACGAGCTGAAGCGAAAAGTGGTGTTCTTCGAGGATTTGTTCGGCAGACCAGCGCTCAGGACGATAGAACTTCACCACATAGCGGCGACGATCTTCGTCCTGAAACTGGTAAACTCGGTTCTCATAGCTATTAAGCGGAGTAAGACCGGAATCTACCCGCATACCCAGATCAAATAAACCATCAATGATGGTATCCGGGTGAAGCGTCTGAAAAGTGAAAGCCTTATCGTGCATCCTGACATCCGATAATCGTACGAATGATACAGGATATCATCTCATTGCCGATTCCGCGGCAGCGCTTACAACCTTTTACTCTTTAATCACGCCGCGGGCGCGTAGCAAGGCGGTTTTAAAATCTTCTTCATAATCTTTCTGGATACCCGGAATAACGGCCTCTTTTGCCGAGTCGCGCATTTTCAAATGGTAGATCAGAATATCGTCGGAAAGATCGCTCAATTCGCCAGCATAACCCGCTTCTTTCGCTAGTTTTTGCAAGAATTGCATCAAATTCAGTTCAGGTTCTTTCTGCCAGGCCGTCTGGAGGAGTTCAATCACTTCATTCAGGCGTTTACATTTCATAGCAATGCTCCTTAATCTTGATAGGAGTACGTTAGCAGGGACAAACCCACAATGAAAGAGGCGATATTGATATGCAGGGTGAGGTAATAACCGGCGTCGTGCTGGCGGGGGGAAGAGGCACGCGCATGGGAGGAATAGATAAAGGATTACAGCTGCTGAATGGTAAGGCCCTGTGGCGTCATGTCGCCGATACGCTGCAGCCTCAGGTCGCCAGGCTGGTGATTAGCGCTAACCGCAATCTTGATTGCTGGCGAAGCAGCGGCTACCCGATTATTACCGACTCTCTGAACGACTTTCCCGGGCCGTTGGCCGGCATACTTTCCGTAATGCATCAGGTCGAGGGCGAATGGTTTCTGTTTTGTCCGTGCGATACGCCATTTATCCCATCATTTCTGGCGACTCGCTTAATGCAGCACAAAACATCAGCCCTGGCCGTTTGGGTACACGATGGTGAACGAGACCATCCGGCCATTGCTCTGGTAAATCGCAAGGTGATCGGCGAACTGGAAACGTATCTGGCCGCAGGAGAGCGGCGGGTAATGGTATTTCTACACAAAATTGGCGGTCATAGCGTCGATTTTAGCGATGTAAAATCAGCATTTATAAACGTTAATACTCTTGACGATTTGCAACATATGCAGGTGCCATCATGATCCCACTTTTAGCCATCGCCGCCTGGAGCGGTACAGGTAAAACAACCTTATTGAAGGCTCTGATTCCGGCACTGCGCGCAGAAGGTTTACGGCCAGGGCTAATTAAACATACCCATCACGATATGGACGTGGATAAGCCGGGTAAAGACAGTTATGAACTGCGTAAAGCCGGAGCGGCTCAGACCATTGTCGCCAGTTCGCAGCGTTGGGCATTAATGACGGAAACGCCAGATAAGCCTTCACTGGATCTGGCATGGCTGGTCAGCCGAATGGATGCCTCAACGTTGGATTTAGTCCTGGTTGAGGGTTTTAAACATGAACCCGTGCCCAAAATCCTGCTTTATCGGCACAACAGCGGGCATAGTACAGAAGAATTAGTGTTTGACGATAATGTGATTGCTATCGCCAGCGATAGGCCGGTCGAGACGTCGCTTCCACTGTTAGATTTAAACGATGTTCCGCAGATAGCCGCTTTTATTATGCAGTGGTTAAAAGGGGTTTAGCCAGGAGCAGGTAAATTTTCAGGTACATAGCCATGATCTATCGACCTGAAGGTTTCTGTTGGTATTTTCAGACGACAAAAACGCAAAAAGCCCATCCGTCAGGATGGGCTCTTCACTTGTTTGATGCCTGGC